>Ga0169931_10014264_pt1 | contig 10772 bp, 10 predicted proteins | sample Kivu_15m_20L_FD_129675 | JGI IMG/M metagenome (GOLD analysis project Ga0169931, IMG submission 129675) | Freshwater microbial communities from Lake Kivu, Western Province, Rwanda to study Microbial Dark Matter (Phase II) - Kivu_15m_20L... | ecosystem: Environmental > Aquatic > Freshwater > Lake... | reverse complement strand
TGGAATTGGGTCATTAGGTCTTTGGAGAACTCAAACTCTTCGTAGGTCGAGACGGTCCAATATTTTGAAATGCCGGCGGAGGCGAAGGCGGCTTCGATTTCCGCTGCAGCCTGCTTCGCGTCTTGGATCCGGTCAATCCAGACGAAAAGGCCGTTCGTCGGAGTGCCGTCGGGAGACATCGTTTGGCTTGCGGCCGAGATCGAGCGGGTGATTTCATGGGGAACGAGAAGGCACTTATTGCCGATCGCCAGGATGCCCGGATCGTAAAAGCCCGCTACGCGAACCCAGAGGCGCTGCTCTTGGAAGGAGGCGGCCGAGGGAGCCGCAAAACTGAGCGTTCCCCTGTCTCCTTCCCGCACTCCAGTTTCGCGGTAGCTTTTCGGCAGGAACACGGGGGCGTCCGAGTTTTCCTCGAAGGAAGCGGGTGGCCCCATGAGAAGCGAGGCAAGATGGGGGTTTTTGTCGTTCATCGAGAGAAGGTACGTCATTTGCGAAAGCGACGAACCGTTCGAGAGTCCCACGCGGAAAAGCGCCCCGCTGATTTCATAATCTTGGAAGGCAAGCCCCGGAATGTTTTCCTGAAGCTGCTCGAGAGTCCGGTAAGCGGTTTTGACGGGATCTAAAAGCGTGCCGTCTGAGAGCTTGTCGCTGGGGATCCAATGCGGCGGGATTTCCGGGTCGCTCTCCGGCGAATAGGGGTCGGCAAGCAGCGCTTCGCTCTTTTCCCCAATGGTCTTCGGCGCGAAGCCGGAGGCTGCGGAGAGGCTGTCAATTTGGTAGTAGTAAGAGCCGTAGTAGGCTTCGGTCGGCGCTATCCGGATGGGTGCGTGGAGGGAAGTGAGCTTTTTCAGCCAGTTGCGCTCCATCCCGCTCGTCACGGACAAAAAGACGAGAACGAGCCATATGACAAGCGAGATGACAAAAACCGATAGAGCCGAAATCAAAGCTGTCGATAGCGCTTTCTTGCGGGGAACGAGATATTTTAGCGCGACCTGAAGCTCGAACAGCAATTACTTGGCTTCCTTGAAAACTACGTGTTTGCGCAGTTCGGGATCGTATTTCTTCAATTCGATCCGCTCGGTGGTGTTCCGTTTATTTTTTCTTGTCCAATAGACGGAGTTGGATTCAGTGCTTTTCAGTCGGATATTTTCGCGTGCGCCTTTTTTCGCCATATGAAAACCTCATTTTTTACTGATGGATTTTACAGGATAGAGGGGTTTTGGGCAATCGGGATTCTCGTCTGGACGTCAAGATCGAGAGGATCTCCCGTTGGGTTTTGAAGGAATTTGTGGTAGCCGAGGCCGGCGATCATGGCGGCGTTGTCGACTGAAAGTCCGGCCTCTGGCCAAAAGACGGGGACGCTTGGAAAGGCGTTTGCAAAGACGGCCCGGAGGCGGCGGTTGTTGCAAACCCCTCCGCCTAGGTAGAGGGCGCGGCACGGGAATGAGGCGGCGGCAATCCGCGCTTTGGCGGCGATATCTTGGAAGGCTGTCTCTTGGAAGGAAGCGGCGGCATCGGCTTTTTCCTGCTCGGAAAGTTCCTGGTCTTTCAGGGCGTAATAGACGGCTGTCTTCAGTCCGCTGAAGGAAAAATCAAGCGGGCTTTTTTTGACCCGTCCGGCTTTGAAGGGAAAGCGGCCGGGATCTCCTTCGAGGGCCAGCTTTTCGACCCGCGGGCCCCCGGGATAGGGGAGGCCGAGCAGGGTCCCCACCTTGTCGAACGCTTCGCCGATGGCGTCGTCCACAGTGGACCCTAAGAGTTCGTAATGACCGACATCTAAAATTTTGACTAGGAAGGTGTGCCCGCCTGATAGAACGGCTCCGAGCGCCGGAAAGAGCCAAGGAGCCGGCGCTCCCATCATCGCCGCATAAAGATGGGCTTCGACGTGGTTTACGCCAATTATTGGCTTTTCCCAGGCCAAGGAGAGGCCTTTCGCAGCCTGCATCCCGATCAAGAGCGCGCCGATGAGGCCCGGCCCTTTCGCGACTGCGATCGCAGCGATGCATTCGGGGCTTACGGGAGAGATCGCCTCCTCGATGACAGGCAGGATCGCATCGATATGGCGGCGGCAAGCCAGCTCCGGGAACACCCCGCCGTACTGTTCGTGGATATCGGCGGACGAGGCGACGACGTTCGACAGGATCTCTTTGCCGTCCCGCACAAGGGAGGCGGCCGTCTCATCGCAGGTCGTTTCAATGCCGAGGATAATCATAGGGACGATTATAAATGAAAAAGGCTCCCGGAAGGGAGCCTTTTTTGCAAGAGACCGGTAAAGATCTCCAAGCGGCTGCTTAGACTTTGCAGTTCGCAGCTGCAGCGAGTTTCGCAAGTTCCGCGGCTTGGCATACGGCGTCGGTTGTGCAAGATGTGTAGGAAGATCGTTGTTTGAAGCCGTCGATTGTGGGTTGGTCGCACTTCGCCATCCAGAACGAGTTCCAGTTTTGCTGGATCGCATCGCGCGCTTGGCCCAATTGGGTTGGGATCGTCGCGGTGAAGAAGGTGTCAACGTTCGCTGTGTAAGGAACGTTTACGCTGAAGTATGGGACTTGATAGCGGTTTGCAAGGATCAGTCCGCCAACAGTTGCGCCTGCGAGGACGGTTCCTACGGCTGCAGCTTTCAGCAAGGTGCGGCTGCGGGCTGCTTTCGGCTCGGCGAGCTGCTCTTCGATTTCGATGACCGCAGGAGCGATGTCGCCTTCCGCATCGACTTGGTCTTGGCTGTCATATTGGGAAACGACTACGCTGTCTTGCTCGATATAGATTTCGTCGTCGTTCGCGTTCGTTTGAGCGGCCGCGTTCGGATAGAGCAGGCTGTGGATCTTGTTCGGGAGCCATACCGCTGCGTTGTAAACGAGTTTCGCGAGATTTTTTACCACTTCGAGAGCTGCGTGGGCAACGCGGGAGATAATGTTGTTGCCGACTGGGTTTGTTACCTTGTCCCAGCTATACTGGCAAGTTTGAAATCTTGTCTTTACTTCGGCTGCGGTAGTGTTCAATGCTACATTTTCAGAAGAAGAAGTAACTTTTTGCATAGTTTTTTCACCTTTTTTGAAATTTAGTTCTTTATTCCGCAGGTATTTTACAACTTAAACGGAATAAGTGCAAATAGTAAAAATGATTTTAAGGAATAGTTAAGAGCCTTCCTAAATTAAAAACGCTAAGTGAATATGCAGCCCTATCGATTTTCCTGTCCAGCAAAATTTGTATGATTGCTATACCACGCGCCGTTAGGTTTTGTGAGTTTTGACTCTGCGAGACGCAGCCAAATCGAAGCGAAGCGCTCTGACCGACGAGACCCTGCCCCAAGCGGGCAGGGCGAGGAGGAAGATCGATTAGGCAAAGTCGCAGCCAGTCAAAATTCACAAAACCTAACGGTGCATGTTATAAATGAAATAATTCACTTACTCTGGAAAGGGGTAAGGACCCATAGACGGATCCCAAGGGGGAGCCGAAGGGGTGAAAGGATCATCGCTCTGCAAGGGCGGAGCTGAAGGATAGAAGCGGTCTTCCTCCGATATGACCGGATTGCTTCCCTCTACATAATAGGGGTTTTGGGGCAAAAACCGCTCGTCTGATGAGAAGCCGTTCCATCCCGGACCGCCGGGAGTTTTTGGTTCAGCGTCCGATGAAAAGAGTCCTGAGATTAAATTGCCGATGCCAATGAGGAGATTCGCAAAAAGTTTTCCAAGGTTCGCGAAGACGGCGGCTACTGCGCCGGCAACTTTCAGCGGCAGCGGATTTGCCGATTCGTCCCATAGCGGGGTATACTCAAAATATGAGTTGCGCTCTACTTGGATTGAGTTCATTAGATCTGCTCAGTTTTTTTTCTTTTATTATACGGATAATGTCAGTTAATTTCTACTGAACAACTAAGTTGACGGCTGCTTCTCTATCCAATACCCAAAGAGCCTTATGCTGGGGCGTGCCGATCCGGCTGGCCGGATAGAGGGAGATGATTGGGGCGTTGAGGACTGTGGGGACGACCGAGGACTTCGAGGCTCCGAGCGCATAAACGGCGATTCCCTGACTTTCGTTGATGCAAGGGAAGGTGAGCGTCATCCGCCAACTCTTTTTTTCAGGAAGGTACTGGGCGGCGACGAGCCGGTTGGAAACGTCCAGGACGGAGGTATTGGGGAAAAGAGAGGCGGTATGTCCGTCTTCCCCGACTCCCAGCATGACGAGGTCGAAGAGCGACTTGCCGAGGATGCGCCGGATCGTTTCTTCATAATCGATCGCTTTTCCTTCCGGGTCGTTCTCGGCGGCCATCCGATGGATTTGGTCCGGAGGGATCGGCAGCGATTTAAGGCCGCTTTCCATCGCCATCCGGTAGTTGCTGTCCGGGTGGTTCGGCTGGACGCCCCGTTCGTCGCTCCAGAAAAGGTGGACTTTGTCCCACTCGAGGTCTTTTGCGTCGGCAAGGAGTTGGTAGATCGCTTTCGGGGTCGAACCGCCGGAAAGGGCGACGGCAAAACGGCCCCTTTGGTGGATCGAGCGTTTCGCGGTATGGATCCAATGTTCGGCGGCGAAGCGGATCGTCTCTTCCGCGGTTTCAAAGACGACAAACGAGCGGCGGTCGTCCCAGGATTCGATCGATCGGGTCAGCATAGCCGGTCCTTGTCTAAAGTTGTCAATTCTTTGAGCATTGCGAGATAGTGGGCGCTCGTCCCTTTCATGCAGATCTCTTGCACGAGCGACTGGCCTGTCGCGGTTTTCCCGAGGACGAAGCGGAAAGGGAGGTCGCACTGCTCCGGCGTAGAGAATTGGATCTTGACATGGTGGTACTGATCCCTGATCCGGGCGGCTTCGAAAAGGTGGCCGTCTTTGGTATGCAAATCGACTGAAATCACTGTGCCCGGTCCTAGTTTTTCCCAATTGTCCGATTGGATCCTTGCGTCCACGGAATGGAACTGGAAGTGGAGCGACGGCGAGGCTTTTTCGAACGTCCAGCCCAGGCGGCTTGAAATCCAGGCGAGAAGGTACATCGCTTGAATTTTCAGATGGCAGAAAAACTCGGTTTCGTGGGCGTTGTAGGAGATTTTCAGCAGGGAGATTTGTTTGAGGAGCCCTTGCCGCTCTTCGGAATCGAAGGTCGAAGCGATCAGGTCGCGCCATCCTTCGGTCCTGGCCCAATTGAGATCAGCCACGTCGATCCCGGTTTTTTGCTTGAGATCGAGAAGGGTTTTCGCAAACGCGAGGAGGCTGTCCGCCGATTCCGAATCGAAGATGATCCGGGTCGAGAGTTTGGCAAGCGATGCGAACAAAGGGTTTGGAAGGCTTGGGTCTTCGGCCCAGAGGAGGTAGTTGGGAAGGTCCGGGGTCAGGTGGGGGAGGATGACGAACGGGACCTCCTCGAGACGGTTCCCCCCGATGCCGATATCGATTTGGTCGCAGGCGATCGTCGCTTCGGATTTAGGCGTGACGACGGAGATCGCGGTTTTCAAATACGAGGCGGAGGAGTCGGGATCGTGTGAGATGAAGAGGGTTCGGCAGGGAAATTTTTCAACGACTTTTTGAACGATGCTCCGGAAATAGTCGGTCCTCGGAGAAAGGCGGGTGAATACGATGAGATTGAAGAGGGAGGCCCGCATTTTGTTTTCTTTCGCAAGGCCTTCCCAAATCCGGATGAGCTCCGGTTCGATGCGGGAGGGATCGACGATTTGCTGGGTGGTCATGAGCCTATCTCACTATTTGTTTTTTTTAATGATTTTAGAGATTTTTGAGCAGCTTTTGAATGCCCGTAAGGGACTCCTCTTCGAGGACAGTGTGAACACACACGGGCGAGAAGAGGCATTCGAAAGATGTCAAAAAGATCAAAATCAGAAAAATTCGAATAGTGAGATCGGCTCATCTATGGCATTCTCCAGGATCGGCCTGTTTTCCCGATCATTTCATCGGCCTCTTTCGGACCCCAGCTCCCCGAGGCATAGTTCGGGAACGATTTCGCCCCGTGCGAGGCCCAATATTCCAGGAGCGGGGTAAAGATGTGCCATGATTGGGCCACTTCGTCGGCTCGGGCAAAAAGGGTGCTGTCGCCGAGGATGCAGTCCCAGATCAGCCGCTCGTAGGCCTCCGGCGGCGTTTGGCCGAAATACGATCCGTAGCGGAAATCCATCTTGACGGGTTGGATCGGGCTGCTCGGCCCGGGCACTTTGCAATTGATTTTCATCGCGATCCCTTCGTCTGGCTGGATCCGGATCGCGAGCACGTTCTGCTCGTTTTTCACGCCGTTTTGCTGGAACAAGACTCCGGGAGCGTCTTTGAAGACGATGGCGATTTCGGTGACGCGCTTGGGGAGCCTTTTGCCTCCGCGGAGATAAAAGGGAACGCCGGCCCATCGCCAGTTATCGATGTGGAGGCGCAGCGCGACGTACGTCTCGATATGCGAGGCAGGGGAGACGTCTTTTTCTTTTCTGTAGGGAATCGCCGCTTGGCCGTTGATGAAGCCGGCGTCGTATTGCCCCCGGATGACGCTGTGCTCGAAGTCGTCTTGGGTAAGCGGCCTGATCGATTGAAGAACTTTGACTTTTTCATCCCGTATCGCGCCCGCGCTCAAGGAAACGGGCGGCTCCATCGCGACGAGGGACAAAAGCTGCATCATGTGGTTTTGGACGATATCGCGCAGCAGCCCCTCCTCTTCGAAAAAGTGGCCGCGGGTTCCGATCCCGATGTCTTCGGCCACCGTGATTTGGACGTGGTCGACATGCCGGTAGTTCCAAAGGGATTCGAAAATCGAATTGGCGAACCGGAAGACGAGGAGGTTTTGAACCGTCTCTTTGCCGAGGTAGTGGTCGATCCGGTAAATTTGCGATTCGTCGAGATGTTTGGAGATGTCTTTTTGCAGCTTATCGGCTGATTCGCTATCCCGCCCGAATGGTTTTTCGATGATGACGCGGGACCATTTGTCGGATGTTTTGTGGACGTCGTAGATTAAACCGGCTCGATGGAGCTTTTCGATGATGACCGGAAAAAATTTGGGCTGGACGGAGAGATAAAAGACCCGGTTGCCCCGCGTTCCGTAGCGGCCATCGAGCGTGTTTAGGAATGCGGCAAGCGCTTCATAGCCGGCGTCGTCGTCGAATTCGGAGCGGTGGTAAAAGATTTGCTCTTGGAAATTGTTCCAAAACGCCTCTTCGATCGGTTTCACCCGGGAAAAAGAGGAGATGTCTTCTTTAAGCTCGGCGCGGAACTCTTCATGGCTTTTTTCCCTCCTCGCAAAGCCAACCAAGGAGAAATTGGCAGGGAGGAGCCCTTCCCGGCCGAGGTTGTAGAGCGCGGGAGCGAGTTTTCTTCCGGTGAGGTCTCCCGTGGCGCCGAAGATGACGACGACGCAAGGATCGATATTCCTCGAACTGCGTCCCGTTTCTACAAGCGGATTTTGCGATGGTTGGGCCAGCATAGTTTCTCTGTAGCTTTAGCTTAGGTTTTTATCAAGGTAGGTCTGTAAAAGGAGGGCCGCGGCAGCCATGTCGAGCCGCTCGGACCTCATTTTCCGGTCCATTGCGAGCTCTTTCATCCCCCGGTCGGCCATTTTACTCGAAAGCCGCTCGTCATAAAGTTCCACCGGAATCCCCGTGGCTTCGCCGAGCGCTTTCGCAAAGGCTTCCGCGGCAAGGGCCATCTCGCCTTTTTGTCCGCTCATGAGGAGGGGCAGCCCTACGAGGATTTTTTCGATTTCCCCCTTTTTTTGCTGCAAGGCCGCCACGGTGTTCGCAACCCCCTTTTTCCCCCCTTCGACAGTGATGAAAGGGAGGGCCAGTTTTTTCCGGTCGTCCGAGAGGGCGATCCCGATCCGCTTCAAGCCGAAATCGACAGCCGCAATCCGCATGGACTATCTCAAGATTCCTTCCGCTTCGCGACTGCTCTCTTTCGCGAGCACGACGGCGGCGATAAAATCGCGGAAAAGGGGATGGGGGTCGAGCGGCCTGGACTTGAATTCGGGGTGGAACTGGACGCCGAGCATCCAAGGATGGCCGGCCACTTCCGAAATTTCGCACAGCTCTTCGTGTTCGAAGCGGCCGGAAAAGACCATCCCCTTCGCTTCGAATTCCCGTTTATACTCGTTATTGAATTCGTAGCGGTGCCTGTGCCGCTCGGAGACCACTTTTTTCCCGTAGGCTTTGAAGGCAAGGCTCCCATCCAAAAGCTCGCAAGGGTAGGCTCCGAGGCGCATCGTACCCCCTTTGGCCGAAATGCCCCGCTGTTCGGAGAGCATCGAGATGACGGGGTGGGGCGTGTTCGGATCCACCTCGGTCGAATGGGCTTTATCGAGGCCAAGGACATTCCTTGCGAACTCGACGATCATCACCTGCATCCCTAAGCAAAGGCCGAAATAGGGGATGCCTTTCGTTCGGCAATAACGCGCGGCAAGGACTTTCCCTTCCCAGCCTCTTTCTCCGAACCCGCCGGGGACGAGATACCCGTCGCAACCGGCGATCGCTCGGTCGACCGACCCGTTTTCGACGATCCGGTCCGACTCGAAGCGCCGGATTTCTAGCCCTGCTTCGGCTGCAGTCGCGGCGTGGTGGAGCGCCTCGAAAACCGACTTGTACGCGTCTTGGTGATCCATGTACTTGCCGACGATGCCGACCACCACTTTTTTCTTCGGGTGGAGGACGGTGTGGAGCATTTTTTCCCATCGGGATAGATCCGATTTTCCGGCGTCCATCTTGAGCATTTTGCAGATCTTCGCGTCAAGGCCTTGCCTGTGCAGTTCGATCGGCACTTCGTAGATGCTCCTTGAAACGTCCTTCTCGTCAATGACGGCATCCTGCGGGACGTTGCAAAAGAGAGAGATTTTCGCCTTGATCTCATCGGACAGGGCCTCTTCGCAGCGGCAGAGGATCACGTCGGGGACGATCCCGATTTCCCGCAGATCCATGACCGAATGCTGGGTCGGCTTTGTCTTCACTTCGCCGGCTGCTTTCAGATAGGGGACGTAGGTGAGATGGATGTTGATGCAATCGTGCGGGCGCTCGTAGCGGAATTGGCGGATCGCTTCAAGGAAAGGAAGCGATTCGATATCGCCGACCGTCCCGCCGATTTCGACGATGACGACGGCGATGTCCGGGGCTTGATTTGCGCATGCGAGGATCCGCATCTTGATCTCGTCGGTCACATGGGGCACGACCTGAACCGTTTTGCCGAGGTAATCGCCTTTCCGTTCCCGCTTGATGACCGTCTCGTAGATTTGGCCAGAGGTGGCGTTGGACGCCTTCGAAAGAGGGGATTGGGTGTAGCGGTAGTAATGCCCTAAATCGAGGTCGGTCTCCGCGCCGTCATCCGTCACGTAGACCTCCCCGTGCTGGAACGGGTTCATCGTCCCAGGATCGACATTAAGAAAGGGATCGAGTTTGAGCATCGCGATTTTAATTCCGCGGCACTCGAGCAAATGGCCGATCGAAGCGGCGGTCAGCCCCTTCCCAAGGGAAGAGACGACTCCGCCCGTTACGAAAATGTATTTTGTTTGCATAAATAGTCTTCAAGTTTTACGAGATCTTCCGGGGTATCCACGCTTGGCGTTTTTTCCGCCGCAATGGCTACTTTGATCCGGTATCCCAGTTCTAACACTTTGAGCTGCTCCAAATCTTCGCATTCTTGAAGCGGCGTCGGTTTGAGGGCAGCGAGCTTTTCCAAAAAGGCCCTCCGGTAGCAGTAAATGCCGATATGGGCGAACGCTTGAAGCGCCCTTCCTTCGGGATTATGGGGGACGGGGGATCGGCTGAAATAGAGGGCGGAACCGCTCCGGTCGAATACGCATTTTACCACGTGGGGGGAGAGATACTCTTCGCGGTTTGAAATCGGCGCTGCGGCAGTCGACAGGACGGCCGTCGGATCTTCCTCGAGGGCTTTCGCGATCGCTTCGATCGTTTCCGGGGGGGTGCACGGATGGTCGCCTTGCAAAACCATCACGGCCGAGGCTTGCCGGAGTGCCGGAGTGCGTCCCAACGCTTCGATCGCCCGCTCCGTCCCGTCCCGTGGGGCGGACGAGGTCCAAAGCGGCTCGCCTCCGATCTCCCGGACATGCTCTGCGATCCTTTCGTCGTCGGTCGCGACGAAAAGGCTGTCGAACCCCTTGCAGCGGAGGGCGTTTTCAAAAGTTCTTTGGAGGACGGTCTTCCCTTGCGCTTTTGCGAGGAGCTTCCCCGGAAAACGGGAACTGTTATAGCGGGCTGGTATAATGCAAGCGAGAGCCATGAGCCTATCTCAATATTGGGGTTTTAAATGTTCTTAGAGGTTTTGGAGCAGATTTTGAACGCCCGTAAGGGTCTCCGTTTCGAGGCCAGTGTGAAAACACACGGCCGAGAACAGGCGTTCGAAATCTGCCAAAAAGCTCAAAAACAGAAAAATTCGAATAGCGTGATAGGTTCATAAATACCAGTCCATCCTAACACCGCAGTCTTTTATTCACCAGATCAGGGTCAGGCCCCAGTTTTTATACACAACGTGGTTCAAAATTTGGGAATTTGGCAAAGCCGGCGCCCGGAATTTTCATCAGGCCGCGGGCCGGCGCGCGAGGGGTTCCCTATTGACTAATAGAGGGCCTTGAGCGCGGATGTAAAGGCCGGGATGCCGGCGAAGTCAAAAACCAAATTTTGAACCACGTTGTGTATAAGAGGGTGTCTACAAAGTGAGGTTCTGTCGATTTTCGGGTTCTTTTGAGCCGCTTTTCGACTTCAAAATCGGGGGGTAATATCGACCCGAAGTATATGACCCCCCCGATTTTGAATCGAAAAGCGGCCAAAATAATCACGAAAACCGACGAAAAATTTTAC
>Ga0169931_10014263_pt1 | contig 10772 bp, 9 predicted proteins | sample Kivu_15m_20L_FD_129675 | JGI IMG/M metagenome (GOLD analysis project Ga0169931, IMG submission 129675) | Freshwater microbial communities from Lake Kivu, Western Province, Rwanda to study Microbial Dark Matter (Phase II) - Kivu_15m_20L... | ecosystem: Environmental > Aquatic > Freshwater > Lake ... | reverse complement strand
GTCCCCAACGGGATTTGAACCCGTGTTAACGCCGTGAAAGGGCGACGTCCTAGGCCACTAGACGATGGGGACCTGAAGGAGAAGGGTATCGGTCATCTACTTCATATCAAAACTAGTTAAATGGGATGATTTACCTATGCAAATGTTAAGCAACCCGACAACGGATGACATCGAAAAAGCCGCCAAGGCCCTAATAGATGGATATCTTGTCGCATTTCCGACAGAGACCGTTTACGGATTAGGAGCTGATGCTACAAATGAAAAGGCAGTAAGCAGAGTTTATTCAGTTAAGGGTAGGCCTACCGATCACCCTCTAATTGTTCATATTTCTTCAATTAATCAATTAGGAGAGTGGGCAATTGATATCCCTGAGTATGCCATTAACCTTGCTAAGGTTTTCTGGCCAGGACCTATGACACTTATTCTCAAACGCAGTAAATTAGCTAAGGATTTTATTACTGGTGGGCAAGAAAATATTGGGTTAAGAGTTCCTAATAAACCAATTGCATTAGCACTCTTAAAGAGATTTGAAAAACTATCTGGTTATGGAATCGCTGCTCCAAGTGCTAACAGATTTGGCGCTGTTTCTCCCACAACAGCAAGTGCAGTTAATGACGAGTTGGGTGCATATTTATCGGACCAAGATCTGATTCTAGACGGACAGCAATGTGAGATAGGGGTTGAATCAACAATAATAGATTGCACTATGATCAGCCCTAAAATTTTGAGACCAGGCGCAGTAACTAGTCCTATGATTGAGTCCGCAACAGGTCTTGAATTATCTGAGGATCATGCAAAAAATCAAATCCGATTCCCTGGATTTTTCAAATCTCACTACTCGCCAAAAGCAAAAGTAAGTATTGGTGAATGCGCATTAATTGGAGAAGGACATATAGCTATGAGTAATTACAAATCATTAGAGGGAGTAGTAAGATTAGCTTCGCCTGTCACTGTTGAGGAATTTGCAAAAAATTTTTACGCCGCTCTAAGAGCTGGTGATCAAATGGGTTTATCTAAGATTGTGGTCACACCGCCTGAGGGAGGTGGACTGGCTCTGGCTATAAGAGATAGACTATACAAAGCTTCTAGCTAATGGCGATATTTTAGTTTTAAGTTTTAAGATAGCAAATTACGAAGACAAATTTAAATTTTAGGTCATCGAAAAAAATATAACAATAAATTAAAAGATGAAAATCCTCTTAATGTGAGCTGTTCTAGGAAATTTGCCTTAATTGGATGATTAGGTAATGATATAACCATTACAATTTAATTTCATGAGCCCGTAGCTCAGTTGGTAGAGCAAAAGACTTTTAATCTTTGGGTCCTCGGTTCGAGCCCGAGCGGGCTCACTTATTTTTCGGTGAGTTAGACATGTACAGTTTTAATGAATTTTTCAATTCAGAAACACACACTAGCTTAGATTTTGCTAGTAAGTTATTCGAATAAATGTATTGGAGTGAAATCTTTCTTAAGATTGTAATCTCTTTGACTAGTTATTCACAGTTTATTTTAAAGTAGTAAGATAGAGTTTAAAAAACAAAGATTATTAACTTAACGTTGGCCTTTAAAGGTGTGGATGTATTATCTTTCTAGTTTTAAAATATAAAGAATTTTGTATAACCATGATATAGTTATTGTAAATGAAACGTGCAATCATTACAGGTATCACCGGACAAGATGGCATATTTCTTACTGAATTATTGATTAAAGAAAATTACACAGTTCTTGGATTAACCTCATCAATAAATTCAACTAGAACAAAGTTATTCCAAAAGTTGTACCCACTTGTAGACTTAGAAGAGTTTTCAGTAAGCAATGTAATTGAGCTTCAAAGCAAAATAAAGAATTTCAATCCCACTGAAATATATAATTTAGCCGCAATTAGCTCCGTTTACTTAGCCGAAAAAATTCCAACAATTACTCATCAAGTAAATGCAGAGTTACCAAAGCATATCATTGAAATACTGTACAAATTGAAAATGCAAAGCGATGTGAGATTTTATCAAGCTTCTAGTTCTGAAATGTATGGTAACTCACCAGATTTAGTTCAAAATGAACTTACAAAGTTTAATCCAATTTCTCAATACGCAAAATCTAAGCTTGATGCTCATAATTATTGTTTAGAGCAGCGGAGTAAAGGAATGTTTTTAGCATGTGGAATATTATTTAATCATGAGAGCGAATACAGGTCGGCCAAATTTGTATCAAAGAAGATTTGTAAAGGTATTGCGGAAATAGTTTTGGGCCGATCAGAAAAAATAGTTTTGGGAGATCTGAAACCTTCAAGGGATTGGGGTTACGCGGGCGACTATGCCCAGGCTATGTGGAAAATGCTGCAGCAAGATAATCCAAGTGATTATGTTATTGCTTCTGGAGTGAGCCGAAGCATCAAAAATTTTGTAGAGTCTGCCCTGGAAACAGCTGGAATAAAGGGCAACATGTCGAATTATGTTTTACAAGATAAAAAGTATTTTAGAAAATTTGATATCAGAAGTACTACGGGAGATGCTAGTAAGGCAAAAAATTTGCTCGGCTGGATACCGACAACGAGCTTTGAATCTATGTTGCAAAAAATGATTAATTTCGAAATTAGAGAGTTAACTAAGGTTGAAGATTCTGATTAACTCAATAGTCCTACGAAACGACATTTAATTCATTCGTCACAATAGTAAACATTCTTTCGATGTTGTAATTCATTAAGTCCACATTATTAGTTCTAGAAATCGAAGAGTCACATATAGTGCTATTGTCAAAAATAAATTTTAAGTACTGTCTAATTCGCATGTCAAGTTTGGGTATATCGATCGAATTAGTGATGCAATCTGAAACAAATTTTTGAATTCCATCTTTGCCAAATCCGCATAGTGCAGGAGCAAACTCTGGATTCCCTAAAGCCCAACTTGGTTTTTGTAGCATCCCAGCTTCAAGTAACACCGTTCCAGATATTCCAACTACTCCAACCGATCTCACAATAAACTCCCGAGAACTAACAAATGGATTTACTAAAATGATGTTGCCTTCCAAAATCAGTCTGTTATATATAGAACTGTTTCTAAGGCCGTACATTAGAGAATTTTCTTTAACTAGAATTTTGGTATTTTTCGGAACTAATCTCGCAAATTCTACAAGAATTTCAATCTCATCAAGCCCGTCCCCTTGTACTAGTCCTGAACCCTCAGGTCGATCATGCAAGGACCAGAAAAAAAATTTCTCGACTTCGTCTGCCTTGATTATAAACCTTTTATCAAATCTTATCTTATATGGCAAAATAAGGCGCTTGAACTCAGATGTCCACAGTTTTCTAAAAGATTGATCAAATCTTATGACTTTAAATGCACGAGTTTTGAAACTCGACTTTATCATCTTTAAAATCCACAATAAATACTTTGATAAATCGAAAAATAAATTTTGGAAATATCGAAAAATATGCGAAAAATATTTTCTTGAATTTAAATTTAGGTTTGCAGAAAGTGAATTGTATGAGCCTATATTTGTCAAAGTGAAATATTTTATGAAGTGTTCAACGTCAGGGTTATCTTGAGATTCATATTTGCAACTAAAGATTTGTGCTCGTAGTTCTTCAGACATACCGTACCCAAAATCTTTTCTATAAACCCACCTTCCTAGTATCCTAGAATCTAAAAAAGTTATAAAAGGAATATCAAGAGTTTGTGACATTTCAAAAAAAATATTAGTCGGAAGCAGTTCTATATCAATAGAAACAAATAAATCAGGGTTATTTTTTATCGTAATCTCTTCACACCATTTAAGAACATCGTAATGACTTTGCAATACCCATTCATTAGATATTTCAAAACAACTCAACCCTCTCTCATAACTATTTGAGTATGCATCTGTTTTTAATACTTTTTCTAAAGTGCGCTTATTGGCATATTTTTTGGACCAATAGCTGAAATAGCTTTGTACTGATTGATGACTCGTTTTTGGATTGGAATTTACTTGCCAAGTTCGAAAAATTTTTTCAGAGGTAATAATCTCACAATTATATTCATCTTGCAGCTTGACGATAAAATCTTTTCCATATACATATGTGAAATAATCAACAAGAACAATTTTACATAAAATCCCTGAATCAATAATTTTTTTTCCAAGTTTCGCCATTACGATTAACTGATTTGGTTCTTTGGCCAACAAAAGGACTTTATACAAATTAACATCTCCCGGATCTTGTAATGTACCTATAAGCAAGTATACCTTTTCACAATGTATTTAAAAACTTTGCTGCTTCAATATACTTACTCTGATTGAAAAAATCAAAAAGTACGGAGCTAGCATATAGGAATTGCAGGAAATTTTTAGCAATTTTTTCAAGTATCTTCTATCTCGTCGAATAAGTTTCTTTGAATTGATATTTTTGCATTCACTGATTTATAAGAATCCAATAGGTGTGCAGGAATTTGAACTTCATCATATCAATTTAAATATAGAGTAATTCTTTTTTCAATTGATATTCCAACATTTGAAGTTAAATTTTTTTCTTTCAAAATTAACATTTGATTCACAAAGTCATTATAAAAATTCAATTTTGGCAAACCGTGTAACAGATAACAATAGAATTATAAGATAGTTAATTAAGATAGGAAGAAAAAATGGAATCAACATCAGTCCAGTAATCTTCTGTCAATTTATGATGAAAAGGTAATCCTAAAGAAATCTCATACGCATGATTCGTTTTCGACAGAGATTTATAAGGCACGTTACGATAGGCAGGCATATTATGGCAACCAGAGGCCCACCAATCTCTAGTTGAAATAGATTTTTGTTTGAAGGCTAGCCTCATCTTATTCTTTTGATTTGAATCTTTGAATTTAACAATCCAATACGGAGTTGCATAATTTTTCTCTAATGCTGAAGTAGTGCTTAGATCATATTTATTTGTTATTGCAATCGCCTTACTATTTCTTAATTGAATTTCAGCTTTTGTATCTTCCCATTTATCTAATGAAGCTAACGCAATTGCAGAATTTATTTCACTCATTTTTGCATTTGTACCCAATAAATTAGATATTCGACTTTCATTCATTCCAAAGTTAGACCAAGACTTAAAACGATTTGCCCATTCCTCACTATTTGTAATAAATACTCCACCTTCACCCGCCGGCAGACTTTTAGTTGCGTGAAGGCTGATAAGAATTGCAATTGGAATGTGATCAGGAATTTTGATATTTTTTAATGAGTCAAAAGAGGCTGCCGCATCGACAATAAGACAATCTAGCCTATCGAAATAAGGGCGATTAAAGTTTAAATCATCACCGAAAGGTAAAACATCTACGAGCCCTGAGAAATGTCCTCCCAGGTCAGCACGCCAAGAATCTTCAATGTCTACAAACTGAAAATCGATTCCAGATCTGAAACAGGCAGCTGCAGTTGCTGTGAAAGTCCAAGATGGCGTGGCCCACTTTTGGGTCAAACTCATGTTTGAAGTTGCAATTGATCCTTCAATACCTAGAGTTGCATTTGCAACGGTCTGTAATTGCCAGCCTTTCAAACCCATATAACTCGCCAAATTAGTTCTTAAGCGCGAATTAAGGGGTCCAAAATTACTATATGTATTGTTAGCATCTATTTCATCTAAATAGTGTGCATACTCAGTATACTTTGGCACTTTGGGTACCAGTATTGGTACCTCTTGACGGGGTGTTTTTTGCGCTCCAAACAATGTTTCCTCATTACCTTAGTAGACGTATACTGGCTAGCATAACATCATAACTATTAGATTGATGCGCTTCGATTCAAATTATTTCGTGTATATTCCTAAGGTGATAATAAAGTCAAACCGAAGTCCAAGTAATGGGATTATCGCCATACCAACCTTTTCCCGTGCTGCTGAACTATCTATGTGCCTTGATCAAATTATTTTAGCAAATCATACTTTCAACATACCTATTCTTGTTATTCATCAAATTGGAAACGAAGATGTAGAAAAGGTTTTAAAATCTTACAGACAAGACATTAATTATTATTTTCAACTAGATGGGGATGGGTTATCTCCATTAGAGAATATTAATCGTAATCGAATTCTGGCCTACTTAATTGGTTTTAATTGGCTCAATTCTGACTGGGTATTGGCAATTGAAGAAGATGTGTTAATCTCCCAAGATTCAATTAATTTTGTTACTAAAGTTATGCAGCAGTATTATAGATACCCTGGTTTTCGCGGTATAAATTTAGGATCTAGAATTCCCAAAAGTGATCACAGCAAAGAAACTTACTCAAAATTAAGGTTTGGCATAAACGGGCAAGCATCCGCAATAACCAAAAGGACTTGGAATTATTTCGACTACAAAAAGTTAATGAAAAAAAGTGTTTCACACCCATTTGATACTCAAGTAGAGCACTATTTAAAAATGGGCTTCATGGTAACACCCAATGCTTCTAGGCTAAAAGATATTGGTTGGAATGGAACCCATGCCCCGAAAGATGCAAATGCAATCTACTACAAGGAGTTGGAATCTAGTTGGGTTGGTAATGAAAAACTTGGAGTAAATGGTTATACCTTGCAAAACGTTGATCACAACTGGCGAAATGATATCAGGATTTATAAATGGTTTACTACTCCATGGCATTTGTTGTTCAGGTTTTACCAGAAAAAGAAGCACGAACTCAAACAATTTAAGACCAAGAATGAAAACTAATGGAATTATAAAGTTTACTAAGTATCCACCTAACAAGGAATGAATCAATGATTAGCTCAAGATGTTCTCTTGAAATCCCTATATTACTCCACTTAAGCAACCTAACTCTGTCTGAATGATTTTTGGATAACCATTGACCATAAAGCTCAAAATCTATGCAGATCGGCGAAGGATGTAATTTATCTGAATAGAGATCGAGTGCGTTGATTTGCTTTCTCGGCAAAGCTAAATCCAGTTCTAGTAACATTTGCCGCACTAGTTTTGTGTGGTAAAACATATGGTGGGACACAAACGTAAAAAATGGCACCACTTCACTAACGCCAATTAAATTTAAAAAATTATAGTATTCAACATTGTACTCATCAGAGGGGCATAGCAATTGGTGCCCATCAGAACAAATCCAATTCCTCGAATTAAGTAAAACAGTATCTGCATCCAAAATCATTGCATATTCGGCCTTGCAGTTAGCAAGCGTATTTAGTTTTAAAGCCTGCTGATATACCCAAGTATCTCTCGATGAGTACATTTGATTTAATTTAGCTAAAAAGTCTTTATCAAGTACATCAAATTCATTAATTATTGAAATTTCGTAATCAAGCTGAACAAATGAATTTTGAGCGATTTCGATATCAGCTTCCGGGACTACCATAGAAATGCTAACACTTTTAAAATTTGATAACGCTTTCAGCGTTATCTTAATTGTCCTATTAATTACTTCGAAATCTTTTCGTGTTGCAACCAGTATAAGTTGCAAGTTCGTGTTAAAGGTCGAGCCCTTGCAATAATCACTATTACTAATCTTGTTCGCATTTATAAATCTCTGAAAGTCTATTGGATAATCTTTTTTTAAAGTTTTATAATATATTTTTAAGAAGGATACAATTAATTTAAAACCCCTATCCGGCTTTAAAAATTTTATCCGGTAAACATTTAAAATGAAAGCCAGCATAGATTCCTATCGGTATATCTATTAGTCAATACTCTTTTTCTATCTAATATCTGAATCATGGCCTAAATTTTCCCAAATAGTGATCACTTGTTCAATATATATGTATTATTGACATATGAGAAGAATACTATGGATAATCAAAAATATTTTAAAATATAGAGCTTTAAAATTAAAAAAAATTCAATCAATAGAAGAGTTATTAGATACACACTTCAATAACTGGAGCGAAGAGAACCATATAAATCGAAATGGATTGTCATTAGCCTTAAATGAAATTTGTCGCAATAACCCAATAGTTGTGGAAACTGGAACCTCTGCCTATGGGACTGATTCATCGAGATTATTTGATGCTTTAGTTAGATTATTCTCAGGGTCATTTTATTCTGTTGATATAAACCCAAGTACATCTAAGCGACTTATTTATCAGCATAGCAACCGATCACATTTTTACGTAGATGATAGTGTCAATTTCTTGACGAATACATTGCACAAACTTACTAATAAAGTAGATTTGTTTTATCTTGATAGTTGGGATGTCGACTGGGATAGTCCTTTAGAGAGTGCTCAACATGGGTTAGCAGAGTTTAAAGCGCTAGAAAGATATATCCGAAAAGGAACAATTCTTGTAGTTGATGACACTCCCGCTACCATTGAATATATCCCTAAACGTTTCCATAAAAATGTTTTAAAATTTCAAGATAAGTTTGGAATTCTCCCCGGGAAAGGGGCTCTTATCATAAAAGAATTGAAAAATATAAAAAGTGCCCTTATATTATCACATGAATATAACATCGTAGTGAAATTTACCGACGAAATTTAGACATTAAATTTATTTTTGTACCATTCGATTGTTTTAATCAAACCGGTCTCTAAGTCTATTGTCGGGGTAAACCCCAGAGATTTTTCAATTTTTTCAGAATTAATTGAGTATCTAAAATCATGGCCCGGGCGATCTTGGACGTACGTGATTGAAGCGTTGCTTGCTCCTGAAAGACTCAAAATTAATTCTGTTAACTGTAAATTTGTAAACTCAGCCTTTGTACCTACATTGTATATTTCCCCATCCACTCCATTAGTTAAAACTTTCCAAATTGCTTTGCAATGATCAGTGACATGAATCCATTCCCTAATATTAGAACCATCACCGTAAATTGGTATTTTTTTATTGTTTATAATGCAATCAATTATAGTTGGGATCAATTTTTCATAATGCTGATATGGACCGTAATTATTACAACATCTTGTGATATTTGCTTTCACATTGTAGGTAGAAACATAACTCCCTATTAATAAATCTGCAGCAGCTTTTGAAGCTGAATATGGGGATCTAGGCAGAAGCGGGTAACTTTCATCCCAAGAGCCTTTATCTATAGTTCCATAAACTTCGTCAGTTGAAATTTGAATTAATTTAACATGTTTATGTCTCCGTAAAGAATTTAAAATTGAGGCCGTACCTGTAATATTAGTTTGGACAAATGGCATTGGGCTAGATATAGAGTTGTCGACATGAGTTTCGGCTGCAAAGTTTATTACAAAATCTACTTCTGAAATTATTTGATCTATCAATTCAGTATCAATGATATTACCTTGTATAAATTCATATGAACCACTTACTTCGTTCAAATTATCAATATTTCCTGCATAAGTGAGAGCATCTAAGACATAAATTTTTGAAGGTGAAGGTTGGAAATCTCCTCTACAAACTAAACGGGTAAACTCCGATCCAATAAAGCCAGCTCCCCCCGTAATAAGTAGTTTCATTAATGCTCCTAACTATCTACTTTTTACCATTTGACGTAAACTGAACCCATGATTGGGATTGTATTGGCGGGAGGGAAAGGGACACGCCTTTACCCTATCACCGCCGCATTTAGCAAGCAGTTATTGCCAGTTTATGACAAGCCAATGGTTTATTACCCAATAGCTACTTTGATGGCTGCCGGTGTCAAGAATATTGTCATAGTTTCTACTCCGCGAGATCAAGAACTTTTTATGCGTTTGCTCGGAGATGGATCAGAGTATGGAGTCTCATTCACTTTTAAAGTTCAAAAGGAACCTCGAGGGATTGCAGAAGTTTTCAGACTTTGCAGCACTGAAATACTGAGTAACAAAGTATGTCTAGCCTTGGGAGACAACTTATTTCATGGCAGTGGTCTTGGGCGAGAACTTTCAAAATACACAAACATAAACGGAGCGCATGTATTCGGCTACCCAGTTGCAAATCCTTCAGAATATGGGGTATTGGAGTTAGATTCCACGGGAAAAATTATTGCAATCAGCGAGAAACCGAAATTTCCAAAAAGCCGATTGGCAATACCGGGACTGTATTTTTACGATGAGAGTATTCTTGATGTAGCATCCTCGATATCACCAAGCTCACGTGGAGAATTAGAAATTACAGATGTCAACAAGGCTTATTTACGAGCGGGAACTTTAACTGCTTCAATTCTTCCAAGAGGGACTGCTTGGTTTGATACTGGAACGCATGATGCATTACTTGACGCTGCAAATTACGTTAGAATTTTAGAGACTAGACAAGACATAAAAGTTGCATGCTTAGAAGAAGTTAGTTGGAGGCAAGGATGGATTTCAGATCAAGACTTAATTAGCTTGGCAGAAGATCCAAAGAGGTTCGTAATTAAAGGTTACTTGTTGGGACTGGTGAGTTCATGATAAGTGTATTAACAATTTATGGATTAATCCAATAGCAGTATGATAAGAGTAGTTAATCAGGGTGGCTTAGGTAATCAATTATTTATCTGGAATGCTGCTCACGAAATTGCAAGTATGTACCAAGATAAAGTGAGTATTATTCAAATTAGACACTCGTTTTTCAAGCCTACATTGCCCCCTTCAATTAAAATTCTAGAGAGTTATTGCGATCATAATGTAATTGTAAAATACGGTTTCTGGATAAATTATGTATTGAAAATAATTGATAAGTCTTACTTAACATTTCCCAGATTGAGTTTCGGTTTAAAAAAACTTTTTAAGATCCAAGATGTAAGGAATCACGAAGCTATTCCAAGTTTGAGTTATCCAAAACCAAAGTGGATTAGAGGTTTTTTTCAAGATGGAGAAAGTGTATGGAAAAATAGAAACATCCTTACTCTTGAAATAGGGGAATTCCTCAATAGAATTAGAACTGCACTCCCAGAAGAATTAAG
>Ga0169931_10014262_pt1 | contig 10772 bp, 8 predicted proteins | sample Kivu_15m_20L_FD_129675 | JGI IMG/M metagenome (GOLD analysis project Ga0169931, IMG submission 129675) | Freshwater microbial communities from Lake Kivu, Western Province, Rwanda to study Microbial Dark Matter (Phase II) - Kivu_15m_20L... | ecosystem: Environmental > Aquatic > Freshwater > Lake ... | reverse complement strand
CGCTTCCCTGTGTATGCCAAAACACACCGAGTTTTTGTTTTTCCTCTAAACTGATTTTGCCCAGTTTGTAGAGTTGTTCCTTGTGCTGAATGTTTTCAATGGCTTTGTTTACGCCAATAAACTGATGGTTTCGGGCAATAAGTTTTACAACCTTGCCCAATGAATTATCAAACAGAATGAAGTTCTCGAACAAATCTAAAAAGCGTTTCTTTTCACAAACACCTACAATAATTCTATCTAATGCAACTATGCCTTCGTCTTCCTCTGTGATGCGTTTCCATTCGTGGAAGTGCTGATATTTACCTGTAATGCTTCCAATGCGGCTTTCTATTCCGTTACTCAGCATTACAAAAGCGTTGTAATAAAAGAGTTTTGGAATTACGTCTTTATAGTCGGTAAAATTATCGTTATAGGCGTTTTCTAATTTGCGGTGAGCTGCTTTCAGTTCAATGAACAGAAGCGGAATGCCATTTACAAAGCCGATAATATCTGGTCTCCGTTCACGGTTGCTTTTGCCCTGAATCCATAATTGGCGAACAGCCAGAAAGTTGTTGTTGTCGGCATTGTCAAAATCAAAAATCTTTAGCGTTTTGTTCTTAACCTGTTCGCCTTTCTCGTTGATGAAGTCAACGGGAATACCATTGCGGAGCAATTGGTGTTTTTCGTAATTGATTTCTGCTAATGACTTGGTAATGCTTTCTTCAATAAGTTTTTCGTAGGCTTGGTTGTAGGCTTGATCGGGCAAGTTGGGATTAAACTTTTTCAGCTTTTCAAAAAATAGCTGCGTGAGCACGACTTCTTTTTTGTTCAGTCTGCCTAAAGTGCTGCCTTCGCCAAAGCCTTCTTTGTTGTAAGCCAATAGCGTATCCCAACCCAACTTATTGAAAAATAAATCAATTGCTGTTTGTTCTATTAAACTGTCTTCTGAGTATTCCCAAGTCATTATTTCAATATATCGTTTATTAAGTCAGCCGCAATTTCTATTCTGTCTTTACTAGATGATTCCGTGAGCCAAAATTCATTGCCCTGTTGATTAAGATTATACGTAGCAATTATTTTTTTATCAAACACATAGTTTTCTATTGGAGTAATTTGCCAACCATTACTTTTACAGCGGATATTGATTTTATTTTCTACTCGCAATAAACTAAGGTCAGTAAATCTTCCATAAGATAATTTTACTTTTACATTGCTGCTAAACATTTGTTGCAAAACAATTAGATAAGGATTTAAATGGTATGAATGTAAAGGCTGATTTCCTGAATTGCCCAAATGGTTAATATCGAATCCTTGATTGTCTTTCCAAGTATAAACATTCAGTTTTCTATAAGGATTATTGGTGATTGCCATATACTTCACAAAATAGTATCGCCAATCCTTTTCTGTCGGCTTATAATTATCTATCAGGTATTGTATCTTTTCATGAGTTGTAGCTCCTTTTGCTATGTTAAATTCAATCAGAAATTTATCTAGGGTGTCTGAAACCTTGATTCTCTCGTTTTTTTCATATGTTGTTAATATTCTATTCCAATTATCCTTACACCCAAAGAACCAAATTTTATCCAAAGAGGAATAACTGTGAGTCATAACGGAATAATTATCCACTGTGAGCATTGCTCTTATAATTAACGAGTCGTCTATATCATTATCCCATATTTCAAAAAATGCCTCAATTTTATCTATAATAGTATTTGTGTTGAGTTTGAAGTTGGAAACATTTCCTTGTAACTGTGGATGCTCTTCCAGTTTTTGAATGCAAACTTTTAGCTTAGGCTGGTTAACAATTAATGATGCTTTAGATTTTTCATTAGCAATATTTTCTTTGGTAAACCCGCTGTATTCTTTCTCTGATAGAATTTGATAAACCGATTTAGACTTTTGTCCCTTTATCTCTTTTACAAAAGCATCAATAAACCTGCAATATTTAGATGCGTCTGATAGACGTAATTCAGTGCCATAGGTAATACGTTTTGTGTTATTATTTTGCCTTGTCGCCAACAAAAGATTCCTGACAATTCTCACAAAATCCTTCAATTCACTATCTGGAATTTGAATATTTTCTTTGCTGCAAAAGGATAAAATGGCATAAAGAAGGGTTTTGTCTTTTACATCAAATCCAGTGTCGGATATTGCTCTAAAAAAATAGTCTTCAGGATATATGTCGAAGGTGGAAACTTCAATGAAAATATTTTCAAAGAATTGGTCAACATCTTTTAGTGAGGAGAGAAAATCCAGAGAGTCAAACAGAAAATCGATATTTTCTTTTTTGCAAAAAACAGCGTTTAAAAAATCAAAATCACTTTTTGCATCTGCACTTGTGGCATTTGGATTTCCTTTAAAAAATAAAAACTCTGCAATAAAGTTGATAAACGTGTAGATGCTGCTATCAATCTTATTTGCAGTTTTAGTTCTGTAACTCCAGAACAAATCCATCCAAACCGAATCTATCTTAAAAGCAAAATATTGTTGATAGCTTACATTGGTGTTTACATAAGACCGAACCGCTTTTGCATAATCCGTTTTTTTGGATGCCAAAAGTCCTGAGAATTGTGCTTTGAAATTCTCAAATGGGGAAATTGGTTTTCCCCTAGAATTCATTTTGATGTAAAGCTCATCCGTGAGTTTGAATTCGTCTGACTTAATATCAATAAAGTCAAAGGTTATTTTTTTTTCCTCTGTAATATTTTGCCAAGCCTTATCTTTTTCTGTTATTTCTTCTTGTATGGTGTCAAGCATATTGAGCATAGCCAAAACGGTTGGGTCGTTGCTCCAAGATGCCATAAACCAAGGGGCATCTGTTATTTGTTGACTTAAAGAAATATCATCTGCTATTGTTAAAGGTTGCTGAATTAAGTTGTGACAAAAGCGTTTTAATGATACCCGTGTTTCATAGGTGAATTTTGATAAGTATGACTTGGCTTCTTCTGAAATTATATCTTCAATTCGCGGTGCTAAAAACCAATGTGTAAGCCAAAGTGTGGTTAAACGCTGCTGACCATCTAAAGGAATAAATACTTCTTCGTCTTTTCCTGCTTTTTCCGTGTAGCCATAAATAAAGTCAAGATTTAATTTCGGTTCATTTTCCTGAATGGTTTGTTTAATCTTGGTTACAAATCCTTTTCGTAATTCAGATTCGCTTTCACGCCCTTGTGCATAATCCCGCTGTATTTGCGGAACCATCACTTTATAGGATTCTAATAAATATTTAAGTGTAAACTGCATTGTTTAATCTTGAATTATAGCGTTCATAAAATAATTGTAAACATCTTCAATGTTTTGCAGATAGCCTTGACGGTCTTCGACAGTCCAGTAGGCATTGTTTAACGGATATTCTGTGTATGCTTTTAAGAAAACATTTCGGGTGCAAACAGGAATATAATGTCCTGCCAACTCTCTGTTTTTTATGAGTTCACGCTTTACGTCAAATACAGAATTATTCAACTTGCTATTAGTTGGTGCATCTACCAAACAAAGATTACTAATAGCGTGCTTGCTTTGCTCATCAGAATCAGAGTACTTATTGATGGAAGCATAAACATCTGTTACGATTATTTCAAAATCTGCCTTTGCGATTTCATCTGCTTGGTGTAACTCATTCATTCGTTCAATGAGGTTCTCAAACTCTATATTATCCAATCTTTGCAGTGAACGAATATGGTCTTTTAGCCAGGTTTGTTGGTTTTCTTTTTTGATGATGTATTCTGAGTTTTGGGCATGGATGTGTTCCAAACTCCATTTTTCGTTTCGTTTGGTTTGTTTATAAAGATTGAAAGGGAAGCGGGCTTTTTCCTTATCACTTTTCAGCGAGGCATACACGTTATGCAATAACAAAACGGAATGTATTTCTTTACGGTCGTTGCTTTGCTGGTCTTCATTTTCATAGTTCAAATTTTCCAATTCCACAGTATACTCATTCCCATCTGAATCTTTTCGTTTCTTATTTATTCTAATGATTTTCCCAATTTCACCTTCAAGGTGTTTAATAAAATGCTTTTTACCCATTATATTGGACTGGGCAATAAGGCTGTCAATTATCTGATTGCCTTTGTTGGCAATTAAAAAGCCGATATAGTGATATAAGGTTCTGTTTTGATACCATTCTCTGAAATATTCAAAGTAGGAAGTAACCTGTTGCCAAATGTCTTCTACGGCCTTGATTCTAGTAAATTCAAGTCCATCTTTTCCATTGTCAAAAAGGTCATGCAAATACTCTGAAAGAATTAAAAATGTGGCGTGTTTTAAGGGCTTTGATCGAAAATATTTTTTCTCTTTAAGAATTTTATCTGCAATCAGGTCAAAGACAAATTCAATATGGGTTGGCTTGTTATTGCTGTTGTTACTCAGGAAATACCAAAACTCTTCATTTTGCAAGGTGTATTCAATTGTATCCCATTCGGAAGCAATTTCAAACAAACGCATTTTGATGAACTTGATTTCATCTGCATTGTATTTGTCGCTTTGCAGCAATAATGCTTTGACAAGTTCTGCATCTGTCAAAGGAATTTTGCCCACATTAAGCCGAATAAATACATCAATAGGGTTAATTTGCTTTTCTGCTTCATACCAAATAAAACGCAGGTTCCGATTACCTTTATCATTCTTATCCATTAATACCGGAACCAATTTCATTTTTGCTCCCGCATGTTTGGTATTTGCAAACCATTCTTTAATAGTTTGGTAGGCTGATGTAATATGGAAATAATCGATATTGGTTTCATCAATGCCTTTAAGAAATTTTTTTTCTTCTAAGAATTCTCGGCAATTCGTTCTCGTTTCATAGTCTAGAATAAACAACGGTTGACTATAACCTGAATCGATTCTTATTTCTTCTAAATAGCTGAGAATAAGATAAAGCGTTGTAAGGCGCTGCTGACCATCTAAAACAACATAAACATTCTCATCCCTTTTCTGTAGCACAATTGGTTGTATGCAATAGAACTCGCCTTTGTTGGATGTTTTTTCAAAATTCCACAGGTCGTCTAATAACTCATCTACTTCTTGGCGTTCCCAGCGATAGCCACGCTGATAATGGGGAATAACAAATTCATTTTTAAATAAATCTATTAATGCTACTGTTTGATCCATAATTTTACACTTCTATTTGACCACTCATCAGTTTAGGTAATAAAATATCCCGTGCCTCTCGGAGTTTGGTGTTTTGTTTTTTTAGACACCCTATTTGTTTCCATAAAGGGTCAACAATTTTATCGAAGTCTCTTAATAAATTTATAGGCGGCACTGGGATTTTTAATTCCTCAATCGAACTTATTTTCAAAGTTGTTTGACCTGTTGAACCTTGCGCTATACTTTCAAAATAGCTTTGTTTACTCGATATAAAATAGAACAACTGATATTGGCTTAATTCTTTTTTGGCTCTCAATACTGTTATGCAATTGTGAATAATATACTTTTCGGTGATTGAAACATTTTTTGAGACTCGACCAAGAGTACCTTGGCCCATTGAATTTATTAATACATCATTTAGTTTGAGATAAGAATCCTCTTTGGACATAGGTAATTCTTTAGCATAAAGAATTTTCTCCAATTCAATTTCTCCATTACGGATACAACTTTGATTGATAACAGGGATATCACCTTCGTTATAATCTAATGAGGGGCCTTTTGAAATAAATCCAACATAGTCTTTAATGATAGTCATTTGCCAATTATTTGGCAACCTGGTTGTTTTACTAGTTTCTAGCTTCACCCCATTAATGCAAAATTTCACAAACCATTCTTCATAAGTGATACGTGCTATTTCCTCCAGCAACTTTATCCGCTTCAAATTATTCTCTATCAAATCATCATAAGCCGATAAAATGGATGCGATTTTGCGTTGGGTGGGATATTCAGGAATATTAAATTTTATTGGCTTTAATACAGTTTGCGTTAATAGTGGTTGGGCAGAACCACCAGCGTAACTATTTAAAGGATAATTTTTAAGCAAGTAGTAAACAAAAACTAAATCTGCGTTTGATTTTGGTTTTGCTACAATCGTGTTATCAGAAGGCCAGAAGTTATTTAATGAAACTTCAACTGAACCACAATTTGCTCCAACTCTTCCAATAATTATTCCTTTGTCATAAAGATAATTTTCAGAATAGCCAATAATCCCATTTGAACCAAATGCAGGAAAATTCCCCTTTTCAGAAGGCTTGATTGATTTTCCATTATAGAAATCAACGAATTGTTCTAATGGTAAATGACTCCATTTCATATCGCCAACTCTTTATAGTTTTCAGAAATGGTTTTTGCCAAGGCAATGGCTTCTTCGTTCAATCCATCCAACTCAATATGTATTTCGTTCAGGCGTTCTTCGTAATCAAAGTCCTCATCGGTGCTGGTGTCCACGCCTACATACCGGCCCGGGCTTAGGCTCCAGTCTTTGGCTTCTATTTCTTTTTGGGTTACAACTTTGCACAGTCCTTCCACATCGGTATAAACACCTTCGGGGAAACGGCTCGTCAACCAATGGGCTTGTTTGAAGAAATATTCGGTTTCGTGCAGTAACCCGGGTTCTTCTTCATCTGGGTTGTCACTCAGTTGCTGTTGCAAGGCTTTCAGTTGGTCGAGTTGTTCTTTCAGGTCCAACTCCTTCCAGTCTTTATTTTTGCTCAGTTGGTATTCTTTGGCGGCTGTGGTTATGGCATCAAGCAACTGCTTTATGAGTTTGTCTTGTGGTTTGCGCAAGGTTTTGCACAAGTGGGCAATGCTTTCTAAAACATCAATATCTGCTTTTGCTTTCTTCGCTTCTACAATCAGCTTATTTTGTTGCTCGTAAATGCTTGCGGTTTCTTCAATGTTCAGGGCATCTACAAACGCTTTTGCTTCTTTATTTTCTTTGGCGTATTTGGTGTTAAAGTCGCTAACTATTTTAAATACTTTCTGCAATTGCTTTTGCAGTTCGGTGGTGGCTTCGGCAGTTTCTTTAGCCAATTCGGCAGACGTTTGCAAATAGCTATTGACCGTGCTTTCAAACTTTTGGGTATTGCCTCTATACAAGTTTACAATGCAAATGAGGTTTTGCAATTGCTCGGGGCTAAAGTCGTTTACCTTACTCGTTACCTTGCGGTAAATTTTTCGGGCATCGAGCATCAGCACTTTGTCTCTTTTCTTTTTGTCGCTTTCTTTTGCACGGTCAAAAAACCACAAGGTGCAAGGCAATGAACGGGTATAGAAAAAGTTATTACCAATCGCCATCATCACATCTACCGAACCTGTTTTTACCAACTTCTCTCGAATGTCTTTTTCGCTGTGTCCTGCATCGCTGGCAGAAGAAGCCATTACAAAACCTGCTCTGCCGGTTGGTTTCAGGTAATTGAAGAAATACTGAATCCACAAATAGTTGGCGTTGTCGTTTTTCGGAAGGTTTACTTTGCCGTCTAAAATCAGGCGTGGGTCTTTCTTAACGGCATCTTTGGCTTTGTCCACACCGTCCACATTAAACGGTGGGTTTGCCATTACAAAATCAGCACCGCCCACAAGATCGTGCTTGTCTTCGTAAAAAGTATTGCCTTCCTGTATGTCGCCTTCCAGTCCGTGCACTGCAAGGTTCATCTTTGCGAGTTTGGTATTGAGGTCGGCTTTTTCCTGTCCGTAAAAAGTTACTTTCTCGGCAGGTTTCAGACCTTCGCTTTCTATAAAATAGCCCGTTTGCACAAACATACCTGCACTGCCGCAGGCAGGGTCAAACACAATGCCGTGGTCAGGTTCAATTACGTTTACAATAGTCTGCACCAAACTCATAGGCGTAAAAAATTCTCCGCCTTCCTGTGCTCCTGTCATTGCAAATTTGTTGAGGAAGTATTCGTAAATTTTCCCAAACAAATCGCCTTCGGCTTTTTGCAATACTTCTTTATTGAAAATGCGGAGCAGCTCCCGCAACAAGTCTTTACTGAAAATGGAAAAGTTTTTGGGCAACACACCTTTGAGGTTGTCGTATTCATCCTCAATCAGTTTCATTGCGTTGTCAATCGCTTCGCCTATGTCGGCACTTTCGGGCAATGAAACCAAGTAGTCAAACTGTGCCTTGTCGGGCAGGAACATTGAGTTTTGTTCCTCAAAGTCCTTTTTGGTTAGTGGTCGCTTGCCCCGTTGCGGATGCGAAGGCAAAGTTTTTTCTACTTCCACTTTAACTTTCTGAAAGCGGTTGTAGGCGTGTCGTAAAAATATCAGTCCCAATACAGGCATTGAGTATTCCGAAGCAGTCAGTTTACTGTTTGCTCTTAGTTGGTCTGCCGCTCTCCACAGTTCGGCTTCTAATTGTCGGAGTTGTTTTCCTTGCATTGATTCTTTCAGTGCCTTGTTAATATGTCAAATTTATCATTCTTATCGGTGATTTGGCAAAGAAGTGGCTCTTTTGGCTTTGCGAAGGGTCGGCATTGTGCGAAGGGGCAAAGTCAAATGTGCCACTTGCGGGCTGGTTAAAATTGTTTTTAAAAATGTGCGGTGGGGAAAAATAAAAACGTAGGGGCGGCAATGAGTGTCGGCTTACTCGTTGTCCGTTTATAATATCGTTTCTATATCTATAGTCACCTGTCAAATTGGTTAACTTTTTTCATGTTCTTAGTCGTCTGCTTGTTGTTGTTGGTGAGTCCTTTACACATACTTCCAACGCTCTGCATGAAGGCGATCGTAGCCCTGTATTGCACCCGCTTCAGGGCTATGGCGCTTGAAAGCCGTTATGTGTCGAAATTTTTTAATATAAAATATTGTTATCTCTCTGAAATTCCTTTGTTTCATCAGAATTATGAAAACTTAAATTAGTATTGCATTTTTCACATTTCTTATTTAAAATCTCATAACATTCAATACATACATATTTCCCATAATGATTTTTACAATAATAGTAATCAGGATATTGAAGTATACCTATCGATTTTGCGCAATTTTTGCAATTACAAGTGGTTAACATAATGATTTCTTTAAAAAGTTATTAAATAGGCATTTAATTCATCCAAATTCTTTATTACACAATCATCGCCTTTAAACTCAGGTCTTCTTAATAAAACTCTTTCACCCCATTTGCTTTTGTCGTACACAGTTGACTTTAGCCTCCCAATACCCCTCTCATTTAATATTCCAAGGTAATTAGGTGATAACATTTGAAGTTGTAAATTACAAATTGGACATTCCCAGTATCCGCCTGTTGAATTTTCTTGAAAAACACTATTTACATTTTCCTGTATACATTGCGGACAACGTCCGTCTGATAAAATCTGATTACTCATATTTCGGTTTTATAATTTGTCTGTTAATTCTTGTATAAGTTGTTGTTTCAATTTCTTTTTAATTTCTGGTGCTTCCATTTGTAAATATTCAAGCCCGACAAATGAATTTCCTTGTTTTCTGTTTTGGCGTGGTTCAATACTTTCAATGAGGATAGCCTCTAAAATGTCGCCCAAATTTTGAATTGTAAAGTCTTTAAATTTTACGTTTAAGTTTAGTTTTGCGTCTTCCGTTACTGGATAAAAACCAAACCAACTAAACCGGTCCCAACGTCCAGCAAGTCTATCTGTCGTGTGGTCTTTAAGTCTTTTCCCAAGTGGTTGTTCAATCGCTTGTCCAACATAAACAGTTTCTCTGCTGTCGTGTAATAAATAAATTCCGATTTGGACTTTAAAATTTACTTCGGTCGCACCGATTTGTTGAATACCTAACAAGTCTGGTTGTGATTTCCAATGAACAAGATTTCTCTTCCAATAAATTCCGAAAGCATTAATTATTTTATGAGTGTCTTTGATTACAATTATGTCGTTTACAATTTCAGGTTCACTTTCGTCTGTGTCGTGGTCTTCTGTTTGATCTAAATACTTGCGTAAAATGTAATAGCCTTTATCTGTTTTCGCAAAGATTGATTTTTCTTTTTTCGCGTTAATGTCAGTTGTCAGGTTTGCACTTACTGTGTCTTGAGGTGTCGCACCAAGTGCTTTTCTATAACCTCTTTCAGCAATAAGTTCGGCAATTTCTGTATAATGAAGCTGCTTTTTCTCTTCACTCAATACTTTTTCAATTGCGTCTTTCCATTTTAAATCTGCCATATTTTCTATCAATTCATATTGTTTATGGGTGTCGTCTTAAACTGACCGCTAACTCACTTAAAAGCCTGCTCAAACTTCACATATACAACACGTAAACAGCAACTTTGGATATAAAAGTTGTCGAAAATCTCCCGGTATTTGATTTCCCGGCAGTTATGGATAGGATTTGAGTCCAAGCGTTCTAGGGTCTAGCGCTTGAATATACAACCAAACCAATGACATTGTCAAGACCGAGGTTGTTCCTTGGCATAAAATTCCAATGTACTTTTCAATCTTTTGACAAATCGGGTCAAACGCCTAGCAATTTAGCTTAAACACCCCCCATAAAGCCCTTTTTCAGCCCAGGATTACCGACCCCTACCATTCCAAAGACACGAGGGTAAATGGCTGCCTTGGATCCATCTGTTGAGGTAAACGGCTAAAACAAGTTTGTATTGGCATTAATAATAGTCAGCTAAATCTATCGTTTGTCCTTCCATTTCTTTGTAAATCTTGGTAATAATTCTTCTTGATTTTCCATCATAAACAACATAGCCTACCTCCCCAACAAATCCAACCGTAGAATTAGGGCCAACACCGGAACAACAAGCGCCCCATCCAACTTTGTTACCAATCCCTATAGTCACAAAAATATTCTTCGATCCAGTCCCCTTAATTTTGAAGCTAACTCTTTCTGATGGGCCATATTCAGAAGGAGATGCAAAATTTCCAGCAAATGAAAAGAAATCATGG
>Ga0169931_10014261_pt1 | contig 10775 bp, 11 predicted proteins | sample Kivu_15m_20L_FD_129675 | JGI IMG/M metagenome (GOLD analysis project Ga0169931, IMG submission 129675) | Freshwater microbial communities from Lake Kivu, Western Province, Rwanda to study Microbial Dark Matter (Phase II) - Kivu_15m_20L... | ecosystem: Environmental > Aquatic > Freshwater > Lake... | reverse complement strand
TCTATACACCGTGCAAAATGAATGATATAAAAAATTTCCAGTACAAAACACCGTAGAAATCCAGTAGAAGGTTATCTGGACCCACCGGGTCCAATTAACGAAAACGCGCGTACAAAAAACTATCGGTTTTCAGCACAGGAGCCAGGAGCCATGGTAGTTGCCGATGGGACGATGGGAACGGCTTCGAAATCCGATTCTGCTTAGTCGTGCATTAAGAAAAATTGGTTTGGGCCGTTGGGCCACATCATCGACCACGACTGCGAAGTCAGGAAGCAAAAAGTCGACACTACAGCACTGATGTAGTCCTCCTGACTACCTAAAGTTGAGTGTGGAGTCAGTCATCGATTCTTTCTGCCAACAAGCGTCTTAGAACATAAGTTAATAAACTAATATCTTACAGAAGCTCAACTACAAGCTAAGATGAAGACATCCTTTACAAAATCATCCAGCAAAGCTCTCATTCTTGCATACATGCTATATGGAGGTCAGTCGTTTGCCCCCAGCGCTCCATTGAATCGATCGATGAAGACGAATACTGTTCCGCTTCGAGCACTCCTTGGATCCGATGGTGATCTTGTTGCATCTCTGGATCGTCAAGTTGAATACATCGCAGGTGGGGCCAACACAAACTTTGCTCAGAAGTATCGTCATTTAGTTGGAAGACATGTTCGTACTGCAGGAGAAGCCTTTGCAGAATTTACAACTCGATTGGGAAGACCCATCAATGCCCTTTACAAAGGTGCAATAACTGATCTAGTTGGAACCACACATCTAATCACTGTGGATGCTCGATTTAAAAGAGATGCTATTTGGAGTTTGGGATTACTTGAATCTCTGGATTTAATTTTGAAGAACTATCCTGAAGGAAAAGAGGTTGGAGATCAATTAGTATCCGCTTTTCTTCAATCTGTGGGTATGGATGAATCAACTCTACGAGCTGAGGCTGACACTGTGAAAGTTTGGTGTCAAGGAAAGTCTTCCAGTGATATACTATCGGCATTACGTGGAGAAGTTGACTCGCCCATTACAGCTATTGCTCAATCAGCCAAGGTACGTGAAGATGATAAGTATTTCCTAAATGCCAGTGTCGAATTTGTGTAAACTCATCACACACTCAAACGCTATAACCCTCGGAATATTTGCTAGAATGATGAATTTTGGATGTACTCACGTTACTTTGGTATTGGCCTTGTAAAGATCATGGACTTGATTGGTCTAGCACCAGATCAGGATTCAGCCTATTCGGTCTTGGAAGAATGGATGGGCCAAGGTATGGACAAGTCACATTTTTTAGTAGCTTCAGATAGTGAGCTCTACTTCAAGACACGGGCGAAATTAGATATGATGGAAATGATGATGAAAGAAATTGAAATACGTGAAAAGAAACGCATGGCCGTGCGTCTTGAAGAAAAGGCACAAAAAATTTTGGAAAAGGCTGAACGTGATGCACTTCTGGCGAAGGAAATTGAGAAAGAAATGGCTAAAGTGTAATGTATCAACATTAAATAATTATTAGAGCTACTGAAGTATTCGAGTTATTGACGTTTATATCGCTTTCGGATTCGTAGGGGTTTGATAGTATCTTGAAAATCATTCGTGTCTGCATTTTTTACCGACCTAGATTCAACTCTTTTAAGAGTCCTGTTATCCCTCAATAGTAATTGAAACAATAAATCAGGATCTTTCACTTCATCTTTGCCATTATCCACAAGCTGTAATAATAAATTTCCTCTCCATCCGATGGCTTGTAAGCCCATATGACCTCGATATTGAGACAAGTCACCATTATATTTATCAAGTATTGTTGAAACATCTGCACTGTTTTCTAAGTATACAGACCCCCTTGGGAAAATTAACGCATTTTCATCTGTAGGTATTGTCACAAAAGGTAATTGGTAGGTCTTAATGTGCAATTTATTTGATTGTGCATCGAAACGTATTTGATTGATAAGATACTTTGGATACAAAAATGCTCCCACAGACATAATAGTCCCTAGCAATAATCCAAAGTATCCAATCTTAGGATCCACCATGGTTTGCTGTATCATCTGTCCCCATGAATCGGATGTCATTGTGGATGCTGCTGCGATGGATGCGGCTCTATTGACATGTGGTGTGAAATCCAATACGTACCAAATCCAATACACAGTCTGAAAGCTTGTAAATCCAATGGCACTTCGAGGGAAAAAGTTTCGTTCAGAGCTTCTTTCATAGAGTAATATACTCGATTCAGAACTTGTATGCTGTTTGATTTTTGACTGCGACGATAGCAGTCTAGAAGATTCGGTCCTTGAAAAAGAATAAAACAGGCGAATTAAATACACTTGGCCTTGACTTTCTCGTCCTCTCGCTGTGACTTTCCAGCTGCAAAAAGCATTATGGCGTATCAGTCTATTAGTAATTGGCATCATTAATGACTACATCCCAGATGGTAATGTTGCTTATTTGTAAAATCGGGGAGAAGGTCATGTATCATGTACCATGTATCGACGTACCGACCACATCGTACTTTTACCCTGGCGGCCATGGCGACCCGGCGACCCTGGAAGAGAATGACTACATACATACGCCATGTATTATCTATCGTACGTTGCCACCATGCCCAAACTCCAACGGCTATGTACGTTCGAGTACATATGTACTATAGATTCCAATCTTTTTTAAAAAAGGAAAAGGCAAGAACCGGCGCTCGCTTCATCGACCGTATGTACCCGTAGCATCACCAGTTCTGATGTTTATGCCAAGACAGCAAAAAATGAACTGTAGCTTTTCTTCAACTTCCCACGTATAAGACCTTTGTTTGGAAAGCCTCAAATTTAGAATGAATAATAGCCGTCCTAGAAAAATTACAAAGGGAGCAACTTCATCGGATGCCTCGATGTCATCCAAAGCATCTGACAACGAATCGTCATCTCAAAATCCGTCTGCTGATGAGGGTACATTTCAGAGAGTTTCAAGTCGCACAGGGATTCAAGCAGCATCTCCAGGTAAAATTCCACTAGAGGCTGGAACTATTTTTGAGGATATGAATGCTTTCTTCCAATCGAGTCGTCGACTAACTAAGACTCATGTGTCGCCAAATGGAGAACCAAAACAGAAAAGCCAGAGCAAGGCGACAAACAAGGTATATGAAAACAATGACGACGACAGTTCCATAAAGGATGATACAAACAAAAATCCCGAGAATGATATCTTAAGAAAATCTCATCGGCAGCAACAACGTCAATTAGAAAAACAAGCCAACTCATTAAAGTATCAACAACATATGGCAAATCTCGCTGAACCGGATTTCGATGTTTTCATTAACAGTACCAAAGTAGATCAAGAGTCCGAGAAATTTTCAACCGATTCGGTCAAGCCTGGAAAATACTTACAACGTATCATCAAATCAAATCGAACTAGAAACTCCTCTCATCTTAATGTACCCCAAAGTCCAAGTGAATTAAGTCATGTGAGTACGATACCTCCAACACCGGCCTCCAAAGAATTACCATTATCTTCTACTAAATCTATTTTGAGGAGTTCGACTGGAACTAAATCACAGATCGATCCATGGAAAACAAAAGACACCACGCCGTTTAGTTCGGCATCGGACAAATCAGTCCGGTGGAGCGTAGATAACGATGATTCCGTTGAATTACTCGTGGAGGAATCCGTGTCCCAAACACAAGGATCTGGAAAGAAAAGAACTGCTCCTGTCAACCATGATGAGATGGATGATTTATACCCTAATGACGCTGACGATGAAATTATATCGGGTTTATTTGTTAAAAGACCATCTGCCTCTGCTCAAGAAACACTTAACACGTCATTAGATCGAGCCGCAGCATTACTTCCGATACCAACATCTGACATGAAACGAAAGTCTTCTGGATCCACTTTCGACGATGATCGCTCTCCTCCACCGTTAGAAGATAGCATGATTGAAATGCTTAACAATACTGACGACATGATGAATCAAGAAGAAAAAGATGAAGGTTTTCGTCAGGATGTCAGTGATCCCAACTATAAATCAAGAGGAACTGATTTCCATTCGGAAGAAGAAACTCATGATTTTTCGAATCAAAATAATGGTAACAATGACTATGAAGATGATGAAGATAAAGAGGGAGATGGATTCGCACTTGCATCACAGGACTCCAACGATCTAGATGACGAAGAAAGGGATCTTAGAGCTAAGATATCCAAAGTGAAGGCTCCTGCATCCAACAAAGAAACTCGTGAATCAAACAAGAAAGATCGTAAACCCAAGTTAAAGGTCTCACCGGTTTCCCCGGAGTCCCCGCAACAAACTTCTGTAAAGAAGAAGAAGAAGAAAAAGCTTAAGAAACGAGTGGCTAATCATAGCCCACTGCCTGGTTTTAAGGGTCATGCTGTGGGCAATCGTGAATATGAAACTATTCCAGTATCAGACTTTCAGGACGATGAAGATAATTATGATGATGAGGGTAATGTGCGTAGATCGAAACGAGCAAGATTTAAACCATTAGAGTATTGGAGGAATGAAAAATTGGTTTACGAGGCACATCATGAAACAGGAGTTCTAGGGCAAGCACTTGGTCATATGCCAATTGTGTCTGGAGTTGTCCGTGCGCTTCCGACTCCACATGCTGTGCGCAAGACTAAACGAAAGCAAGCTGACAGTGATATAGAGTCCGATGAGGACAGTGAGAAAACCAAAAGGAAGGGAAGAAAAAGGAAGACTTCGAAACCATCAGAATCTGATGAATACGATAGCTCCGATCTCCGGAAGGTACGTTAACAAAAGCGGACAGAATGAAGCTATTCATTGGATGCCTCTTTGCACTGATTTATTATGTGCATCTGTTTTGCAACCTTGTGTTTTTACAGAAGTATGAAATCCACGATGACGATAGGGGTTTAATATGGTCAGAAAGCATGTTAGACGTTTGTGAAACTCGTAAGTTTTTCTTTCTATAGTAATGTCATAAACACTGATAATATGATCTTATGATATTGAATCGTCCATCTCCCATAGAAATTGTGTCCTACTTTGATTCAGAGCGTTTCGTTAACCTCCCGACTATCCGAGCACGAGGTAAGACTGAGAGTAAAGTCTCAGGAAAAGCTGTGCAATCATTCAATGCACCGACAATGTCGGGGAGAATATGTGGCTGGCTTTCAGGTCTCGTGGAGCTACCACCGGCAGCGATTAAGGATGCGGAAGGTGTCGGTAGCTGCCTTCAGCATTTTCATGTCATCGAGTGTCAACCCAAAGCGCTGGAGTTTGCCTTAGCTAATCCCGAAGATGGCGACGGAAAGTTTCAAAATGAGAACGCTCAAAGATTTCTTCTCTCCAAGGGTGATGCTTTTTATGTACCTCCAGGAAATGTCTATCGATTGGAAAATCATTCGGAAACCGACGGTTGCCTTCTCAGTTACACTATCTTTCGTCCTTTTCCCGAAACAGTTGCTGACGCAGACAAGAAGGGAAAACGATGAAAGATGTGAGGAAGTAAGGAATATAGAAAATTCCTTTGACGCACATCTTTTTCAGTGATCCCAATTCATGTAATTGAATGGGATCAGTTATTGAGAGTGACACGATGGCGATACATATAGTTATTTGTACCTAGTAATACAAACAATAGTCATAATTTGATTAACTGATTTTAATTAAGGTATAAATAATCTGAGCTAATACTCTTTGGTATATTAGATGCGTTCGTTCTGCAGATAAGAGTTTCAGCAGAGGACTTCCAAAGGTTGTAAGGGAATAGGCTGGCTATTCTAGACATCGTCGGCCATCGATCTTTGGCTAAAAGTCTTTTGGAAAGAAAAAAAAAGCTTGAAGGTATAAGCATCTCACCAGCGTAACCATGCGGTCATGAAGTTGGCATCCAGAAGCTAAATTACACGCTCGATTATATTTGATGACCATCATAAAGCAGTACATCCACCATGAACCATGACACACGTTCATGATAATGCAGGCTACAGCGGCTACAGCGGCTACAGTAAGGATCGGCCAACAGTGCTCACAGTGCATTTATTGCAATTGGGTGTGGCCGTGTGTGGCTGTGTGGCTCGTTTGGCTATGTATACCCGCTACAAGCCTGTACATAGGTATAGCATAATCGCCGGAACGCTGCACGCATCCTCGAAGGTTCATAAACATGTACGTAATGAATCTTCTCCCAAACTGCACCCGTAGCTCATCGTGCAAATAGAGACGTACAGTATAGTACTGATCTGATGAGAAAGAACAAAAAGAAATGACGAAACCATGAAGGCCAAGGCCATGTGAAAGACACAATGCATCAATCAGATAGGTCATATTAGCATAAGTCCATATATAATGTAGATGAATTTCGATTACATATATCGAATAGCTTCAAATACAGAATATTTTTCCCCATTATTCCACAATTGATAACTGATAAGGCTAGAGTATTTCTTGAATAACTAAGAAACCCTACCGCGCCAACGATGACAGATTACCCAGAAAGAGACGGAGCGCCTGACTGTCGAGACTTTATTCGAACGGGGAGGTGCAAGTATGGGGATTCCTGTAAATATAATCATCCTCCTGGAGGAATATCAATTCTTAGCGATCCTACAGAGCCATTATTTCCATTGCGACCTGAAGAGCCACCTTGCTCTTACTATCTTAAGCACGGTTTCTGCAAATTCGGTCAAACTTGCAAGTTTCATCACCCCTCTATTCATTCAGAGCACTATTACGAGGGCCGTGAACCTGTATTTAAAAACATTGATTCTCTCAACGAATCAGGGGTAAATCTTAATGAATCCCATGCCTTTATGACTAGCTCAACATCTTTGCAGATTTTACCACAACGACCGAGTGAGATAAATTGCACGTACTATATGCGCTTTGGAACCTGCAAATTTGGAACCTATTGCAGATATCATCATCCGTTGCGAGAAGATTACGTCGACGATGGGTTGGTTTGGTCTCATGAAATTGTAAGGAGGAACAACAACCGTAACGACGATCGCGGGCGATCCTTCTCGATGGGCTCATTACTCGAGACCAGGCATTCCAATGTTTACTCTCAAGATGGTCATGAAAGGCGTGTCATACGTAAGGCTCCAGCTCAAATACTTTATCCAAATACGTGCATGTTATCGAGAGATCAACGACAAAGTCGGGTGATCAGTACGAACTCCGATCAAATATATCTTGAAGCGATATTTCAAGATGGCTTAATACCAAGGCATGATTCAATGTCTTCCGCTCAGAATTCAGCTCATACGCCATCATCTGAATCTACTGAATCTCCAGAACTTATTCCATTTAGTATCAGAAATGAAATAAGAGGTCGGTCTTTGTCAAATAATGATATCTATTCTCAGAATGAATGTCGCTACTTAGATTCTTCATTTCATGTATTTCAACGTCCGAACCAAAGGACATCCAAGCTGGGTTATTCCTCCAATCATCAGCCATCACCATCAAAGGATACAATCGTCTTAGGGAATGCAATGGATCTCCATGGATTATCAACTATCAATAATATACCCCCTCTTCCTTTTCATCCTCAGCACTCCGAGACACAATTTCAATCTGAAATAAGGGTAAAGGAAGATATGCTGGATCGGCATGAAGATCAGACCGATCGAAATCATCATTTGAGAGATAATGCTCCTTCTATGTTTACTTTGTTCCAACCAAAACAAAATATTCACGCCCAAACGTTTGTAGATGGAAATTCAATTAACGAAATTTCGCGACTGGGATCTCTTGTTCTTAATGGTTCCATGAACAAAATGGTATCTACTATCAATAATGAATCATTGCCGTCAGACCCAGAACGTAACTATCACTCGGAAATGAATAGGGAATATTTGAATTCTGATGCAATGAACAGTTTTGAGGTTCTTTATCAAAATAAAATACAACACGTACATCAACGTATCAACAATGGTTCCCGGTCGACTCTAACTTGCGCGAAGCAGTTGGAAAAGTCTCTTAATCTTACATTAATGGCAAATTTCTCTAAAAGTGATGAGACTATAGTATCACTTGAAAATCACATACAGCGGCATTTGATCGCTCCAACAGCAACGAAGGAAAACACAATATTTTGTGACAACGGTAAAATTGAAAATTTATGGAAATATCCATAATGGGATGGAGCTCTCTGGTGCCGTACCGTCACTTACTTGTTGCTTTAGGAATACCTAAGACCATACCTTTATTTCATCATGAAATTTCAAATTTCAAATATTTAAATGCTTATATCCTGATTTTTCGAAAACTCCCCCCAAAGTTTAGACAGATATCGAAAATCAAGAACGACTGGACAAAGCAACGGTCGAGATTATAGCTGTTTTGCTCGAGAGGACTAAAGGAATTGAACGAATCTACTGCAGCATACTTCTTCTCATGCGTCGTAGATGCGAAAATGAATTTCTGCAAACAATCCTCGAGAAACGATGGACCGAGATTATAGAGACAATCCGAAACGACACAATCGTCAAAAACTATCGAGACCAATTTACAAAAAAATATCCCCTTCATTTCGTTACAAGTGCTTATGATGCTCCACCAGAAATTTTATGTACCATTATTTCTTTGCTTCTGGAGACACAGCTGAGCATCACTGATGAACAAGATAAAAATGGATATACGCCCTTAGCCCTTGCTTGTGCGTTCGGTCTCGACTTCAGTTGCATACGCATTCTTTTAGAAGCGAATCAATCGATTTGTAAATTGTTGACAAAGAAAGGAGATACTTTATTATCACTAGCTTGCCAAACGTCCAAGACTTCTTATGAAACAATTATGATGCTTTTACATCATTGTCCTCATTCAGCGCGTTTGAAAAATAACATGGGTTGGACACCATTACACTGTGCCGTATGGAATGATCTATCCCTTCCTTCACTCAGGGCTGTTATTCAATCCTTTCCTGATGCTTTGTACAGCCAGACATACTCTAGTGAGCATACTCCACTGAGTTTGTACTGGACTAATCATAGCGCATGCTCTCTTAGCCGGGACGAACGGTTTACGATCTCGTTATTAGCTGGAACTTTTGAAGGGTCGACAAATGACGACGTTATTGGGTCATGTGAGGTCGGTATACTTCATAAGATTCTTTCATTTCCACAGTATCTTCCAGGAATAGTCGATTCCATTCTATTTTCTTTTCCACATGAAGCGAGGATACATGATGAATATGGGCGATTGCCGCTACATCGGGTCATTGAAAATGTCAAGTTCCCCATGTGCGATATTCTCAGAGTTTTGTCTACGTATCCAGAAGCTACGGGCATCGCCGATCCTGTGACAGGTGATATTCCTTTAATCTCTGCCATCATGTGTTCGACAAGGAGTTTCAAGTGGCAAGGAGTCCTACAAGAAATTTTTCAAACATTTCCGGAAGCCATATACTACCGCAATAAACAAAATTTGCTTCCCTTTATGGTGGCCGCAGCATATTCTTCCTTAGATATTTGCTATAATATGTTGCGATCCGCACCTGAACTAGTATATCCTTAAAATTTGAATCAATAGTAGAAACAGAAGACGTTTTCGTTATTGCTAAGCCAATGAACAAGGAGGTGTGGATCAAACTTTTTTTATTACATTATACCGTAACGTAGCTTTCACTATAGCAGCAGCTATGTCATGAATTTCCTCGTCGTGTTTAATTATTAAACAGTCATAACTTCTTTTTCTTTAGAGGCAACGACAACATCAATTTCCTTGACATATTTATCTGTAATTTTTTGTAGCTCGTCTTGTTTGGCTTTACTCTCATCTTCGCCCACAGCCTTATCCTTTTCCATCTTCTTAATAGCATCTACACCATCTCTTCGTACGTTTCGCACAGCTACTTTGCCTTCTTCTCCAATTGTCTTACATTGCTTCATTAACTCCTTTCTTCGAGCCTCTGTAACTGGGGGGATGTTGATTCGAATGACTGTACCATCGTTATTCGGCGTCAATCCCAGACCGGAGTCAATAATAGCCGCTTCAATAGCTTTGGTCGAACTTTTATCGAAAGGAGAAATAGTTAGCTGCTGAGAAGAAGTAACAGATATGGTTGCTAGTTGATTTAATGGAGTCATGGTTGAGTAGTAATCTACAACTACTCGGTCAAGGATAGACGGATTGGCACGCCCAGTTCTAATACTAAGTAGATTTTTCTTTACCGATTCTATGCATTTCTGCATACGTTCATTGGCAGAGGATGTAACTTCACTAACAGACTCATAAACGGCCATATTCAAAGGACTCCATGTCGAGAAGGACCGTCGTTGGTATCCATAAGGAGGTAATGAAACAAATCGGTTACCCTTGTAACTAACACCGAATAATTGGCCTTGTGGCTGCATACGACTGATCTCAGTAAAAGCAGCAGAAATTGGGCAGATGTAAAGGAGAACCAGTATTTGAGCTTTCATCATGCTGTTAAAAGGTCTATCCAAATATGTCAACGCAACCGAGTGATGTAATTGATTAAGAAACACTGAACTCTTTTTTCAGCTGTTGACAGCAGCGAAGGATGCTGCTGCCATGATGCCATGATTCCTGCGTACACACGTTCGGGGACCGGAGACTATTTTAGTACCTACAGCTGGAATCATTCCCAGAAAACATGTCGTAGGGCGCCACGCGCAGTACATTTCCTACTGATAGCGCCGGTACATAGGTCCTGTACAAGTTCAGTATTGATTGCTCCAATTTCTAAGAAACGTAACGATCTATTCCTTTGTTGCATCAACTGTATCGTGCTTGTATGTTTTACATGTTGATCATCCAGCTTATATTCATCAGTGGT
>Ga0169931_10014259_pt1 | contig 10777 bp, 6 predicted proteins | sample Kivu_15m_20L_FD_129675 | JGI IMG/M metagenome (GOLD analysis project Ga0169931, IMG submission 129675) | Freshwater microbial communities from Lake Kivu, Western Province, Rwanda to study Microbial Dark Matter (Phase II) - Kivu_15m_20L... | ecosystem: Environmental > Aquatic > Freshwater > Lake ... | reverse complement strand
GCTCGCTGCTTGCCCTTCGGCTCGTCGCCTTGGGACTCGTCGGCCTTTGCCTTGCCGTCGCGCTTCGCCGATGCCAGCAGGGCGGCGACGGTGGCGCCGAGCGTGTCGCAGCGCGCCAGCAGTTCGGCGTGCGTGCGCGGTGGTTGGCCGGCGAGCAACAGTGCGGTGAGCGAGTCGGCCGGGGCCGCCTGCTGCAACTGCGCCGTGCGCGTCGCCAGTTCGTGCGCCGGCGTGGCGACGAGCTCGCGCAGCAGCGCCACCAGTGGGTGGTCGTGGCGATCGCGCACGATCGCCGCGGCGCGCGCCAGCAGCAGCGGCTGCAGCGGCCCGATCACGGTCGCTGCCTCGGCGGCCGGCTCCGGCACCAGCAGCAGCGCGTCGAGGTGCGGCACGTGCGGGCCTACGGCATCGAGCTGCAGCGTGTGCGCCCCGGCGGTCAGCTGGCACGAACCGACGACGTGCCACTGCTGGTGCGCCGGCAGCCAGCCGCCGGTGGTCGCCGTCAGCGCCTGCGGCGCCACCTCGACGTCGTCGACGCGCACGCGCATCGGCCGTGCTTCGGCGGCGGCATAGCGCACCAGCAGCTGGTGGCTGCCGGCGGTCGCGACCTGCACGGTCCAACGCGCGAACTGCGCCCCGCCCTGGTGGGTGTGCAGCACCGTGCAGGCGCTGTCGCCCCAGGTGCGATCGTCGGCGTGCAGGCTGGTCGCGCTGGCGCTCTCGGCCTCCACGTGCACGCTGGCGAGGCCGAGCCCTCCGAACAGGTGGCGGCCGGCCGCGGCCGCCAGCGCGTGCTGCTGCGTCGCGTTCGCCGCCTTGGTCGCCGCCTCGAGCCGCTGCTGTGCTTCGTCGCGCGCGCGCTCGGCCTGCTGGCGGGCCGCGATCTCCGCCGCCGTCGCCAGTTCGCGGTCGCGCCAGCGCGACACGTGGCCGAGGTCGTGGAACGTCGACGTGCTGCGGAACACGCCGGCGAGCGCGTAGTAGTCGCGCGCGGTGATCGGGTCGAACTTGTGGTCGTGGCAACGCGCGCAGCCGAGCGTCAGGCCGAGCACGGTGCGGCCGAGCAGGTCGAGCTGTTCGTCGACGGTGTCGAGCACCAGCTTCTCCTTGTCCTGCTCCGCCAGCATGCGCGGGCCGAGCGCCAGGAAGCCGGTGGCGACGACGCCGTCGAGGCCGACCGCCGGATCGTCGACCAGCAGGTCGCCGGCGACCTGCATCTGCACGAAGCGATCGAACGGCAGGTCGTCGTGGTGCGCGCGCACGACCCAGTCGCGGTAGCGCCACGCGTTGGCGAACGCGAGGTTCTCGTCGAGGCCGTTGCTGTCGCTGTAGCGCGCGAGGTCGAGCCAGTGCCGCGCCTGGTGTTCGCCGTGGTGCGGCGACGCCAGCAGGCGGTCGACGACGCGCGCGAACGCGGTGTCGTCGTCGGCCGGGTCGGCGACGAACGCAGCGACCTCGGCGGCGGTGGGCGGCAGGCCGGTCAGCGTGAACGACGCGCGGCGCAGCAGCGTGCGGCGGTCGGCGAGCGGGGCCGGCACGAGGTCGCGCGCCGCGGCGGCAGCGTGCACGAAGCGGTCGATCGGGTGCTGGTTCCACGCCGGATCGCCGGCGGTCGGCGGCGCCACCGCGCGCAGCGGTCGCAGCGCCCAGTCGGGATCGTCCGGCGCTTGCGCGCGCAGCGGGGGCGCCACGGCCAGCGTGCAGGCGCCGACGGCCAGCGCGGCGCGGGCGAGAAGAAAGGCGAGGGGATCAGCGGCCATCGGAGGTCTCGGGCAGCAGGTCGCGCAGGGTGGGGTGTTCGAACAGTCCCGCCAGCATCGGCGAACCGACCGTCATGGCGGGCGTGGCGCCGGTGGCGAGCGCCTGCCGGAAGTGCTCGCGGGCGGCGTCGCCGCGCTCGAGCTCGAGCGCGGCGGCGGACAGGCGCAGGCACAGCAGCGCGAAGGTCGTGCGGGCCTGCTCGGATGCGGTCGCCGCCGCGGCCCCGACCGGCACGACTTCGCACCAGTGCGCGTAGGCGACGGCGGCGCCTTCGTCGGTGTGACGCATCAAGCCGTGGTTCAGCACCACCATGAGTCGCGTGGCGGCCGCGGCCGGTGTGTCGCGCGCGGCGAGCAGGGCGCGGCTCTCGGCGTCGGCGCGCTGGAACAGGGCTCGGGCCGGTTCCGGAGCCTGACGGCGCAGTTCGAGGTCGGCCATGCCGACCAGCAGCTCGCACCGCAACGCGACGGCGTCGGGCGTCCGTTCCTGGTCCACCAGTGCCAGCGCGCGCGTCGACGAACGCGCCGCGGCGTCGAGATCGCCGCGGCGCAGCAACAGCGCACTGTGGTTGGCGCAGATCGCGGCCAGGTTGGCGCGGGCCTGCGCGTCGTCGGGCTGGGCGGCGAGCACCGCTTCGAACTCGGTGATGGCGCGGCGCTGGTCGTTGCTCGCTGCTGCGGCTTCGCCGTCGGCGATCGTGGCCTGGGCGGCGATGGCGTCGGCGCGCTCCGCCAGCGCCAGCGCCAGCGAACGGCGCAAGCCCGGCTCGTCGGGCGTCGTCGCCACCAACTGCTCGAGCAGCTGCACGGCGCGATCGTGGTCGGTGCGTTGTCCGGCGGTGTCGCCCAGCGTGCGGCGGTTGCTCGCGCGTGTGCTCAGTGTGCGCGCGAGGCGCTGCCGCCACGTCGGATACTCGGGCTCCGTCCCGGCGAGGCGTTCGAACGCGCTGCAGGCGCGGTCGAGTGGTTCGCTGGCGCGCGCGTATTGGCGCAGCTGGTGGTGGATGGTGCCGAGCCGTTCGTGCACGGTCGCCCAGGTCTGCGCGACGTCGTCGTCGGTGGCGGCGGCCTCTGGCAGCGTGGCGAGCCGGCGCGCCGCTTCGGCGAACGAGTCGGCGGCCGCGGCGGCGTCGCCGGCGCTGGCCTGCAGCACGCCGCGTGCTTCGGCCACTTCGGCCCACGTCGTCGTGCGCCGCTCGGGGCGCAGGGCCTGCAGCGCCGCCGCGTCGTCGGCGAATCGGCGATCGAGCGCGTCGAGTTGCTGCATCGCCGTGGCGCCGTCGCGCAAGCGGGCGTGCGCACGGGCGAGGCCGAGCTCGCAGCGCAGCAGGCCCTCGACGTGGCGCGGGTCGCTGGTGGCCGCGGCGAGGCGGCGATAGCCCGCGACTGCGTCCTGCTGGCTCCGCAGGTAGGTCGGGCCGTCGCCGGTGCGGCCGGCGACGTTCGCCATCTGCTCGCTGCACCACGCCAGCTCCTGCTGCCGTTCGCTCGTCGCGTCGTCGGCCGCTCCGAGCCGCTGCAGCGTCGCCACCGCCGATTGCAGCAGCGGCTTCGCCGCGCCGAGCTCGCCAAGGTCGATGTGCAGCGTCGCCAGCCGCGTCTCGGCGCGCGCGCGCGCGAACTGCAGGCGGTCGCTGTCGGTGTCGGTGCTGCGGCCGAGCCGCTGGTGGAACTCGAGCGCGTCGGCGAGCAACTGCCGGCGCAAGCGCGCGGTGCCCGGCGTGCGCGACAAGCGCGCCTCGGCGGTGCGGCGCAGCATCAGGTCGACGGCGGCGAGCGCTTCCTCGAGGTTCGTCTCGGCGAGCGCGTGCTGCCGCTCGGCTTCCGTCAGGTTGCGTTCGGCGGCGCGCCGCTGCTCGTCGGCGGTGCGCAGTGCCGCGGTGATGCGTTCGTTGGCGGCGCTCTGCTGCAGTGCGAACGCCAGCGGGGCGGGGCCGAGCACGAACAGCGCGACCGCCGCCGCGGCGGCGCGCGCCGGATGCCGCCGCATCCAGCGCCGCAGCTTCAGCCAGCGCGACGGCGCCCGCGCGAGCACGCTGCGTTGTTCGCGGAACGCCTGCAGGTCGTCGGCGAAGGTGCCGGCGTCGGCGTAGCGGCGCCCCTGGTCGGGATCCATCGCCAGCAGGCAGACCGCCTCGAGGTCGGGATGCACCTGCGGGTTCTGCTTCTGCGGCGGCGCCACCAGGCCGCTGACGATGCGTTCGCGCGTGGTGCCGCTGCCGTCGCCGTGCGGCAGCGTCAGGGTCAGCAGCTCGTAGAGCGTGACGCCGAGCTGGTAGACGTCGGTGCGGCGGTCGATGCGCGCGGTGTCGCCGCGCACCTGTTCGGGCGCCATGTACGGCAGCGAACCGAACGTCGCCCCACTTCGCGTCAGCCGTTGCTCGCCTTCGGCCGTGGCGAGGCCGAAGTCGATCAGGCGCACGTCGCCGGTGTTGGTCAGCAGCAGGTTCGACGGCTTCAGGTCGCGGTGCAGCACCCCTTGGGCGTGTGCGTGCTGCAGCGCGCGCGCGGCGTCGTGCACCAGCTTGGCGGCGACCTGCGGCCAGGCGCCGTGGAACACCGGCGCGTCGTGGATCGGCGCCAGTTCGTGCTTCTTCGCCATCGCGCGTTGCAGCGCCTGGCGCAGCGCCGTGCCGTCGAGTGCGGTCGGCGCGGTGCCGGCCAGCTCCTGCACGATCTCGGCGAGGCTGGCGCCGTGCACCAGTTCCATCGCATAGAACGGGATGTTCTCGGCTTCGCCGCAGGTCAGGATCGGCACGATGCCGGGATGCTGCAGGCGTGCGATGGCGAGCACTTCGCGGCGGAAGCGCTCGCGCGCGCCGGTGAAGAACAGCTGCTCGGGGTGCACCAGCTTCAGCGCCACCTGCCGCTGCAGGGCCGGTTGCTCGGCGAGGTAGACGACGCCCATGCCGCCGCGGCCGATCTGCCGCAGCAGGCGGAACTCGCCGAGCTGCTCGGGGATCGCCGTCGTCTTCGGCGCGTGCAGGATGCCGAGCGACGACAGGTGGTCCAGGCGCGCGCGCAGCGCCGGCTCGTGCTGCGGATGCGCGCGCAGCACGCCGTCGACGGCGGCCTGGTCGCCGCCTTCGAGGGCGAGGATGCACTGCTCGAGCAGCGTGTCGATCGACGGCGGGCGGGCGTCGGGCATGGGACGAGCGCAGTGGCCGGGCGGGCGCGAGCGCACCATACTGGCTCGGCCCTGGCTTGTGGTGCCCATGCCCAACGACGTTTTCTCCTGGTTCCGTTCGCGTGGCGCGCTGCCGCGGTCCGTGCTGCAGCTGCTGTCGCTGCCGGTGCTGTTCGCAGCCTGCCAGACCGCGCCCGATCCGTTCGAACGCGAACCCTTCCCCGGCGGTTTCGCGGCGGTCGCCTCGCCGGCGCCGGTCAGCTTGCGCGGCCTCGTTGCGATCGATGCTGGCAACGCCTGGGTGTCCGGCCAAGGCGGCGTGTTCCGTACCACCGACGGCGGCCGCAGCTGGCGCGACGTGACGCCACCGGGCCCGCGCACGCGCGACTTCCGCGACGTCGAAGTGGTCGACGCGACCGCTGGCGGCACCGTGGCACTGGCGATGGTCGCCGGCACGCCGGCCGAGGTGTGGCGCACGAGCGATGGCGGCGGCACCTGGACGCGGGTACTCGCCGACGGCCGCGCAGGTGCGTTCTTCGACGCGATGGCGTTCGCGGGGTCGGTCGGGGCACTCCTCGCCGATCCACTCGACGGCGTCTTCCAGCTGTGGACGACCCGCGACGGTGGGACCACCTGGCAGCCGGTCGCCAAGGAGCGCTTGCCGGCACCGCTGACGGGCGAAGCGGCGTTCGCGGCCAGCGGCAGCTGCGTGCACGTGGCGGCGATGGGTCAGGGGCGCGGCGACGAGGCGATCGTGCGCGTGGTCACCGGTGGGGCGGCGACGGCGCGACTGCTGGTCGGTTCGCTCGCGGGCCCGTTCCGCGTCGAGGACCTGCCGCTCGCGGCCGGGGACTCGTCGCGCGGCGCGTTCGGTCTCGCGCACTCGCCGAGCGGTGCCTCGTGCGTGGTCGGCGGCGACTACGAGGAGCCGCAGACGAGCGAACGCACGGTCGCGGTGGCGCCGTCGGCCGCGGGGCCGTGGTCGGTGGTGCCGGCCTCAGCCGTCGGCTTTCGTTCGGCGGTGGTGTGGCTCGACGACGAACGGCTGCTCGCCGTCGGTTCGCACGGCTGCAGCGGCTCGGCGGACCGCGGCGTCACGTGGCGTTCGCTCGGCGACGTCGGCTTCCACGCGGTCGCCTGCGGCGTCGACGGCACCGTGTGGGCCTGCGGCAGCGACGGTCGCGTCGTGCGCTGGCCGCTCTCGCGCTGAACCGCGCTGTCGCGCCCGCGGGGCAAGTCTGCGAACGAACCCGGCGGCGAGCGAAGCAGGATGCAGGCTCGCACCGCTCGGGCGTGGCCCTACATTCCTGCTTCCATGCTGCGCCTCCTCGTCGTCGTCGCGTTCGCGGCCGCCGTCGCCGCCCAGAGTCCATCCGCCGCAGCCCCGCGGCTGCGTCCGGCGTCGCTGTTCGGCGACCACATGGTGCTGCCGGCCGCGACCAAGGCGCCGCTGTGGGGGCGCGCCGCACCCGGGGCCGCCGTCGAGGTGCGCGGGAGCTGGGGCGAAGCGGCGCGCGCGGTCGCCGACGCGGACGGTCGCTTCCGCGTCGAACTGGCGACGGCCGCGCGCGGCGGCCCGTTCGAAGTGACGCTCGTCGCCGGCGGCGAGACGGTCGTGCTGCGCGACGTGCTGCTCGGCGACGTCTGGCTCGGCAGCGGCCAGTCGAACATGGAGATGCCGCTCGGCAAGTCCGGTTGGAGCCCGGGCGTGCGCGACTACCAGCGCGAGCTGATGGGCGCCGACCTGCCGCAGCTGCGCTTCTTCACCGTCGCGCGCGCGACCGCCACAGCTCCGCAGGACGACGTCGAAGGCCACTGGGTCGTCAGCACGCCGCAGTCGGCGGCGGCATGCTCGGCGGTCGGCTGGCTGTTCGCCGCGGACCTGGTGCGGAACGGCCACGGGCCGATCGGCCTCGTCGTCAGTTCGTGGGGCGGCACCGTCGCCGAGGCGTGGACGCGGCAAGCGGCGCTGGTGCCGTTCCCCGAGTTCGCGCCGGCGATCGCGCAGCTGCGCGGCGACGGCGCCGCGGCGAACCGGGCCGCACGCGTGCAGCGCTTCTGGCGCGCGGTCGAAGCGGCCGCGGCGGTGATCGATGCGTCGCCGGCGCAGGAGGTGATGCTGCCCGAGCGTTGGTCGCAGACCGGCCTCGGCGACTTCGACGGCGTCGCCGAGTATCGCAGGACGATCGAAGTGCCAGCTTCGCTGCGTGGCATGGACTGCTGGCTCGAACTCGGCGCGATCGACGACATGGACACGGTGTTCTGCGACGGCGTGCGCCTCGGCGGTGCCGAAGTCGACGGCGCCTGGGCGTCGCCGCGGCGCTACGCGGTGCCGGCGGCGAGCCTGCAGAGGGAACGCGTCGAACTGCGCGTGCGCGTCGTCGACACCGGCGGCGAAGGCGGATTCACGGGTGACGCCGCATCGCTGCGGCTGGTGCGGCGGCAGGGCGACGGCGCCGATGCCGCGAACGCCGTGGCGCTCGCGGGCTCGTGGCAGCGGCGGCGCGGGCCGGCGCTGCGCGAGCTGCCGGCGTGGCCGCGCGAGGACGCCGGGCCGAACCGTCCGACGGTACTGTGGAACGCGATGATGGCGCCGCTGGTGCCGTTCCCGTTCGCCGGCGTGATCTGGTATCAGGGCGAAGCGAACCGCCATCGCCACGCGCAGTACGCGCGGCTGTTCCCGGCGATGATCACCGACTGGCGCGCGGCGTTCGGGCGCGAACTGCCGTTCTACTTCGTGCAGCTGGCGCCGTTCGGCTATGGCGACGAGACCACCGACGGCGGCCTGCTGACGCCGCTGTTGCGCGAGGCGCAAGCGGCCGCGCTGGCGCTGCCGCGAACCGGCATGGCGGTGACGCTCGACTGCGGCGACGCCGGCGACATCCATCCGATCGACAAGGCGCCGGTCGGCAAGCGGCTGGCGGCGCTCGCGCGCCAGCAGGTCTACCGCGAGGACGTGCCGTGCGTCGGGCCGACGTTCGCCTCGGTGCGCCAGGACGGCAAGGCGTTGCGGGTGTCGTTCACGGCGACGACGCGCGGCCTCGTGCTGCGTGGCACCGGCGGCTTCGAGCTCGCCGGCGACGACGGCCGCTTCGTGCCGGCGACGCCGGTGCTCGCCGGCGACGACGTCGTGTTGACCGCCGAAGGTGTCGAGGCCCCGCGCCACGTGCGCTACGCCTTCGCGGCCGTTCCCGAGTTCTCGCTGTGGAACGGTGCCGAACTGCCGGCGGCACCGTTCCGTGCCTCGATTCGCTGAAGGGCCGACTGGTCGTTCGCCGCGGCTCTGCTAGTCTTCGCGACAGCCGAATGGATGACGCTGCCCTGCATCCCTCCTTCGTCACGCAATCGCCCACGGGCGTGACGCTCGCCGCCGACGAACTGCACGTCTGGGTCGTGCCCCTGCACGGCGATCCGGAGACGCTCGGCGCGCACCTGTCGCGCGCGGAGCGCCAGCGGCTCGAGCGCTTCCACTTCGCCGACCATCGCCGCCGCTACCAGATCGGCCATGGCGCGCTGCGTGCGATCCTCGGTGCCTACATGGGTATCGAGCCGGCGGCGGTCGAATTCGTACAGGGCCCGCGCGGCAAGCCCTACCTCGCCGGCAAGGGCCCGTACTTCAACCTGTCGCACAGCGGCAAGCTGGCGATGATCGGCCTGGCACCGGTCGAACTCGGCCTCGACGTCGAGAAGGTGCGCCACCTCGAGAGCCTGACCGAGATCGCCAGGAAGCACTTCTCGCCGAGCGAGTTCGAGGCCCTGTCGGCGCTGCAGGGCGACGCGCGCGAGCTGGCGTTCTATCGCTGCTGGACGCGCAAGGAGGCCTACATCAAGGCCATCGGCGAAGGCTTGTCGATGCCGCTCGACATCTTCGACGTCAGCCTGTGCGAGGAGCCGAAGTTCCTCGCCTGCCGCGACGGCAGGGAAGACCCGAGCCGCTGGTCGATGCTCGACGTGTCGCCGGGGCCGGAGTTCGTCGGTGCGGCGGCGCTGCGCCTGCGCGATGTGAAGCTGAAGCGCTTCCGCCTGGCCGCCTGCTGAGAGGTCGAGAAGAACTCAGGTAGGTCCTCTCGGAATCATGGTTGGCGGCTGCGTTCGCAGCCGCGCGGCGGCTTCGAGAAGATCCTCATCGCATCTCTGGGCGGAGTTTCGGTCGCCGGCTCGACAACGGCGAAGGTGGCCAGGGGCCCTTGCTCGCCGCCGGGTGCGAACCGATTTCTGCCGAATCAAGTTCGATCGTCGAGCGGGAGGTTGGCATTGCGTCACGGCGTCGTGCTCGCGGGGAGTGCAGTGGTCCAGTCCGAGGCGCTCCTCGGAGCCATGGCCAGCGCGCCGTGCGCATGAGCCTCGTCAGAGCCCGGACTTGGCCGTCGCTCGGATTCCTGCTGAATCAAGTTGGCGACCTCGCGACCGTCGAGGCGATCCAAGCGGACCTCGATCGACGCGGTTCCGGTGCGATCGACTCGCTCAGTCCTGGAGGAATCGTCGGGTCTCGGTGTTGCGATCGCTGTCGTGGGGCCTTGACCACTTGGTGTCATCTCCGCTATCCCCGAGCGCATGCAGGGGAAGAAAGGAACGCCGCGGCGCCCGGCACGGCGTCGCTCGGCGCAAGCATCGTTGCCGTTTCGACAGCACGGCGGCCGTCGCGAAGGGGCCGGTCGCAAGCCGCGGCGTGGCACTCCTGGTGTGGCCCATGCGCCGCGTTCGCCGCGGCGTGCGCAGCATCCGAGCCTGGTGACCGCGAAGCTGCGCGAACACCTGCCACGACTTCGCTCCGGCGCCGAACGCGCGGCGCTGTTCGCGGCCTTCGCTGCCGGCAAGGAGCGCATGGGCTTCCGGTTGGTCCACTTCGCCATCCTCAACGACCACCTGCACCTGCTGGTCGAGGCCGAGTCCATCGCGGCGATGCAGGCCGACATGCAAGGGCTGCTGATCCGCACCGCCCGTGCGTTGAATCGGCTGTGGCGTCGCCTCGGCCCGGTGTTCGCGGACCGCTTCCACGACCGGCCGTTGCGTTCGCCGCGGGAGGTACGGAACGCTCTGGTCTACGTGCTCGGCAATGCCCGCAAGCACGCGGCTGCGGGGCGCATGGTCCAAGCGGGGAACGGTCTGGACGAGCACAGTTCCGCACGCTGGTTCGACGGTTACCGCGATGCGGCTGGTCCGCCGCTGGCGATCGACGTTGCGTGTCCGGTCGCGGCACCAAACACATGGCTGCTGTCGCGCGGTTGGCGGCGCCACGGCCTCATCGGCGTTGCGGAAGCTCCGCGCAGTGCCGACCGGACCGCGGTACCCCAGCGTTCGCTGGCGCGACCTGCCCGGCGGGTCGCGCAACGCATGGGCGAGGCGGCGGCTGTCGGTCGAGACGCGGCTGTGGCCGCAACTTGATTCGGCAGGAATCCACCGCAGACCCCGCACCGGCGGCGCGTGCTGTGCCGCCCCGCGCGATCAGCGCGCCTTGACCTTCACCGTCTCGCCGACCGTGTTCAGCATCGAGCGCAGCGTGTCGTAGTCCGGGTGGCGCATGCGCACGTACGCGTTCGCCATGTAGCCGCCCTCCACACCCTGCGTCGGCGTTCCGGGCGGCGGCAGGTGGCTGTCCAGGATCCACTCGCCGAAGCGCTTCTGGATCTGGTCGAAGCCTTCGTAGTGCGCGATGACGCCGTCGCGGTCGGGGCGCAGCGCGATCATGCCGGCCGAGTACTTCCTCGACGTCTTGAACGGCACCTTCTCGTGCACGACGGCGTGCGCCCAGGCGGCGTAGAGGTCGATGTCGTTGGCGGTGCTGTAGAGGTCCCAGACCCCGACACCCGGCGGGCGGCAGCCGATCTCGGAGAACTTCAGGCCCTTCTGACCAGCGAACCACTCCATGTGCGTCGGCGAGGTCCAGATG
>Ga0169931_10014258_pt1 | contig 10777 bp, 10 predicted proteins | sample Kivu_15m_20L_FD_129675 | JGI IMG/M metagenome (GOLD analysis project Ga0169931, IMG submission 129675) | Freshwater microbial communities from Lake Kivu, Western Province, Rwanda to study Microbial Dark Matter (Phase II) - Kivu_15m_20L... | ecosystem: Environmental > Aquatic > Freshwater > Lake... | reverse complement strand
GTTTCTTTTGATCCAAAATTATCATAAACCTCTACAATTTCTGAAAAAGGTCTGCCTAAAATGTTCGCACATCTTGAAATTGCTTTTTCTTTCTCAATTTGAGTTAGTTTTTTTCCAACTTTAACTACTTCTTCTAATTTTTTCCAATCTCTTGTAACTTCTCCTTCCGATTCGTCTAATAAAATTCGATTTTTTATTTTGTGCGATTCAATAAAGATAAAAGTTAAATGGGTTAAAATATCATAAATATCCGAACGTCCTCGAGTAATTTCTACATTCATTTGCTCTTCATCAATACGATAACAGTTTCTCCTTCTTTTAGGAGGAACAATTGCTGTAAAATGTGATTGAGCATATCCTTCGTCAGATGTTAAGTTGATGTATCTACACTCTTCGATTCCAATAGGTAGTCGTTCAATTACATACAATAATCCATTTAGTTCCACCTTCTCTTCTGCAATACTTCCGTATATTTCTGGTCTTAATTCTAATAAGGCTTCTCGTAAAGTTTCCCCTGATACTCCCATCGGTTTGTAAAAACCTCTGTTAAAAAGATGACGCATAGTAATGTATAATCTTTCAATGGCAGCGGAGGATTCTTGTGCTCTGGAACGAGAAATATTCGTTTTTGTATTCATTTAAAGTGGTTATTTAAGCAAAAATAAAACTTTTATGGTGCAATTCTCGAAAAAATAAAATTATGCTATTAATTTATTATCAGATATTTTCTTACTACAGTAAATTAACATTAATCTAAAATTTACACCAAAATGTAATAAAATATTAGTTTTAGAGTTAAATTTTTATAAAAATTATTTTTACTATACATTTGCGAAACATATAATATTTAATATGATGAAAAAACTACGATTACTTATTAATAAAGTTATAATTATTACAATTCTGCACGGCTTTTTTTGGTTGAAAGCTCAAAGCTCATTGTTTCAGCCAGTAATTGCTTCACAGATTCAAGACAAGGAATTATTGGATCGGAATTCATTCCCAAGAGAATATCAGTTATTTGAATTGAATGTTTCGCAATTAAAACAAAACATACAATTTGCACCGAAAAGAGCATCTGGAATTAACAGTAATGTACTAGTTACTTTTCCCAATGGTAATGGAGAATTAAGTATTTACAGAGTGTATGAAGCATCAGTAATGACACCTCAATTTCAAGAGATGTTCCCTGATAATAAATCGTATATAGCTGAGAACATTCAAAATCCAGCCGAATTTATCCGATTTAGTATTACTGTTTTTGGGTTTCATGGAATGATTTTTCAGAAAAACGGCATCGGATTTATCGACCCTTATACCAAAGACAAGTCGACTTACATTGCTTATGAAAAATCTACTTTAGTTTCCAATCAAAATTTTGAATGTTTGTTTGAAGATAAAGTAGAAGGAGTACATTTTTCTCCTAAAAATCCCCAACAAACACTTAATAACACCGGAACCTTTAGAACTTATCGTTTGGCATTGGCTAGTACGGAAGAATATTCACAATTTCACATCAATGCTGCTGGTGTTGGTTCTGGGAGCTTAGTACAACGTCAAAATGCAGTTGTAGCCGCTATGAGTGTTACCATGACTCGAGTAAATGGAATTTTTGAAAGAGATTTTGCAGTAACCATGCAAATGGTTCCTAATTTACCAATCATTTTTTTGTTACCTGAAAATCCAGATAGTTTAACTAATAATAATGGAGGATCATTAATTAATGAAATTCAACCAATAGTTGATGCTGGTATTGGAGCTTCATCTTACGATATTGGACATGTTTTTAGTACAGGTGGAGGAGGAATAGCACAGTTGAATTCACCATGTACCACTAGTAAAGCCAGAGGCGTAACAGGTTCTCCAAATCCGGTTGGAGATCCCTTTGATGTGGATTATGTAGCCCATGAAATGGGTCATCAATACGGAGCTACCCATACCCAAGTAAACAACTGTCAGCGTTCAACGGTATCTGCTATGGAGCCAGGTAGTGCAAGTACCATTATGGGGTATGCAGGAATTTGCTCACCAAATGTGCAAAATTTTTCAGACGCTTATTTTCATGCAATTAGCAAACAACAAATAGATAATTTTATTGCTGGTGGAGGGAATTGTTCACAAAACGTTGCAAATAACAATCCTACACCTATAATTCAACCACTACAAAATTTTACGATTCCAGCAAGCACACCATTTGTATTAGAAGCAAATGCTAGTGACCCAAATGGAGGTATCCTAACTTACACTTGGGAGCAAATGAACAATGAAATTAATTTTCCGCAACCACCACAACCTGGCAATGCAGGTGGACCAATGTTTCGTTCATTCTTTCCGAATGCAAGTTCTGCTAGGTTTTTCCCAAATTTAAATGCAATTTTAAGTGGTGCCAATCAAACTACTTGGGAGGTGTTGCCATCGGTTGACAGAACTTTAAATTTTGCAGTTACTGTTAGAGACAATCAAACCATTTTGGGTGGACAAACCAATAGAGCTAATATGGTGGTTAATACCGTTGCAGCTGCAGGACCTTTTGTAGTTACCTCTCAAAACAATGCTGCATTACAATGGCCTCAAGGGACTAATCAAACTATTACTTGGAATGTAGCAGGAACAACCGCAAATGGAGTAAATACCCCATTTGTTGATATTTTTATGTCGACCAATGGCGGACAAACTTTTCCAATCTTGTTGGCAAGCCAAGTGCCAAATGATGGTTCTGAAGTAATAACTGTGCCAACCAATATTAGCAGTACTTCCAGAATTATGGTTCGTGGACATCAAAATATTTTTTTAGATGTTAACGATTTTAATTTTTCAGTTACATCTGCCTCAAGTAGTTTTGGAATCCAATTTGCTCAACAGGCAGGTGAACAAAACAAAAGCATTTGTCCTGGTGGTTCCGCTTCTTATACATTGCAATATTTTACATTAGCAGGCTTTAATGGAACAACTAACTTTACAACAACCAACCTTCCATCAGGTGTTAATGTTGCTTTTTCTGCAAATAACCTCAATACTTCACAAACAATTACATTAAATGTAACTACAACTACTTCAGTGGTTCCGGGAATTTATCAAATTACTATTAATGCTGTGAGTGGACCAACTACAAGAACATTTAATTTTTATTTGAATATTGCTTCTTCCAATTTTGGGCAAGTTACCTTAATAAGTCCTGCCAATGCAGCAACTCTAAATCCAGTTAATATTCCATTTTCATGGACTGCTGATCCAAGTGCAACTTCGTATGATTTTCAAATAGCAACCGATGTAGCATTTCAAAATATCATTACTAATCAAACAGTTACTGGAACTTCTATTACCATTCCAAATACCAATGTAGCAAGTACTCTATTTTGGAGAGTGAGGCCTAAAAACATTTCATGTGAAGGAAGCTTTAGTGCATCACGAACTTTTAGCACTACTTTTTGCGGTACATTTACTTCTGCCAATTTACCTGTTGTAATTCCAACAACAGCTGCAACAGTAAACTCAACATTAACTATTCCGGCAGCAAATAACGTAGTTATTCAAAGTATTACTACAAATGTGCAATTTACTCATACTTGGATTAACGATGTTATTGTCCGATTAATTAGTCCACAAGGCACAAGTGTTAGATTGTTAAACAGACCTTGTACTAGTTCTTCTAATTTTCAAAATGCTTCTGCAACATTTGCAGATGGTTCTCCAACTTTGGTTTGTACAACCTCCAATCCTGCAGTGGGTGGAACTATTGCTCCAGTAGATGCTTTATCAGCATTTAATGGTCAAAATTCACAAGGAGTTTGGACATTACAAATACAAGACACACAAAACCAAGATGGAGGTACTTTAACCAATTGGAGTATTACAATTTGTAGCAATAATGTTCCTTTAGCAACTCCTGACATTTCAAAATTGAATTTTAGTGTTTATCCAAACCCCAATAACGGTAGTTTTCAAGTACACTTGCCTCAGCCACAAAACGAGCAAATTCAGCTAAGAGTATTAGACATGTTAGGCAGGGTATTGTTTGAAAAATCTAGTAATCATCAAGGGTATTTAATCGAAAACATACGCTTAAGTAACACTCCTAAAGGAGTTTATTTGGTACAAGTACAAGATGGCGTAAACACCGAAACCAAAAAAATTATTATCGAATAAATTAAATGTTCTAATTTTGAAACACCAATCTCATAAGGTTGGTGTTTTTTTTATGTCGGTATTTCAATGTAAACAATTTCAGGTTAATCAAGACCAATGTGCCATGAAAATTGGCACAGATGCGATTGTTTTAGGTGCATGGGCTACCGTAGATTCTTCGGTTCAATCCATTTTAGATATTGGTGCTGGTACTGGAATTTTATCGTTAATGATGGCACAAAAAGCTCCTCATGCATTTATTGAAGCTTTAGAAATTGAAGAAAACGCTTTTGAGCAGTGTGTTGATAATTTTGAACAAAGTCCGTGGGCAGATAGGTTGTATTGTTTTCATGCATCATTGGAAGAATTTACTGAAGAAGCAGAAGACACTTTTGATGTGGTGATTTGCAACCCTCCTTTTTTTAGTGGAGAAATTCCTGAAAATCACACACCTCGCGATTTGGCTCGAATGCAACAAGCAATGCCATTACAAATTTTAATGGAAAGTGTTTCGATTTTACTCACTGAAAATGGTGTTTTTTATCTTGTTTTACCTTTTGATCAAGAAGAAAAAGCAATTGCAATAGCTACTGAAAATTCTCTTTTCCCTTATAAAATACTTCATCTTAAAGGTCATCCCGAAGCAACAATTTCTAGAAGTTTTTTTGCTTTTACCAAACAAAAGGGAAGTTATAATAATTATGAATCTTTGATATTAGAAACTGAAAGAGGTCAATGGACGGAGGCTTACAGGTACTTAACTCGTGATTTTTATTACCATCTATAACGTTTTCTAACAAAAAATATAACGGTTGTTTGTTGTTTTGTGATTTTTGCTTCCGTACTTTTGAAAAATATTTCACCTTTTCAAATCTTTATTGATGAAAACAGATTTATTTCAATCTCCGGATTACTATTTGTTAGACGAATTGTTAACTGAAGAGCACAAATTAGTTCGTGAAGCTTCTCGTGAATGGGTAAAACGTGAAGTTTCTCCTATTATTGAAGAATATGCACAACGTGCAGAATTTCCAACACAAATCATCAAAGGTTTGGCAGATATTGGTGCGTTCGGGCCATATATTCCTACAATATATGGTGGAGCAGGATTAGACCAAATTTCTTACGGATTAATCATGCAAGAAATTGAAAGAGGTGACAGTGGGGTGCGTTCTACTGCATCGGTACAATCCTCCCTAGTAATGTATCCTATTTTTAAATACGGTACCGAAGAACAACGCAAAAAATACTTGCCTAAGTTAGCTTCCGGGGAGTGGATGGGCTGCTTTGGTTTAACCGAACCCGACTATGGCTCTAATCCTGGTGGAATGATTACCAATTTTAAAGACATGGGTGACCATTATTTGTTAAACGGTGCCAAAATGTGGATTTCAAATGCTCCATTTGCACAAATTGCAGTGGTTTGGGCTAAAAATGAAGAAGGAAGAATTCACGGGTTGATTGTAGAAAGAGGTATGGAAGGTTTTACCACACCAGAAACCCACAACAAATGGTCGTTAAGAGCTTCTGCTACAGGAGAATTGATTTTTGATAATGTAAAAGTACCGAAAGAAAACTTATTGCCAAATAAAACAGGCTTGGGAGCACCGCTAGGTTGTTTAGACTCTGCCAGATATGGTATTGCTTGGGGAGCTATTGGTGCAGCAATGGATTGTTATGATACTGCTTTGCGTTATGCCAAAGAAAGAGTTCAGTTTGACAAACCAATTGGAGCCACCCAATTACAACAAAAAAAATTAGCCGAAATGATTACCGAAATCACCAAAGCTCAATTGCTTACTTGGAGATTAGGGGTTTTACGCAACGAAGGAAAAGCTACCACAGCACAAATTTCGATGGCAAAACGAAACAATGTGGCCATGGCATTAGACATTGCTCGAGAAGCCCGTCAAATTTTAGGAGGAATGGGAATTACCGGAGAGTATAGCATCATGCGACACATGATGAATTTAGAGTCGGTGGTTACTTATGAAGGCACCCACGACATCCACTTGCTGATTACCGGAGCAGATATTACCGGTATGCAAGCATTTAAATAAAAAGATTAATGTACAAGGGTTGTAATTTTTGCAACCCTTTTTTATTTTTGATTTCTTTGAAAACATAAAAAGATGAAAACAATCTATTGGAGCTATTTAAGCTGGTTTTTTATTGCCGGATTTTTAGTGGTTTATCTTCTAGAAATTTTAGAAGTAATTATCTATCAAAGTTCTTTAAAGAGTTTGTTGGTAGTTTTGTTTTTGTTTACTTCCAACATTTATTACAGAAAGTTATTGAAAGAGAAAGACCAAGAAATTTTTCGATTAAAGCAAAAAACTAGTGTTTAGGTTTATTAGGGTCTCTGTCATGCACTTGTACGTGTTTGCCATGGTTCCACAAACTCAGAATATCCGTAGCCACAGATGCACCGCTTCCTGAAGCAATAGCTAATTGACTTCTGTGTCCTGCTAGGGTACCACAAACATACAAGCCTTCTCTTACTTTGTGGTCGTGGTTACGTAATTGAATTCGGTTTTTTTCTTCGAGTGCTTTTCCATGTGGTATAACATACGCTTCCAGTCCATGAATAGAAATCGGATTTCCTGCTCCAATAGCTAAAACCACTATTTTGGCTTCAAACACTTCTTCTTGAAGAGTAGACAATCGATATTTATCTGGTAAAAACTCTATTTGATGAATTTTTTTTGTTGGCAAAATATCAACCTCAGGATACAAACTAGCCAATTGTTCCATGGAATTGGTCATTAATGTTGTACCCAGTGTGCCGGGTGCAATTCCGTAAGCATTATTAAAAATGGCATCTTGTAACGAAGAAGCTCGTTGATGTGGAATAATGGCAACTTTTTTATCTTTGGCAAAAGGCTTTTTCATACCCGACCCAATGACCAATGCACAGGAAACTCCTGAAACACCACCACCCACAATTAACAAATCATAAACCATTATCTATTGGTTTTGTCTTGAATTTTTTTGGAAACCACAAAGATAAGCATGATCACAATAGCACATAAAGAAGCAACAATTCCAATAAGTCCCACCATACTATCGCCTTGAAACAAATGATTAAAATCGAGCATCCACGCATTGATGGCTATTAATAAAACAGCCAAAACAAAAACAAAATAAGCAAAAATCTTCATGATAAAATGATATTAATTAGGGAATAACCCCTGAATATTAGCCGCAAACAATTTAACCGCAATAGCCAACAGTACTACACCAAACACTTTTCTGATAATGCTAAGGCCATTTGCTGTAAACAATCGTTCAATTTTGGCAGACGACTTTAAAACCCCAAACACCAAAATCAAGTTTAATAAAATTCCGATGATGATATTTATGGTATCAAATTCTGCTTTTAAAGATAAAATAGTGGTCATGGTTCCAGCACCTGCTATCAATGGAAATGCAATCGGAACAATAGATGCAGTGGTTGCTTGCTCATCTTTATACAATTTGATTCCCAAAATCATTTCCAAGGCCAAAAACAACAACACAAACGAACCTGCAACCGCAAACGAATTAACATCAATGCCAATAAGTTTCAGTATTTCTTCTCCAATAAATAAAAACGAAATCATGATAACTCCAGCAACAATAGATGCCTTCTCCGATTGAATATGCCCTACTTTTTTACGTAAATCAATGATAATTGGAATACTCCCTACAATATCAATTACTGCAAAAAGTACCATGGTGGCAGTGGTGATTTCTTTTATGTTTACTTGCATAACTGTGCAAAGGTATATTATATAATGAAATGCAAAAGACAAAAAAGGCTAAATGATTATTCTGAAAAAAACTATATCCAAAAAGAACCACCAAAAATTTTACCTTTGTAACCTCAATTTCAGGATATGTTTGCCATAGGAAAAACCATAGTTTCAGAGGAAATTCTTCAAAAAGAATTTGTATGTAATTTGTCTGCATGCAAAGGAGCGTGTTGTGTAGATGGAGATGCGGGAGCACCTTTAGAAGAAGACGAAGCATTGATTTTAAAAGAAATCTTTCCAAAAATAAAATCTTTTTTACGCAAAGAAGCTATTGCAACTATCGAAGAACAAGGCACACATGTGATTGGAGAAGATGGCGGATTGGAAACCCCATTACTAAACGGAGCGGAATGTGCTTATATAATTTTTGACGGAAAAACTGCTTTGTGTGGCATTGAACAAGCCTATAACCAAGGCATTATTTCCTGGAAAAAACCAGTTTCCTGTCATCTTTATCCAGTAAGAATTCAGCAATATTCTGAGTTTGCAGCAGTAAACTACCACCAATGGCATATTTGTTCGGATGCTTGTAGCTTAGGAAAAGAATTACAAGTGCCTATTTACCAATTTGTAAAAGAAGCATTGATCCGAAAATTTGGCTCAGAGTGGTACCAAGAATTGGAGTTAGTGGCAGAGGAATGGAAAAAACAAGGGAAAGAGTAAAAAAATTTATTTCAATCGAGTATCTGCCAAGTACCTAATTTTCCAAGTTTCTTTTTCCTTTACCAAAACAAACAAATTATTTCCGAAGTGGCTTTTTTTGTCATTCACATAAAACTCATAGGATGTCCAAACAGTGGCCATTAATTGGTCTGATTCTATTTTATAGTCCAATAATTTTTCATGAAAAGTTATTCCATTTGGAATTTTTGAAATATTCTGTAAAAATTGTGCGACTGTTTCCGATTGAATTTTGGTTTCGTTTTGCTTGGTAGAAATAGATTCTAATCGTGCATTGGAATGAAAAAATGCTTTTAATGCTGTCGTATCTTTTTGATGAAAAGCCCTAAAAAAGTCATCTACCAAACCTTTAGGGGTACTATTTTGTGCCAACAAACCAAAGGGCAACCAAAGCAATAAATAAACAATCTTCATCTGAGTATTTTATAATTACTAAACCGTTTTCGTGATAAAATCATCACAAAATACGTATTTTTGCATCAAAATTTCACAAAATGAGCACACATATCTCCTCTGTTTTACAACAATTAGGCATTCAAGCAATCAATGCGGGTACTTCTACCGGAAGCACTTGGTTTCAAAGTAACGAATTAATCGATAGTTTTTCACCGGTAGATGGGGAAAAAATTGCTTCTGTACAAATTACTACCGAGGCAGATTACCAAAAAGTAATTGCTAGTGCCGAAGCAGCTTTTAAAACTTTCAGAACCATCCCTGCTCCAAAAAGAGGAGAATTGGTAAGACAATTAGGAGATAAATTAAGAACCTTAAAAGAACCTTTAGGACAATTGGTTTCCTACGAAATGGGGAAATCTTTGCAAGAAGGCTTGGGTGAAGTACAAGAAATGATTGACATCTGCGATTTTGCAGTTGGACTATCCAGACAATTGTATGGATTAACCATGCATTCTGAACGTTTCGGACACAGGATGTATGAGCAGTACCATCCGTTAGGAATTGTTGGAATAATTTCTGCTTTTAACTTTCCGGTAGCTGTTTGGGCATGGAACACTTGTTTGGCTTGGGTATGTGGTGATGTGTGCGTGTGGAAACCATCAGAAAAAACACCATTGTGTGGTATTGCTTGTCAACACATTATTGCGGAGGTGTTAAAAGAAAATCAAATGCCAGAAGGTATTTCTTGTTTGATTAACGGAAATTACCAAGTAGGAGAATGGTTAACAAAAGATACTCGAGTTCCACTAATTTCTGCAACTGGATCTACCAGAATGGGGAAAATTGTGGCACAAACGGTAGCTGCACGATTAGGGAAAAGCTTGTTGGAATTAGGTGGAAACAATGCTATTATCGTAACTCCAGATGCCGATTTAAAAATGACTGTGATTGGAGCAGTATTTGGAGCAGTGGGCACCGCTGGCCAACGGTGTACCTCTACCAGAAGGTTGATTATTCACGAAAGTATTTACGACAAAGTAAAAGATGCTTTGATAACTGCCTACGGGCAACTGCGAATTGGAAATCCGTTAGAGATTGCCAATCATGTTGGTCCGTTAATTGATACCGATGCAGTTGCTATGTACCAAAGTGCATTAGAGCAAGTAGTAGCACAAGGAGGCAAAGTTTTGGTAGAAGGTGGTGTATTGAGTGGCGAAGGCTTTGAAAGCGGATGTTATGTAAAACCTGCTATTGCTGAAGCGACCAATGATATGGCTATTGTACAACACGAAACCTTTGCTCCAATTTTATATTTAATCAAATATACCGGATCTGTAGAAAATGCCATTGCATTACAAAACGGAGTAGCACAAGGATTGTCAAGTGCTATTATGACGAATAACTTACGCGAAGCAGAGTTATTCTTATCTCATGCTGGTTCCGATTGTGGGATTGCCAATGTTAATATTGGAACCTCAGGTGCAGAAATTGGAGGAGCTTTTGGAGGAGAAAAAGAAACCGGAGGAGGAAGAGAATCCGGATCAGATGCTTGGAAAGTGTATATGCGAAGACAAACCAATACCATTAATTATACCACGAGTTTGCCTTTGGCACAGGGAATAAAGTTTGATTTATAGAAGTATATTGATGTTTCAAAAACAAAAAAACCGCTATCCTAATGGAAGCGGTTTTTTTATGGTTTCAGAGGAGAGATTATTTTTTTACAATCATAAACTCACTTCTTCTGTTTTGAGCGTGTTGTTCTTCGGAGCAGTTTTCTT
>Ga0169931_10014257_pt1 | contig 10777 bp, 10 predicted proteins | sample Kivu_15m_20L_FD_129675 | JGI IMG/M metagenome (GOLD analysis project Ga0169931, IMG submission 129675) | Freshwater microbial communities from Lake Kivu, Western Province, Rwanda to study Microbial Dark Matter (Phase II) - Kivu_15m_20L... | ecosystem: Environmental > Aquatic > Freshwater > Lake... | reverse complement strand
GGGGAGACAGTACAGGGATCCAGTTTCTCTGCCATGGTTTCCTCCCTTCGGCTTGCCTTTGAGAGGTATCCGGAACTCAGAGATCGAGTCTCGGAGGTTCAACTTCTTTCCGATGGTGAGTTTCTTCTCTTCACCAAATCGCCTTTTCGTTCGAAGATATTCCTAGGAGAATCGTTACCCCTCCAGCAGTTCCGCAAACTGTATGCGAGTCTTGCTTTTTTAGAAAGCCAAGGCCGTAAGGTAAGGGAAATCGATTTGAGAGGAGAAGACGCAGTCTATCACTGATTATGGAAGAGACTCCTATTTTAACAGCACTAGACCTTGGTTCTTCTCATACCAAAGTAGTTATAGCTCAAATATTGAATGATTATGAGATCGAGATCGTAGGTACTGGGAGTTTTCCTTCAACTGGAATTAAAAATGGGTCTATTGTAAATTTAGAGACTACTTGCAAGTCCATTTCAGAGGCATTTGGTGATGCTGAGTTGATGGCAGGATTAGAAGTCAATCAAGTAATTGTAAACGTATCAGGCAAAACGGTTCGTGGTTTTAATGAAAGAGGAATCATAGCGGTAAGTAACAAGGAGCGAATTGTCGCCGAAGGAGATATCATGAGGGTAGTAGAAGCAGCACAAGCTGTACACGTGCCCAATGACCAACAAATCATCCATGTATTAACTAGGGAATTCAAAGTTGATGACCAAACCAACATCAAAGATCCAATTGGAATGTCTGGCGTTCGATTAGAAGCGGAAGTTCATATGGTTAGCTGTGGAAATACCGCCTTAAACAATATCGATCGTTGTATCGAACAATCTGGATTAATTCGTTTCGATAGAATTTTATCTTCGCTCGCCTCATCAGAAGCCGTGATAACAACAGGGGAAAAAGACTTAGGAACCGTAGTAGTAGACATTGGTTCAGGAATTTGTGATTTGATAGTATATGTAGATGGCGGAATTGCCTATAGTAGCGTAATACCTTTTGGGGGCTCACACATAACGAGCGATCTATCTGTAGGATTAAAAACAACAATTGAAAATGCAGAGATTTTGAAGAAGCGTTTTGGGCATGCACTAGTTGAAGGCATTGATCCCTCGGAGCGTATTGAGATTCCCGCAATTTCAGGAAGACCTGCTCGCTCTATCTTTCGTCAGGAACTCGTGGGTTATATTGAGCCGCGGATTCGAGAGATTTTGGAAATGGTGGACCAGGAATTACATCGCTCTGGCTTTAAAAATGCACTCGCTGGAGGAGTCCTATTGACAGGGGGAACTTCTTTATTAGAGGGGATTGAAGACTTAGCTGAATCTGTCTTTGAATTGTCAGTTGGTAGAGCAAAACCAGCTGGTTTGACGGGTTTGGTTGACAAGGTCTCCTCTCCTGAATTTTCAACTGCCATTGGATTAATAAAATATGTTTCAAGACTTCAGTTTCTCGAACAAAAAAATATGAGACTTGGATTTGACCAGGAAGGCTGGGCCCAGAAGGCACGTCGTTGGATAGAAAAATACCTATGAGGAAAATTTATGTTATTTATTGAGGAAGAAAGAACCAGTCCCGCCGTTATAAAAGTATTAGGTGTCGGTGGTGGAGGCATGAATGCCGTAACGAGAATGATAAATTCTCGTATGAAAGGGGTTGATTTTATTGTTTTGAATACAGACGAGCAGGTTTTGCTTAAGTCTCCAGTAGAAAATAAAATTCAACTAGGTACAAAAGTTACACGAGGTATGGGCGCAGGCGGAGATCCAGAACTTGGACAAAAAGCGGCCATGGAAGATAAGGACCGAATTGCGAATTCAATCAAAGGGGCAGATATGGTTTTTATCACAGCGGGCATGGGAGGCGGAACTGGAACTGGTGCCGCGCCTGTGATCGCCTCTATTGCTAAAGAAATGAAATGTTTAGTCGTAGGAGTTGTTACAGTACCTTTTTCATTCGAGGGAAAGCGAAGAGCGGATCTGGCAAACCAAGGTATACAAGAACTCAAAAGAAATGTAGATACTTTGATTACGATTCGAAATGATTCCATTTTCCAAGTTGTTGATAGAAACACTGCCATTGACCAAGCTTTTCGTGTAATTGATGATATCCTTCTCAATGGTGTTCGAGGAATCAGTGATATTGTAAACCATCCCGGAATTATCAATGTAGATTTTGCAGATGTGCGAACTATCATGAAAGATACAGGTGATGCTATTTTGGGAGTGGGAGAAGGGAGGGGAGAGGCTCGAGTAAGCGAGGCCGTGGAGCAAGCAATCAACAATTCGCTATTGGAAGATACTTCGATTCAAGGAGCAAAATCACTGTTAATCAACGTTTCAGGTGGGAATGATCTAACTATTCATGAATGGAATGAAGTTTCTCAATTGGTCACTGCTCAAGCGGATCCTGATGCTAATATAATCATTGGATTGAATGAGGATACTCAGCTTGGCGACCGAATTAGAGTAACGGTAATAGCGACTGGTTTCCAAAAACGGTCTCAAACTCGCTTTCTAAAACCTGAAAGCAAAGCAGTGGGAATGGAGGATATTACTCCTGTTCCAGCAGGTTCTGTCTTCGTTAGAAAACCTGATACTACGCCTTTTTCACCAACGAACCAAGAAACGTATCCTACAAGAGCCCTGAGATCCGCCAAACCTCAAGGAAATGCATACACAGAAGATTATGATATACCAGCATTTCTGAGAAGAAAGTCTGAAGGCACCTGACTAATTGCTATAGCTTCTAACAGTTAAAATTGTGGGTTTACCAGCCTCGATTTGGACGTTAGGAGAATAGGAGCTTCGCATACCAGTTTTGTCCATAGAGAATTGGTAGTTTCCTGGTTCCAAAAAAATTCTTTTGATTTGGAAATTGGCGGGAATCGTCCTCCAGCACCGCAAGTCCGGTGAAATCGTCTGAGCAGTAGCAAGTCCAGCGACGGCACCAGAGCCTAATCTTATTAAGGCGGAAACCAAGTCATTTTGGCCTTTACCAACCCTTTCCTCGATCGCACGAGCCGCAGCTTCTGATGCGATTGTAGCCGCTACAATTTTTACTGCAATAGAAGATACATTCTTTGTAACTATAGCTTTGTAGTTATCATTGTAATTCTGGATTGCTGTATCGGAGTAGTTGTTCAAAACCTCTCCACTCCCTATATCTACTCCATTCAAATAAAAATGTCTTATTGTTGAGGAATAAAGATCTCTTTCTTTGTAAATTGGTATTGGATTTTCGGCAGTGCTGAGAGTGGCCAATACTCCAGTCGCTGAAACACCAGCGCCTTCAGTTCGCAAGGCGACTTCTATGGCTACTCGAAGGGTTACTAAAAAGTATTCATCATCTATTAACTTACCTCGAGAAAATTTTATCGCAGACTTACCTGCTTCATGAACAATAATCAACTCACCTAATTTACTATTGGGTGAGTAATTGATTCGATTGATACTTTTATCATAAGCTGGGACTAAAGTACTCCCTTGCATATATTTCGATTGGTCTTTGGAGTCACCCTCTTTTGCTGCAAGAACATATCTGTCTGTCATAAGCATTGGACTTTTGGAAAGCAGTTGCTCTAAGTTTTTGTATTGAACCCTTGCATCGTTATATCTTCCCAAATTTTCCGAGATGTAAGCATCAAGTAACCTTGCCGCGTTATTTTGACGATAGTCTGGGGCTAAAAATTTCATCTCTTTTAGATCAAAATCCAATCGCCTGAAATAAATTTTGGCATTCTCGAGATCACCTAAAGATAAATAGTTGAGAGCAATGAAATACTTAATCATAACTCTTTCAAAATCTTCACCTATGTAGTTGCTTTCATTATCTGACAGTAAAAAGGATAATCCAGACTTAGAAAGGCTCTGTTTGATATTGTCTGCTATTGATTCGGCTTCTTTAAAAACCTTGATCGAAGTTTCAAAATCTCCTTTTGTTCTAAAAATAGTTCCAGCTTCCATAAGAAATAGGAGTCGGTCTTTGGAAGAACTACTCTCATACAGATCACGAATAGCCGGAATGGCTGTATTGTAATCTTCATTGTAATAGGCATTTTCAGTTGTTTCAATTACTTGGGAATAGTCCGTTGCACAGGACGCCAAGCAAATCATTGCCATACCCAAGACTTGAGATGAATATCTTTCCATCATTATTTTTAAGTTTTAGATTACCAGCTAACTCCTTTGTTTCCCCTTACTGCCTTTTTTCGATAACTTACTTTCTCGCTCCAAACTGCAATCGTAGTTTCTACTTCAACTAATTCTATATTGATGGACTGCTCGACTATCTTCTCACCGCCAGCCGTAAACATATTTTCATTGATATCGCATCGGACAAAAAAATTGGGGCTTTTGAGCTTTCCTAGAGAGAGCCGATTTTGTGTCATCCCAGACATACTGAACTGAATTTCGTTTAATGCTTGTTCTCTCTTGTTAGCTCTAACAGTAAAGATTTTATTTTTTAGAAGCTTAGAAACGAAGGTATTGTCGAAGAGCTCTGTTTGGATCTGCTCCGAGGTATCGTTTCTCGTAGGGTAGTGGACCACAAAAACTCCCTCATCTTTTGGATTTTCTTTGAAATACTTTCCAATTTCATTTGCCAATTTTTCGGCAGATATTTGGAGCTCTTGACTTGTCAGACCCCCCGAGTCAGAGACCATATCGGATTCTAGATCCAACCGTTTTGCGCTAGAAGAACAGGAGGAAAGAACGAAAAGAAATAGAGAAAGGAGTATTTTTAGAAACATACCCAAGTTATGGATTTCTGAGTATGCATTGTCAATTCCAAAAATCCAATCCCTCCTTCCAGGCACTTTCTCTTTTCCTCCAAAATTCCTCTTTTTCTAATGGATCCATCAGAGAAATTTCTCTGGAGTAAACCAACTCAAGAATTCTATGTCTATATTCGCTACTTTCGTTATCTGTCAAGTTATTTTGATTTCTAAATTGTTTTAGGACTTTCCACCTTTCCTTTGCAAGACTAAATGGATGCTTTTGTACAAAATCTTCTAAGAACCAAATAAGTGTTAAGTTAATTCTTTCTTGAGACTCAGGGAAGACCAAATCTCTCCACTCAGGAGGTATGTTGCTTGAGATGAATTCCTTTCGCTTTGCTTCTCGATCCCATGCGGTGAGCCTAGGATCTGATGCCCAGGCTCTTTCAGAATCTCTTAATTTGGCAAAGGAAGCATACATAGAAAAGAGTACTCTACTCGGTTCCAGCGGAAACCTTTTCTGGTAGTCATCTAATACTTTTTGTCGATTTCCCTCCCACAAAAATCGTTCCCGTGAATAGCTTTCCTCGAAGAGTCTACGCAAGTCTTGGGGATATTCTATGGATTCTAGGACTTCAGGATTCTCCCGGATGGCCTTCCATTCTATGGCTGTCGCAGAATCTACTGGTTGAAAAAACTCTAAATCTGATTTTCTAATTGGCAAAAGGGTATAGACAAGAGCTCCTAAACATGCCACAATCGTGATGAGAACGATGCCGATGAAAATTTTTTTTGTGTTTCTTTTCATAGGATGTTTCTTTCTCAACTGTCCTTCTAAAAAAAAACAAGAACCTGATTACGATGTCATTAGTTTTTTATTGTCACAATCCTCTCCAATACAAACCGCTTGTCAGAAATTTTTACTAGTGGAAGGGGCATGCGTATCGACTACCGAGAATACACTGGTTGCCTGCAACAATCTAAGCAACTCGATTCGTTCCAAAATAAGTCCGCAAAATTTGGCTTCGGACTCATTGGTAGAGCTCTATTTCAATTGTTTTTCTCAGGCCAATACTATTTACAATTCACTCATTACATGCAATAAATCAAGTTTTCAAACAAATGCAGACTACAGAAGGTTTCAGAGGCAAACGAGCGGTTCCCAAATCAATGCCAATACCCAATGGAAGACTTATTTCAACAATTGCAGTCGCATTGACAATGGAATTCCTCCTGCAGATTCAGGTCTCAGAGAAATCCAATCTTCTTTGACAGGAGATCCTTTCCAATGATTCTTTCGGAAACAGAACTGAGACAAAAGCTAGCTCCCGTTTACTTGCCATCTGAAATTGAAGACTCTATACTTCCCTTGGTTCGTGAAATCCAAGAGCTGAAAAAAGAAAAAAATGCTGTCATTCTAGGGCACAATTACATGACACCTGATGTATTCTGGGGGGTTTCTGATATCATTGGTGATAGCCTTTACCTCTCTAAGGCGGCAAAAAACACGACTGGAGCTGTCCTTTTGTTCAATGGAGTTCATTTTATGGCAGAAACTGCAAAAATTCTATCTCCAGACAAAAAAGTATTGATCGCGGACTTGAAGGCGGGTTGCTCATTGGCTGAATCCATAACTAGGGAAGATGTTAAGCAGCTAAAGCGAAAATATCCAGGCGTACCGGTAGTAACCTATGTGAATTGCACCGCCGAAGTTAAAGCTGAAACAGATGTATGTTGTACTTCAGCTAATGCTGTCGATATTGTAAATGCAGTCCCAGGCGAGACCGTTATCTTTTTACCAGATGAGTACTTGGCTGCGAATGTAAGGAATCAAACCAAAAAACGAATCATTTCTCACCCAGGCAGATGCATGGTACACGAAATCTACACACCAGAGGACATTATCAATACCAAGAAGTTGTTTGGCGGAGGAGTGACAGTGATTTCTCATCCAGAATGTCATGAAGATGTTGTTAAAGAATCTGATTTTTCTGGATCTACCTCTCAAATGGCTGATTTCATCCGAAACTCTCCAAATAAGAAAATAATGCTTGTTACAGAATGTTCGATGGGAGATAACTTGAGAGCGGAATTTCCAGAGAAGGAATTTGTTTCTACTTGTCAGACTTGTCCGCATATGAAGAAAATCACACTTACCAAGGTCAGAGATGCGCTTTTTAAAGAGCAATTTGAAATCCATTTAGAAGAAGAAGTAATCCAAAGTGCCAGAAAAGCCGTGGAAAGAATGTTGGAGTATTCTTATGGCAAATAGTCCTTTTCGAATCGGAACGGGAATCGACTTCCACCAATTGGTTTTAGAAAAAGTTAGGCCACTTATGCTCGCTGGGGTGGAAATTCCATCAGAGATGGCTTTTTTGGGCCATAGCGATGCAGACGTGATTTTACATGCGGTTTCAGATGCGATCTTGGGAGCGGTTGGATTGGGTGATATTGGGTTGCACTTTCCGAATACAGATCCAAGCTTTCGGAATATCTCTTCTTCCATAATTTTAGGCAAGGCCCTGTCCCTTGCTAAAGAAAAAGGTTGGGAGCCAGTGAATGTAGATGTTTCCTTAGTTGGAGATCATCCCAAGATCGCTCCTATTCGTAGTAAGCTGGTTTCAAACCTAGCAAAACTAATGCAAGTGACAGAAGATTGTGTATCCATTAAAGCTACAACTACTGAGGGAATGGGTTCTTTGGGAAGGGGAGAAGGTGTCATGGTTATGGCAACGGCCCTTCTGGTAAGGGTGGATTCGTTCTAAAAATTTTTTTGGATACTTTCCCAATCTCGATGGAGCGCATCCTCCCAGAACAGACCAGCTTGCCACTGGAAATAAAACTTTGGTTCTGGTTTGATCCGAGTCTTCCAATGTATTTTTGAACCTGTTTGAATTCTCCTCCCCCCTGTCTCCTCCCAATTTTCTGAGACTAACCACTCCTCTTCGTAAACATGCTCTGGGTTTTTGTCCCTCCACTTGATCCAAAATCGAGAATTGGGAACAAATTCGTATTCCACAACTTCTACTTCCCTGCCTTTCCAATACATGGTTCCACTTTTTGCAACCCCTGGATTCCAACGAACTGAGGAAAAACGAATTTGTGGAAGCCTTAAGGCTTGGTCAGGACGAAGCTTCGTCAGGGATTCCGCAGAGAATTCTACGGATGATTTGGATTTGATCTGAAAAATCAGCAAAATTCCTAGCAAAAGCAGAGAAAATCGTAGCACAGAAACAATAGAAAAATCTATTGCAGGAGGATCGAATGAAATTTATCTTTTACCGACGGTATGGCAGTGCACCAGAGAGAGATTTCTTCAAAACGATCTTCAGGGCTAATTCATATCTTTCGCAAGGAAACAGGTGAAGATAGACCCATCAACCCCTTCCCGGAATTCTTAGAGGAAGAAGTTTACCTCCAAATCATGGGAGATCCGAACTACTGGATCAGTGCCGAACTCGAAGAAAGGCTTATCACTCACATTTCGCAATACGTAGACATTGCAGGAAGTTTTTTCCACCTAGGCACAGAAACCCTGATTACCAATGTATACGATTTACTCCCCATGAGCAATGCTCGACTTGACCTGAAGGAAATTTTACTTAGGCTCCCAATCCTTCTGAATCGCTTAACTCGTATCGTATACATGGATGTAGATGAAATTGGACCGAATAAATTTCAACTGTTAATCCATTATTTCCCTCGTTTTAGTGAACGTTGGTATGATGTTATATTCTTTAAAGGAATGTTGAAGGGACTAGCAGTATTATTTGAATTACAAAATTATAGCATAGAATTGACACGAACAAAGTTATTAGGTTTGCATACTTTGCATAAGGAAATTGGGATCGATATTCAATTTGGCTCAGATACTAATGAATTTCAATTCTCTTGGTCATCAAACTCAATAGAACTTTCTCGATCTGAGCTCAATCCTGAGGAATTTAGCAATAGACATAAGGTTTTAGTTGTTTCTAAAAATAATGAAGCTAGTCAGACTAACGAAGACTATTCCGTAATTGATATAAGCGATGTTGTAGACAAATCAAGACAACTGGCAATTGAGAATCGAGACTTAGAGGCCGCGGTTCAAGTTCTAAAATCCTTTAAGTCTGAATTAGAAAAGAAGCAAAAATCTATAGCTAAGGATCTTAGGTTAGCCAAGAACATTCAGCAAGGTTTGATACCTACAGTAATTCCAGACTGGAAAGGAATCCAATTTTGGTGTTACTACCGTCCTATGCAGGAGGTTAGTGGGGATTATTACGATTATTTTCCATTCAATACAGAAAAGCTAGGAGTTGTACTTTGTGATGTAAGTGGACATGGTGTACCTGCTGCATTTATAACTGCTCTCTCGAAAATGCTATTCAGCTCATTTAAGAAAAATAAGCCATCCGAAATCTTTAAGATTGTCAATCGAGAATTGCTGGACTTGGTAAAACAACAAGGTTACTCGACTTGTCTCTATGCGATTATTCAAGAAGATTATAGAGTTGTGTATTGTATTGCCGGCCACCCTAGACCTATCCATTATTCTGCAAGAACTGGTCAAGCTAAGGTATTGGAAGGAGAAGGGACTTTCTTAGGGATGTTTCCTGACGCCGCAGATACTTTTGTTGACCAATCCATACAACTGGAACCAGGAGACAAAATTTTTCTTTATACTGATGGAATCGTTGAAGCAGAGAATGATCAAGGTGAGGCGTTCGGTGAAGATAGACTTCTCGAAACAATAAATTCCTGTGCTGGAAATTCGATCCAGTCTTCTGTTGAGCGTATCATGCAGGTTCACAGGGAGTTTACAGTTGGAACTGATCCTATGGATGATATTACTTTGCTTGGATGGGAATTGAGTTCTGCCTTACCAAAATTTAATGAACTTCGAAAGGCTGGAGAAAATTCATACAACATGAAAAATTACAAAGAAGCTGTGCAGAGCTATAGATTGGCTCATGAGCTTCTTCCTAGGGAATTGGGAACTCAACTTTCTTTTGGTAGAGCATTGGCAATGGCTGGAGATTATGAAACCGCTATCGAAATGTTAGAATCATACAACTCATACAAAACGAATAATTTTCTCTCTCACAGTGTTCTGGGCTATTGCTACTATAAACTTAATCAAATTGACAAAGCTGAGTCTGAGTGGAAGAGAGCACACCACTTGAATGATGAAAATATCTCTATTCTTTATAATCTTGGAATCATTTACCAAAGACAGAGTCAAAAATCCAAGTTGTTAGGTATTTTAGAAAAAATAAAGAGAATTCATTCCAGTCATGAGTCCATCATGGAGATGGAAAAAAGATTGGAATCCATGCCTGATGAAAATCAGTCGTAAATTCATTTTTGTATTTTGTATTTTTTTAATTTTTGGATTCAAATTTCCAGAAGACCATACCTTTCATTCTGACTTTCAAACGGAGTGGGTCTATTTTGTAGGTGAAATTGTATCCGAACAGAATGAAACTTTTGGATTTGAATTGTCTTTTTTCAGAGGAAAACTTGGTAATTTGGAATTTTATCCCGTACATTTTGCTATTTCTATTCCCCGAACTAGCCAACACTTGCAGTTTCAAACGATACAGAGACCTTTTGGAAAAATGTCAGGACACAAAAAAACTGAAATCTGGAGCGGAGAATATAGATTAAAGATCAAATCATCCAATCAATTTGAATTAATTGCCAATCCCAAAAATTCTCAAATCAAATTGCAATTGAATCTGCAAACAGTTTTTGAACCCATTTTGCATGGAGATAACGGTCATTCTAAAAAATCTCGTATTGATACATCAATCTATTCCAATTATTATAGTTTACCAAGATTAGATGTTAAAGGAAACCTTTATCTAAATGGTAAAGAATCTAAAATACTTCGAGGTATAGCCTGGATGGATCATGAGTGGAGTCATCCTCTTGGAGAAACAGGAGTATCAAAATTAAGTAGTCGGGAATCCAGTTGGGATTGGTTATTTTTAAATTCTTCTGACGGCTCAGACTTTGTCTTTTATCAATTCAGAAAAGACTCCGATTCTCCTAGAGAGTGTTTCGGTACTTGGCGAAAACCCAATGGAG
>Ga0169931_10014256_pt1 | contig 10777 bp, 11 predicted proteins | sample Kivu_15m_20L_FD_129675 | JGI IMG/M metagenome (GOLD analysis project Ga0169931, IMG submission 129675) | Freshwater microbial communities from Lake Kivu, Western Province, Rwanda to study Microbial Dark Matter (Phase II) - Kivu_15m_20L... | ecosystem: Environmental > Aquatic > Freshwater > Lake... | reverse complement strand
TCCGTCGCCATACGTCCCAGGGGAGTGCGCTGGTTATAGCGCTGCACAAACACCTCCGGTTGATTCCTATATATGCCCCCCGGTGAAATCCCATTCACCCGCACATCGGGGGCTAAGGTGGTGGCTAGCCAGCGGGTTAGCTGAATCAAGCCCCCCTTACTGGCCCCATAGGCGGCTGGGTTGCCCATGGTTGTGCCTTCGTAGAGGCTCCAATCTGGGCCATAGTGACCATAGATCGAGGCAACGTTGATAATGTTGCCCCCTGGGGCAGATTTTAGCAAGTATGCTAAGCCCTGACAGAGGTGAAAGGCCGCCGTCAGGTTAACCTCCAGGGCCCGTCGCCAGGTTTCCAGGGTTTGCTCTTCAAAGGGAACCGCCCAGCCCTGGAGATCAGAGCTACCCACAAAGGCCGCATTGTTGATCAAAACGCTGAGCCCCTGCCCATCGGCCCCGAGGGTTTGAATCAGGTCACGCCGATGATCTTCCCGCTCTAAGTCACAGTGAATAGTCTGGAACACCGCCGGTGTTGTCTCGGTTAGAACCTGCAAACTCTGCAACAGTGGATCAAATACCGTACCGGGCCGATCCACCAGAACTAGATCTGCGCCGAGCTCCGCCAGGGTCTCGGACATGATTCGCCCCAATCCACCGGCGGCCCCGGTAATCAGAGCCCGACGCCCCTGCAGACTCATTAATTGACGAAACCTACTCATCATTAACCCTGGGGTGAGCTTGGCGTTTGATCATTAGAAACTCAGCTAGGTCAAAGTCAAAGGCTGTATCAATGTCGATCGCCCGTTCCACCGGCACTTGCACCGCCCGCACCCGCCCTGCAAAGGTTCCCAGGTGATTTAACACAAACTCAGGTCGAGCCACGTAGGCCACCGTCGCCATATCGTAAACCGGCGGTGCCTCTTGACGGCGGGTTACCCCCCGAGCCGGGGGGATGACTAACCCCACACTGCCATCGGGGTTAGGCTTCACCATATTAAAGTAGGGGTTGCGGTGGGCCTCGGTTACGGTAATCACCACATCCGCCTCGCCCCGGTCAAACTCATCCAGACAATGGTCAATATCTATGGGTAACCGTAGGGGGGCGGTGGTCGGCACCGAAACCATGGCCTCTGGCAAAGCGCCTGTGGTCTCTTGCAGGTATTGCAGCCCGTGGCGCCATGCTAACCACTCCGGGCTGTCATCCCGAGCCAGTTCCGCTGGCCTGATAAAGGGCACCTCAGCTCCATGGGCCAGAGCCACCGCTGCAATCTCCTCCGAGTCGGTGGAAACCAACACCCTAGAGATTCTAGACACCGCCTGGGCCTGGGCGATCGCCCAGGCGATCAGGGGTTTGCCCGCAAAGGGGCGGATATTTTTGCCCGGTAAACCCTTTGAACCCCCGCGAGCAAAGATAAAGGCAACAATAGTCATAGACACTGATCAGGAAATCAAGGGACAAGGGGCAAGCCAGAGCGGGCAGCGGCGATGATCTTCAACACAGCGTAGCCATCTTTACCGGAGACCAGGGGAGGGCGATTGCTATGGACACAGTCTAGAAAATGGACCCACTGGGCGTGGTAGCTGTCATCCCGTTGGTGGGGGTGGTGGTAAACTACCTGCCAGCCCTCACCCCCAGCGGGATAGACCTCAACGGTGCCGGTCAGACCATTCCACCGCAGGCTGCCCCTTTCCCCAATGGCGGTACAGAGGCGGGTCGGGTCATGGCGCAGGAAGTCGAGACTCAGGGCCGCCACAGGCCCAGCAGCTGCCCCAAAGGCTGCACCAGGGCTAAAACCCAAAATCAGATGGGCAACATCTTCCACATCAATCTCGAGTTGGCTGTGACGCCCCAGGTAGGCCCTTACCCAGTCCACTTCGCCAAAGATCCAGCGCAGGTAGTCTAGCTCATGGCTCAGTTCTAACAAAACCCCTCCGCCCAAGGATCCTTGGGCCGAAACACCCTGGCGGTAGTCGCTATCCGGACGCCAGGTGGGCAGGTACTGGCCAATTTCGCATCGTATAGATAACACCTGACCGATTTCCCCCTGGTGAACCAGGTGGCGAAACCTAGATAGGGAGGGCAAAAAACGCAGGTTATAGCCCACCTGTAGAACCACCCCCCGGGTCTGGGCCTGCTGTAGCAGGGCCTCTACCCCAGCCAAATCGTGGGATAGGGGCTTCTCGATCAACAGATGGCTACCCACAGCCACCAGGGCTGTAGCCACTTGCAGGTGAAAGGGGGCCGGGTTAGCAATGATCGCCACCTGGGGGGCAAAGGCACAGGCATCCGCTAGGTCGTGATAAACCCCATTGGCCAACTCAGATACCCCGCTGCCAGGGCGATGCCGTAACACCCGAATATCTGCCTGGGGCAGGGTTTGGCGAAGGATGCGGAGATGGCGCTGGCCAATACTGCCGTGACCAACGATGAGAACCCGTTCGATCATGCTGTGGCCGGTTCTGGGGTGTTCCTTAACCCCAGTTGGTCTAAGCTGGGCCAGACCGGTAAATTAGCTCCCTGATCAATCAGGGTTTGACGAGCCCGTTGCAGCCCATCCCCCAGGAAATTAAACAGGTGAGCCGTTGCCACCGCATCCACCCGGGGGTCGGCAAAACCCACCGCTAGCTGCTGTCCATTGCCAACCCCCCCCGCTAAGATTACTGGCACTGAGCAGTCGGCGGGTAATTGATCGAGCAGGGCAAAATCGTAGCCCTGGCCGGTGCCATCTCGATCGATGGAGTTGAGATAAAGTTCTCCCACCCAGTCCTGGTTCAGCCACTCCAGCGCCGTTTGAGGAGGTTGGGCTAAGGGTTGGCTACCAGAGTGGGTATGGATCTGGTAGCTGCCATCGGTTTGCCGCTTCAGATCCACCGATCCCACCACGCATTGCTGCCCAAAGGCCGAGGCCAGGTCTTGAACCAGATCTGGTTGATCAAAGAGGGGAGAATTGACCACAATTTTATCCGCCCCCGATCGTAATAACGCCCTAGCCTGGTCAAGGCTGCGCACCCCACCACCGGCAGCAATGGGGACGAAACAACCCGCCGTTAAAGCCTCTAGGGTGTGACAAAACTCACCCAGGTGGCGGTCTCCCCGGGTGATATCTAACACGATTAACTCATCAATAAAGAAGGATACATGGGCGAAGTTGTAATGCCGTTGCAGCCAGTCCAGATTACCCACCCGCTGCAGACGAAAGTTACGACTGAGCATGAAGGATCCGGAGTCGTAGAGGAGGGTAAAAATAATCCGCTTTTTCAGCATAACTTTGCCTTAGCTGTCCAGGTCTTAGCTGTCCAGGAAATTTTTCAGTACTAACAGGCCGTTGGTCTGACTTTTCTCAGGGTGAAACTGGGTGGCAAAAATGTTTTCATGTTCATAGGCGGCGAGAAAGTCAACCCCATAATGACAGGTGGCTGACTGACCCGGCAGATTTGTGGGCAGGAGGCGATAGGAATGGACAAAGTAAAAATCTGTTGGCCCGCCTAAGCCCTGAAACAGGCGACTTTGATCACTGGCCACGACCCGGTTAAACCCAATGTGGGGAACCTTCAGGGTTCCTAATTCTTCCCTCGCAAAGCGATCTACCCCACCGGGGATAAACCCTAACCCCTGACTAAACCCATCCTCGGAACCCGATTCAGCAAAAAGTTGCATGCCCAGGCAAATACCTAAAATCTTACGCTGCCGCCCTAGTACAGCCTCCGTAATCGCCTCAGCCAATCCGTTAGCCCTCAGCACCTCCATGGCCTGACGAAAGGACCCTACCCCTGGCAAAATTAAGGCATCAGCCCTGGCTACCCGCCCTGGATCGCCACTAATGGTTGATTGGCAACCAAGATAGCTTAAAGCACTGCCCACAGACCAGAGGTTGCCCATGCCATAGTCAATCAGGACTATATCTGCCACCATTTTTACACCACAGTAAAGCGGGGTTGCCAGTAGCCATCTACCTTTTCAAATAGGTCACGATTGGCCCAGCGATCAAGGGCGCTATCAAACTCAGCCTGGTTCATCTGGTAATACTCCAGGTAGGTTGCCAAGAATTCCTGGGGATACTGACCATCGTATAGTCGCACCAGATTGACCGCCTGGGAGCGATCCATAGCACCACGACGAATTTCAATGGAGGCATCCTGGTTGGCTCGTCCAAAGCCAAACTTGAGATACATCAAGTAGGTGTGGAGGGCATACAAAGCCTGGTCATTTTGGGCAAAGTTGGTAAAGGTACCCGCATTAGAACTTTCGGCTTCCTTCAAGCCGCAGTGTTCCTTAGCCACCAGGTAATTGCGGTAAGGGTCCCAGTTTTCAAAATAGGACCAATGGGTAATATCAAGGGGCATTCGCGCCAGATCGGTGGCGTCAGGAAACCGGAAGAACACCAAATCCTGCTCGGGTAACCCTGAGCCATTCAAAACCTTGTCGTAGCCTCCCTCTAAATAGATGCGCTGCATATACTGCACATCGTAAATCGGGTTTTTATCCGTTTCCGTAGAGCCGCCGTATTCCACCTCCCCATCTTCACCATAGAAAATCAACCCAATACCCAGTTGATTAGCCATTCGCACTGGAGCAGATTGAATCGCAATCAACCAGCCATAGTAGGGAAACCCCATTTCAACCAGCCCCACCCGGTTAAGGGTGCGCATGGCCTCGTAGGCAGGGTTGACGGAAATGTGATTGTATCCGCTTTCAACAAAGGATCGCAGGTTTTGATCCCCCAGAGATAAGGGCAAAGGAGGGGTTACCGTCAGGCACAGGGGATTCATACCATACTTGTGCTTAAGGTTATAGGCGACATAGGATCCATCCTTACCGCCACTGACCGGCACCAGGCAATCAAACCGGCCATCATGGCGCCGATGTTTGTCGAGAAGTGCCTCTAGTTGCTGTTGCCGTGCCACCCAATCTAAGGTTTGCTTTTTTTCCATCCAGCGACAGGCGTTGCACCAGCCCCGTTCATCAAAGGTGATGCGAGGCCGGGTAGACATGGCCAAACAATGAGTGCACCAGTTAAGAGTAGTCATAGTCAGAAAATAGGTGAGTCACAAGATTCAAACAGATTTTAAGCTTAGGAATGTGTCAAGCACCTGAGCGAGAGAATCACACACTCTAGCAATGTCAGAAATTTCTAATGTTACGCCCGAAGGTAAGCTAATGCCTGAGTCTGAAATGTAACTAGAGACAGGGTAAGACGCTCCATTGATTGAAAATGCACTATAGGGAGGCATTCGATGCATTGGATAGAAAACTGGTCGAGTCTCTATACCATTCAATTTCATTAATTTAATTATTTCGTCTCGCTTTGGTGCAAGTTCTTCCGTTAGCAAAATAGTATATAACCAGTAAGAATTGGTCACATCCCCGTATTCTTGAGGGAGCTTTAAGCAACGTAATAAAGACAACCGTTTGCAATACTGTTCAGCTATCCAACGCTTTTTTTCAACAAAAAAATCAGCCCGCTCTAACTGAGCTACCCCCACAGCCGCCTGTAGATTAGTCATGCGATAGTTATAGCCCACCTCATTGTGCCAATAGCGACGCTCTGGCGACATACCATGATCTCGCAAGATGCGGGCTCGATCATGTATAGCTTTGGCTTTGAAGAGCACCATGCCCCCCTCGCCAGTAGTCAGGGTCTTATTACCAAAGAAGCTGAAGATAGCTGCATCTCCCCAGTTGCCAACATGAGTTCCCTTATAAAAACTGCCGATTGCTTCAGCACAGTCTTCAATAACCAACAGTTGATGTTTTTTGGCCAGAGCCATAACCCTATCCATATCGGCGGGGTGACCATACAAATGCACTGGAATAATTGCCCGGGTTCTAGGCGTAATAGCTTGTTCAGCTAAATTCACATCAATGGCCATTGTGGTAGGGTCAACATCTATTAACACAGGAGTTGCAACTACATATAAGACTGGATTGACAGATGCTGCAAAGGTCAAGTTAGGCACAAGCACCTCGTCCCCCGAACCAATACCAAGACTCGCAAGGGCTAAATGTAAGGCGACAGTTCCATTAGATACTGCCAAAGAATGACTACAGCCGACATATTGACTAAAAGCTTCTTCGAATAAGTTTACGTATTTACCTTGAGATGAAATCCAACCAGTTAAAATACAATCGGTTACGTATTCTAATTCACGACCATCTAATACTGGCTTAATTAACGGTATTTGGCTATAACTTGTAGCTGAAGCGTAGTCAACCAATTCACCGCGATGATTAGTGATTGGAATGTATCTATACTTAATCAGATTTTTTTGAATTTTATCAGTTGAGTCATCAACAGTAAGACTGAAAAAATCGCGATTGATTATGCCTTCAAGACAATCGTTGATATCACGACCCTGTAACAGAAATCGACGGATGTCGCCATCGGTTAACACGCCAATTAAGGTTTTATTTGCTAGTACAAAACAAATGCCCTGCTCATTTTTATTTATTACCTTCATAGCATCCACTAATTTTAGATGCACTTGAACGACCATTTCTTCAATGGGCATTATCTTGTCCATTTCAATAACCTTAATCAGTAAATGTAGATAATTTATTTATTTATCTTCTGCCCAACAAGATTAAGTTGTTCTACTAGTTCTAGTATTGAGGTTCGATAAATCTCTAAAGTGTAATAATCAAGTTGAGGATTTAAGACAGGCCAAAACCAACTAGATTCTGTTACAGGATGGTTGCTATCAACCTTTCCATCATTATCACTAAGATGATAGCCTCTAATCCATGGTTTTACCTTTTCATGGGCTTCAACTAGATCAAATCCTAGGGTTGTCGAACTAACCTTAAGATGAGCAACATCAAGCAGAAATCTAACATTAGAAGGCATTTCTTTCATAAACTCAGCGATCTCATCAGGATGCGTTAGTAATAAAGGATCTTCGCCATAAGTTTCTAGATTAGCTTTTGTTAATACATTATTTTCTATTAAGAGAAGTACACCTTCTCGTTTTGCCTCTTCAGCGAGTTGAATGACCTGTTCACCAAACTGGACTAAAGCCTTATTTCGATCTAACAAGCTATATTTACCTAGCGTTTGTCCTAAATCAGAAACTTTAGGGCTAATACGAAAACCCGCATGGAAACTGTATACTGGATGGTTTAATGCCAGGGCTAGTCTCATGGCAGAGCGCACATGAGAGACACTGCGCTGCAAAACTTCTGAGTCTGCAGATGCCAGGTTAAACACAAAAGGCTTTTCAGGGGGTGGGAAATAATTATGAACCTGTAAGACCATGTCCCCGGCTAAACTTTTCAAGTCAGCTTCATAGGTAAGTGAAAAGGCACCTCCAGATAACTCAACTGCTGTAATTCCATGGTCATAAAATGATCTCGCAGAGGTTGCCGCTGACTGATGACGTATTCCCCCTGTAGATATGAAAATCATAATGTTTCATCCTTCAGTCTTTTTCTTGGCGGGAGTCCCAACATATATGCCTCCTGGATTTTCAATACTGGAAATTACAGTAGCACCAGCGCCAATCGTCGTTCTCTCAGCAATCTCTAATCGATCGATTACTGTTGCGTTAGCCCCAATAAAACATTGATTACCAATACGGGTGCGCCCAGCAACCGTTGAGGAGGGTGCTAAATGACAATGACTTGCCAAGAGAGCTTCATGCTCAAGAATCGCGCCGGTATTTACAAGATTATTATCCCCTAGTACAGATTCTGGTCCCAGAAAAGCTCTGGCACAGACTACGTTAGCTTCTTTGATACAAGCCGATGGATCAACTATTGCGAAAGGCGAAATCAGATTAGGTAGATTGAAACCTGATTGTGTTAACTTCTCCCACCATAAACGCCTCGTTGCGTTATTACCAATGGCCAAAAAAATATCTAAATTGGAGACTTCAGGCAAGTTATTTAAGTAAGATACTGAACCAATCACCGGAGTCCCCATAATACTTTCATTGGGACGAGGCTCTCCAAGATCGAGAATTCCTAATACTTTATGCTGTTTACAGTCTCTTAGTAAGGAAAGCACAACTCGGCAATGTCCACCGGTACCGATCAACAATGCTTGTCGTAGTTCATTCATTGATTAATTAATTAGCGCTCACTAAACCAGATCAGCCCAGGTCAATTGATGACCAACACTCAGATCCTTACGAACCTTTTGACCAATTACCTTAGGTATGAGACTAGCACCCAAACCAGTGCCGGGGCGCATCATGCGGATATCGCTGAGTGTGATTTCCTCATCAACCTGCATCGATCGAGCCAAAACTATACTTTTGCGAGACACCGTAGCCATTTGTCGTTCCTCGGACTGACAGGTCTTGCGAGATGAACCTAACATTACCTCTGCCCGTCGCACATTTTGAACTAGTTGAGCAAATTCTTCAGGCGTTGATGAGGCTCTGTGATCAGGGCCAGACATTGCTTTATCGAGGGTAAAGTGTTTCTCAATCACCTTTGCCCCCATAGAGACAGCAATCACAGCAGCTAAGAACCCCTCACTATGATCAGAGAACCCTACAGGTAAGGAAAAAGCCTGAGCCAAGGTATTCATAGCCCGGAGGTTAAGGGACTGGTCAGAACAAGGGTAATTGGAAACACAATGCAATAGAACCAGATTTGGATTGCCAACTTCCTCGTAAAGATCAACGACCTGCTCGATCTCACCCAAGCCAGCCATGCCAGTTGCCACTATTGTAGGCTTACCAGTGGAAGCAATGTAGCGTTGTAACGGCAAGTCAACAATATCGGCAGAAGCTGTCTTAAACAGTTTTACACCTAGTTTTAATAAAAATTGGGCACTATCTACATCATAGGGAGTAGACAGAAAGTCTATTGACTTCTCAGTACAGTAGTTGAACAACTCATAATGGGCTTGGTGGTCTAACTCTAGTCTACGAATCATATCGTAGTGGGTTTCGTCAGGAGAGGTTGTATTTTTCTGATAATTAACTTTTGGCGTTTCTAGAGATACTAATGAATCTGCCGAGAAAGTCTGAAACTTCACAGCATCAGCACCAGCCTCCTTTGCGGCATCAATCATCTGTTTCGCCAGATCCACATCCCCGTTATGGTTAACGCCGATTTCAGCAATTAAGTAAGCACGACTTACATCACAAAAGAAATTAGATATACAATTACTATTAAACATCTCTTTCTAAGTAAGCAATAATAGTATCGCACTTACCTAGGGAAGCGAGAACATTTGAATAAGCTTCATGGAGAGCATCTGTGTCGAGAAAACTCCATTGTTCATGCCCACCCGGTTTTGCGTTACTTAACCAATATAAGTGATTTGATAATGGGTAACGTTGAAATTGCTTTATCGCTATAATTCTAGCGCCTGCTTGTTTAGCTAGTTCAGACAATGTTCTAGGATTGAACAGATAAAGATGTTGACTCCAGTAAGTAAATTTTTGAAAACTTGCACATTTATATAATGTAAGCAAGACATCGTCAGAGCTAGGCACCTCAATTACTAGTCGACCATTATCTTTAAGCATACCCAATAAGTCTTTGATGATTTTTATCGGGTCTTTCAAATGCTCAATTACATGAAATGCTGTAATTAAATCATACCCCCCCCCCGCTGACTCCAATTCAGAATGAATTAATAATTTTCCTTCCCAATGCTTACTCATTCGCCTTTCAATTTCAACACCAGCTACTGAATGTGCTAAATCCTTGGCTCTTATTAAAAAACCTGCGGAGCCGCAGCCAAAGTCTAATAAACTTTTGTTAACTAAAGATGATTTCAATATTTCAAACCGGCGTTGGTCATCTTCAGATGTAGCTTTTAGCAAATCTTCAATGTTTGGAGGCTTTGAGCCAAACATTCCAGAGTTCCCATAGTGCTCATCATCGATATGGGCAGTCGAACTTAAATAAACAAGACCACAGTTATCACATTCGCGTATCTCAAGATCGGGTGCATCTCTTACCATTCCCTCGCGTAGATGAAAGGCTTCAGAGTGACATAGATAACAATTCATATCAGTATTTAGGAATGTAGTTTAAGTTAAATTCTGGTAAGAGCTTTCGCAACTAAGCAAGGCGACTGGCCCTGTAGCGGATGGGCCTCAGTAATCGGCACGAACTGGGCAGTACCATAGACCTCACTGGTGGAGGTGTGCACCACCCGCCCCAGTCCCAGCTCCCGCGCCGCCTGCAACACGTTCAAGGTGCCCTTAACATTGGTATCCACATAGGTATCCGGCGAATGATAGGAGTAGGGAATGGCAATTAATGCCGCCAGGTGTAGCACCGCTTCACAGCCCTGCATCGCCTGCTTAACCCCGTGAGGGTCGCGGATATCCCCGGCAAACACCTCAAATTGCCCCTGCACCTCAGGGACACAACGATCGAGCCAGCCCCAGGAATTAAAGGAGTTATAGAGCACAAAGGCTCTGACATCATGCCCCTGGCGGACTAATGCTTCGGTGAGATGGGAGCCGATAAAGCCATCAGCACCGGTGACCAACAGTTTTGGCATAACCTATATTTTTCCTAAGCAATCCCCGCCATCCGCTGAAAAGTTAGCGACCTGAGTAACAGATCCCCATAACCCGCCTCTGAGGCATCAGTAGCCTGGTCTGACCTAATCAAATCATCCAGGCCCTGAGGTTTCTTCCCTGATGAGTTTCATGCCCCACAGCCAATCAAGAAGCCGCCACAGTCGCCCCTGCCTGAATTTCCCAAGCCCGGGCATAACGCCCGCCCAGGGCCAACAACTGGTTATGGGTGCCCTGCTCCACCACCCGGCCCTGCTCTAACACGATAATCTGATCAGCATGGACAATGGTCGAC
>Ga0169931_10014255_pt1 | contig 10778 bp, 13 predicted proteins | sample Kivu_15m_20L_FD_129675 | JGI IMG/M metagenome (GOLD analysis project Ga0169931, IMG submission 129675) | Freshwater microbial communities from Lake Kivu, Western Province, Rwanda to study Microbial Dark Matter (Phase II) - Kivu_15m_20L... | ecosystem: Environmental > Aquatic > Freshwater > Lake... | reverse complement strand
TCTCCAAATATTAGCCAATCATCCTCGGTAAATAAAAAATATTCATAATTGTTTTTAAATTTCATAAATGCATCATTATAACTACCAAAACTTAATCCAATATTTTTACGTGTAAACGCTATTATTTTACCACCGTTAATTTTAGTTCCTGAAATTTTTTTGATATATTTATTACCTTCATCAGAATTAACATCAGCATTCACAATTATTAAATCTCTATCAAAACCTGGGTTTAAATTGTTTTCAGTAGCAATGTTAAGCTCCAAAAGTTTAATAATATCGGGAACCGAAATACAATTTTGACTATGATAAAAATAGCCTAAAGGGTTTCCTGATAATCTCGTCTTTTCAATAACTTCTTTCGGTTTAAAACATGTTGCTATTACCTTTGCAGCTTTCATATTAATTCCTGTTTTTTTATTTTCATCAGTATGTATTATTAATTATATATTAAAAACAAATGTTTAAAAATAAAATACCCGTATTAAAAGTATCATTACCAAAAAAAAAAATATTAATATCTAAATTATTAAAAACTTTATATTCTGGAAATATTGCAGAAGGAAAAATAGTTTACGAATTCGAAAAAAATTTTCAAAAGAAATTTAATTATAACAATTATAATGTATTAGCTGTGAATAGTGGCACAGCAGCTTTGCATATTGCTTATATGTTATGCAAAATCAAAAAAGGTGATGAGATCATCTCCTCTCCAGTTACAGCAGAACCAACCAATATTGCAATTTTACATGCAGGGGGAAGAGTAAGATTTGCAGATGTAAACCCTTTAACAGGAAATTTAGATCCAAAAAGTGTAGAAAAAAATATTAATAAAAATACAAGAGCGATTTGCGTAGTTCATTATGGAGGGTATCCAGCTGAAGTAGATAAAATAAAAAAAATTGCAAAAAAAAATAAATTATATTTAATTGAAGATTGTGCTCACGCATTAGGAGCAAAAATTTCAAATAAATTTGTAGGGAGTTTTGGAGATTTCTCAATATTTTCATTTCAAGCAGTAAAACAAATTACAACTATTGATGGTGGAATTTTATTAATAAAAAATAAAAAATTTTATAAAAAAGCAAAAAGAATTAGATGGTTTGGTTTAACGAAGGGCTTAGCTAGATCAAAAAATAGAATTAAAGACTTAGGTTATAAATATAATATGACCAACATATCAGCAGTTATAGGAAAACTTCAATTGAAACAAATTAATAGGCTCAACTCAATAAGTATTAAAAATGCGAAACTATTTGAAAAAGCTATTAAAAGTAACCCGAATTTGCAAAATTCCCCTATTACTAAAAATAATAAATCTGTTTACTGGCTTTTTAATATAATAACTAAGAATAGTCGAAGATTAATTAAAAAACTTAATTACTTTGGAATAGAATCTTCTAAGGTTCACGTACCGAATAACGTTCATCCAATTTTTAATTCAAAGAAATTAAATTTGAAGGGTTGTGAAGAGTTTTATAAAAAAATATTACATATTCCTTGTGGGTGGTGGGTAAAAAAAAGTAAAAGAAATATAATTATAAATATTTTGAAGAATTTTTAATGAAAATCATAATTTTAGCATATAGAGATTGGGCTTTGAAAGTTGCAGAAAGACTAAAAAAATATTTACACAAAAAAAATATTTTAATTATTAAAAAGAATAATCAATTATATAAATTGACTAAATTAAGCAATAAAAAGTCAATAATTTTAGCTATTGGTTGGAGTAATATTTTAAGTAAAAATATTATAAATAAGTTTGAGTGCTATGGTGTTCACCCATCAGATTTACCTAATTATAGAGGTGGCAGTCCAATTCAAAATCAAATATTAAATAATATAATTAGTACAAAAGTAAGTATTTATAAATTAACAGAAAAAATTGATGACGGAGACGTGTATTTAAAAAAGAATTTATCTCTCAGAGGAGATTCAATGAGTGTTATTTTCAATAATTTAGAAAACGCAAGTTTTGAATTAATTAAAAATTTTTTTAAAAAATATCCAAAAAATAAACCATTGAAAAAGAAAATAAAAGGTAGTTATTTTAAAAGAAGATATCCATATCAAAGCAGGATTTTTATAAATGATTTTAAAAATAAAGGCCTAAAGTTTATTTACAATAAAATTAGATGCCTAACTTTTCCATATCCCAATGCATATATTGAGGATAAAAGTGGAAATAAACTGTATTTTGAAAAAGTGAGATTTAAAAAAATTGATTAAATTATTTAACACGAAATTAAAGAATTCATCATTTTTATCTGTAAAAAAAATTTTTTTGTCGGGAAAATTTTATAGTGGTATTGAAGTTAAAAAGTTAGAAAATAATCTTTCATGTTATTTTCAAAAAAAAAAAAAAGTTATAGCTTTATCTGATTTAAGTAATGCAACTTTTTTATTATTAAAAGCCTGTAATATTAAAAAGGATGATGAAATATTAATATTATCATTCAATTGTTTATCTTCTACTACCCCGATTATTAATTTAGGTGCTAAACCAATTTGGGTAGATTTAAATAAGAATTACCCTGAAATGAATTTAAGTGATTGTGAAAAAAAAATTACTAAAAGAACAAAAGCTTTAATTCTTTATCACGTAGCCGGATATCCCACTGAAACTTCAAAATTTAAAAATTTCTGTAAAAATAAAAAAATAATATTTATTGAAGATATTAATAACAGTTTTGGTAGTGAGATAAATGGTTTTCGAGTAGGTGATAATTCAGATTATTCAATTCTAAGTTTTTATCCGAACAGACAAATATCCTCAATAAATGGAGCTGCAATAGTTTCATCGAATAATAAAATTACAAAAAAATTAATTAAGATGCGGAAGTATGGAATAGAAAAGAATAGATTTAGAAAAAATAACGGTGAAATTAATGAAAACTATCAAATTAGTGAAATTGGTTTTTTTTTTGAAATGTCAGATTTGTGTGCATCAGTATTGAATTATGAACTTGAGAGTTTCAAGAGAAATTTTAATTTGGTATCTAGGAATTTAAATTTGTATCAAGATAATTTATTAAGCAATAAGCTTTATACTAAAATTGATTTTTATAAAAATTCGAAACCAAACTGTTGGGTATATTTCATAAAGTCAAAAAAATCTAATTACATTATTAACTATTTAAAAAAAAGAAATATCGAATGCTCTAAACTTCATTTTCCAAATCACCTATATAAAAAATTTTCTAGCTTAAATAGTAAAAATGAATGTAAAAATACTCTTTCTTTTTGGAAAGATTTAATAGCGTTGCCTTGCAATTCGTCGATAAGTGAAAAAAAAATTTTACAAATAATAAAGATTTTAAATACTATTTAATTTAGAAATTAATTTTTTATTATAATTTTTGAAAGTTAAAGCTCTTATTATTCTTATTTTATTATCTTTACTATTATTTTTTTTTAAATATTTTTTAATAAAAGGTTGAAATTTTTTTTTTTTAAAATATAAATATTTTCTTAATGGTAATTTAGACTTTAAAATCATAAATTTATCAAGATTTTTTATAAAATTATTTTTTAGAAAAGCAACTAACTCTTTTTCAATTTTAATATACAGCGTCTCACTCGTATCTTTTTTATTAATTATTACTTTTTTAGTGTACAAAATTTTACCCGAATCAAAGTTTTGATCCATCCAATGTATTGTAAATCCAGCCATTTGAGTTGGATAGTTAATTATCGACATAAACATTATATTTCTTCCTCTGTAATAATTTTTGTATGAGTAATGAATATTTAAAAAACCAATTTTAGCAGTTTTAAGTATATTTTTTTTAATTTTTTTATTATAATTAATTGATAAACCTAAATCATAATTTAAATTTTTTAATTGGTTTAATTTTAAATATTTAATTTTTTTTGCATTATTTATATCATTTTTCCACCATTTTCCTTTTTCTGTAGTTTTTACAACTCCAACAATTTGTTTTTTAAATAATTTATATATTTTTAATGATAGCGGTCGTGTACCAAATAAAACTATAGATTTTTTATTATTAATAATGTTCATAAGGATTTTTATTAAACCACCAATGGGGATGTATTAGCATATAAATATTTTTGTTCTTCCTCATGGCAGTTTCTGGTGTAATATTTCTCCAGCAAAGATGAGGATTTAAACCTTCATTTATGTATTCAAAATTCAAAAAGAATTTTTTTTCATAAGCATGAAATTTGAAATTATGTTTTTTTTTTATTTTTGCCCAATTTTTTTCTATCCACGGTAGACTATTTTCAATATAATTAATGTTTCGATGTGGGGCCAAAGTAATAATATTCCCAAAAAGTTTTTTTAAGGCTGTTATTTCGTCATCAATACATTTTGTTATACTTTTTTTTATAATCTTTGCTCTCTCAATAAAATTGGAGTGCAGTCCAATAGTGTGACCCTGATCAATAGCATTTTTTATGATTGAATAATTTTCATACCAGAATATGTTATATGGGCCAGCCACCCTTATATAAATTGTGAGAGGAATCTTGAATTTTTTTGCAATTTCTAGAATACCAGAAAGACTTTTTGGATAAAAATCTAAATCTAGTCTTAAAAGAAATTTTTTTTTATTTTTAAATTTATTGTAATCTTTTAAAGATATAAATTTATATTTTTTATTTTTTGCCTTTTTAATTATTTTTATTAAATAACTATATGTAAACTTTTCTTTTTTCATTTAAAATATTACATGTTATCTTATATAAGTTTGTAGTAGGGTAAATTAAATTATGAAAAGTTTTTTTAGAGATAAAAGTATTTTGATTACAGGAGGAACAGGTTCATTTGGTTCAGCTGTTCTTGAAAGACTACTTAATACCAATGTAAAAGAAATAATTATTTTTAGCAGGGATGAAAAAAAACAAGAAGATATTAGATTAAGAGTAAAAAATTCGAAGGTGAAGTTTGTGTTGGGAGATGTTAGAAATTATAATAGTATAAATTATGCAATGAAAAATGTTGATTATGTTTTTCATGCGGCAGCTTTAAAACAAGTCCCATCTTGTGACTTTAACCCCTTTGAGGCAGTTCAAACAAATATTATTGGGACAGAAAATACAATAAACGCAGCGAAAGAAAATAAAATTAAAAAACTTGTTTTACTTAGCACTGATAAAGCTGTTTATCCAATAAATGCTATGGGGATATCAAAAGCTATGGCAGAAAAGTTACTACAGGCAAAAGCTAGAACTTTTTTAAAATCCGATACTAAACTTTGCATTATTAGATATGGAAATGTTATGGGATCAAGAGCTTCCGTTATACCTAGATTTATAGAATGCATAAAAAAAGGAAACGACTTAATGATAACCCATCCATCTATGACTAGATTTTTAATGTCTCTTGATGAATCGATAGATCTTGTTTTTTATGCATTTAAGAATGGAGAACAAGGAGATATTTTTGTAAAAAAATCGTCCGCCTGCAAGATAAAGGATTTGGCAAACTGTATTAAAAAAATATTTAATTCTAAGTCTAATATAAAAATTAGCGGCATAAGACATGGAGAAAAACTACATGAAACATTAGTATCAAGAGAGGAAATGTCAAAAGCTTTAGATTTAGGAAAGTATTTTAGAATTGTAACTGACAATAGAGACTTAAACTACGATTTATACGAATCTACTGGTAGCTTAAAAGCAAACAACTATGAAGATTATAATTCAGAGAATACCCAAATGTTAGATATAAAAGAATTGTTCGAGTTATTGAAAAAACTTGATTGTATAAAAAATAATTTGCTACTGATTTAAATATTTAATTATTTCTGCAGGACTTTTTATTTTTTTAATTTTTTTATCATGGCACTTTCCCATACCCCAATTACAATGAATATAATTCATACTAATACTTTTTGCAGATAAATAATCATAATTAGTGTCACCAAAATAAAAAAATTTATTAGCCTTCTTAATGAAAGATTTTTTTATTTTAATTAATCCTTCAGGGGAAGGTTTGGTATTTTTAATATCGTCGGCTGTTATAATCTTATCAAATTTTAAATTAATTAATTTTAAACATTTTATAGTTCTAAATTTATTCTTAGAAGTAAAAATAGCGATATAATAATTTTTTTTTATTTTTTTTAAAACTTTAAAGATGTTTGGGTAAAATTTAATATTTTTGATTTTAATATTAGAGAAATGATTATAAAAATAAATTGCTTCTTTAATTTTTTTTTTTGGTACACGTATTTTTTTAAGAATTACTTTTAATCCTAATCCAATGTATTTCTTGTATTTTTTAAAGGGTGTTTTGATTTTTATCTGTTTACACGTATTTAGCCATGCATATTCCATGTTTTCAATACTATCAATTAATACTCCGTCTAGATCGAAAATGGCAGTTCCTATTTTTTTCATTAAGAATTGTATTTATAAAAAATTTTTAAATTTTTAAAAAAGATCTTTAAATTATTAATATTCGTTGTAGTTACATTTATCATTACTGGATTTGGTAAATTAGAATTTACAAATATTTTTTTTTTTAATAAAAAAAAAGCTAATTTTTTTTTCTCTATTTCGGATTTGCAAAAAAAGATTACAGAGTTTATTGAATGGTTAATGGTTTTTAAGTTTAGCAAATTAAATTGTTTTATTGCAAATTTTCTTGCATTGTTTATTTTATTAATTTTATCTTTTATATTTGTGCTGTAATTTTTTATAATTTCCGTTGCTTTATTAACGCAATAAGCAGGTAATTCAATGGCAAGTCGTACGGTATCTAGTTCTTGAGAAATATTTTTATCCGCAATACAAAACCCCACTCTTAAACCTGGCATGCCAAAATTTTTTGAAAATGAATTTAAGACAATTAAATTATTATATTTTTTTGTTAAATTTACCAAAGAATCTTCTTTTTTATTATTATAGACTTCATCAATAAGAACTCTAATACTGTGGTTTTTGCAAAAATTTAATATCTCAATAATTTCTTTTTTTTTCCATTTCTTTTCTATAGGAGATGAAGGATTGACAAGTATCAAAAAATTTATTTTATTTTTAATTATATTTATGATAATTTCATTTTTATTTTTGTTCTCATTATTTTCTTCAATTATCGAAAAATTAAAAAATTTAAAATTAAATAACTTGGCATAAAAATTATACATATAAAAATTAGGATAACTTGTAAGGATCCTGCATTCTTTTTTTTTTAAAAAATTAATTAAAAAAATATCTTTTATTATCCCTTCTGCACCAAGTCCTATGGTAATGTTTTTTTTGTGTATTTTATAAAATTTAGATAAAGAATTTATTAAATTATTTGAGTCTGGATAATATGAATTTATATCAAATTTTTTTTTTAAATTATCTCCATATTCAGATCTATGTAACCTTAAATTGTACCTTGGGTCTGGTGAGGGTTTTCGAAGTCTCTTTATGGTTAAAAAATTCGTCAACTTAAGCTAAGAGACTCTAATCTTTTCGTTAATACTCTTTTTTCATATTTTTTTCTTTCGTTAGCATTTTGAGTATTGATCTTATCAATATTTTTTTGATCAAAGCCTATCGCGTCTGATATTTGGCTTAATATTATTCTGCGATTATTGTTAGAAATATTATGTGAAGAACCATGTACTAGTTTACAATGAAAAAATATGCATGATCCAGCTTTTTCGTTTAGTTGCAAAACTTTGAATTTTTTATGTAGTATGTCTAAAGTTTTAAGTGGTATTAGATTTTTTTGCAAAGAATTTATATTTAAAAACTTTTCATGTTTATAATATTTTGTATGTGATTGAGGAAATATCCACATCCCCCCATTATCATGATTGTGATCATCAATAAAAAACATACTACTCATCATGTTACTTGATTTAAAGCCATAGTTTCTCCAGTATTCAAAATCTTGATGATAATATTCAGCAGATCCATGCCACCTTGTTTTAAGATTTGATTTGCAATTCCAGTTAATAAAATTTTCTGCGTCTAATAGTGTTCTGCATACATTTTTATACCATTTTTTCTCATATATTATTTTTTTAATTAAAGAATCCTTGTGCAGAGAGTGTATTAAAGACTTTGAAATACCAGGTTCTGATAGACCTCGTTTATTATTGCTTTGGGATTTTTCAAGATATTTTAATCTTATTTTTAATTTTGATATTTCTTTTCTATTAAGGGCATTTTTTATTATCAAATAACCATATTTTTTATAAAAAATTTTTTCTTTTTTTTTTAAAGTAATCATTTTCTTTTTTTCATTATTTTCTTTGCAATATCCAAATCATTTTCCGTATCTATGGCCGGTCCTTTTATGTTTTCTATAAAATAACTAACTTTTATATTATTTTCCAAAAGCCTCAAAATTTCAATACTTTCAGTTTTTTCCAAATATCCTTGTGTGTGATTTACATAAGTTTTTAAGGATTTTTTTTTAAAACCATAAATTCCAACAGCTCTATAGAAAGAAAAGTTAGAAAATTTATTTTGTGTATAAGGTATAGCTTGTCTACTAAAATACATTATCTCTTTTTTATTTATTGCTACTTTTACTACACCTGTATTCATTATATCGCCATGATTTTGAATTTTACTGATAGCCTGGACAGCTTCAATATTTTTTTTTTTAAATGTAGGTAACATTTTTTTATTATGCTCTTTGATGTAAAAGGTTCGTCTGCTTGTACGTTTATAACTGCATCATATTTTCCTAATTTAAAGAATGCTTCAGCAACCCTATCTGAACCAGTGAGATGTTTATTGCTTGTTTTTATATAATTAAGTTTAAGTTCTATACATTTTTGAACTATTCTTTGATCATCAGTTGCAATGTAAACGCTAGAAATAAATTTTAATTTTTTAGCAGTTTGATAAGGATAAAATAATAAGGGTTTTCCATTTAAATCTTTTAATGGCTTTCCAGGAAATCTTACAGAGTCATATCTGCAAGGAATTATCACACATATTTTCATTAGATAACTTTTATTTACTGTCTATGCAGTTGAATGGCAATTAATTTATTCATTATGCTGTAACATAATTGTTATTTGGATTTATTTTTAATTTTTTAGTCTTAAAAAAGAGCTAATATTTAAATACGAGCATAATAATCCAAAAATTCTATAAACTCTTCTTTTAAAATTAAATTTATTATTTTTAAATGAGAAAATAACAGCCATTATTAAATCTTTAATTAAATAAAGATAAGTTTTTTTTACAGCTTTAAAATAGCCAAAATGAATTTTATAAAAATAAAATTTAGACCACATATAGTGCCAGTCTCTTAAATACTTGATTTCATCTATGTAATTTTTTATTTTTATAGATCTAGCCCTTTTATGTTTTGCTAGAAGATTAGGAATTATATAAACTTTTTTACCTGCTTTTTTACATTTATAAAAAATATCAATTTCTTCAAAATATAAAAAAAATTTTTCATCGAATTTAATTTTTTTGTAAAAATCTTTCATATTAAATAACATAACTGAACCTTCAGTCTCATAAATCTCAATTAGTTCATTAGATTTATATTTATTGTTAATATTTGGAAGTAATATAGAGAAATTTTTAATATTATTTAAGCTATTTATTAATTTCTCAAAAAATTTTTGCTCTATAGTAATATCTATATCTAGATATAAACAAAATTTTGTGGAACTATTTTTAAACCCAAGATTAATAGCAGCGCCATTTCCAGAATTTAGTTTATTTTTAATTATTTCAACATTTTTATTATTTTCTTGAAATCGACTGAGGTTAGATTTGCAGTTTTGTATTATGATAATTTTAATATTATTTTTTATTGACTTGATTAAATCTTTTAATTTTTTTGAATCAGGATAGTAAGCAACTAATATAACAGTAATATCTTTATAATTATATTTTTTTTTTATTTAAAATTTTAAAAATATTTATTTTAATTTTAAATTTTATTTAATAATTTTTCTTAATTTTTTAGTATTAATAGAGGAGTTCTTGGGAAAATTTTTAAAATTTATTTTTTTTGCCTTAACATTCGGATTACTTTTTTTTGCAAAACTATAAATAGATGTTGATTTTGTGCCTCCAATATTGATTATTCCTTTTTCATTCAATATTCTAGGTAAAATTTTTATAACATCCTTCCTGTAGATAAAATTATTTTTTGCATTGCTAAATGCAACTTTATGAATAAAGGGATATTCAGTCATTGCTAATCTTAAAATTAATGAGTTTTTATACATCTGAACAGAAGACTCACCCCCTAGTTTTGACCATGCATAATTATTTACAGGCAGAACTGCATCGGTCTCTTTATAATCACCTTTTTTTCCTGGATAAACATAGTTTGTTGAAAAATAAATTAATTTAATATTCTTTTTTGCGCAGGCTTTAACAACATTGGCGGTTCCAATAATATTGATATCTATGCTTTTATTTATATTTTTCTCATGAATAATCATTGGTCTGGAAAGAGCGGCCAAATGAATTACGATATCGATTTTATGTTTAGTTAAGTTTTTACTAATTGAAGAAATATTTAATATATTAAGTTCACTTTTTTTCTTAAAAAATATATTTTTACCAAAAAATTTTTTTTTTAATTCTTTTGCAAATCTACTATCTCCACCTGTTACTAATATTTTTTTTTTTGTTTTTACTATAGACGCACGTGGGATATCCATTTTCCACCTTTTTTTAAATAATTTTTCTCTTTTTTTAATATTTCTTTTTTATGATTCCATGCAAATAAAAAAACATTACTATAATTAGATTTTCTAAATAATTTGTAATCATAGATAGGTATGTGCATACCAGGTGAAAATTTTCCTATTTTTTCTTTTGTA
>Ga0169931_10014253_pt1 | contig 10779 bp, 12 predicted proteins | sample Kivu_15m_20L_FD_129675 | JGI IMG/M metagenome (GOLD analysis project Ga0169931, IMG submission 129675) | Freshwater microbial communities from Lake Kivu, Western Province, Rwanda to study Microbial Dark Matter (Phase II) - Kivu_15m_20L... | ecosystem: Environmental > Aquatic > Freshwater > Lake... | reverse complement strand
TGAGATCCGCTATTTTGATTTATAAGATTTATCAACCAACAGTTCTTCCAGTTCCCGATACTTTTCTTAGTTCATCTCCTGCTAATCTATAACCCCAACTTGCCCAAGTTTCTTGATTTGGCTTACGCTCTGGAAGATCATTTGCTAAAATATCAATTTCCTTTTTTGATTTAATGCCATTATCATCTGTTAATATTTGATTAGCTACAGCATGCCCACGCTCTAAAACTATTTCAATATCATCTGCCCATTGAATTTTTGGTTCTTTACCACCCTTTAAAAGACTTGCTAATTCTCTTTCAATTGATCTTTTTATTAAAATTCTATTGATAACTTTATCTGAAAAATCATTTTGTCCTGCCTCATCAGAGTTTGAATATTGTTCGTCCATAACTCTTCTAATTAACGAATCTTGTGCAACAAATCCAACGCTTTGATGCTCACTTCTAACCAACCCAACATCATCATAAACTTCTTTTATTAAATTATCCTCAACTAATTTTATTACTTCAGGATCAACCGCAGAATAACTTAATGCAAATAACGAATCTTCATAAAAATTGCCTAAGAATTGAGGTTTAATTAACTTTGAAAATTCCTTTAAATGCGCTGTTAACTCAGCTGTTAACTCAGCTGGTAACTCACTTGCGATTTGTCCTTTAAATTCATCTGTTTTTTTGCATGTATCGCTAATTTTTTTTATTAGCTTTTTGGCTTGAGAATATAGAAAATTGTTGGTATCAAGCAATTTATGATCGGGTGGAAAATCTCCACTTTCTTCATGACTATTATTTGGCTTATTTTTTCTAAAATTTAAAAATGCTTGAAGTAAAATTTCTCCTATTGAAGATCCATTTTTAGTTGAATCTTGTAACTTTAAATTAAATACTAAATTAGATCTCATAACGTGATTTAATTTCGTTAAATCTCCAAAGATTTCATCTATGCCTTGATTAAATTCATGGCTATGATCATTGGCTTTACTTGGGTCTAAAAAAGGTTGTTCCATCGATTTACTATGCTCTAATTCTTTATTAACTTCGTCGATAAATCTTTGAGCAGTGATTATGGATGCAAGATTTTCAATTTCTGGAATAGATACAGTTTTTCCAACTTCTTGATCAGGGTTAATATGATTTTTATGTATCTGGCTTATATTTTCCTGACTCTTAAAATCATTCGCTATTTTTCTAGCTTTTTCTCTAAGAGCATTGAGGTCTTTGAGCATATTAGGCATTTCTTTTTTAACTGGGTGAGTAAATTTCAAGATCAATCGCTCTAGCTCAAGATATTGCTCTAATCTTTGCGAATATTTTTGTTTATCGGAATTTTCTTCCTTGTTAGCTAAAGCCTGATAGAGTTCATTTTTTAAGGCCATCGACAAAATAAGCAAATCATTCAATTCCTTTTTAGCCTTATTAATCTCACCTTTTTCAAAATTCTCTCCAGCTTTAATAGATTGAAGAAATATTTGTCCATTTTTTTTATAATAAATTACTTCAAGAGGCCCTGAGGGATCATCAACAACCTTTAAAATTCTAATGCGATTATCTGCACCACTGCGAAATTGCTCTTTATATTTTAATAATTTATTTTTCGTAATTTCTAGAGGTGCTTTAAAGTCAAATTCTTGATCGGAAGAATCGCTGGATGCGGGAAACATTTCAATAAAATTTATTAACAATATTTATTTTTAACATTATAACATTTTATTGGCTATAAATTCTAAAATTTTTTTAAAATAAAATTTTAATTGTTCTAAATTAGAAATTTTTTTTAAGATTTTTTTTGACCCTTAAAACACAGTGCTTCTTAAAAATTATTTTCTAATAATTTTTCAGTTTTGGCTATGGATTCAACGGTTCCGATGTGATAGTAATCACCACGCAATTCAATGCCTTGGATATTTTTGAGCAATTGGTCTTTTTGAATATTGTTAAAAAAATAATGTGATATTGAAAAAGATTGGCTTGGAGCTTGGTTAATTATTTGCGGGTTAATTATTTGTAGACCAACAAAGCAATGGCTCATATCGTTATTTTCATGACGATACAATGCTTTATTTGCAAGAAGATCAAAATCACCAGACTTGCCATTCTTTCTTTTTTCAACCCCATGATAATCTGCAAATTTCTTGAGTCCAAGCAACATGCCATGGTTATTTTTATCATAATTTTCGATCAGTAAATCGATATCACTTATGCCGTTTTCCCGCCATAACACATCACCATTGGCAAGCAGTAATGGTTGATTTAAATCGATTAAATTTTTAGCGTAAACTAATGCTCCACCCGTTTCAAATTTTTCATTTTCAGCTGAAAAAATAATTTTTGGATTATTGAGTTTTGTTAAGTGATCAGCTATTTGCTCAGATAAATAATAACCATTAACAATAATTTTTTGAATTGAAGGAATTTTGTTAATTTTTTCAATTGTGTAATCAAGCAAAGCTTTTTGGTTAATTTTCACCAATGGCTTGGGAATTGTGTCGGTTAATGGTCTCATCCGCTCACCTCTTCCAGCGCAAAATATGAAAGCCTGAGTAAGTTTTTGCATAATTAAGAGTTAATAAATTTTGTTAAAATTGCTTAATTTTTGTTATCATTTTTTTTATCGCCGAAATTGTGGTTTTAAATTATGATTTTCGATATCCAAGCCAATATCAACAGATTTAACGCCATGAGTTAAACTGCCAATCGAAATACAGTCAATATCTAACTCTCGATAATTTTTTATGTTATTTAAATTAATTCCACCAGATACCTCAATGATAATTTTTTTGCTTGAGCAACGTATAGTTTTAATTGATTCTACAAGCTGAGCATTATTCATATTATCAAGCATAATAATATCAATATTAGCCTTAACAGCTTCAACGACTTGCCAATGTTGATCACATTCAATTTCAATTAATAGATCCTTGGTTTTCTTTTTAATTTTTTTTACCAATTGCTCGATGCTTAGATCGTTATTGGCTAGATGATTGTCCTTAATCAAGATTCTTTCACCTAAATCTAAACGATGATTTTTTCCGCCTCCACAAAGTACTGCGTATTTTTGAAGATATCGATAGCTTGGCAAAGTTTTACGGGTATCTAAAATATCAATATTCGCATTATTCAAAGCCTTTACATATTTTTGAGTTTGCGTAGCAATACCGCTTAAATGCTGGATAAAATTCAGAATAACTCTTTCACTAGCAAAAATTAATCGTGCACAACCATATCCGCTAGCAATAACACTTTTGGCTTTTAAATTTTGTTGATCATTAGCAATAAAATCTAACTTTATTGGTGAATTTCTAAATTTTTTAAAAGTTTTTAACTGTTTATAAACTTGTTTTATAATTTCATTACCACAAAAAATTATCGGTTCTCGAGTCTTGATAACAAATGATGTTTGAAGATTTTTAGGAATCGATAAATCACTAGTTTTGTCATTAAAAACCTTATCTTCACTAAATGCCAAAGCAATAATTTTATCTAAATTTTTTGTATACATTGCCTTGGATCAAATTTTTTTTGCTTTAAACTTTTCAATCTCTCGCCAACAAAATAACGCATAAAATTCATTTCATCAACAGAAATTGGTCGAGTATTATTTTCACTTTCAATTAAAATTTTATTTATCACCTGAAACGCCAGACAATCATCACCTTTTTCTTTACTGATAAAAGCAGGCATTTGCTTGGTCCACAGTGGTGCATCAATAGCATTGTTGCTTGCCAATTTATTAGCCAATTTTAAAGCTAAATCAAAATCTCTAACCCCAATTCTAGCAATTTGAATAGCTTGAAACATCCACCACCAGTTTTTATCAATATTTTTACTAGCATGTTCGTCAAGATATTTTACCAAAAAAATTAAATCGGCTTGATTGTCATTATTGGCATAGTAATAACTAACCAGTGATGGCACTAATCTTGATTGCTCATTAAGCTCGTCAAGCCTTGAAGCCCATTGATAAATCCGCTGATAATCATATTTTTTTAAACTTACAAAACCTGCAAAAACATCACCCATATTTTGTAAATTCATCGCTAAAGTGCGAAATAAAAATTCACGATCTCCTAACGATAAAATCTGAGTTGCAGGTCTACTAATCACTTCTGGAACAATTTCTACTTCAGCTCTAAAGCGATGAGTTTTATACCAAAAAATTATTTGACTGCAAAAAAATAATAAAAATAACAATAAGAATAATCGATGAGCTTGATGGTGATAATAAATTTTATCCTTAAAATAATTCATAAATTAAGTTTCGGTTGAATAATTTGGTGATTCTGAAGTAATGGCTATTGAATGAGGATGAGATTCTTTTAAACCCGAGTTGGTGATCCGCACAAATTGGCAATTGTGACGCATCTCGTCAATTGTTGCATTGCCAGTATATCCCATCGCTGATTTAAGTCCACCAACAAGCTGATGAATAACATCACTAACCGCTCCTTTGTAAGGCACTCGCCCTTCAACCCCTTCAGGAACTAACTTCATTTTGTCATTAACGTCTTGTTGAAAATAACGATCTGCAGAACCGCGAGCCATTGCTCCAAGCGATCCCATTCCTCGATAAATTTTATAAGACCTACCCTTAAACAAAACTATTTCCCCAGGTGTTTCTTCAGTTCCAGCCAACAATCCACCAAGCATTACCGCTGATGCACCTCCTGCTATGGCTTTGGCAAGATCTCCTGAAAAACGAATTCCACCATCTGAAATTACTGGCATCTTAACTTTATCACAAAATTCTAAACCATCAAATAGCGCTGAGAGCTGAGGAACGCCAACTCCAGCAATAACTCTTGTTGTGCAGATTGACCCTGGACCAATTCCAACCTTAACACCATCAACCCCAGCATCAAATAATGCCTTGCTTGCTTCTTTAGTGGCAATATTGCCAGCAATAATTTCTTGCTTGGGGAAAAGTTTTTTTAATTCCTTAACACATGAAATCACCCCTTGCGAATGACCATGTGCGGTATCAACAATGATCAAATCACTTCCCGCTTCAACTAAACTTTCCGCTCGTTTTATTCCATCTTTTCCAACACCCGTAGCACTTGCAACTAACAACCTGCCTTCTTGATCCTTTGAAGCAAAAGGAAATTGTTTAGTTTTTTCAATATCTTTGCCAGTCATTAAACCAACACAGTTACCAGCGTTATCAATGATAATAATGCGTTCAATTTTATTTTTGTGAAGTAAATTTTTAGCTTCGCTTTTGCTGATATTTTGCTTGGCAGTAACCAAATTTGTTTTGGTCATCAATTCTTTAATCGGTTGTTTTTTGTCACTAGCAAAACGCACATCACGGTTGGTAACAATTCCCACAAGTTTTTTTGATCCTGTTTTAACAACTGGAATACCGGAAATTCCGTAAGTTGACATCAAAGCCAAAGCATCACCGAGAGTTTCATCGGGAGTTATGGTTAAAGGATTGTTTACAATTCCAGACTCAAATTTCTTGACCTTTCTAACTTCTTCACTTTGCTCTTTGATCGAAAGATTTTTGTGAATACAACCAAGACCTCCGCATTGAGCCATGGCAATAGCAAGTCTACTCTCTGTAACGGTATCCATAGCTGCAGAAATGATTGGAATTTCTAAAGAAATATTTTTAGTGATTTTGGTAAGAGTGCTAGCTTCATTAGGCAAAACCTTGGAAAAGGCAGGCTTGAGGAGAACATCGTCAAAGGTTAGAGCTGGAGCAGATGTTTCAATGATTTTACGATTAATTGTCATATTAAATGCCACTTTAAATTTATTAGTGAATATTTAGCTAGAAAAATTTAAAATAAGCAATTATTTTATAAAATTTTTTCTTGCCAAACAGGGCGATTTACTTATGCGTATTGAGTTTAGAAGCTTGTTATTATTATTGCAAGAAGAATTTTCTTTTAAAAAAAAAGTTAATAGTTAAAAATACCAAAAATACTTATTGTATCATTTATTTAGTGGAAATGGTATTATTTAACTACAAGTCCAATCAATTTTTATATGAATTCAATTATCGAAAAACTCTGTGAGGAGCGTAAAATCAGATTAACCGAAAATCGCCGAATCGTTGCTAGAGTTATCTCGCAAAGCGATGATCATCCTGATGTTGAAGAAGTTTATCGTCGAGCTTTAAAAATTAATCCACGAATTGGCATAGCTACAGTATATCGAGCATTAAATTTTTTTGAGGAATTTGGCTTAATTGCTCGTCATGATTTTCTTGGTCGAGGCAAGTCAAGATACGAAAAGCTTGATGGCGATGATCATCACGATCATTTAGTCGACATTTCGTGTAACGAAGTTCATGAATTTTATAATGAAGAATTAGAAAAACTTAAAGAAAAAATTGCTAAAGACCATGGTTTTGAGCTAGTTGGACACCGTTTAGAGCTATATTGTCGACCACTAAAAAAGAAATAAATTATGGATAATTTTTTACAAAATATTATTTCCTCACAAATTGACTATGAAGGGCAAAAGCAAGATGAAAAATTTTTAAAATTATTTTGCGATCTTTATCGCATTGAACTTTTTAAAGATGGTTTAGATTTAATTTTAACTAAATTACAAAGTCAGGAACTACGCTTTGAAATCAAATATATCAAAGGCTGGGATACAAATGTTGGTTGTTTTTTAACTCAAGGGCAAAGCTTCATGGACAAAGTCAGTAATAAATTTTTTCATCAAAAAAAATTAAAAATTATTTTGCGAAGTCTTAACTACAATGTTTTGGCTCATGAAATGGCTCATGCCTTGGAATATGAAAGCCGAATTAATCTTGGTGAAGAATTTCGTCAAGCTATTGGCTTTGACATGAAAGATCGTCAAGCTCAGTTGATTCCCCTTCGTTTCGAAATTCAAAGATTAATGGTTGATGCCCTTAAGGCTTACAAACCTCAACAATTTTTATCGGAACTATTTGCCCGTTATTTTGAATTGCTTAGCATCTCACGAAATGTCATTAGCAATGGCGATTTTACAACCTCTGAGGTCATGGATTTTTTTGCTAACACTACCAAATTTATTGATAAAATTTTTAATCCACAAATACGGCCAATGATTGATCCAAAAATCGCCCAAACAACTATTGAAATCGCTAACAAAGTTAAATTAATTGAACCGCAAACATTTTTTAAAGATAAAGTTGAATCACGAATTAACAAAACTAATGGCTCATGGACTAAAGGCATTAAATCAAATGCTTCATGGCAGGAAAGTTGGCAAAAAGTTCAACAAATTAATGACGATAAAAAATAAATTTTATGGCAGTTTATACCAAAATAACCACTTCACAATTACAACAACATTTAAAAAATTATGAGCTAGGTGAATTGCTTAAAATCACTGAGATTGTTGATGGTATCGATAATTCAAATTTTATAATTCACACTACGCAAAACAAATTTATTTTAACAATTTTTGAAAAAAGAATTAATCCTGCAGACTTGCCATTTTTCATAAATTTAAAAGAGCATTTGGCTCAAAAAAAAATTTCTTGTCCAAAGCCAATTGCTAACAAAAATAATGAATTCATCACTAAATTTCTAAACAAAAATTCAGTGATTGTTAGTTTTTTAAACGGCAAAACCCTTCAACCTAATGACCAAGGATATTATCTCAATATCACCACTAAACATTGTCAACAAGTTGGGCAAACTTTAGCAAAGATGCATCTGGCAGTCAGTGATTTTAAAGGTTATCGTAACAATGATTTGAGCATCAATAATTTTCAAAATTTATTCGCTAAATTTGCAAATAAATTAGAACAATATCAACGGGGTTTAAACGAAGAAATTGCTGATGGCATAGCAGTTTTAAATTCCTTATGGCAAAATCATCATCCGATGCAAATGCCTAAAAATGCTGTTCATCTTGATCTATTTGCTGACAATGTTTTTTTTGATGATCAACAAAATTTAACAGGAGTAATTGATTTTTATTTTGCTGGGGTTGATCTGCTAATTTATGATCTTGCAATTACTATTAACGCATGGTGTTTTGATGAAACAAAATTTAATTATGAAAAATACACAAATATGCTTGATTCTTATCAAAACATCAGAGAAATTAATAACACCGAAAAAAATTTCTTAGAAATTGCCCTAGCAACAGCAAGCATGAGATTCTTGCTCACAAGGCTTCATGATATGTTTTTTACTGACAAAAATTCTCTAGTAAAAATCAAAGATCCGCAGGAATATTTGCAAAAATTTCGTTATTTCAAACAAAAATTATAAATTAATTTATGATTAAAACTCATTTTTTTGGCAATGATTGTATAGTTGACAGAGCCTTGAAAAACCGTGATAACCTAGCTCTAAATTTAAAAAGTTTACAATTTAATTTCCAAAATATTTTAATGCTCAATCAAATTCATGGCAAAGAAGTTGTGGTTATTGATGATAAATCTAAAATTTATGGCGAACAAAGTCTACCAAAGGCTGATGGGATTGTTACAAACTTAATAGAAGTGGTTCTTGCCATAGTTACTGCGGACTGCTCACCAATTTTATTTTTTGATGATCAAAGCAAAATTATCGGAGCTTGCCATGCTGGCTGGCGAGGAGCTAAGCTTGGTGTTATTGAAGAAACCGTTAAGGCAATGAAAGCTCTTGGTGCCAAAAAAATTTCTGCAAAAATTGGACCAATGATTAAACAAAATTCTTACGAAATTTCGCTAGACTTTTATCAAGATTTCATCAATGAAAATTCTGATAATAATAAATTTTTTAAAACCACTCAAAAACCAGATAAATTTAATTTTAATCTATGCGGATACGTTGAACAAAAAATTAGCAATCTTGGTGTAAAAAGCATTGAGGTTAGCAAAATTGACACTTACGATGAATCTTCAAATTTTTTTAGTTATCGAAGAGCCAACCATCAGGGTCTCAGTGATTGCGGAAGAAACATCGCGGTAATTGCAATTAACTAAATTCAAAATGATTTTAAATTTAAGATTCTTGCAATTTTTTAATTATGAATTTTTTAATTCGTGCAAGCTCTTCTAGATCTTTACCTTTGACGAAATATTCAACTGCACCAAGCTTCTTTACCTCATCAACAGTTTCTTTATCCTCACGGGCACTGAAAACTGCAACCGGTATCTCAAAATCATAGCGTTTAAGATTTTTTAAAATTTGCATTCCAGAAATGTCATGCATCGACAGATCAAGCAAAACCAAACCAATATGTTCGCGTTTAACACTTAACTCTTTTTCGCCAGCAAGGAAATTTAAAAAATCCATACCACTACTCAACGTAACAACGCCGTAACCATACTCAGCCATTTCGCCTTCTAAAATATGGGCAAAAAGCTTAGCTTGAAATTCTTCATCTTCAACGTAAAGTAAATATTTTTTATCAGTCATAATTAGACAATTTTTAAAGTAACAAGATAAACAGTTAACCAAATGCCAACATTGGCAAATAATGACAGCTTTAAAATTAATTTCAAGCAAGGATTATCTTCGAATGAATTATTAAATCTGCCATGCAAGAACCTTCCTGCTTGCAACCATTTGAAACGATTATCATAGATTTTTTCTAATTCTTTTTTAGCTAATTTTTTTCTTTTACTACTCATAATTTTTTAATTTTTTTTTCATTAAGAAAGGTTTTTGAAGCAAGACCAAGAGCAATTTTATCTGCTAAAGATCTTTTAAATTTCTTTTTATCAGAATCGCTTTTTAATCCATCAAAATCAATCATTAACCCGTATAACTCGGTAGCAATTTTAACAATTGTTTCTTTATCGAATTCCTCGCCATAATGCTTAAATGTTAAGTTCATTGCCTCACTGAGTTGTTTTCGGCCTTGATCGTCAAAAGGATTGCTAGATTTACCACTAAGAATTGCATCAGGAGAAACCCCTAATATTTCAGCTATTTTTCTTAAAACTTCGTTAGAAATGCCATTGCGTTTATTTTCAAAACCATTGATTAACTGCTTGCTGACCCCTACTCTCTGCGCTAAATCACTCTGGGCAATTTTGCGATCTTGTCGAATTTTTTTTAAAAAATTTTCCATGGTATTATAAATGAACAAACTTTATACAGCTTAATCCTTAAAGCTGATATTTGATTTCTGATGATAGCCAAAACAAATTGGGTTTTAAAAACCTTAAAACATGATCCTTGTTGACAAAGATAATTTAAAAATTTTCAAAGACAATCTTGTTTTAATCAATAGTAATAAAATGAAAAAAATTAATATTTATAAGAACTAACAACTATTGTTAAATCATTTTGTTTGTAATTTAATTTATTTTTTTTAAAAATATAAAAATATAATTGTCTTTCAAGACTTAAAAACAAATTGCTTTATTAATTTAACCCTTAAAAAATTTGCTTTGCATGAAATTTTTAAAATTTTCTGACATTATTGAAGCTGATCAACGTATTAAAAAATTTATTAATCGAACGCCAATTTTCACCAGCAAAATTATCAATCAAAACTTAAAAGCTGAAGTTTTTTTTAAAATGGATTGCCAGCAAATAACTCGCTCTTTCAAGATCCGCGGGGCATTTAATGCAGTTTTAAAATATTATGAAACTCATCGTCATTTGCCAGAAAAAATTGTCGCTCAAAGCTCAGGAAATCATGCTCAAGCCATTGCTTATGTTGGAGCAAGATTAAAAATTCCGGTTTTAATTTACATGGCCAGCACCGTTTCGCCATTTAAAATTAAACTTACCCGAGATCTTGGTGCAGAAGTGGTTTTATGCGAAAAAAGAAGTCAGGCTAATGCCTTGGCAGAAAGCAAACAAGCTGAAGGTTATTT
>Ga0169931_10014252_pt1 | contig 10779 bp, 11 predicted proteins | sample Kivu_15m_20L_FD_129675 | JGI IMG/M metagenome (GOLD analysis project Ga0169931, IMG submission 129675) | Freshwater microbial communities from Lake Kivu, Western Province, Rwanda to study Microbial Dark Matter (Phase II) - Kivu_15m_20L... | ecosystem: Environmental > Aquatic > Freshwater > Lake... | reverse complement strand
CTGGCTTTGACTATGCGTTTTCTGCCTTCTTCTGTTTTAGGGCCGATGCTTTTACCTCCATGTAGTCTGCATCTACCGTTGGCCATTGCTGGTTGTCTACATGGCTTATGGTCATTTGTTCTGGCTTTTGCGCCGCATTTTGTGACGAACATGGGCTTCCTCCTTCATTTTTTGTTGATACCCCTCCCACCCCATTAAAATTGTTAACGATGGCCTTCTCAGTAATAACAGCGTGTGTAACGGTAACTTTCTGTTCACCGCCACGACGATAACGATTTAAGGCTTCAATGGTCTCGTTGTGGAGGCGTAATAGTTTAATGGCTCTATTTGAGTAATGATCTACATGGCACATCATGTCCGCTGTCGCTGCTTTTCTTAGGTTTAACATCCCATGAGAAAACAAGGCACCCGCCTGTACGGCAAATCGTGCTTCAACGGCATCTTTTGGTTGCAAATCATGCAGCGTCTGTAATACGAGATTATAGGCATCTTTATCATTGCAAGTCGTCTTGAGAGACACAATTCCATCAGTTAGGATTTGAGCGGCAAGCTCTGAATCTTTTACCCCAGTAACAGATTTAAGGGTCTCCATAAAGTCGGCCGACGATCCGTCCTTATTAGGAGAAATCGCTACACTTAGATGTTCATCGTCTCCATCCTTCCAAAACTTCAGTGGAGTGCTTTCAGTCTCTGGTGCTTTCATTGGAACTTTTTTGGTCTCTTCTTTCTCTTTCTTTTTTGGCATTTTATCCTCCTTTCATATTAGAGATCATTTTACGTGCCTCAAACTTTGTAATGGGATGTTTGAGCGAAACGCCATGCGATCTTAACCACCCCATTTGTTTCAGGGTCGCTGGCTCATTGAATTTGCTGTCCAAAAGCTGGGATGCCTGTCCTTTCGATATACTGCTATCAAAGACAAATCCAAGCCTTGATAGAGTTTCGACCTGCTTTCTGGTTGCAGGCTCTGCCCTCCATTCAGCATCCTTTCTTGCCCACCCACTTTTATTGGTTTGCTTTCTTGCCCAATCCTCAGCCACTCCAAGAGCATAATCTAGTGGCAGAGGTCTATTCGATAAGCTAATGACTTCACCTGTATTCTGTGCCACGACCAAAAAGCCATCCTTAAATTTTCTTACCCATACATCACGATCAGCTGATAGGCGCAAGTGCCAGCTATCACCTACAGGATTCCATGCAAAATGAGCGCTATCAAAGAATTCGATGTCTTCAATGCGGTCTTCCAAAACTTTGACTGCTGTAGAGGCTTTTAAATCGCGGATTTCACCGTCGTTAGACTCAAGACATCCGTCAGCCTCTTCTTTCGATTCTTGGTCAAATAAAGAGGCAACAGCGCCATCCAGCGCATTTTTGTACGTACAGAGGTTGTGTTTAGAGGCATTATCCGTGAAATCAAGGACTAAACAATCACGTTTGAGTGGAAATGTTCTCGTCCCACGTCCAATCATTTGTGTAAACAGGGCTGTCGACTGGGTTGGCCTTCCCATGATTACACAGTCTATGCTTGGCTCATCAAATCCTTCAGTAAGCAACTGGCAATTGGTTAGGACAGAATACTTGCCACTAGAAAATGAAGATAGGGCGGAAACTCTTTCCTCATCGGACATAGCTCCATAAACGGCCATGGCTGGGATTCCGTGCTGACTGAAAGCCTCAGCAAGGTCCTTTGCATGCTGAACATCGACACAGAAAGCCAGTGACTTCTTCCTTTGAGCTGCATATTGCTTGTAGTTGTCTACAATAAGTTGATTCCTTTCTGGCGTATTGATGATCCTAGATAGCTCAGAAGATATGAAATCCCCATTGCGAACTCCAACGTGCTTCAACTCCACTTTAGTAAACACCTGCTTCCCAACTAAAGGCGACAGGTACCCAGCTCTAATCATGGTATTGATTGATCTTTCAAAAACAATCTCCTGAAAGACCGTCTTCAATCCTATGCCATCCCCACGCTTTGGGGTTGCTGTTACACCGACAAGAAGCTTTTCTGGATCAGTGAAGAAGCCCAGCTCATTTACAATGTTAGAATATGAAGGGGCGGCCGCATGATGAGCCTCATCAATGATGAGCAAAGAAAAGCTCTGGTCCTTTAGCTTCTGGAGTCTTTTATCGCGTGCTGCTGTTTGAACTGAAGCAACCACCACTTGAGCTGAAACCTCATCCGATTCCGCTTTAACAATGCCAATGTCAACTTCTGGCCAAATCACTTTAAACTTTGACACGGCTTGAGCAATCAGTTCTTCTGTATGGGCGATGACAAGGGTTCGGACATTTAGTTCTTTTGCTAAAAGGGCAAACACAACCGTCTTGCCGCATCCCGTTGGCAACGATATAAGCTGACGTTGAACCCCAAGCTTCCTGTGGGTGTCCACAGCCTCCAATGCTTCAATCTGATATTCGCGCGGTGTAATCATCTACAAATCGACAATTTAAGTTTTTACTCACCATTTTTCGGTCGCTTGTCTGTAACGGTACCGACCCGTTATGTGGCAAAATTTTGCTTGACATATCTTTAATTTAGCATATATTTGCATATAAAACAACAAATCTGTTAGTCTATGCCAACATCGGGAAACCAGGGGAGTCAATGAAAATTTATGCTTATCTGAGGGTATCTACTGACCAGCAAGCAGAAAGCGGCGCTGGCCTATCTGCCCAGTTAGATGCATGCAAAAAGTGGGCTGAGGCGCAAAAGCAGCAGCTAGATGATGTCTTTATGGAAGAAGGTATCAGCGGGGCTGCTGAGCTTGATAAGCGACCTATTCTCCTCCAGGCAGTCAACGCACTTAAGCCAGGGGATGTCCTCATCGTTGCTAAGCGCGATAGACTGGGACGTGATCCAATAGCTGTGGCCATGATTGAGGCAGGCGTCGCCAGAAAGCAAGCCAAAGTTGTATCTGCCGCTGGAGAGGGAACAGAAAATAACGACCCAACATCAATCCTCATGCGTCGCCTTGTAGACGCTTTTGCTGAGTTTGAGAGGAATATGATTCGTGGTCGTACAAAAGCCGCTATGCAAGCCAAAAAAGCCAGGGGTGAGCGCGTTGGACGAATCCCATTTGGGTATCGACTTTCTGAAAATGAAATCAACATTGAACCAGATGAACAGGAACAAGCCATTCTAAAACAAATCACCGAACTAAAAGCAGAGGGACTCAGCACAAGGAAAATTGCTGATGAAATGAATCGACGTGGAGCATTTAACAGAGGGGAAGCAAAATGGAATCACGCATCGATCCATCGCGCGATGATGAAGATAGCCGCCTGAAGGAACGTCTAGATAAACTGGCAGAGGATATCAAGAAGCTTCCTCCTACACGCGTCAAACAGCTGGAAAAGCTCATTCATTCCATGACCAAAAAGGTAGTGAGCATCAAGGAGGCCGCCGAAATGCTAGACGTATCAGTAGACACCATTAGAAGGGCGATAAAATCAGGCTCTTTAAAAGCCTTTCAACTGAATAAGAAAGGGAACTGGAAGATCACAATTGAAGAACTTGAACGCTTTATGAGGGGAGGAGAATAGCAATGCCTGCAACGATAACAGTTAGCTCAGCAGAGGTCGAAATGACCATTTTGGGGTGCATGATAAACTCTCCAGACGATCTCAAAACAGCAGATCAAGTGCTAGTAGCTGACGATTTTTACGATACAAGACATAAGAAAATCTTTGCCGCCATCAAAGAAGCAAAAAAATCAAAGGAAGCTGTAGACATCGTCATCCTAGGGGAAATCCTCAAAGCCAGCGGAGAGCTTCCAGAAGTAGGCGGCTATGGATACCTGGCGACACTTTCTCAGTTTGCTGGCACGTCAGCCCACATTGAAGCTTACTGCGACGACTTAAGGCAGCTAACAATCAAAAGAACACTCCTGAACGTCCACAAAAGCATTGCGGATGATATTGAGCAAGGGATTGACCCGCACGCAATCCTGGAAAGGCTTGGAACAAAAGTCAAAGACATCAAGGCAAACAAGCCAAAAGCAGATTCCGTTTTTAGGCACCTTTTAGACCCCACACTTGAAAGTGATGTTATACAGGAGATAAGAAACACGTCTCCTGGAGTCGATGTTGGATTCAAGATTGGAGAAGTAGACTTAAAGCTCCCTGGTGGGGCGATCACTATTGTTGCAGGACCAACAGGTCATGGGAAAACAATGGTATTGATCAACTTTATACTAAATTACCTTGAGCTGAATCCTGGAAAACAAGCCTTCTTTTTCTCCTATGAAGAAAGCAAGTCTGCAATTCTTTCGTTGTTCTTAAACACATATATCAACAGGGAGCTGTCACACAATAACAATCGCGGCTCAATCAAGAGCCATTTCCGCGATGGGAATGTTCAATATATTTCAGAAGATCAAAGAGCTGTTTTTCTCCAGGAAAAGAAAGAATTTTTCAAAGACCTTATAGAATCAGGACGATTGAATATTTTCTATTCAGATTACTCAACTGAAGAGCTTGTGCAAGCCATACGATTTTTGAAAAAAAATACAAATGTAGGTCTTGTAGGAATCGATTACATGCAACTGCTTAGCATTCTGAACAAGAAAAACACCACAAGACAGGAAGAACTAAAGCAAGTCTGCCTAATGCTAAAAGACTGTGCAGTTGAAACAGGACTTCCAATTCTCCTTGCAGCTCAGTTTAATCGCTCTGTCGCAGCAGAAGCCGATTTAAGCCCTACAGCCATCGGAGAAGCAGGAGACATCGAAAGAGCTGCCAACATGGTGATCGGTTTGTGGAACAGGAATTATGATGGGTTCAATCGTGAGGGGAATAAGGGGAAAAACGGAAAAGCTATTCCAAAAGAACCAACGATGTATTTAGAAATAATGAAAGGGCGCGAAACAGGCATCGGACACTCATCCGTATTCGATCTAAATGGCAATACAGGAAAGCTCTCTGTACAAAAAAAATCAGAAAAATTGAAATTTTAGGTGAAAATGGCCGAAACAGAAATGAATGGCGCGCTTCAGAACAACGACGTAGATTGGACGCCCCAAGAGCTTCAAGAATGGGTAAATGCTGGACTCATTCCTCATGAACTTCTTGAAGGATCAAAATCCTTGGACCTTTTGAATTTCATAAGGGAGAACAAACAGAATCTATACAGACACTATAGAAGAAACACAGATCAAGATCGATATATAGCAACAATACCACCACAAAATGAATGGCATAACGCCCCAGACATCATTGTTAGAGATAAAGAAACGGGAGAAGTTGTCAGAGTGTTGGAAATGGCGGCAAAGTTCGAGCTTTGCGACGGAGTATGTCTGCAAATTAAAGCAAAAGAGCTTCATGAATGGGAAAAAGAAACAGCAGACTTAAAAAAGTTGGACAAAGAACAGCACGAAACATTCAAAACAGCTCTAGCAAGGCTTGGTTCAAAAGGAGCGCGTCTAACGCGCAAAGATATCGTTACTCTTATTGAAGAAATAAGAAAACCAAAAAAAACCCAAAAGTACAGACAATCAGGTCATTTGGTGGATGAAAAACTGAAATACTCTAAGCCAAGTCACACCGAAACTCTCTTTGACTTGATATCACCAGACACAAAACAAAAAATTGAAGAGTCGAAAATAGAGGTTAAAGCAGAAGGGATCAAACTCACTCCACCTGAAAATAAAATCGTCCATGCACTCAATAGGATATTGCACGAGAACAGCCAAACAAAGAATTCAAAAGCTGATGATTTTTACAGTGGGAATGCTCCATCCCTACTAGTTCCTTACGGCCAAAGCCAAGAGCAGAAAGCCGCTGTTTTAAAATTCAAGCCATCAGAACTTTACAAAGCTTATATGGGGAAAGATGATTATTCTGGTGCAGATATTACATTCATTAATAACACATTACACCAGCTTGAATCGAAAAAAGTATTAATAAAATACGACAGAATAAAAAAAACAAAAAACGGCAAAAAAGAGGAGGTCCTAACAGACAGAATAGAAGATTTCCAATCACTTATAAAAATAATTCTGTTTATGCCTGACCTAACCTCTGAGGAAAAAGAAAGGCTAGACAGTGGGGATAATTCTATTCGAGACGCCAAAGGCGAAATCGTTATCGCCCTAAACCCTATTTTTACAGATCAAATAGACACAAAATTCATTGAATTTCCTATAGATACCAATCGAAGACTTGTAATTGCAGCTGGTGGCCACAATAAGGTTACGTCCAGTATGCAAACGTTAATGGAGTGGATGCTTAGAGATTTGAGTGCAAAACGATACAAGACCGAAATCAATGAAGAAAACCTTCCCTATATGCTTGGTCTTGAAAAGTATGTGAAGCAAAACAGAAAAAAACTTCTACAAGAACGAATAGAGAAAGATGTCCAGGCAATGATAAATATGGGTATCGTCCTGGAGGTAGAAAAAAAACAAAACTCCACAGGCGGGGTTAAGTGGGTATTCCATCTCAACAAAGAGTATGAATAGCTTCTTTTCCAACGAATGTTTTACCGTTATACGTTGCAGGGATTGCCGTTATACGTTGCAGGATTTATTGGATTTTACCGTTATACGTTGCAGAGATTACCGTTATACGTTGCAGGGATTACCGTTATACGTTGCAGAGTTTCTCCTGAGAAAATATACGAAGGAGATACTTATGAGACTCTTATGAGAATCATAAGAGAGTCTCAGAGAAGTTTCGGCTTCGCCGCCCCGCTTTTAGAGCGGGCGGCTTGCCTAAATCTAAACTTAGGGCAGTGATTTACGCTTTTTGTACCTTTTAGGCAGAAAAAGCCGAAAAACTCTCTTATCATCCAAGTCGGTACTAGTCTTCAACTTCATGGATTTACGATGTGTAATCATTACACATCCGTTGACTTGTGAAATGCCAAGCGGTATAAGAATATATTACGCACCAAGGAGATGCCTGATGCACACCTTTACCTTTTGCTCATTTAAAGGGGGAACCAGCAAGACTTCCACCTCAATGCATATAGGCGCTTGCCTGGCAAAGTTTCACAAGAAAAAGGTTTTGCTTGTCGACTTTGACTCTCAAGCCAATTTATCCATCGGTCTTGGTATCGGTCCTGACGATCTTAAAACGATGGTCCCTATTCTTCAGGAACGGGGAGACGTCAAAGATGTGATCCAGAAGACGTCCATTGATGGGTTGTATTTGATTCCAGCCAATGCCTATTTAGATGGCATAGAACGAACTCCACAGCTTGGAAACGACCCTTATGCCCATGAACGCCTCAGACGCGCTTTAAAGGCTGTAGAAAACGATTTCGACTTTTGCTTTGTGGATACACCACCAAGCCTTGGTTGGCTCACGCAATCGGCTTTCTTTGCATCACAATACAGTGTTATTTGTGCGATCCCTGAAGCCTATAGCGTAATAGCCTTAAGAAGGCTTAGGGAATTCCAGGATTCGATTCGTAAGTATCATGACATCGGTGTGTTTGGAGTTGTCCTGTCTTTCTGGGATGAAAGGGGTGCTGTGAACAACGAATTCTTAGACGAGATTAACTCTTCATTCCCTGGTGTAACATTTGATTCAAAGGTTAGGAGGGACATGGCTGTATCAAGAGCTGTCCTCAAAGGTCAAACGGTATTTGAATTTGATGGAGAAAGCCGAGCTGCTGGAGATTACAAGGCACTTGCTAATGAGTTCATGAAACGATTTGCCGTTCAGCATAAGCTCCCTGAAGCCATGAAAAGTGTAATGAAAAAATCAAAAACGGCGGTTGAGAATGTCCAAGTCTAACGTATTTGAAAACAAGGCATTTCAAAAAACAAATCAGGGTGGTGTTGGATTTAACCTTGTCAGCCAGGTCAACAGCTTCCATTCAGTCTTCAATACCAAGCCTCTTGATGCAAAGGAAGCAAATGAAATCGAAAGGCTATTGGTGGACAATTTTCGGCCAGGTCAATCTGATGAAGAGCAGGTCGGTAAGGATGTTGAGCAGCTCAAGCTTATAACTTCAGAAATCAAGGCGATTGGGAAACAGGGGACTGTCTTGATGGGTGAGCGCGTCCACAAGGCGAGAGAGCTTTTGAAGCCGTACAAAGACGGAACCTTTACCAAGTGGCTAGAAACAACCTTTGGCACAAGGAAGACTGGTTACAACATGCTGGCCTATTATGATCTTTACACGGCATTACCCCACGATGGTTTGAGGGAAAACCTAAAGAAACTACCTCAACGAACAGCCTATATTTTAGCATCTAGGGATGGTGATATAGGCACCAAGGCTGAAATCATAAGCGAATATCACGACAGAACACACGATGAGTTGGTCGTTTTAATCCAAGAAAGGCTTCCCGTTGCCTCTGGAGACAAAAGGAAGGCTAAAAGTTCAAATGAAAGTCTGATTATTTCCATGATAGATTCTGCTCAAAAGCTTCAAAAACGGAAAAGTACCCTTACTGAAGAAGACAAAACCGATCTTACAGAGCTAGCCAAAATGATCGATGTCCTTCTTAATGTGTAATCATTACACATCGAATGGTCTCAAGATTCGATGCTATCCAGAAGCATGGCTATTTGCTCAGGAGATGGAAGCTCGTCTTTCAGCTCTTTGGGGAGTTTTTTCACCATGTGGTATGAGGATACATTGATAGGCTTGTTTGCGTCTTTGAGGGCGTACTCAACGACAGTCCTTTTCTTGCTTTTGCATAGGATAATCCCTATCGATGGGTTTTCTCCTTTTATGCGTACCGTATCGTCCAAAACAGAAAGGTAGAACTGCATTTTCCCTATGTACTCTGGAACGAACTCAGAAACTTTTAGCTCAACGGCTATGAGAGATTTGAGGCGTCTGTGGTAGAAGAGAAGATCGATAAAGAACTCCTGGCCCTCAAGCTCAATACGGTATTGAGACCCAAGGAAGGCGATAGATGTACCTACCTCTCTGAGAAAAGCCTCAATGTTCTTAACGATGGCTCTCTCTAGCTCTTTCTCACTATGCTCATCTCCAAGACCCAAAAAGTCCAACGCATATTCGTCTTTAACTGTTAGCACTGCTTCTGGATGAAGATTTGTAGGTAGATTTTTCTTGAAATTCGATTGAGAGAGGATGGTGTTTTCGTATGTTCCAAGTTCTATTTGGTGGATAAGCACCCTGTAGGTCCATCCATTGCGCTTAGACATCTTCATATAAAACTCTTTTTCAAGAGGGTCTTTGCACTTAGAAAGGATGGCAACATTATGGGACCAGCTAATTTGTGCAGACAGTGTCTGCAATTTTTCACTGTCCTTAAAAGACGTATAAAAGTCCCTCATTGTGTATAAGTTACGATAGGAGAAACCTTTCATCCCTGGGAATTTCTTTTGGAGGTCAGAGGCAAATGTTTTGACGAGAGCATCGCCCCATGCGCCGCCTTCTTGCTGGTCGTAGATAGTCTTTCCGATATCCCTATAAACCTCGATGAGTTCCTTGTTTACAGCGCTCATCGCTCTTCCTTGAGCCGACTGAATCTTTTGAACTGTAGAGTCTAAGATGTCGCCATACCCAGTTGGAAGCTTTGATGGTAAGGTGGTTTTTGAAACGGCTTTTTTCTTCTTAGGCATTGCTAGATGCTCCTATCTCTTTTTCGTATAGGAGGCGGATTCCCTCACACAGAAGCGTCGACTTGTCGGTTTTTTTGCGGTCCCTAATCCTTTTAATAAATATTTCGTTTAACAATGTTTCGTCTTCTTCTGTCATGTAGACGGTGGCTTTAGCTTTTTTGAAAGCCTTGTTTGCGCTTTTCTTAGTTTCCATAGACGTTCCTGTTTCTTGGTGCTCAAATTGCCATTTCCATACAAAAAAGTCAAATAGATAAATCACTAAAACTTCTTATATATTTATCTATATACAGCCGCAAAATATCAAAATATTAAGATTTAATTAGAAAATACAATCAAAATGTAATTATTTTTTTGAATTTACATTAACTTAATTACTTGGTATAATTATGTTAATTAAAATTAATAATTAATCTGGTTAGTAAAAAATGAGTTCTGTAAGTTTTTTCTTTTCCTCTAATCGTCTAGAAACAAGAACAGGGTTTTGTGATATTGAACTTTCTAAGATGGCTGGAGCTATTCCAGTATTGTTCTCAGATATTAGACTTCTAGCTGCATCTGGATTTAAGTACGCGGGTGACACGAACTCAGACTCAAAGGCTTATACGGATGTTGGTAACAGAAAAATCTATATTGGAAGAACCAAGTCAATTGCTGAGGCTTGTTTAAGCCTTGCCTATGAAATGACAAATGCGAAAAATGCATTTAAATTTAAAGAGATACATACGAAATATCTTTTAGACAAAGCGCCTTCAATGGAAAAAGCTGTTATTTATGCAAATGAAATTCTAAGAACAGAAGCAGAAGCTGTTTTCAGTCGATCAAGCGTTGCAATTTCTGTTGGACTTGAATCACAAGTGAAAAATAAAAAGTATTTAGAAATAGTGCGATCAAATGATGATCCATCCTCTTGTATTGCTCAAATTTTTTCTGAAATGCAAAAAAATGGAACAGTCCATAACGGAAAGAAAAAGGCACTAGACCATTACATCGCCCAATATTTTGAGTACAATGTGTAATCATTACACATTGCCCATAGAAACCTTAATAAGTTCCCGCACTTCCCTTTTCTCAGCAAGGCTTGCAGCCGAATAGAATCCATGTTTAGTCCTGGCTTTGACTATGCGTTTTCTGCCTTCTTCTGTTTTAGGGCCGATGCTTTTACCTCCATGTAGTCTGCATCTACCGTTGGCCATTGCTGGTTGTCTACATGGCTTATGGTCATTTGTTCTG
>Ga0169931_10014251_pt1 | contig 10780 bp, 6 predicted proteins | sample Kivu_15m_20L_FD_129675 | JGI IMG/M metagenome (GOLD analysis project Ga0169931, IMG submission 129675) | Freshwater microbial communities from Lake Kivu, Western Province, Rwanda to study Microbial Dark Matter (Phase II) - Kivu_15m_20L... | ecosystem: Environmental > Aquatic > Freshwater > Lake ... | reverse complement strand
CACAGAGACAAGTACAGTCGTGCGTGAAACAAGTGGGTCGTGCGTGTAACAAGGAACAAGTGGGTCATGCACGTACCACGTACGCAATTACCAGGTAGGACTGCGCGTTTCCGCAACTTCCCGGTCCGTCTTCCATCGATGAAATCTAAACAAAGCAAAATTTTAACACACAGAAGCAGATAGATATTATTTTTGCAAGAATTTCTTCGTTTTGAAAACAAAAGTGTTTCTTTCTCAACAAAAATAAACAGCACCATGGTTCACCCAATCGTCTCTTTGAAACAAAGAAAGAAACCAATATCTCCATTGGTTTTAATCGTAGTTTCCATCATGGTCTCCTCGTGTCCATGGACGACCCTCAAAACTACAAATGCTTTTTCTTCATCTTACATAACAATAAGAAGCAGAATGCAACAAGGGACGTTCGCTAGAATGAAGTATACAACAACAGAGTCCTTGCAGGTACCATTATTGAGTCCATTGTGTATGAGTCATAGTGGAGGAGGTAATTTCTTTCGTCGGCGCAGAAAGGATAATAGTAGTTCCAACAATGAAAGTAATGAAAACAATCGTGATAAAGAAAATAACAGTGATGATGAAGACGAAGAAGGTGACGACGAAGAATGGAATGATACAACTTATCTCGAAACAGCAGCATCCGAATTTTCCAACAATAATAAGAAGGATGATGATGAAGGTAGTGTACAAGGCCGATTCAACAATCTCAATTCAAGTAACAAAAACAGTAGTAGCAGTATCAAACCCATCTTTGGGAAAACCACAATTGATTGGGGAGGTGAATACGGTAAACTCAAAGCACGTGTAACAGATATTGAACAAGGGAATGTGGGTCCCGCCAATGCATTATTCCGACTGGTTACCATGACCCCGCCCAATGAAGCCATAGTCTCCTTTGTCAAGGATGCAAATCCCGAAGTGGTTGCAGCCATGTCTGGGACTGTATCTAGCTTATTGGGTGGATTATCTAATCCCACAGCGGGGATGGAAACGATAGTCAAGGCGAATAAAGAAAAACTGGGCAGTTTATGCTTTCAATTACAAATGACAGGGTATCTCTTTCGTAATGCTGAATATGTCTTGGCAATTAAAGAACTTATGAAAATTGACAGTAGTACTGCAACGATACAAGATTATAAACTTGCCTTTCATCGGATGGATAAGGATGGATCTGGATATATTGATATACGGGAAATTCAATCTTTACTTTCAGATGTATATGATGGTGATACTCCGGCCTTTGAAGTAGATGCATTTTTAAACTTCTTTGATTCGAATAAAGATGGAAAAATTTCTTGGTCCGAATTTGAGAAAGGATTGGGTGTTTTGAAATCCACCAAAAATGATACTGATACCAAAAGGAAACAGGGTATACAAAGGAGTAGAAATCGTATGATTTCTCAATCGAACAAGAATCCTCAATTAAAAGGTAGTTCGAATGATGATTTAAATGAAGAGGATGATGATGAGGACGAAGTGGTTTTAGATACTGATGATGAACTGTACAAGGGTGATCCAAATATTTCTGGTATTATCAAGGTTGAAATTAAGAGTGGTAAAGTTATTGAGATTGAAGCCAAGGAATATATGGATGAACTTAAGAAGGAAGCCAAAGCTCTCAAGGAAGCACTTCAAAAGGAACGTGGTGAAAGTATTGGAACTGGGAATCCTATCGCCACTGTTCCTGTACAACAAAGTTCATCACAAGGTATAGGGGGAATCGCGGGTTACATAGCATCACTTCAGGGCGATGTCCAATCCTTAACAAAAGGTATAAGTCCTGATGTTGTAGAAGCTATGAAAAGAGTCGTAGAGTACGTAGTGGATGGAGGGAAGACTCGACCGAAAAAGGATGAGCATGCTGAGCTGGAAATACCCGGATCTGCCTTGCAACAACTCGCGTTATGGCAATTAGTTTTGGGATATAAATTACGAGAAGCTGAAGCAACTGGTGAATATAGAAAGATTATGAAGCAATAGTAATCGCTTTGTTTAAGGGTACTTTCTTGGTACCGTAGTTGTAATAATAATTATAATAAATTAACAATTTACGTAGCATAATGCTGTAGTGGGAAACTATCTATTGCCCACAACATTACACTTCATGCATATAAAAGCTTATCTGATGAGAATGATACACGTGGTCAAGAGATAGGCCGAAAAGCAAGGACCTGCCTTCGTTCGTCACCAGTAACAAACGTCATTGTTTGAAATCTTTACTGCCTTACTTTACCTTGACTCCTTCACATGCTATTAGTTAAAAAAGTTGATACGGCATCTGTGAAGCTGCTGGGTATTCCAGTCAACAAAATACGGTTCTATCAAGGGTAATGCTGTAGATTGCCTTGTTCACCTGCTCCCCTGGGAACATCAAAAGTTCGAATGATTTCATTGAACGAAAGTTCAGGAAATTGAGCTTGTATTCATAGTCCATGCAAAAAGTCATCCGTCAGAATCAACACGTCAAGAAGGTCTCTTGATGTTCTTAGATGGGAGCACTTGGGTCAATGGCCAAGCATACATCTATTCGTTTCTCTACTAGAGCATAAAAGGTATATTTTTAAAAAAGACAAGACCTAAAATTACGCTGATACAATACGCTGATGGTGGTCCTACGTACAGTAGGCTACTGTACTTTGTGCCATTGACGCCAAGTATGGGAACTTCACTCTGTATTATTATGTAACAACGTTACATCGTCTAATTCATATTCCTTCATTCCGCCTATTATGTGAACAATCCTGACCCAACCTTAGATGCACAAAATACAAGAATCGGAAGATACAGAGGATAAGAAAAAGGGGATCCATGATTCTGAAAAACATGATTCACTAATAGATGTGCAAAGTCAGGTATCATCTGTGGCTTGTCGTTTTTATCTACTGATTGAGAATCCCTCGAAGCGGAATAATCTCGGCCCCTTTCTGCGTTGTGCATCTGCTTTTGGTGTAGAAACCTTTGTATTTGTTGGATACCCAACATGTTCTTCCCATGGGTCACATGGAGCAGACAAGCACGTCAAAACAGTTGCGTTTCCATCATTTAGCCAAGCCATTACATTTCTAAGAAACCCTGCGGAAGCGGGTGGATGTGGAATACAATCTGTCATCGGTTGCATGGGAACTTATGGTGGAGATGATGCGTTTCAAAGCAGTTGTAGGGTTGCAGAAAAGGACAACAAACTGGTCCCATGTAATGAGTTACAGTGTAAAAATCAAGTGAGCGACGATTCTTCAAAATACTCACCACCTTCTTACCCTGTTCATCTACGACCGTTTCGCAACGGAAGTGTTTGTTTTTTAATTAGTAAGAGCAGCTTTGGATTACCCAAGGAACAGGCTTCACTCTGTGATTTTTTTGTCCATATTCCTATCAGGCCTAGTATTTGTAATACTGATCAAGAAAGGCAACATGGGTTACTAGATGCGCAAACATCTCTATCTATTATTCTACACCATTGGACATCGTGGGCTAGTTATAATGTACGGACATTTTCAGGTCAGAAATTTCATGTTGAAACGATCCAGAAAGGCCGTGATAGTTTTATCGAGAAGAGGACACAAAGAAACATAGTAAAACTATCACAAATAGAAGTATTGGATGATACTTTGTCGGCTGAAAGTTGGTGTGCCTTATTTGGAAAAGATGATTCATGAAGTGTTGATTGAAACTTCATTAAAATAATTATGCTAGAAAACACCACATATAATCACCGTATCTGTAGATAAAGGAAAGATGAGACAACTTTATACACTGTACCCTGTAGATATATAAGTCGTGTTAGTCATCCTACAGTAGTCTGTACCCCGGTAAAGCCTAAAAGTTTACAAATTTAGCAGCACGACTATCAAGAAATGCTAACGTTTACACGTTTTGATGAAATTACAGGAGTACTGTACTACTATTTTTGTAATTATTATATCCAACTCCATTTCTTTGGGTCATAGGAAAAAGAATGGAGAGTATTCTTAGCACTTGTGCTTTCATTTATGCATTCAACAAGGTGGGTGGTGGTTCATTCTAGTCGCTTTTCACAGTTTTGGGATAGTAAAACTTTTACTGCATTTTTATGAACGCAACATTTGTTCTTATAGGTTCGACCGGGAATCGTTGTGGACAAACTTATTGAGGCCTTTGTAGATATAGTTACTCCTGGTCGCGGTGCTGGAGAAAGTTCGTGGTACGTAAAGGAGGCTGATTCCCATGTGTGAAAGTCATTGAGTATGAATAGTATATTAAATATATCTCTCCCACTAATGTAGGTGGATGAGAGGATTGAGAAGTCTCGAGCAAAATGCCGAGAAAATTGATAGAGAAATACAAATAAGGTCCGAGCTTAGAAAATGGGATAATGAATTCCCTTATTTCCATCATGAGATGATCGTCAGATATGCAGCAGGGTTTTTAGCATCAAGTGCTGCGATTTTGTTGTATGGTTTCATCAGAGGTCAACAAGGTCCGAGACGTTCAAGGCGAGATTAAGATTTATATAAGTTATTATAAACTGATTTTTTTAAAAGACTCCGGTCATCTACTACGATTATAAGAATTAGTAAATGCGAAACAAAAGGTTAAACGTAATTATACAGTGCAGTGTTTATCCAACCTCTTCTACAAAGCTTATTTCTTTCCAGTCTTGACTGCAGGAGTGACGGCCTTGATAACGCCGACAGCAACAGTTTGTCTCATATCACGGACAGCGAAACGACCAAGAGGAGGATAGGCCTCAAAGGTCTCGACACACAAGGGTTTGGTGGGTTCAAGAGTAACGATGCAAGCATCTCCAGTCTTAACGAATTTAGGATCGACTTCAAGAACTTTTCCAGTACGACGGTCCATCTTCTCCTTGATGTGCGCGAATTTACAAGCAACATGTGCGGTGTGGCAATCAAGAACAGGGGAGTATCCGTTTCCGATCTGACCAGGATGATTCATGATAATAACCTGAGCTTCAAAGTTGGCAGCGCCCATAGCAGGGTCGTTCTTGGAGTCGGATGCAACGAAACCTCGACGAAGATCTTTGACTGATACGTTCTTAACGTTGAATCCAACGTTGTCACCAGGAACAGCCTGGGGAAGAGACTCGTGGTGCATTTCAACTGACTTAATTTCAGCAACAAGACCAGTTGGTGCAAACTGAGCATGGATACCAGGTTTGATGATACCAGTTTCAACACGTCCGACAGGGACAGTACCAATTCCTCCAATCTTGTACACATCCTGAAGGGGGAGACGAAGAGGCTTCTCGGTAGGACGGGTAGGAGGAGTACATTGATCAAGAGCCTCAAGGAGGTATGGACCTTTGTACCATGGCATATTTGTGGATTTTTCAATCATATTATCACCTTCCCAACCAGAGATGGGTACAAATGGAATCTTCATGGGTTTGTAACCCACCTTCTTCAAGTAATTGGATACTTCATTCTTGATTTCTTCATAACGAGCCTGGCCATACTTGACAGTTTTATCGTCCATCTTGTTACAGGCAACAATCATTTGCTTTACACCAAGCGTGAATGCAAGAAGAGCATGTTCACGAGTTTGACCATCTTTGGAGATACCAGCCTCGAACCCACCCGCGGAAGAATCAATGACGAGAACTGCAACATCGGCCTGAGAAGTTCCAGTAATCATGTTCTTAATAAAGTCACGGTGGCCAGGAGCATCAATGACGGTGAAAGAGTAGGTTGGAGACTCGAACTTCCAAAGAGCGATATCAATGGTGATTCCACGTTCACGTTCAGCCTTGAGGTTATCCAAAACCCATGCATACTTGAAGGAACCCTTTCCTAGTTCAGCTGCTTCCTTCTCATACTTTTCAATGGTACGCTTATCAATACCTCCACACTTGTAAATCAAGTGTCCAGTGGTCGTAGACTTTCCTACATGAAGACAATAGAAATTTGAGTATTGATTGTTTCAGATGGAAGCCAATGACAATGGAGATCTATAACATTTGCACGTAGCTTTGCGCAAGAATCCGACGAAATGCGTTGCGACATGCGTCAGTCTGTTTCAACAAGATTTGGAAACTTACCGGCATCGACGTGACCGATAACGACAAGTGAAATATGAATCTTTTCCTTTCCCATTTTTGTTTACTAGTAAGAAGCAGTAAGTACCTTTATAATAAGAGTGAGAGGGATGGTGGACGTGGATAAACAAAAGTGGGTTGCGGCAGCGCTTTAATTGCTTTATTCATCAACCAGAAAACCAGAGGAACGTGTGGTCGAGAAAAGGAGAGTAGGTACGTACGACGTACGTCACATAAATATTACAGAAAAAATCACGTACACTTCAGTACATTACTTAGTACTAGAGTGTTTACAACCGTACGGACATCATAGCGCTTATCGAATTTGAAAAAGTAACGTGCACTTCAATCTCCTTCTATAGAGCATAGAGCTCCCTCAGCCGTGAGACAACAACAGAACAACAGAACCTGCCTATTACCTCTACATCCTCTTCATTCATGTGTCAATCAGTGCTTACGAAAGAATGCAATATAATCGACCAAGAAGTCCAGACCCCAACACAATATCTTCTCCGCGTGATGAAATTCATTACTATGATATGCTACATGAAGATGATGAAGTCACCGAATCTCTTTCAGATCATAGCAGCACTGACTTCTCACTCTCAGATATTTTTCTTGATAGTGATAGTATAATACCTACGTCTATGTTACCAACTGAAGTTAAAGATCAACAGAAACCCTTACACACATACCTCGATCAGGTCTCAATAGATAATGACACAACCAATCTACATTCACTAAGGGATATGAAAGAGAATAAGTGCTTGAATCAGATCGAGCACGCAGCCTTCGCAGATCAAGCCGTCATCGCTTTTCATTCTAAAAAACACTCAATAAATCCCTCGACAAAACATGCTTTATCGAAACATTCATCATCACTGGGAAAAGCCAGGGGTTTGCAACCAAGTGATATTCATACCAACATTATTTCGAATCATCACACGGCTCCAAATACACGTTACCCTACACAGGAAATAAACAACATTCATCATCGAGAAGAACGAACGAATTTTGTACATGGATCTGACTTTCTTGTCGAAGCGAACTCGCTCAAGCCACCAACTCCAAACAGCTTTACCAGTTCATTGATGCTACCAACGAACTTACATACCTATACTATTCTCAAGGAAATCCATCACAAGAAAGAGCTGGAATTTCAACAAGAACTAAAACAGTCAAAGGCTCGAGAAGAGCGGTATATACAAAAAATTCAAGACCTTCAATCATCCAAATCATCGAATACGCCTGTCATCACAGAATCTGGAGACAGCTTGCGCAGTGTAGACACTCAACGCTACATGAGGATGTTTCATGATAACAATAATGCTTTGACTTCTGCTGATCCATCTCAAAAAAATCCATTTGACAAGGATGATGTGAAACTAGACCATGTAACTTCCGATAATCTAAAGAATAAACTAGAAGTAATGGAACGGAAATATCAATTAGAACTTGAAAACATGCGAATCGTCGCTGAAGAAGTACAAGCAGACGCAGATCGAAGAATCACCATGGCAGAGAAATATGCAGCAGACCTTTCTCAACAATTACAGGACATGAATAAGGCTGGTACATCCTCTGAGGATGCTACTATTTGGAGACAACGTTTCGAGCACCTGGTGGATTCACTATCTAAATATCATACACAAGGAATTTGGGTCACAAAAGATTCTACTAACGCGTCTTTTCATCAAGCAGTACTAGATTCTCTACAGCTCGATGGAGATTGGACAACGGGTGATTCTAACGTACTTGAACATGAATCGTGGAAGCAACGGATGTCAAGTTTTTCTTCTAATGCGATAGAAATGCAGCATAAAGGTGAAACAATCGTAAGTCAGGAGAATACCGTTAGTGTGGAATCCCATTCGTTAATAATTCAAGTACAACAGATGAAAAGTGCTCATGCCAAAATAGTTCAAGAAAATGCAAGCTTGCGCTTAGCCAAGGAGGCAACGGAAGACGAGAACCTTAGGCTAGTTAAGCGAGGCATTGAACTTGAGCAAGTGGCTGAAGATGCTATGAAGGAGTGTGAGCATTTAAACAAGGTAATTTGTACGTTGGAAACAGAGAAGGAGGAAATGAAGATGACTCAGGAACAGCTAAGCGTAGATATTGCTAATCTACGGGATGAGGCAAGCATGTCTAAGGGGCTAATAACAAGGCTACAGGAAGATTTATCTAAACGTCAAAATAATGTTGAGTCACTGACAAATATGCAAACGAAGGCAGATCAACAAATCGATCAACTGCAAGAGGACCTGATAAATTTGAAGACAACATCATCCAACCTTAAAATTCAGCTAGAAGATAAAGAAAGGTTGTTGTCGGAATTCCAGAGGTCCAAGACTGAAGTCGAGGATGAACTCATGTGTCAAAAGAATCTGAATCTTATGATGAAGAGAAAACTTGAGTCTTTGGAGTCTGAAATTTCTTCACTCAAAGAAAAACAAACTTCTCTGTCTAAAGAGAAGGAAAATGCTGATCTCATGGTGGATCAATTGCGAACGGAAAGTATAATTTTGTCTAAAAACAGAACAGATCTAGAGCTTGAATGCAGTCGTTTAACTAAAGAGTTGGAAGAAAATGGGAGAAAAATGAACTTGTACGATAGAGAAGCCGCTTCATTGCGGAAGGAAATCATGAACGCTGAATCGGATAGATCAGCTTTTTCTGATAAGCTTGACTCGGTTCTGAATGAGAAAGATGTCTTAACCGAAGAACTCGATCTGAAGAGTAAGGCTGTTCAAGCATTGTCAACTGAAATAACGGATTTGAAGGAGCAGCTTCATGTTTTGCGAAGCCGAATCGAATCAGCAGATCATATTCGTAAAAGCCTTGAAGTGGAAAGAGAGTATATCATCGCTCTCATGGCTCATATTCATAATGATACCTTTACTCAAATGTCATTGAAAGATAAGATTCAGCACATCCTTCATCAGCTTGATGCGATCAATCTGGACAAGGATGCACTCAGTCGTGAACTGAAACGGGTTGAGAGTGTGCACTTATGTGAAATTAATTCACAAACAAAAGCTCGCGATGAAATTCATGCTGAACAGAATCGTCTCCGGAATGCTGTGGAGGCGTATAAACAAAGAGAAGAAGAATACCACGAAGAGAAATTGGGGCTATTTGCGGATCGACAACGTTATGAAAATTATGTTGAACGCATTTTATTCGACCGCCAAAATGAAGTGAACGATCTACTTGCGGCCAAGAAACAACTAGAAAGGGAGTGTCAACATTTAAGTAGTCTTCTGATGCAAGAAAAAGAAGCCCATGATTTATCAAAGACTGCGCTGCAACGAGAGTGTGATCATCTGCGTTCTAATATAGTTCAACTCGAGGCAAGGAAAGCAGCGTTTCTAACCGAGGTTCAGCGGATTACATCTCCCTTGACATTATCACAACATGCATCAAGGACATCTCCTGCAGATTTTGCCAGCATATCTATAGCCTCTATAACGCAAACACTCCATTCTTCTGCGCCAAAGGAATCATCAGACGTCGTATCGTCTAGTAAGGACGAGATGGACGGCGCCGCAGTAAAAGATTTAACTCAAAGTTCATTATCATCAGTTAAGCATTCTCTTTTCCCGATATCTGGAAATTCGACACAAATAGATATTGAAGCTCGACTAATATCTCTAAAGTCAGCGTCACAGCGGGCGATGGATGCCATGAAAAGGTTACAATCGACAAATACGAGTTCGATCTCGTCACCATCCTTGCGTTCCTCTCCAATATCGACTGGAACTCATACAAACTTTGAGATAAGTGAAACGGAAAAATTTGTTCATAATGTGTTATTCAGAAAGTGTGATAATACTAGCGAAGTAAATTAACGAGTTTGTTACGATTTACTAGCTCGTTTACTAAGATCGACTTTGTGTATTTCAAGATTCTTTTGAAATTCCTCATGGGGATTACGGAATTTCATACAGTCATTCATCTCTCTTTGAAATGATCTGCAAGCAGAGTAAATTAACGACTTCGTTACGATCTAATAGTTCGTTTATTAAGATCGTCTTTATGTATTTCAAGGTACTTTTGAAATTCCTCATCTGAATTACGGAGTTTCATACAGTCATTCATCTCTCTTTGAAATGATCTGCAATTGAATACAACCAGCAATCCTTGTTCCATCGCACATTTCCCAAATGCGTGAATTGGATCTCTACAAGCACTTATCGCCTGGTCTTTAAATTCTCTCCTCATCTGGTGTTCAGCGAAATTCCTAAAAGATAATCTACCTTCACGAGAAGTGTCCTTCATACGGGCACTAATCATGACATGATTGAGATGGATCTGAAAACAAAACTAGGTCAGTATTACTTTTTATCAGACATACCGCTGCTCTGCATCACTCCTCTCAGTTGAGTCAGCCATGTGTTAAACTTCAAAGAAATAGATTTTAGCTAGCTGCTACTGAATTAGTATATACCTTCTATTCTTGATTATTCAATTTTTAATCAAATCGTTCCGTCTCAATTGCAGTTATGATGGAGGGGTGATATTGAGAATAGTATCGAATGGATTCAATGCAACACGTATATATAAGAGGCGTATTATTAATCAGTCGTGTGTGTCTGAGGTTTTCTTATTGTCCTATGCGTAGAAATAGTGCTAAAAATGGCTAGATTTTGCCTTAGCGAGGAGCTCTGCCAGGAGGGGTATCTATGGGCCGCAGACATTCGAAAAGGGGCGTAGCTTTGATGTTTG
>Ga0169931_10014250_pt1 | contig 10780 bp, 8 predicted proteins | sample Kivu_15m_20L_FD_129675 | JGI IMG/M metagenome (GOLD analysis project Ga0169931, IMG submission 129675) | Freshwater microbial communities from Lake Kivu, Western Province, Rwanda to study Microbial Dark Matter (Phase II) - Kivu_15m_20L... | ecosystem: Environmental > Aquatic > Freshwater > Lake ... | reverse complement strand
CTGCGCCTGATCCACTCTGAAGTCCGCAAGGTCGAGATCGACAAGCGCATCACCCTCGATGACGCCGGCGTGATCGCCGTGCTCAATCGCATGCTCAAACAGCGCAAGGATTCCATCACGCAGTTCGAACAGGCCGGACGCACCGATCTGGCCGCCGCCGAGCAGTTCGAAGTGGGCGTGATCGGGGAGTTCATGCCTCAGCCCCTCGATGAAGCCGAGCTTCTTGCGCTGATTGCTGACGCCACCGCAGGACTCACTGGCATGCAGCAGATGGGGCAGGCGATGGCGAAACTCAAACCGCTGATCGAGGGACGAGCGGATATGGGTCGGGTCAGCGGATTGGTGAAAGCAGCGCTGACCAAACCCTGAGACCTGCCCGCCCACGATCCTGCGCACCATCCTGCGCTCCTTCCTGTTTGATGGGAGCACTTCACCACATAATCCCCTGATCCTCCCGGCTACAATCGAGGCCCACGTATCCTGGAGCCCCGATTCATGCCAACACTAGTACCGCTGATCCTCGCTGGAGGTTCAGGTACCCGATTGTGGCCGTTGTCGCGGGAACTTTTCCCCAAGCAGTTTCATGCACTGTTTGGCGATCACTCCATGCTTCAGAGCACACTTTTGCGCGCGAAGGCCGTTACCGATACGGCACCTATCGTGGTGTGCAACGAGAGCCATCGTTTCCTGGTTGCCGAGCAGTGCCGTGCCATCGGCATTGATTGCCTTTCTCTGATGCTCGAGCCCGCGGGCCGGAACACGGCGCCTGCGATCGCGCTCGCTGCCGAGAGGGCGCTCGACCTCGACTCCGAAGCGATCCTGCTGGTACTCGCCTCCGACCATCTCGTGGACGACATCGCGGGATTCCGTAATGCGGTCGATGTCGCGGTGACAGCTGCGGCGGCGGACAAGTTGGTCACTTTCGGCGTCAAGCCGGACCGCCCCGAAACGGGGTACGGCTACATCGAATGTGCGCACGCGTCGAATGGTGCCCAACCGGTCGTATCGTTTAAGGAAAAGCCTGATGCCGAGACAGCGGCACGGTACCTGGCATCAGGTAAATACCTCTGGAACAGCGGTATGTTCGTGCTCCCCGCGCGGGCCTATCTCGATGAACTCAAGAAGTTGCGTCCTGCGATATCCGGGGCCATTCACAAGGCCTGGAAGGACGGCCGGCTGGACCTCGATTTCTTCCGGCCAGGCGCTTCTTTCCTCGAATCGCCAAGCGAGTCGATCGATTACGCTGTCATGGAAGAGACGGACCGGGCGATGGTCGTGGCTGCCAGTTTTCGTTGGAACGACGTCGGCTCCTGGTCAGCGATCTGGGACGAGTCGGCGCGGGATGCAGAGGGCAATCACCTCGAGGGTGATGTCATTGCGCTGGAGACGCGCGATTCGTACGTAATGGCCGGCGAAAGGCTGGTGTCCACCATCGGTGTCAAAGACCTGGTGATCGTGGAAACCGCAGATGCCGTGCTGGTTGCTGCGAAAGACCGGGTGCAGGATGTCAAGGATGTGGTCGCGAAGCTCAAGTCGGAGCAACGGGAAGAGTATTCGGTTCACGCTGAAGTTTTTCGTCCCTGGGGAAGTTACGAGACCGTCGAAATCGGTGAGCGCTATCAGGTCAAACGCATTACGGTAAAACCCGGTGCGGCATTGTCGCTGCAGAAACACCATCACCGCTCCGAACACTGGATCGTGGTGCGTGGCACTGCGGAAGTGGTCTGTGACGACAAGGTCTTCATGCTCTCCGAGAACCAGGGCACCTACATTCCGCTGGGTTCCAAACACCGCTTGTCGAACCCCGGCAAGGTGCCACTCGAAATGATCGAAGTGCAGGTGGGTGGATATCTTGGCGAAGATGACATCGTTCGCTTTGACGATGTCTACGGGCGGGTCAGCGCCGGTTGATCGCTGAAATCAGCCGGTTCCTTCCTTAAGGGCTGTAGCGTCACAACGCCGAGGAGTAGTCTGGTCCCATGGCCGGTCGTATTCCCCAGTCTTTCATCAATGAACTGCTTGCCCGCATCGATATCGTCGATGTGATCGACCCGCGTGTTTCGCTGAAAAAGGCCGGCAAGGACTACAAGGCCTGCTGTCCGTTCCACGATGAGAAGACCCCTTCGTTCACGGTCAGCCAACAAAAACAGTTCTTTCACTGTTTCGGCTGTGGCATGAGTGGAACCGCACTCAAGTTTCTCATGGAGTACGAGCGACTTGAGTTCGTCCCGGCGGTCGAGGCACTCGCGGCGATTGCAGGTCTCGAGGTGCCACGGGAAAACAGCGTGGCCCCACCCGCAGCCGATGGCAGGCTCTATGACTTCATGGAGCGGGCACAACGGTTTTTTGCGAGCCAGCTGAAGAGTCATCCGGCGGCAATCGACTATCTGAAAAACAGAGGTGTTTCAGGCATTACAGCCCGCGACTTCGGCATGGGTTATGCGCCTCCGGGGTGGAATACCGTTGCTGCGGCCCTCAACGATGCGCCGGAAGCGACGCTGCTGGAACTCGGCCTGTTGTCCAGGAATGAACAGGGCAGGGTCTATGACAAGTTTCGTGAACGCATCATGTTCCCGATCCGGGATGTGCGTGGTCGTGTAGTCGGATTCGGTGGGCGGGTCCACAAAGCGGAAGATGGCCCCAAGTACCTGAATTCACCGGAGACACCGATCTTCCATAAAGGTCAGGAACTGTATGGTCTGTACGAAGCGCGCCGGGCGATTCGAAAACTTGAACGTCTGATCGTGGTCGAGGGATACCTGGACGTGGTGTCGATGGCACAAGCCGGCATCGCCAACTGTGTTGCCGCGCTGGGTACCGCCATATCCACCGATCAAATGCGCAAGTTGTTCCGCTATGTTGATGAGGTCACGTGCTGCTTCGATGGCGACCGGGCAGGCCGCCAGGCCGCATGGCGCGCGCTGGAAGCAACCTTGCCGATCCTCACGGAAGGCAAACGTCTGCGATTCACGTTTCTGCCGGACGGTGAAGATCCCGACAGCTATGTTCAGAAGTTCGGTAAACAGCGCTTCCTCGAACAACTCGATGGCGCCATACCTGTGGTCGACCACCTGTTCGCAACGCTTTCGCAGGGACTCAATCTGAACAGCCTGGACGACCGCGCTCGCCTCGCGAGTCTGGCAACGCCCCATATAGAAGCGGTTCAGCCGGGGATCCTGAGGCAGATGATGGTTGCCCACCTCCAGGGACTGACAGGCTCACGACTGCCATCCGCTGCTGTCCCGGTGAGGTCTGCTCAGCCCCGTGTGAACGAACGCTCTTCGGCCTCAAAACGCCTCGAAGAGAGGGTTTACAACCTGCTCCTGCGCAAGCCCCATGTCGCCAGCGGCGTTGAGCTGCCGCCGGTTTTCGAGCCCAGTAACCCATTGGCGGTGATGGTCGGATACGTAGCGAGCCATCCGGATGCCACGGGTGATGAACTGCTTGCGCTGTGGATGGGAGAGGATTTGTATGATCGTTTCCTGGAGCTGTCATCCCGGTCACTGCTGGTTGACGATGATGTTGCGCTCAAGGCCGAGTTTATTGAATCAATTCAACAGCTTGCCGATAGTCGACAGCGAGAATCGCGCAGACTGATGTTGCAGGAGATTCGCCAGGAACCCTCCCTGGACGCCCTCCGTCGGCTGCAGGAAGCACGTGAGCCCCTCGATCAACCCCCGTTGGAGTAGTTCGATTCGGATCGGCGTCGGCGATGCCTGAACGTGCGCTGGTCCTTGCCGCGTCGATTCCCGGCTGGCTAGAATGCGCCACTCTCGCCGGGCACGGCAAAGTACCTCACGGCTGAGCCACTCATCAAAACGCGCTCACAATACGCCAGGTAAACGCCCCCTCAGCACCGGCCATTCCGGGCATGGTTTAACGACCATGTCCTGTTTGCGCTTGTGCGTGTGATGCCGACCCAAAAAATATTTTTTCCGATTGTTCGCCCGACCGTTGTTTCCTAACTTTTTTCCTCACTGAGGTGCCATGAGTAATTCAGCAGCCAGTTCGCAACAATCCCGCCTCAAGGAGTTGATTGCCAAAGGCAAGGAGCAGGGTTTTCTGACCTATGCGGAGGTCAATGACCACCTGCCGGATGACATTTCCGATCCGGAGCAGATTGAAGACATCATCCGCATGATCAACGACATGGGCATTACGGTGTATGAAGTCGCACCTGATGCCGATGAATTGCTTACCACCGAAGAAAACACCGCCGATGAACTGGCAGCGGAAGAAGCTGCGGCGGCGTTGGCGGCGGTTGAAACAGAAGCAGGGCGAACCACTGACCCGGTGCGCATGTACATGCGTGAAATGGGCACAGTTGAATTGCTGACGCGCCAAGGTGAAATCACCATCGCGAAGCGAATCGAAGAAGGGATTCGAGACATGCTCTCTTCGGTTGCGGGTTATCCCGGCACCGTGGATTACCTGCTCAATACTTACGAGGAAGTCACCACCGAGAACAAGCTCGGTGATCTGCTGATCGGGTACCTGGATCCGACGGACGATGTGCCGGAAGCCACACAAGTGGTACCGATGGCGAACGAGAACGCGTCCGATGACGAACTCGCTGAAGAAGAGGAAGAGGGTGAGAAGGGACCCGATCCGGTAGAGGCCAAGCGGCGATTCACAATCCTCAAGAAGCAGTGGGCGAAAACCCAGAAAGCCATCAAGGAACATGGCATCGAGAGCAAACAGGCGAAAACACAGATGGAACAGCTCGCCATCGATTTTTCGCCGTTCAAGCTGGTGCCGCGCCATTTCGACGAGATCATCGACATGCCCCGCCAGGGGCTCGCCATCGTGCGCAAGTACGAGCGTGTCATCATGAATCTGTGTGTGAAACAGGCAGGCGTGCCGCGTGATGCGTTTCGCCGTGCCTACGTCGGCAACGAAACCACGTCTGCCTGGATCAACAAGCTGGCCAAGGCGAAGAAAGACTACTCGTCACGAATTGAGCTTTACCGTGAAGAGATCTCCCGGGCACAAAAGCGGTTGAAATCGGTTACCAAGGATACCGGGCTCAAGATCTCCGACATCAAGGACATCAATCGCAATATGGCGATGGGTGAGGCCAAAGCGCGGCGTGCAAAAAAGGACATGGTAGAGGCGAACCTGCGCCTGGTGATTTCCATCGCCAAGAAATACACCAACCGTGGCCTTCAGTTCCTTGACCTGATCCAGGAAGGGAACATCGGCCTGATGAAGGCGGTGGACAAGTTCGAATATCGTCGCGGCTACAAGTTCAGCACCTACGCCACGTGGTGGATCCGTCAGGCGATCACCCGCTCCATTGCTGACCAGGCGCGGACTATCCGTATCCCCGTCCACATGATCGAGACGATCAACAAACTCAACCGCGTCAGCCGGCAAATGCTGCAGGAAATGGGTCGCGAACCGACTCCTGAAGAACTCGGCCAGCGCATGGAGATGCCAGAAGACAAGGTTCGGCGGGTATTGAAGATCGCCAAAGAACCGATCTCGATGGAAACGCCGATCGGCGATGACGAAGACTCGCATCTTGGCGACTTCATCGAAGACATCACCATCGGCTCGCCGATCGAGCTGGCTACGGGCGAAGGTCTGCGTGAAGCGACAAGGGAAGTTCTCGCAGGGCTCACCGCCCGGGAAGCCAAGGTGCTGCGCATGCGTTTTGGTATCGATATGAACACTGACCACACTCTCGAAGAAGTGGGCAAACAATTCGATGTCACCCGCGAGCGTATTCGGCAGATCGAAGCGAAGGCACTGCGCAAGCTGCGCCACCCGAGCCGCTCGGAACACCTGCGTTCCTTCCTCGATGAATGGACGGAGAGTGGTCGGAGGCGCTGATCTGAGTTGAGGATCTGATGCGAGTATCGGAGGCGTCGATCGGAGGTTCAGATCGGAGGTTCAGATCGGAGGTTCAGATCGGAGGTTCAGATCGGGGCTTTTCCGACGCCCATTTGATAGCCTTGTACTTGTTTCAGCTCCCGCACTTTACGTGCGGGATATTGATACGGGCCTATAGCTCAGTTGGTTAGAGCGGTGGACTCATCTGCATGCCAGCGGCCGCAGAGATGCAGCCAGCAGCAAAAAAGGTGCGCTCACGATCGAAAGGCGTGAGATGAACGGGATGAATTCAGGGAAACCGTAGTAGCGGTGTGGTTCTTGAACCGCCGCTACCGGCAATCCTGAGCCAAGCCGGTGGTACACCACCGGAAGGTGCAGAGACTACCTGAGGGGTGTGGGGTGACCACGAGACCCCTTCATGACAGGCAAGAGCGTCCCGCACCCCAAGCGAATGTTCGCCGGGTGATGAGATAGTCCGCTCCCGCCGGAAACGGCGGGGTCAGTGAATCCATTGGTCCCAGGTTCGAGCCCTGGTGGGCCCACCAATTTCAGACAAGGATCCCGGATGAATCACCGGGACCATCACCGGGAGGGCGAGCTCCGCATGGCTTCATTGCGTCTGTGGCCACGCGACCAGATTGAGTTCGTCGGCGCACTGATCGTCGGCTGTTTTGCGGCGGTTCTGCTTCTCACATCGCAGAGCGGGGCCAGCGTGCTGACCTATGTGCTGACGCTCGTTGTTCTTTTCCGCGCATCTCAATGGACCGACATCGCCAGAACCGATCTGTTCATCATGATCGCTGCACTCCTCTTGTATCTCTCTGTGTCGGTGTTCTGGTCGAGTGAATGGGGAATGCGGGACTTCGGGTCCCATTTCATCCGCTTCCTGCTGGTCAGTGCTTTCGTGATTGCCGTCGCCGAAGTGCGACTGCGCGGCCAGATCCAGCGTTGGCTCCGCAGGACACTGACGATCGTCGGTGGCGGCGCGATCTGTGCGGCTGTCATCAACCATCTGGTATGGCCACCTGTCGACGGACGCCTCAACGGACTCGGTCAACTCGATACGCACGTCATCGCCGCCCTCGTCTATGGCATCGTTGCGGTACTCGCGTTGCAGGCCGTATTGCGGGAGGAGGGTGCGTTCTGGCGGGTCTGTGGAATGATCACGATCCTCGTCGCTGCCTACGCAATCTGGGGATCGGATTCACGCAATGCGTGGGTGAGTGTGGTTCTTGGTCTGGCGATCCTGCTGCTCGCGGAAAAAGTTGCGGACCGGCAGCGACTTGTTACCAGCGTATTGTCTGTGGCTCTACTCGGTGGTGTCTTGCTGGTCGCGTTGTTTGTGATGGAGGGCACCCGCGAGCTGCTGCTCCCGAGAGGCACGAGTTTCAGGCCTGAAATCTGGGACATGGCGATGTCCCGCATCCTCGAGGGTCACCTGCTCTTTGGCCTCGGCATCAACACGCCCAACGATTTTGATCTGGGGGTGACCCAGGTCCTTCATCCCCACAATCTTTATCTGTCGGTGATGTATCAGGGCGGGCTTGTAGGTTTGTTGCTGTTTCTTGGCGTGCTGTGGAAAACGACAGGGGAGCTGCTGCGAAACTACGAGGACCCCGACGCCAAGCTTGCACTGGGCATTCTTGCGGTCGCGCTGCCTGCCTACATGCTCGACGGCCACGAGCTGCTCGACAAGATCGGCTCCACCTGGTTTCTCCTCTGGCTGCCGGTAGCCATTGCCGTCGGTCTGCGCTGGTCGAGATCGCTGCGCGAACTCTGACCCGCGGTTCAGAATCGCAGCAGATCAGCAGTCAGGGTTTCAAGGTCCACAATGCCGATGGCGTTGTAGCCCGTCATGTGACCCGCACACTCCCCGGGGTTGAAGATCAGGCGGTCGGCGATGCGCTCGTGACGGTACATGTGGGTGTGCCCGTGGATGACCAGCGTATGGTGATCCTGCAAGGACGGATGGATTTCCAGTGGATCATGTACCACCAGAATGCGCCGATCGTGCCAGTGAAGATCCAGCGGCGCTTCAAAAAACCTGAAACCCAGCTGTAGAGCAGCCACTTCCAGGGCCTCACGTTCGCCGACATCGTTGTTTCCATAGACGCCCCACAGGGGAGCGCGCAGCGCAGAGAAGGTTTCGAGTGTCTTTGGCTGTGATATGTCACCGGTGTGAATGACACGTTCGACGCCGCTGTCGTTGAACAGATCAACGATGCGGCGCACGTTCTTGAGGTTGTTGTGGGTGTCGCCGACAACGCCGATTCTCATCGGAAAGAATCCTCTGCACACAAAAACGCCGGGTCTCCCCGGCGTTTTCGATGTGGTGCTAACTTCGGATCAGGTTTTCAGGTCAGGCTTTTTCGAGGATGTGGATACCACACGCACTGCCAAGCCCGATCACGTGGGTCATGCCGATACGCGCGCCTTCGACCTGCCGCTTGCCGGCCTCACCACGCAGGTGGGTTGATACTTCATAGATGTTGGCAATGCCGGTGGCGCCGAGCGGGTGCCCCTTCGAAAGCAGACCGCCGGACACGTTCACCGGAATCTTTCCGCCGAGTGCCACCGCACCGGTGTCGATCATGCGTCCGGCTTCACCGGGGCCACATAGGCCGAGGTTTTCGTAATGCAGGATCTCTGCGGTGGCAAAACAGTCATGCAGCTCTACCAGGTCGATGTCTTCCGCACCGAGCCCTGCCATTTCGTATGCCTTCTTCGCAGCGAGGCGCGTACAGGAATTCACGTCAGGCATGACGAGGTCACGTTCCTGCCATGGATCGGAGGTCAATACCGAGGCCCGCACCTTGATGGCTCGCTTCATGAGCCCGAGTTCGCGGGCTTTTTTCTCGGATGCGATGACGGCCGCAGCGGAACCATCGACGTTAACGGAACACATCAGCTTGGTGTTCGGGTAGGAGATCATCTCGGCGTTCATCACCATCTCGAGCGGTGTTTCCATCTGGTACATCGCTTTCGGATTGAGTGTGCTGTGGTGATGGTTCTTCACCGATACCTTGGCGAACTGTTCGAACGTCGTGCCGTATTTGCGCGAGTGTTCGAGCCCGGCTTCGGCAAACACCGAAGGCATGGTGCCTGAACCCAGCAAACCTTCACGCGGGATACCGGTTCCGCCACCGGCGCCGCCGAGCAGACCTTTACCCATCTGTTCGACGCCCACGCAAAGCACGAGGTCATAGAGACCTGCCTTGACCGCAGCCCAACCTTCACGGAAGGCCGTTGCACCAGTGGCGCAGGCGTTGGACACGTTGATCACCGGAATACCGGTTTGTCCGATTTCCTGCAGGATGCGCTGCCCGACCATGCCGGCCGCCTGACCCAGATTGCCGCAGTAGAGCGCCTCCATATCCTTGATGGTCAGGCCACAGTCATCCAGCGCCAAGAGCGCGGCCTGGGCGCCGATCTGGGGTACGGTGCGGTCCGGGAAACGCCCGAACTTGATCATGTCCACGCCAACTACATATGCATCAATCATGCTTGCGTCTCCTCAGGCGGATTTGGGTTGGAAAAAGTAGGACAGATAGGAGTTGCCTTCGCGGTCCTTGCGGCCGAGGGCGTCGGCAAACACCACATCAACCGGCATGTCGAATTTGATCTTCGCCGGGTCTGGCTCGATGTTGATCAGATTTCCTTTGATCGCGGTGCCGTCATCGAGATCGACGATGGCGCTCACATAGGGCACGGCGATGCCGGGGAACGAGCGGTGCACAATCGAATAGGAATAGAGCTTCCCGGAGTTTGGCAACCGCTTGGGCGCCATCTGGTCACGTGCGCCGCACTTGGAACACACCTCCCGGACACCGAGAAAAGTCGCCTTGCAGGCGCCACACTGATAGCCCTCGAGATAGGGCTCGCCACTTTCCGGAATCTTGAGATAGCTGACAGCTGGTAATGGCTTCGTACTCAACGGGCTCCCCCTGTGTTTTTTGGCGACCGGAATTGGGTCAGTCTTCGTCCCGGGCCGACAAAAACCGGGCCCCGCGGGCGACAAATCAACCGGACTATACTCCCGGCAGCCGAATCCGTTAAGGCGCACTTTTTGCCGTTGGAGCGTATTGTCGGGACGACCAGCAGATGGGAGCGATCTCCATGCGATCAGTAAAGGTCAAAGACTACATGTCGACGCGAGTGGTTACTTTCAGGCCGGATACCAATGTGGTTGAAGCCATGCGGGCCTTCCTTGACCACAACATTTCAGGGGCCCCGGTGATCAGCGAGGATGGGCGAGTGGTCGGCATTCTGTCCGAAGCCGACCTCATGCAGGTGGTCATCCAGGACAGCTATTACGACGAAGCCGGGGGTATCGTCGGTGATTTCATGAAATCACCTGTAGACACCATCAACTCCAACGATGACATCTATGGCGTTGCGGAGAAGTTCATTGCGGAAGGAAGACGGCGCTATCCGGTGGTTGATGATGGCCGCCTGGTAGGCCAGGTTAGCCGTTCGGATGTACTGCGGGCGGCGGAGGATTTTCTCCAGCGCAGATAGTGTGTGCCGGATCAGACTTCGGCACGTGGGGATTCAGGGCTTAAGCAGTTCGGCGAGCAGCTCATTCACCGATTTCGGATTGGCGGTGCCCTTGGTTTTTTGCATCACCTGGCCGACAAAGAAACCGAGAACCTTGGTCTTCCCCGCGCGGAATTGTTGAACCTGCTCCGGATTTGCAGCGATCAATTCTCCAATCAGGCTGCGCAGTGCATCGCGGTCATCCATCTGACGAAGCCCTGCAGCATCAATGATGGAATCGACCTCACCGCCGCTGTGCCACAGCGTGTCGAAAACTGTTTTGGCGGTTTTTGACGACAGTGTGCCATCGTTGAGCCGGCAGATGAGTTGTCCCAGGGAGCGCGCAGGAACGGGACAGCCGTCGATCATGAGACCGGATTCATTGAGACGCGCGGAGACATCATTGATG
>Ga0169931_10014249_pt1 | contig 10781 bp, 11 predicted proteins | sample Kivu_15m_20L_FD_129675 | JGI IMG/M metagenome (GOLD analysis project Ga0169931, IMG submission 129675) | Freshwater microbial communities from Lake Kivu, Western Province, Rwanda to study Microbial Dark Matter (Phase II) - Kivu_15m_20L... | ecosystem: Environmental > Aquatic > Freshwater > Lake... | reverse complement strand
TTATAACATGAATTTTTAAAAGAAAAATATGATTGATTGCTGTGTTGATGACTATAATTAAAAGAGTTACTATAAACTTTCTAAAGATAAAAATAGAAATGCAAAAATTTGTGATTATTTTCATTAAAAATGTGAAGCTTACTATTTCGATTCCCAGCTGGAAATAAACAATCACTATTGAAATAATAGACAAAAAGTTTTTTTCTAACAAAAAGTGTAAAATAAACATAGAGGAATATTTGTATATCCGATTTTTCTTTTTGTCCTGAATCATGAATGAAAATAACAAAAACCCACTTAGAACTGATACTAAAAAAGACATTAAGAAATTATATTTTAAATTGTTTCCTTTCTGTTTATTGTCGATCAAAAATAGTGTTCCCTCAAATATTGTAAGAAAAAGGCTTTTGAACATCAGAATTAATAAAAATAGAAAAAAAGATTTTTCGTAGTTTCTTTCCGATAATTCCAGGTATTTTGCCTCTATTTTTTTATTTTTATAGTTTAGACTTAATAAGGAAGTGAATATTTTGTTATGTTTTAGAAATATCTCAGATTTTTTTAAATACTCTTGATCCATCAGTTAATATGTAAAAATAAAATAATTTATTAAATTTAGTTGAAGTAATTTATTAAATTAAAGCGATTAAATTAAGGCAAGATCGAATAATTATGAAGTTATCAAATAGATTTATAAGAAGATCATTACTCTTATTTTTTTAAGTAAAGTGTAAATATTTTAATAATATCTCTTAATTTTTATCTCTTATATCATTATTTAATTAAATTAAATAATTAAATCATTAAGTATTTAAAAATCAGTATTTTGCATAATTTTATATAATTTATAAATGAAAATTGAATTATCTTCATACCTAAAGATAACTTAATTTATTTAAATATTAAAATTAAGATGGATTAAATATTTTAATTCTTTATTTTATTTATTTTTAAAATGATCCTTTTATTTCAAATAACTGTCTCATATAATAAAATTGCCAAACTGAGATGGCTATAAGTATTAGAGACTCGATCACAGAAAATGTATAAAAGTATTTATTTGTATTTTTGATCTTCCTGTATCTGTCAGAATTGACTCCTCTCGTCATTTTCATCTCCAAATTCAATTTTTTTATGAATCCCGTCAAGTTTTCTAACTTTTGTTCTGAGAAACTAAGATCTTCTTTTTTCAAGACGACATTTTGTCCAGTATTCATAGTGAAAGTAACTTTCAATTCACGATTCACATAAACATTGTGCATAATAATAGAATATCTTCCAACGTCTGTGGCATTGAAATCGAAAATAGCAGCATTTGTTGAATTTCTGTAATAGGTGTTACCTAGGGGACCTTTGATTTCAAAATCAATATGGTCACTTCTATCATCGTCTATGATGAATGCTCCTCTTATTCTTGCTGGAACATTAGTTATGTTTTCATAATACATTTCTTTTGTTTTAAATTCTAAGGGAACCATGTGTACATAATCTGGCTCATAGTCCCACATTCTGGATTCCCACTCATTAGAAAAAATAGATGTAGCACCTAAAATTTTGAATAATTTAAAATTTTACTTAAAGTATCGGGATCTGGTTTGGGAATATAGTTTACTTCTTCTTTTGCCTCTTCCTGAGTCTCGACATTATTCGATTTAATAAAAATTCCCATCAACATCATCACTAATCCAAAAATTAATTTTTTTCCAGCAGCCATTAAAATGAAATATATATTAAAGAATGTAAAGAATATACTTTATTTGATTACATTTATATAAATTTCTAAATTTTATAAATGAATAAGAACATTATTTTAACTTATTGTTTAATTACAATAATAAACTTACCAAATATATTAAATTTTTCAATCGACGATTTAAATAAGCCAGAAATGTTCGCGGATGAAATATGTTCCTATAATGGTGTTCCTATCAAATCAGGAAATACTATTTATTGTGAATGTCAAGATGAATATGCAAATGACACATTCTCAGAACCAAGAATGAAAATTAATAATGTTTTTGTGCAATGTAACTACGAAAAAAAAAGAAGATTCATAACATTATTTTTATCGATATTCCTACCTTTTGGAATGGATTATTTATATTTAGGCCATTATTTTTATTTTGCATTAATATTTTTTGCCTGTTGGTTTACTCTAATCGGAAATTGCGTAAGATTTGCAGTTTCTTCTCACATTGAATATCTAAAAAATAAAAAGAATTTGTTTTTTGTAATTATGGCTATTCTAATGATTCTATGGTGGGTTTTAAATGTTGCTCTTATATGGACAGGAATCATAAAGGATGGATATAACGTGGAAACTGTTGATGATTTAGATTATCTAATTAGAATTAATAATTAAATAAATTAATGTGTTATAATTTATTTTCTCAATTAATTTTTATATTTACACATGGACACTACTAACGCACCACAAATCATAGAACATATCAATCACAGTTTAACTTATACACCTTTCGACATAAAATGGATTCCATGCAGTGCAAAATTTATAGTTGCCGGACAAACTCCCAAGGCAAAAGGAATTTTACAAATTTATCAAATAAATTCTGGAAAATTAGAATTAGTTAGTGAATTTATTAAGGAGAGTGGCTTTAAATGCTGCACTTTTGGAGCTAGTTCTTTCACGAATAGAGAAATCGCTTGTGGGGACTATGAAGGAAATTTATTTATTTTTGATCTCGAAAAAGGAGAAGCTAGCTATAAGGTCAAGGCACATAAATCTATAATAAATGCGATAGATGGAATTGGAGGTACAGGTAATATTGGTCCTGCTGAAATAATTACTGCTGGAAGGGATGGTAATTTTGTATTTTATTAACTTTAGGCTGTGCTAAAATATGGGATCCTAGGGTAGATAAACCAGTTGTCAGCTTAGAACCATCAGAAAGTGAAAAAATTCTACCAGAGTGTTGGTCTGTTGCTTTTGGAAATGCCTACAATACCGAGGAAAGATATGTAGCTGTAGGATATGATAATGGGGATGTAAAAATGTTTGATCTTAAGGCAAATTTATTAAAATGGGAGACTAACTTAAAAAATGGAGTGTGCTCTGTTGAATTTGATAGAAAGGACATAAAAATGAATAAACTTGCAGTCACAACATTGGAATCCAAAATACATATATTCGATTTAAGAACTTTACACCCAGAATTAGGATTCGCAGGGCTTTCAGAAGTAGCTCACAATTCTACTGTTTGGGGAGCGAAATTTTTACCTCAAAACAGGGACATTTTGGCTACTTTAGGTGGAAATGGTTCAATGAATATCTATAAATACAATTACCCTAACTCAAGAGTTGTTAAGGATGATAATGGATTAGATAAAGGTGTTATTGGAACATTATCATTACTAAATACAAGAGATATTACTAGTCAACCTATAGTAGGTTTTGACTGGCACCCAGATAAAACTGGGTTAAGTTGTATGGTTGCTTTAGATCAATCTGTAAAAGTAGAAATAGTGACTAGACTGAATTTGTATTAATTTTAAAATAGAATAAATTATTTAATAAAATTTTATTCTGTTCAAAAAATTTTTTAATTAAAGGCTATAAAATATTATTCTTATTTATATGAGATTTAAAATTATTAAAAATGTTTTATGTTATAATCATATTAGATTAGAATTATAGATGATTTAATTATAATTACAATATTTTGCAATTATTTTACATATATCTCATACAACGACGTCTTTTAATTTTAATTCTTCCTCATTTTTAATTAACTTTATATTATATAAATAGAATTTTACCACTTTTTCAATAGATTTTACATCGCTAGGTCTACATAACAAATATACAAATGATATTATAAAAATAAAAATCAGAATGTAGGGGAAAATATTGTACTTGTAAAAATATACAAAGAACACTAAGTAACGTATTTGTACATTAAAAATAATCGAAATATCGGAAAAAGTGGTATAATCAACAAACGCAGCAGTACAAAATTGTGTTATCGATATAGAACTAATTAGGACGACTAGAATATTAAAAAGAATTGCATTCATGTATGTCTCATCCTTTCTAATATTTTTCAAAATATAATCTTTCTTCATAGGATAAAGAGTCCAACAAAAGAATATTCTCAATCCAAATTTAATACTACCTTTAATTACACAAGCTAGTAAGTATAAAGAAAAAAGAGAGAAAAAGAAGAAAGCTAAGAAGGATACATTATTTTGAGTGAAGAAAATGAATAAATTGCTTATTAAAGGATAACAAGGATAGCTGTCTATTAAAATAAAAAAGGAAACAAATCTTTATAATAAATATTAATAACAAGCTTACATTTGAGCAATCCATGGAAATGTTAAAATTAAACAAAATATTCCTAGAAAAAGACCTAACCATTCTTTGATAAAGTACTTATTGCCTAATTGTTTTGAAATAAGTAGCATTTGGAAATGATTGTCTAAAACATGAACACCTGCTCTTAATTTGTTTAATTTAGTTCTATATATTCTTTTGTCTCGAGAAAAAACTGTTTATAAAAATATTATTTTTAAATTATTTTCATTACTAGATTTAGTTCTGATCCCTTCTATTTCCATTGTTTTCACTTCTTTAGCCAATTCTTATAAACTGGAGATATCATTAAACATTTCTTTCTTTCTTTTTTCTACCTGATAAGATGATAATTTTCTTGGTCTCGTTCTAAAATCATAAATCTAATCTAATGGTATAGCTGCTAGACCGATTCCTCCAAATAAAACAAATATAAACCAGGATATAAATGATAGAAATCCAATTATATATATTATAAATGAAACATCGACCTTCAATTCTACTTCCAATTTTATACAATTTTTAGAAACAATCACTCGTTCATCCTTACTTTTTTGTATATTCGAAATTGAACAATCAATAGTTTTGATAGGGATATACGCCTGAATTATTAGAATTATAATATTTGATAAATACGTGTCCAATGAATACATACAGAATCACCAACAAAGCTAATACAATTATGATAGTAACTAGCAGATAGCAAAAAGAGTATTTAAACTTTTGACACTATTTTATAAATAAAAATCGAAAATCTTACAAATGACCAATTATCGTCACATTCATAGTAATATATCAGAGTTGGAATGATTATCAAGCACATAATAGCGGTAGAAATGTATACTATAAACCAAAATAACTTCATGTCAAGACCTCCCCCGAATCCTGTCATATTCGAGACATCTAAAGGTAGCATCAAAACTTGTGCCCAAGCAAGAGTTAATCCAAGAACCTAAATTTGTTTATATTAAAATTTACCACTACTATCTTGCATATCAAGGCTGATCCGAATCCTCTGTCATCAGGAGGGCAATAATATGCAAGTAAATATATATCGGCAATTATTAGAATTATAGAAATTAAGCATATAAACACAATCATAAGCACATCCATTTTTTATTAATATTAATATATATAAATAATATTTAATGAAAAAATCAGATAGTGACACTTTTTCTGAATTCGAAAAAAGAAGAATTTTATCTGTAGTTGGAGATAGTCGCGATTTGATGGAAATATCTTCTGCGAAAATATATACCAATAGTAAAGAAGGTTTATGTTGGCTCTATTCAGATCTAGAAGGGTTTTTATGTTATTTGATAGATTATCACGAAAAAGTCCAACTTCTTGTTTTATATGATTATACATCTTATGAAAAATTATTCCAGTTCGAACTATATTCAGATTTCCCAAAATACTACACTAAATTATCAAATGATTTCCACTGCTTTGAAACAGATAATGGATTTGTTGGCTTGAAATTTTTAAATCAAATAGAAGCAGATGATTTTGGCACTAGAATTGAAAAATTCGATTCAATGAATCAGCTATTTAAAAAGTCTTTGATAAGAAGAAAGAACAAATACAAAATAGGAATAGAAAATGTATCAATTATAAAAGAGAAATTTTTAGAAGATGATCAATCACTAGAAGATAAAAATTTTTATGATATAGATAAAAATATTTTACAGGACGGAATAGAAATTTATAAACCTAGTTATTATCATTTTCTTGATTGCATCACTTATGACAGCTATAGAAGAATATTTAGAGTCCAAGATGTTTCTTCTGATTTGAAAAAGTTGTTCAAACTCAGCGGATTAAAAAAATCTGATTTTAAAAATGAATCTCTTGCATTATACACTTTTAAACATTTGGCACTCTGCTATGATGCCTTACAGGCTAAGAAGAAAGATAAAAGAAAATTATTGAAAAATGATCTTAATAAAAATCAACTTAAATTAATTTTCGAGGAAGATATCGAAGAAATAGATCCTATTTTAAAAAAAAGTTTAAGTATTTTAGAAGAAGAAAAACTAAAGGAGACTAAGTACAAATCTATGAAATCTGCTTTGATACCGGCTGTTCCTAAATTGCCAGAGCTCCTTAAGACAGTTGAAAATAAACTAAAAGATACAAGTATTTCTAATTCGGACATTAATATCGAGCCTAGAGCCTTTTCAGTAACTAATAATTCCTCTATACAAGGATCATCTGAAATAAAAAATCCTGTTAAAACAGAAATGAAAAGTGAAGTCAAAACAGAAAATTCTGCTTCTTTTTTATCTACAGGAACAAGCAATTCCTTTTTAGAAGAAATTCGTAAAGGAGTACAACTTAAAAAAATAAATGAGGCAGCAAAAGAAGAAGAGAAGCGACCACTTAAAATCAATAAAGATGATAGAGGATTTTTACAATCAGCATTACAAAGAGCAATTCAACAAAGAAGAGAAGAACTCACAAGAAATGACGCTTCCGATGGTGAATCTGATTCAGACACTTGGTCTGATTGAGACAATATCCCTAGAAAATTTATTTATAAATGATTATAATATATCATATTAGAAATTCATTTATTATTTTCTCAATTAAATTATTATTTTTTAGTTTTCAATAATTTCCACTTATTCAAGTACTCTCATTCATTAATACATAGAATTATCGAATTTATCAGTAACATCAGGCATATCAGTTTTATGAGAGTATTCATTCATTTCTCTGAAATTGAATCCAAGGTCATAGAGCTGTTTTGAAATCATACTCCAATGTCTAGGATAATTCTCCTTCAAAATGTTTCTTATATACTGGCCGTTTGGCTCAGGTTGAGTTATGAGCTCGTGTAATTGCCTTATAGTAAATAAAATATTAATTGTTACTTGTTTTGCCAAGGGTAACAATTCAATAAAACGTAGCTTATAATACCGAAATTTATTGCGAATAAAATCTTAAATCCTCTGAAAAATACTATTCTGTGTGCGTATATCCTTAATAAGCGAGGGGCACTAAGATAAAAGACTGATGTTAAAGTTAATGGAACTATGTAAGATTCTAACATTTTCCTTTTAAAAATAGATCTAAATTTCATTACTTCCCAATCTGTTAGATAATCATCCTATTTAGTTTGTGATTTATTATTTTACATCAATTTGAGAAAGGAAATGGAAATATACTTGAGGAGATAATCCTACGTAAGTCAATTTTGCATTTGTCTGCTTTTTGTAGTATTCAGGTCTTAAATGCTTTTCAATTAATGAAAACTCCATGCTCATTTTAAATTATAAATTAATAAATTAACATTAAAATATAAATTAATTTGTTTTTTTCTAATAAAGAATTTTTATTTAAATATAACATTACTAGCAAATAAATTGAGATGAAAATTTTCTTATGAAAATGGAAAAAATTCAGAAAATTCAATATTTGGTTGATTAAAGTAATAGTTAAATAAAAATACAATGCTTAATTAAACTAAATTATTAAGTATTTTCAACTTTTCATTTGAAAATTGTGAAAGAGGTTCTTATTTATAAAATAACATTTTAAATATTGTTTTATGAACACAATTTTAATAAAACATTTTAATACAGGAATAATTATAGTAATTATATAATTTATTTAATAAAGTAAAAGCAATGAAGAAAATTTCTGCACTAATTCCTTTAACTATATTAATTTTATGTTTAACAACAGTATACATTCAATAAATGTTTAGACTGTATATTCAGATGCAGTTTGTACTGAAAAAATTCTTATTGAAGAATTAAAGCAAGACTTAAGAGATAATGGAAAATTAGATTGTCTCAGAAAGCCCTTAGAAGCAAGAACAGATAGACCAGAAACAGAAATAGAAAAGAAAAGAAGATTGGAAGCAGCATGGGACACTGGTAAGAATAATAATAGTGAAATAAAAATAGATTGCTCGTTTGAATGTGATTATGATTGGTTAGCTCAATTAGAATTGAAATTCGGATTAAAATCGGGATTGTATGACAAAGATGGTAACCCAGTTGAAGCGTATATTTTCTTAAATAAAATTTAGAAATTCTGGAGAACAAGCTGACATGTGCGAATTAATAAGATCTTTAATAGGAGGAGGAATAATTGAAGGTGTAAGACTTGAAGAATTAAAAGAAACTGTATTTGATAGTATCGATTGCCCAGGAGATGATTTATCAGGTATTTAAATATGCTTAAAACCAATAGGGGAAACCGAAGTATGCGCTGCTTCTGGTGGATCTTCTGCTCAAACTTACTCCTGGACAATTCTTTTAGAAGGAATCTCCATCCGTGCTAGTGATTTACCCAAATGGGAATTAGACCCTGCATCTAAAGAGAAAATAGACGCAAGGAAAAATATTTCCTAAATTTATAATTTAAATATATTCCTATATTCTCTCAATAATTATTTTAAATTTATTTTTTCAAAAATTAAGAATTTATTTAAGATAATAATTTTTATATAATGTCAAACAATCATGAAGGCAAAATAAAAGATGTTTATGAAGAAAATTTAGAAGATGAGCTCCGGAAAATTTCAGAATTAATTGATGAATACAATTATATTTCCATGGTAAATTTATGAATTATTTCATAGGATACAGAATTTCCAGGAATAGTCTTTCCATTAAATCAAAATAGTCAATACAACACTAAAAACATTGACAACTTACTCCTAAATCCTAATTTCTATCAAAACGGAAATAAATCCGAAAAAAATGTTTTAGAATCTAATTACAGGAATATCAAACAAAATGTAGATAATTTGAAAATGATTCAAATAGGCATAACAATGGCAAACGAATATGGGGAGCTTCCAGAAAACATTTCCACCTGGCAATTCAATTTCAAATTCGATTTAGAGTAAATATAAATATAAAATAGACGCGATATTTATTCTACAGAGTCTATCAATCTATTAGAATTAGCAGGAATCGATTTCAAAAAATTTCATCAAAACGGAATAGAGATAGACACATTCGGAGAAATGCTGACAACAAGCGGACTGGTTCTTAACGAGAATGTAAAATGGATTACTTTCCATGGAAGTTATGACTTTTCTTATTTAATAAAAGCCTTAAGCAACCAACCGCTCCCCATTGAAGAAAGCAGTTTCAACGAATATCTAAATTTATACTTCTGCAACTACTATGATGTCAGACAGTTATTAAAAAACATTACTTGGCTGAAGGGAAGCTTATCAAGAATTTCAAATGATCTTGACATCAAGCGAATAGGACAGTCGCATCAAGCAGGCAGTGATTCCCTTATCACATCAAAAGTTTTCTTTAAATTACTATCAAATTACGGTGACCAAATCGATCTTTATGGAGATAAAAACAAATTATTCGGATTTTCTTACAAAATGATAGATGATTATGACAGATATAATAATTTCCCGGGTAGCTTTGCAAATTATCCCGGAGTTTCTCAATACCTCAATATGCAAAACGGAATCGGTATTAATAGCTTAAATATCAATAACCTTAATACCAATGGCGGTGTGAATTCTTTAAATCAAAATAACTCTGGTTTAAATAATGGAAATAAATTAACTCAAAATAAATCTATTTCTAATCCGAATATGCATAATCTTATCTATTTCCAAAATATGAATAACATTTCCAACTTAAACAGCTACAATAATTTTTCTAATGCAAGCATGAACAATATGGGTAATCTCAATAATATGAATTTCATCTACAATTCTTCTAATATTCCTGGCTTCAACAATATGTATCAACCACAAGTTGATCCCTATTTCTATGGAAATTTTTATAGCAATGGAAATTCTAATGGTTCAGGAAATGGTAGTTATAAGCAGTCGAATATTTCTGGCGGTAGTATAAGTAATCTTAACAACAATCCCAATCTTAAAGAGTCAAAATTTATTCCTCAAAATTAGAATTGGAGTTATTTTGATTTGAACTAAAGTTATATGTATATATTAAATATTAATGTAATAAAAACAAAAACACTGAATAATAAATATTTATTTAATATGTATATTAAAAAAAGTAAATGTTATAAAATACTTCAAATAAATATTATATTTATAATAAAATTCCTCTCCTTGAAGGGAAAATTTTCTAATATAAATTATTTGATATTTCGGAACAATATCAAAACACAATTACACACAATACATACCTGATTGAACTAAAAGGCGAGAACCCTCTGATAGGGAAAATCACATAGAAAAAGAAAAAATCCCCAGGATAAGAGAGGGGCTAGCCTGAACTTGCAACAAACTAGAAGAACTAGGAACTGAAGAAATATATAATAGAACTTAATATAATTTATTATGAAATTTCTGATGGACAATAATAATAATAATTAATTTGGCCTCCCAATACAGTCGGTATATCTAGAATAATATTGGGCTTGGACATCATACCAGAAGCTAACTTTTGGTGCGTCTCCAAAAATGTTACTCTATTAGACTCTGATAAACTTAAGTCATATGCCAACG
>Ga0169931_10014248_pt1 | contig 10781 bp, 9 predicted proteins | sample Kivu_15m_20L_FD_129675 | JGI IMG/M metagenome (GOLD analysis project Ga0169931, IMG submission 129675) | Freshwater microbial communities from Lake Kivu, Western Province, Rwanda to study Microbial Dark Matter (Phase II) - Kivu_15m_20L... | ecosystem: Environmental > Aquatic > Freshwater > Lake ... | reverse complement strand
GGCCAGGCGCTGCGCTCGATCGAGCTGGGCGGCTTCGCGGTGCTCGCCGGCACGGAAGCGGGTGTCGCGCACCTCTTGAAGGCGCTCCCGCAGGCCAAGCTCGGCGCCAACACCTATCCCTTCCGCCTGATGCAGCACGGCGCGTACCACACGCCGTTCGTGGCGGCCGTGTCCGAGCGCGCTTTCGAGACGCTGCGGCGCCTCGAGTTCCGCGCGCCGCGCGTGACCTTGATCGACGGCCGCGGCGTGCGCTTCACGCCCTGGTCGAGCGACGTGGACGCGCTGGTCGACTACACCCTCGGCGCGCAGGTCGTGGATCCGTACGACTTCTCGCTTTCGGTCCGCGTCGCGCTGCGCGAGTACGCGCCCCAGCGCATCGTCTTGCCCGGCCCCGGCAACACGTTGGGCGGGATCTGTGGCCAGATCGCCTGCGCCGAGGGCTGGCGCGGCCTGCGCGGCAAGGGCGACTTCGAAACGCTGCAGCGCTCCGACGAGCCGCTGGTCGTGTCGATGCGCCGCTGAAGCGCGTTACCTTTATGGCGTGGGCGCTGTAGGGGGCGCGCCTTAGAGGTCGCCGCGCACTGGCGCGTCTCCACGGAGTTCCGCACATGAAGCAACGTCTCGCTCTCGCTGTCCTTTACGCGGCGCTTTTCGCGCCGGCCTGTGTCATTTCGATCGACGGCGACGACGCCGACGTGGACACGCTGTGGTCCTACGATCGTCCGCGCCTGCGCGGATCGGGCGTGAGCGCCACGCAAACGCGCGAGGTGGGGGAATTCCGTTCGCTCGAGGTGAACGGCTCCGGCGCGGTGCGCATCACGCTCGGCGAGGCGCAGTCCCTGCGCGTGACCACCGACGACAACTTGCTCGAACACGTGCGCACGCGCGTCGAGGACGGCGTCCTGGTCGTGGACTGGGCGCGCGGCTCCTACAGCCCCAAGGTCGCGCTCGTCGTGGAAGTTTCCGCGCCGAGCCTGGAGGCGGTGAGCCTCGGCGGGTCGGGTGACCTGACCTTTAAGGGCCTCGACGCCGAGCGCTTCAGCGCCTCGATCGCCGGCTCGGGTTCGGTGAGCGGGTCCGGCAAGTGCGGGCAACTCAGCCTGTCGATCGCCGGCTCGGGTGACCTGCGGGTCTACGACGTGATCGCGCGCGAGGTCGAGGTCAGCATCGCAGGCTCGGGCAGCGCCTACGTGCACGCCCACGAGAAGCTCGACGTCTCGATCTCCGGCTCGGGCGACGTGCGCTACCGCGGCAAGCCGGCGATCTCGCGCTCGATCGCGGGCTCCGGCTCGGTGCGCGCCGACTGAGGCCAGCGCGAGGTTGCGCGGCGGCGGTGGGGCGCCCCAGGCGGCCCCGTTCGCTCGCGAGGCGCGCTTCGCGCTGCGCACCGGCGGGCGTAGGATCCGCGGCCCGCCGCGAGCGCCCCGCTTGAACCCCGCCGTCCGTCACAGCGTGCTGCGCGACCCCGTGCAAGGGGACGTGCTGCTGACCCACGAGGAGCTCGCGTTGCTCGACACGCGCGAGATGCAGCGCCTGCGCGGCGTCAAGCAGCTGGGCTCGGCCGACCTGGTCTACCCCGGGGCGCGCCACACGCGGTTCGAGCACTCGATCGGCACCGCGCACCTCTCGCAGCAGATCGTCGACGCCGTCAACCGCGCCGCCGAGCTCGCGCCGCGCGACTGCCTGCGCATCGGCGAGGCCGAGGCGCGTGTGATCCGCGTCGCCGCGCTGCTGCACGACATCACGCACATCCCCTACGGCCACCATTTCGAGGACCAGGCCGGCCTGCTGCACCGCCACGACTCGCCGGAGCGCTACGAGCGCATGCTGGACGGCTCGGGCGAGATCGGCGCCGCCCTGCGCAAGGCAGGGCTGCACCGCGACGTACTGGCGGTGCTGTGCAACCGGGACGACACCCCGCCGTACTGGCGGCAGATCAACTCGGACACGATCTGTTCGGACATCCTCGACTACCTGGCGCGCGACGCGTACTTCACGGGCCTGCGCATCGGCATCGACGCCCGCATCCTGGCCTACTTCCGCGTCGAACGAGCCAGCGGCAACCTGTACCTCGACCTCGCCAAGCACAACCTGCTGCGCGAGGACATCCTCTCGGAGATCGTGCGCATCCTCGAGGCGCGCTACTACTTCTCCGAGCGCGTGTACTACCACCACGCGAAGGTAGCCGCGGGCGCTTTGGTCGCGCGCGCCGTGGAGCTTGCGCTGGCGGAAAAGTTGGTTGCCGAAACGGATTTGTACGCGACCGACGACGCGTCCCTGCTCGACCTGCTCGAGCGCAGCGCCGAACGCGCCAAGCCGGCCGTCGCGCGCCGTCTGCGCTCGCTCGTCGAGCGCTACCGCCGCCGCAAACTGCCCAAGCGCGCCTGCGTGTTCCCGCGACCGCAGAACCAGGACGCGCAGCAGGAGTTGGTCGAGCGCTACTTCTCGCTCTCGCGCCACGCCGAACGTTCGCTGGCCGAGGAGCGCATCGCCGATCTGGTGCGCTTCGCGACCGGGCGCGACGTCGAAATCATGCTGGTTTGCCCGGCGAAACGCATGCAACTCAAGGAAGTCGCGACGCACGTGCTGTGGCCCGGCGAAGGCGCCGTCCGTCCGCTCGCCGCGTACGCCGAACGCGCGCCGCGCTTGTTCGACCTCGAGCGTGCGTACCGCGATCTGTGGAAGTTCTACGTGTTCGCGGACACCGACGACGCCGCACTGCTCGCGCGCATCGCGGAGATCGCGGCCGCGCACTTTCCGAGTGCGACGAACGTGTACCGGCCCGGTTGAAGTTCGGCGCCGCGGCGCGGCGCGAGCGTGCGAACGGCGGCGCACACTCTTCAACGACACTCTTGAACGCGGCGCGGGAAACAGTATCTCAGGCGTTGCAGCCTCCTCGCGCGCGGTCCCAAGCGCGCAGCGCAGGCGCACCCCACCGCTCGTGCGTTCGTCTCCCCGCATCGAACCAGCTGCGCCCCGCGCGCGCCGCGTCGAGCCCGACGCCTCGCGCGCCGTGTCCACGCTCGTGCAGCGCGCGCCGCGCCGCGCCGCGCCTTCCCATGTGGAGCGCCGCGCCCTCTCGCCGCAGGCGCTGGCGCGCAGCCGCGAGCGTGAACAACGTCAGCTCGAACGTCTGTGGCGCCGCATGCACACGCGCGGCGGCGCCGGCGCGCGCAACGCGCTCGTCGACGCCTACCAGTACTTGGTCCAAAGCGCCGTGCGCCGCTTGCTCGCGCGCCTGCCGCGCAGCGTCGAGCCCGGCGACCTGCTCGCCGCGGCGAACGTGGGATTGATCGCCGCCATCGAGGCCTACGAACCGTCCCGCGGCGTGCCGTTCGAGACCTACTGCGAATGGCGTCTGCGCGGCGCGTTGCTCGACGAACTGCGTGTCCAGGACTGGCTGCCGCGGCCCTGGCGCACGCGCCTGGCGCGCCTGCGCCGAGCCGCCGAAGAGCTGCGCGCCCAACTGGGGCGCGAGCCGACCGACGACGAGGTCGGCGAATGGCTGGGCTGGTCGGCCCAAGAGCTCGCGCAGGTCTCCGACGCACCTCTCGCGCCAAACGGGCACGGGGCGGAGCGAGGGGCGCTGTGGGGCGCGGGCCGCGGTGGTGCGCACGCGAACGAGGACGCTCCGGCGCTCGAGGACGTCGTGGCGGACCGCGACGCCGAGCCGCTGGGGGAGCAGCTCACGCGCGCCGAGTTGCTGCGCGTGGTCACGCAGCACATGACCCCGCAGGAGTGCCGCGTGGTGTACCTCAAGTACTGGGAGGAGCTCCCGCTGCGCGAGATCGGCGAGTTGGAAGGTCTGTCCGAGTCGCGCGTGTGCAAGATCCACCTGCGCCTGCTCGAGCGTCTGCGCGCGGAACTGCGGCGCAAGGCCGGCGACGAGTGAGCGCCCCACCGCGCGGATCCACGCGCACGGCGCCCCGGTCCAAAAAAGAGCGAAGGCATGGAGCGCGGCTCCATGCCTTCGCGGGTCCTGCCCGAGCCCGAAAGAGCTCGCTCTAGCCGCCCGAACGCGAACAGATCTCCGCGTCGGTCCCCGTTGCGGCGAGGCGGCGCGCGAAACGCGCCACTGCAGAACGCGCACGTGACCCAGGCCGTCCCCACAGCCTGGTCCCCGGCGCATCTCCTCCGTCGACGACCCCGGACGCCTGTCCCCACAGGCGGCCGAAGGCCGTTCCCTCAACTTCACGGCTCACGCGCCCGTCCCCACGGCCGCGCGAGCGTGCCCCAGCATCTCCGCCCGCCCGCGCCGCTGCGCCGGACGAGGGAGTGGAAGCGGCGAACGTCGCCCTGCGCCCGGAAGGCGGCGCGCGGCGGGAGCCGAGCCGCTGGCTCGTGGGCTCCTCGAGAATCGCTCGCGTGCTGTTTTCCGTTTGGTGCATGGTCCAAGGTGCGTTCGCTCGGGTGAGACCCGGCCGTAGCTCGACGCGTGGGAGGGGCGCGAACGCCCGGGTCGGCGCGCCCGCCCGGCGAAGGGGCGGAGACAGTCGACCTCGACAACCCTGCGGCGAGGCCTCGGCCTGGCCGCTCCTTGGACCCCTCACGAAAGTTTCGGCAGCTCGGCTGCCCACCGGTTTCCCGGGGGCCCGTGGCTTTGCGCCCCAACCTCGCGGTTGGTTAGCCCTTTTCGCTCGATCGCTAGAAGCCGGGAAGAATACTGGGAAATCGCAATTGGGCAAATCGGAGCGCGCAGGAGCTTGGGAGAGGGTCCACACGCCCGAGCGCAAGTCTTTGCGCCGCAGACGCTTGTCGCTCCTTTCCGGGTCGCTTAACCTGCCTTGGTGGCGCGCCTTCCTGCGGCTCTCGATGCGCACTTTCGCCAGCCCTGGCGCACGCCGGCGGCGCCGCGCGAGGCCCGCGCCGGCGTGGGGGAGAACCCTGCCTGCGGCGACCGGCTGGCGCTGGAGCTCGCGCCCGCGCCCGCCGGCGGCCTCGAGGTGCGCATGGGCGTGCGCGGGTGCAGCGCGGTCATCGCGCTGGCCTCGGCCGCGGCGAGCGCGCTCTCCGGGCAGTCCCTCGAGCGCGCCTCAGGTCTGGACGTCGCCGAGCTGGCCCGTTCGCTGGGCGGACTGGCCCCGACCCAGCAACACGCGGTGGCCGTCGTTTCGCGGGCGCTGGCGGGCGCGCTCCAGCACGCTCGAGCCGCTGCGCCGGGCGCGGGATCCGAAACTGGCCTAGGGCGCCCAAGTGAACCTGGGTTAGGTTGAGGGCTGAGCAAACTTTGCCCACGGGCCCGCCGGGCGGCGGTCGCGCGGGCCTGCGAGGTCCACCGCCGTGTTCCGCTTCCTCAAACGCACCCAGTCCGAAGGTCAGTCCGCCGACGACGCGTCGCGTCAGGCCTTGGCGCGCATCCTCGAACTCAACAAGGAGATGGCGCGCGCGCCGCGGCCGGAGCTGCTGCCCGACCGCATCCTCGACGCCGCGATCGAACTCGCCGGGGCCGAGCGCGGCTTCCTGATCCAGCGCACGCCAGCCGGCGCCGCGCGCGCCGCGGGCGAAGCGACCGGCGCGGAAACCGACGAGTCCGAGGCGGTCGAGGTCGGGCAGGGCTGGGCCGTGGTCGCCGCGCGCAACGTCGACCGCGAGCACGTCAAGAAGGCGCAGCGCAAGGTGAGTCGATCGGTCACGGCGAAGGTGCTCGAGAGCGGCGCGCCGCTGCGCTCGGACGACGCCGTCAACGACGACGCGCTGAACCCGCGCCAGTCGGTGAACGAGCTGCGCCTGCGCAGCGTGCTGTGCGTGCCGCTGCGCGTCGGCGACGAAGTGCGCGGCTGCCTGTACGTCGACAACCGCTTCGCGCAGGGCAAGTTCGACGACACCACGACCGAGCTGCTCGAGTCCTTCGCCGACCAGGCCGCGCTCGCGCTGGAGCGCGTGCGGTTGCTCGAGGAGAACGCGCGCATGCTGCACAGCCTCGAGATCGCCAACGCCGAGTTGAAGGCCGCGCTCGCGGAACAATCGAAGGCGCTCGACTCGCTGTCGGAGGGCTTCGTGCCCAGCGGTTTGGAGTTGCGCTTCACCTACCCGCAGCTCATCGGCCGCGGCCGCGCGATGACCGCGATGCTCATGGTGCTCGACCGCGTCACCGACGGCGATTTCCCGGTGCTGCTGTACGGCGAGAGCGGCACGGGCAAGGAATTGATCGCGCGCGCGCTGCACCTCAACGGCCCGCGCCGCGCCGCGCCGTTCGTGGGCGTGAACTGCGGCGCGATCGCCGAAGGGCTGCTCGAGAGCGAACTGTTCGGCGCCGTGAAGGGCGCCTACACCGGCGCCGTGAAGGACCGCCAAGGGCTCGTCGAGGCCGCCGGCGGCGGAGTTTTGTTTCTTGATGAGATCGGCGAGATGAGCTTGTCCTTGCAAGCCAAGCTCCTGCGCGTGCTCCAGGAACGCAAATTCCGCCGCGTCGGCGGCAACGAGGAACTCGCGGTCGATGTGCGCGTGATCTCGGCCACGCACCGCGATCTGGCGCGCGAAGTCGCCGCGGGCCGCTTCCGCGAGGACCTCTACTACCGGCTCAAGGTCGTGCAGGTCGAGGCGCCGCCGCTGCGCGAGCGGCGCGAGGACATTCCGGTGCTGGTCGAGCACTTCCTAGCCAAGTTGCACGAGGACAACCGCGGCGCCGGCCGCCCGCGTCCAACCGTCTCGCGCGAGTGCCTCGAGCGCTTGATGGCGCACGACTGGCCGGGCAACGTGCGCGAGCTGCAGAACGAACTGACGCGCATGTACGCGCTCGGCGGCGACACGCTCGGGCCGGAGTTGATCGCGCACCTCTCCAAGACGCCGCGCAGCGTGCCGCAGGTCGGCATGCGCAGCCTGGTGGGCCGGAAGATGGAGGACGTCGAAGCGGAGTTGATCCGCGCCACGCTCGAGGCGACGGGCGGCAAACGCGGCGAGGCCGCGCGCATGCTCGGCATTCCGCGCCGCACCTTCTACAACCGCCTCAAGGCGCTGGGGATCGATCCTTGAGCGTTCGGCGCCTGCTCGTCGGGATCGCGATCGCGTTGTGCAGCGCAGGCGCCGCGGCCCAGGAGCCGCAGCCCGCGCCGCGCAAGTCCGACGTGCGGCTGCTCGTGAGCATTTCGGTCGACCAGATGCTGCCCGATCAGCTCGAGCGGCTCGCGCCCTGGCTCGACGGCGGTTTGGGCCGTTTCGCGAAGGGCGGCTTCGTGTTCGAGCGCGCGCAGCTGAATTACGGCGAGACCGAGACGGGACCAGGTCACGCCTGCGTCGGAACCGGAGTGTTGCCCGTGCGGCACGGCATCGTGGGCAACGACTGGATCGCGCTCGATCAATCGGGCGCGACGTACTGCTTCGAAGATGCGCAGGTGCGGCTGGTGACGAGCGCCGGCAAGACGGACGCGAAGGCGAGTTCGCCGCGCAACCTGCGCGCGCCGGGCATCGCCGACTTCTTGCATGCGCTCGATCCGCGCTCGCGCACCTGTGCGATCAGCAGCAAGGATCGTTCGGCCATCGCAATGACCGGCCGGCGCGCGGACGTCGCGCTGTGGTGGGACAAGAAGCGCGGCGGTTTCGCGAGCTCGACTTGGTACGGCGAGCAGTTGCCGGCGTGGGCGCGCGAGTGGAACGCGGGTTGGCTCGAGCGGCTGGCCGCGGGTGAGTTCGGTTCGGGGTGGAAGCACGCCCTGCCCGCGGATTTCGAAGCTTCACGCACTGCGCCCGACGAGAGCGAGGGCGAAGTCGGACAGCCCGGCCAGCGCTCGTTCCCGCACCGCACGCCGCGCTTCACTGGGGAACTCGACGAGAAACAACTCGCGACGGCGGCGAGCTGGGTCTACGACGGCCCGGCGGGAGACGTGTTCGTGGCGCAGCTCGCGCAACTTGCGCAGCGCGAGCTCAAGCTGGGCGAAGGCGACGCGCTCGACTTGTTGTGCGTGAGCTTGACCTCGTGCGACACGGTGGGGCACGGCTACGGTCCCTATTCGCACGAAGTGACCGACGTGCTCTTGCGCGCCGACCGGCTGCTCGAGGCCTTGTTCGACCAGCTCGACGAGCGCGTCGGCGCGGGCCGCTGGGTCGCGTCGCTGACCGCGGACCACGGCGTGATGGACCTGCCGGAAGCTCTCGCGGCGCGCGGCGTCGACGCCGGACGGCTCTCGGGGAGCGTGTTGCGCGACGCGCTCGAGCTCGTGCGCCCGATCGTGGCGGCGAAGTTCGGCGCGGACTTCTACTTGGCGCACCACTCGCGCGGCGTGCGGCTTTCGCTCTCGCGCATGCACGCGGCGAAGGTCGATCCGACGGCCGTGCGCGAGCTGTACGCGAGCGAACTGCGCAAGGCCGGCGCGGCGTGGCTCGAGCACGTGGTGACCTTCGACGAGTTGGCGGGCGTTGCGCGATCGGGGCGCAAGCCGACGAGCGAGCTGATCGCGCTCGAAGCGGGATCGTTCGACGAGGAGCGCACGTGCGACGTGGTCTTGCTCGCCAAACGCCACTATCTGCTCGGCGTCGCCGCGGGTACGACGCACGGCACACCGCACGAGTACGACCGCACGATTCCGCTCGCCTTCTACGGCGCGGGCGTGAAGCCCGGGCGCAGCGCGGAGGCGGCGAGCTCGATCGACGTGCTGCCGACCTTGTTCGCGCTCGCCGGGTTGAAGGCGCCCGAAGGCCTCGACGGGAAGGCGCGCCTGCCGCGCTGAACTACAACTTCGGCGCGCCGCTCGCGCGCAGGTCGAGCACCTTCGAGAGCGCGGTGAGCACGAGGGAGTGGCGGATCTCGCCGGAGGCGATCGACGCGCGCACTTCGTCGAGCGAAAGCGTGTCGATCGCGATGTCCTCGCCGCCGTCGAGCTCCTGTTCGTGCGTGCGTTCGGCGTCGAGCGCGAGCCAGTGGTGGCACAGGTTGTTGAGGAACGCGGGGTTGGGTTCGACTGCGCCCAGGTACGTCCAGTTCGAGCTCGTGTAGCCCGCCTCTTCGCGCAGTTCGCGCCGCGCGGCGTCGCCGTGCTCCTCGCCGGGATCGACCACGCCGCCGGGGATCTCGGTCGTGACCGAGCTCGTGCCGAAGCGGAACTGGCGCACCACGACCAGGCGCCGCTCGCGTGTGAGCGCGACGATGTTGCACCAGCCCGGTGTCTCGAGCACGGTGCGCACGAGCGCCTGGTCCGTGCGCGGGTTGACGAGCGTGTCCAGGCGCACCTTGCAGATGGCTAGGTGCGCGCCGAACTCGCGTTTCACGAGCGGCCAGGGGCGCGGAGTGCCTTGCGCATTCATTGCGCGTGGCAGTCTAAGCGCCGCGCGTGGCCCGCCGCCTGTGCGGATTGCATGCGAGCTTTTGGTGCGCGGCGTCGCGCGGGTTAGCGTCGCACGAGTGGACACCATCGAGCTGACGGCCGAACAGCGCGCCAAGCGCCGCCAAGGCGTCGTGGCATTGCTCGTGGTGCAGTTGCTCTTTGGGTTGTTCCCCGTGTTCGGCAAGGAGGCGTTCCACGACTTCTCGCCGCGTGGCGTGACCGCCTGGCGCATCGCCGTCGGCAGCGTGGCGCTGCTCGCCCTCGCGTTCGCTGCGTACGGTCGCAAGGCGCTGTTCGCGCGCGCCGACCTGGGCCGTTTCGTGTTGTGCTCGCTGCTAGGCGTCGTGCTCAACATGGCCCTGTTTCTCGAGGGTTTGCAGCGCTCGACGGCCGTCAACACGGCGCTGCTCCTGCCGCTGATTCCGGTCTTCACAGTGATCGTCGCCATCGTGCTGCGCCAGGAGCGCTTCGACCGCGTGCGCGCCGCCGGTATGACGCTGGCCTTCGCCGGCGCGCTCGTCTTGCTGCTGCAGCGTGGACCGGACCTGGGCCGCTCGTACCTCGTCGGCAACTTGCTCGTGATCGCGAACGAGATCTTCTACGCAATCTACCTCGTGATCGCGCGCCCGCTGCTCTCGCGCTATCCGCCGCTCGTCGTGGTCGCCTGGGTGTTCGCGCTTTCGGCCTGGGCCGCGCCGCTGCTCGCAATGGGCGGCGGAGCGTTCTCCGAGAACGCAGCCGCGTCGAGCTGGTGGTCGCTCGTCTACATCGTGATCGGCCCGACGATCCTCACGTACTTGCTGAACGTGTTCGCGCTGGCCCGCGTTTCGGCCTCGACGACCGCGAGCTTCATCTTCATCCAGCCTGCGATCACCGTCCTCGCGAGCCAGCTGTGGCTGCGCGAGCCGTTGCCCGACAACATGCTGCTCTCGACCGTGCTGACCTTCGCCGGCGTGTGGATCGTGGCCCGCCGGCCGGCCGCCAAGCCGCTCGAGGCGAGCACGGCCCGCGCGCCGCGCTGATATTCTCCCCGGCCATGCACGCGCCCCAGGTCCCCGAGTCTTCGCGCATCCGTTTCCGCTGCAAGGTGCGCACGCGCTGGTCCGACGAGGACAACCAGAACGTGCTCAACAACGCGGTGTACATGACGCTCCTCGAAGAGGCGCGCCACGCCTACTTCGAGAAGCTCGGACTGCTCGACGGGCGGCACTTTCCGTTTCTGCTCGCGCAGACCTTGATCCGCTTCGTCGCGCCCGGCCGCGGCGGCGTCGAAGTCGAGATCGAGGTCGTGACCACGCGCCTGGGCGACAGCTCGATCGAACAGAGCTACCGCGTGCGCGAAGGCGCCGCGGGCGCCGTGTGGTGCGAGGCGCAGGCCGTACTCGTGATCTACGACCCCAAGAGCAAACGCAGCGCGTCGATGGCGCCGACGTTCCGCGCCGCGGTCGCGGCCTTCGAAGGTCTGGCGTAGCGCTTTCGCTGCGCCGGGCTCGTTTTCAGCGTCGTTTTCAGCGTCGTTTTCAG
>Ga0169931_10014247_pt1 | contig 10781 bp, 11 predicted proteins | sample Kivu_15m_20L_FD_129675 | JGI IMG/M metagenome (GOLD analysis project Ga0169931, IMG submission 129675) | Freshwater microbial communities from Lake Kivu, Western Province, Rwanda to study Microbial Dark Matter (Phase II) - Kivu_15m_20L... | ecosystem: Environmental > Aquatic > Freshwater > Lake... | reverse complement strand
TTATATAATGATTTAATCAATTTTTATTTATGTGAGATTTATAAATCTCACATAAATAAACTTGAAGGTTTTTCTAATTATATTTAATGAGTATTAAAATATATTCGTGGAATGTATGTTTTGGATGTATGGAACCATCTATTGCACATTTAGATAGGACCTCACAAACACTTGCACGAGAATGCGCAAAAAAAAATAATTGTATAAAAAATGTGGTAACACAATTATCTAAATATAAATATGACTTTATTGGTTTACAGGAGGCGACTAACTGGGATATTATATATACTGAATTAATAAAAATATATCCATCGTATAGATTTACACAGCATCGTAGCGGACCAGAAGATATGATTACTATATATGATACCCATAGATTTAAATTAGATAATGTAAGATGTAATGAGTTTGAACCAGGTAGACCATTTCAAATATTATATTTAACAGAACGCTCAACATTAGAAAAATTTATTATTCTTAATTTACACGCGCCACATTATCACAGTTCTGGAATGAGATTGCTTATTAATTCTATATCGAATAGTTTAAAAGATGCATATGTTAATATGCAAGATGATATAAATTTGCCAGATATTGAAACATTACGCTTGAGTGATATTAGTAAATATATTAATGATAATGCATCCAAATTTAATGTTATTATATTGGGAGATTTTAATGATGAAGGAGAAACATATTGGAGTGGATTAGCACCATTTAATGATAGTGATTTACTTGTTAAAAATATAACTGTAACTTCAACTACCGAACCACCAAAAACGTGTTGTGTTGGTTCAAGTAGAATTAGAACAGCAATGGGTCTAGATTGGCGATTTGGTGATTATATATTAATTGATACAGATAAAATGGATTATATTCGTAATAATGTTATACCGTTAAACTCAAGTTTTTATACCAAAGAATTTATTACATCTGACCATTTACCCGTTTATTCTGAAATAATTTCAAAACAATCACATAGTGCGAGTGCTAGTGCTACTAGTGCTGCGAGTGCTAGTGCTAGTGCAAGTGCTAGTGCTAGTGCTGCTAGTGCTGCTAGTGCAAATGTAATAAAATTAAAACCAACAGTCGCCAGTAAAATACTCAGATTAATGCTATCAAATTATGACCCACAACAATATCCTGTTATATCAAATTCGCAATTTAAAGGAGGACAAATTAAAAACAGTGATAATATAATTTATCCAAACGGGAGAACTTATACTATCCAAAATAAATATGGACAATCGGTTAATTATGTTTTAGTTGTATTAAAATCAAATCCTCATATAATTGGCTATATCAATTACGATTATTTAGTTGATGTTAGTGGTGCGATTAAATTACGTTTTGCATACAGAGAAAAAACACTCCGTTTAATGATTACAGATGACGACCCGAATGATCCAGCTAATAGCGCAATCAAAGGCGGCAAAGTTAAAAGTACGGATGAATTAATATTTCCAAACGGCGAAACATATACCATAACTGATAATAATAAAACCAGTACATATGTATTAATTCAAAAAGAGGATGATGGAAATATTTTTGGCTATATAAATATTGATTATTTATCATTACCTGGTGATAAAAGTGCATTTATTAAATATTTAAAATATAAACAAAAATATTTGGAATTAAAAAAACTTACCACTTAATATAAAGTTTAACTGGCTTGTGTATATTTTCAAAAATATAATAATCAATTTTATATTTTCTTGCTTTATAATATTTTAATATATGTTTCACTGAATCATATCTTAATTCAATAAAAAAATTATGTTTCTTGCTATCATTTGGTTCATTATATTCATAATCCAATATATTATAACCTTTATTTGCTGCCTCTAGTATCAATTTATTTATAATATCAATTGTTTTTATTCTATGTTCAATTGATTTTGTTTTATAGTCATCTTTTATTTCTCGCTTCGGTTGTAATTTGTTTTATCATATTGATATCAGATTGTTCATATGGCGGTGGAACATCACGTGTTGCGCATTGACCCATTATAATGATAAAGATTTATATTCCTTTATAAAAATTTCTATTTTATCCAACACATAATGACTCTCATCATCATTCCATTTATTCATGGCATCAATGATATCTTGTAAGGTAAGATAATCATATCGACTCTTTTTATTATTTTGTTTTATATTATATTTCTATTATTATTTAAATATATACTATTCAATATTTTTAATGAGCTTGAAAACAGAAATAGAACAGTTTACTGTTAGTATAAATAATGTTATGACCCATTATACAAAAGATATTCTGAGTCATCTAGAAAAAAACATAAATGCAGAAATTAAAAAGTTTATTGATAATTATAATATTGATACATCTGCTGTGTTAACCATTAAGATTAATATAACCGACCATAATTTGATTGATATTATTAATAATATTAACGATATAAACATATGCAAAACAACAACATATTTTGATTTTTGTTCTTTCAGATATCAGAAAAATAAACAAGTATTTTTATTAAAAGAAGGATTGGAAAAATATATTACTGAATTTATGCCCTATTGGAATGAGCATATTATTGAGCATTATGTAGTTGTTGGTAAACATAATTTTTATTATCTTAAAGTGAATCTCCCTATTGGTGTAGTTATTGACCTTACTAATATGACAATTAAACAACAACATAATGACCAGTTAAATAAAGTACGATATGATTACATCAAAACTCAATTAGATGAAACAATATTATATGTTATTGATGAAATTAATGCTAGTATTAAGAGAAGCATTGTATTGAAAGAAGAAAAAATTATCAATATTATGGATTACTTGGCTGAATATTATACAATGGAATATACTCGGTTAATTGATAATAAGAAACGTGAAATTGATTATCTCACACTGAAACAAAAGAATTTCATAAATATCTGTAAAAATGTGAAAGTACCAAGTAAATTTCAAGTCCTTAATTATTTCCGCAATATTCGTATTTTTATTCATTATATTTATCTGAAAATAGAACAACATTATGGAGAACAAAATATTAAAATAACACGATTGAATGAGAAAATATTTGATAATTCAGAATACGGAAATGGTATTACTTTTGCGAGTCATAAGATTGAATTGTAAAAAATTGACTGCCGGTTATTCCCTAACCGCCCTGATATTTGTCATATTATTGGCGAAAAAGTATATTTTGATGGATTTCTTATTGAAGTGTAAAAAGTTATTGTTTCCTATAAACCACCCATTCTTTATAATTTTCAATTTCAACCAAGCCTTTTTCTTTTAATAGTTGTATTGCTTTTTGTGTTGTTTCCCAGTTAGTATCATCCATAATCCAATATCCACCTTTTTTTAATTTATTAAACCATAATTCAACATCCAAACACGATGTTTCTTCACTATGGTTTCCATCTAAATGTATTACATCAAATAATTCATTGGTAAATAGTTTAGATGCTTGTATACTGGTCATTACTAGTATTGAAATTACGTCTTGTTTTTCTCTTATTCCATTAAAAGCACCGTTTTTAATTCTATTATAATCAACTTGATTCCAAAAGTGTTTGTTTTCTTCAACTATTTGATGCATTACACTTTCTTGTGCAGAATATGGGTCAACCCCAAACACATGACTTGGTTGATTTAATTGATAGCCAAGTGCGAGTAATGAACGTCCACCGAATACACCAATTTCAATAGCAGTACAAGAACCATTCTCATCTTGAATTTTTTTAGTAAGATTTGATATGATATTTGCTTTAAAACCAGTGCACCATCCTTCCATAGAATTAATTTTATTTTCTAAAGGCATTATTATAAATCGTTTAATAATTATTATTAAACGATTTATAATAATGCCTATTATATTTGTTAGTAATAATATAAAATTCATTGATATGATTAAAAAATATAATTATGAATCATATCATATAGTTATTCAAGATTATGTTCCAAAAAGAAAGACCTATTATGTGTCTCCTGCAAATAGTTTATGTTTTATGGATGGAGGAATTGATTTAGCACTTAGTAGAATTATAATGCCATGCATTGAAAAGAAAGTAAAAGAAAAAATGGCAAGTCTTAATATTAAAAATAAATTGGGTCGGAATTATCTACCAATAGGTAGTAGTATGATTGTTCCTTATGATAATATTAAAAATTTAATAGTCTCACCTACAATGTTATTACCGCAAAATGTCAGTAACACAAATAATGCATATTATGCTACTATGGCGATTCTTTATAATATCCTTATAAATAATAAAGAAGATATAAATAATGTTGATATCATATTCACATCATTATGCTGTGGATATGGTATGATGTCAGAAGAAGAATCATTCAAGCAAATTATTAATGGTATTAATAATTATATGAATTATAAACCATCCTATTGTTATCAAGATATTGTTTTATGCGAACCTAATATGAATGAACAACCTAAATATTATATGAATACTGAATGGTTTGATATAAAACCGAATGAAATTGTTTACAAGTAAATTGCACTTATATTTGTGTTTGTCGCAATTAACCTTTGACATTCATAATAGTCCTTAACTGTTTCTCAATTATAACAGTTTCCTTTATACTATCCATAATCAAATTTGAATCACGATAAGCAAAAGGCGCCTCGTCAATTGTATTTTTATTAACATCAACCGTTATAACATCCTTCATTATATTTTCAAATTCTTTTAATTTCTTATTAGTATGATCAACTTCAGACCGTGCCATATTTCTTCCGCATCCGTGAGCACACGAATAATTATAATCCACATTACCAAGTCCCTTACATAACAATATACCTTCTTTCATATTCAATGACACAATACACGGTTCATTTAACTTGGCACTAATTGCGCCTTTTCTCAATAATTTAGTATCCACTTCAAGGAAATTATGGAATGATTCAATCTCATTTTCCATAATTTCATCTAATTGATTCAATATAATACTTGCCATAACGTGGCGATTCATTTGTGCAAAGTGTTGTCCTAGTATTATATCGAATATATATTCTTTTGCCATTTCTGGTATAACATAACCATCTTTATCTACATGTCTCATATAATACATCAATATATGATGTCCTAGTGAACGGGACCCACTATGAATTGACAAATATTGACAACCTGTTTCATCTTCATTCATCTCAATGTAATGATTGCCACCGCCCAATGTCCCAATGGTTCTTTTAATGTTATTATAACTTACTTTTATCTTTTTGCATAACTTTTCGAGATTTTGTTCATAGTCTTCAAGATTATTTATATATTTATCTATATAACTATCCTCAACTACTGGCATTTTATGCATCGTTTCATTCCCCATCGGGAAAAATCCTTTTATAAATGAAACTAATTTCTCCAATTTCTTTGTATTATAACGATTTTTTAAAGGAATAACCAATATACCACAACCTATGTCTGGACCAATATAAGTTGGCTTTATTTTGAATATATCATTAAGATAAAATGTCCAACCAACAAAGGTCGTCCCGTGGCACGGATGGCAATCTGACATAAATCGGTGTGTATTTGTTGTATCAGATATAGAATTTACCGCTTTTTGAATAGATGGGATGATATCCTTTATTTGGTCTTCAGGTAAGAATACCTTTATGGAATTATTTATTGTTGTCATTATAATGAATTGTTATATGTATTTATATATTTATTCATAAATAACATTAATAAGGTTGCTATCCATATAAGTGTTATTATAAATCAATAATTTAATCATATCCTTTTTATATTCCTTATAATTATCATATTTCTTGTTCTGTGATTCGGCGTAAAATTCTGTTTTATCATCGTTCATCATATCAATGAATTTCTGTAATACTTCATATGTTTTTGGTGCTATTTTATCTTTATATTCCTCCATAGACGTTTCAATATTATATGAATGATTTTCTATAATATCGTTTAATACCTCTGTTTTATATGCTGCAATAAACTTCTCTCCATCATAAACATATGCATAATCATCTTTAAGATTAGTTATAAAAATATTCTTATATTCTGGTTTGGTTTTATTTAAATGGAGCATTTCAATTGATTGTTCCAGAGCAGATCTTTTGCGATTTAATATTTTTAATATTTCATCCTTGGTAAAAATATCTTTTAATTCTTCAGACCCAAACTTAACCACATTTATGGTGTTATTATAAACCACTGGACCATTATTCATAGTACCATTTACGATAGTACCATTTACGATGGTGCCGTTATTAATATTTTGGCGCGATTCAAATAGCATTTTACGATATATTTCATTTTCTTTAGCAAGTGAATCAAGTTTTGCATCTTTTTCTTTAATAATTGTTTCTATCGATTTTTGTGTATTTTTTTTGATTTCTTCTTCTATTATCATCATTTGTTTACACTTCAGTTCATGTCTATATTTTGTAGTTCGGCTTTTTAGTTGTAAATTACATATCGAACATTTATATATTTTTTCCATACGATGTTTTTCATCCATTATATTTTTATGTGCTTCTCTATGTTTAATGGAATAATGATTATTTAAAGATGCATATGATTTATATGATTTGCTACAGTAATTACATTTAAAATCACTCATTAGTATATTAATATAATATATATTTAAATATTAAATAAATGTTTCATTTTATATTTAACATATGGGATTGGAATTTAACAAAAAAAATTTACATTATATTGAACTGTTATAATTTTAATCTAAAATGATTATTTTAATGTTTCAAAATGAATTATTTAACCGAAAAGTTCATTTTAATAAATCCATTTTCTATAAAAATCTTTGTAAAATATGTAAATTTATAAAAAATTTCAAAAAATTATATGTTTTTATTTATCCGACCAAATTATATAATATTTATGTATTTATATGTATAATTACAAGTAAATAACTTGTAATTATAATGATATATTTTATATGATAAATTACATATAATATAAAATATATATCAATTTATTTACATTTAAAAAGCAGTGTGTATATATTCTTCATCAACTCAATAAGCGTACAAATAAAAAATCCATTTTTGTTTCAGGCTAAATGGGAAAATTATTTGTAGTAAAAATCAATATTTTTGTATGCTGTTATAAATTATGGGTTATTTTAGTTCCAAATGGCAATTTTAAGCCTAAAATATTCATGTTAGTATAGTACAAATCTATGAAAATCTTTGTAAAATATGTAAATTTATAAAAAAATTCAAAATCTATATATTTTTAAAGTTATTTTTAAACGAAATTTAAAGAAATAAAAAAGATAACTATTAATGAGAATTATTAATGACGTCCAACTTGACTTTAAGGATGTGCTTATCCTCCCTAAGCGTTCTACCCTGCAATCACGGAGTGAAGTATCCTTAGAACGAACCTTTAAATTTCGTAATTCACAGCGTTCTTGGACTGGTATCCCCATTATGGTGAGTAATATGGATACTACAGGGACCTTTGAAATGGCGAGAGCCTTGGCACCCCATCATATAATTACTTGTGTTCATAAGTTTTATACTCCCGAGCAATGGGCTGAATTTATTGCCTCGATTGATGATGATAAATGGTTTGATTATATTGTCGTATCAGTTGGTATCACCGAAAATGATATGACTAAATTGGATAATATTATGAGTCTCGATAGTCGTCTTCATTGGATTTGTGTTGATGTGGCGAATGGTTATACAGAGCGTTTTGTAGAATCAATAAAAATGATCAGGGCTAAATATCCAACTCATAATATCATTGCTGGGAATGTTGTTACTGGGGAAATGACGGAAGAATTAATTTTAAGCGGAGCCGACGCAATTAAGGGAGGTGTTGGCGGGGGCAGCGCGTGCACTACTCGTATTATGACCGGTGTTGGACGCCCTCAACTTAGCACTGTTATTGAATGTGCTGACTCTGCCCACGGATTAAAGGGAATGATGATTAGCGATGGTGGATGCACAAATTCGGGTGATATTGCGAAAGCATTTGCGGGTGGCGCTGACTTTGTTATGCTGGGTGGGATGATGGCTGGACACGATGAATCAGGCGGGACAATGATTGAAGAGAATGGTAAGAAATTTAAAGAATTTTATGGAATGAGTAGCACAACCGCCCAATTAAAACACTATGGTGAGAAGGCACATTATCGGGCATCAGAAGGTAAAAGAGTTCTAATCCCATATCGTGGTTCTATTATCGATACAATGAATGAGATACTTGGTGGGATTCGTTCAACTTGCACCTACGTAGGAGCGATATCATTGAAAGAATTAAACAAACGAACGACATTCATTAGAGTGACACAACAATCCAACGAGGTTTATGGCAAAAACTAAATTATATATATTTATAATGTCGAAAGAATGCCAAGAAAAACATAATAAATATAATGATTTTTATAAAAATGATTTTCGCAGAAATAATAGAAATGATAATCTCTACTGGGGATTGGGTATAGAGAATGAAAGTTATCTTATGTTTAAAAAACCACTTAGTACCACTAAAGATTTAATGTTAATTCATCATAAACCGGAGCGTTATTCGGTTAATTATTATCGTAGTTATAATAATGATATTTTATATCGAACCTTATTAAATTTACCTGATACTATGACACTCCCAGTTTATATAAACGGTTATTTGTTCCAGAATGCTGATATAAATGGGGAACATAAAACAGTCTATTCAAAGGAGAATTATATAAATAAGAAATTTAATAATACTACCATTCACGAATATATGATGAATACTAGCCCTATATATAAAGAATTATTTGATAAAAATATGGTTTTTGATGGAGATACATTTGAATTTACCACATTTAATTTTTACAACGCCAATGTGTTAAATGTGATTGATGAATTAAAAACAATTAAAATAAAATTCATAAAAGAAATAAATGATAATTTGGTTGGGAAAGGGATATTTAAAGACAATATCATATTCCCACCTCAGAATTATGGCTTTGTGCGATTTAATAGTAATATTAATAATTTAGGCATTTGTAATAATGGGACATATCATATCAATATAACTCTCCCCACTGAATTAAAGCCAAATGGGGATATACTTAATCCGGCTTTATTTAAAAAACAGCACGCGAATGCCATACGTATAATTCAATGGATAGAACCTGTTTTAATATCACTGTATGGGAGCAAAGATATTTTATCCGATTATGTTGAACACTATGCAAGAGGCTCATTAAGATTAATGCTTAGTCGATACATTGGTGCAGGTACATATGATACTAATACTATGAGACCAGGTAAATTATTAAATTGTGCACAACAACCAGATTGGTTTAAGAGGATGCATAAAAATTCAGCCTATTTTCCGCCTGAAACAATTGGTTATGATATTAATTATAATAAATTTATTAAACACGGGATTGAAATAAGATTTTTTGATTATTTCCCAGAAGAACACCTTGAAGATGTAATTAATTTTATTATTCTTATTTGTCATCACAGTTTAAATCACACCATACCAAGACCGAATGATGATATATTATGGCAACATGCAATTACATCTAGTATAAAGGATGGAAAATATGCAGAATTTCATAAATTATATATTGATATGTTATATAAAATATTTAACGTATCAAAAGTAAAAAACTCGTGTTTTAATATTATTAAAGAACCTTGTACACTAGTAGAACATATAAATTATATAGCTAAAAATCTAAGAAAAAGATATTATAATAAGGGAATGACTAAACTGATGTCACCAAAGATGAAACATATTAATCTTACCATCCCACGATATCACGATTCTATTTTGATTAAAGAATCTATTTTATAATATAATTTTATTTGCTATTATTTCCGGTTCCACTTATTATCGATTGCTCTGCAATATAAATAGGGAATTAATCCACAAAGTCACATCCATCATCTTCTTCAACAACGGTTACTTTCTTACTCAATCCTTTTTTATATTCATCATATAGAATAAAATATAAATCCTTATATTGGTCTAGTTGTGGTTGTTTAGTGTTAATCTTATATGCTTTAGTAAGTTCTGCATATTTTGGATACTCATATTGGTGCCCAAAAGATGCCATACATACAAGTGTTTTTTTGTTAAATTCAATTGGAATAGCTGTTCTAAAACATTCCACTAAAATAGCCCTTAGATGAAAAGGTAAATTAAATGATACTATTATATCTACGTTTTCGATATCTTTTGCCAAGGTACTAATTGCAATACTATTATCAATCCCTTTTATATTTGCATCATCTGGTGTTATTTTATGAATTTTCATAGCGCTTGAATCAAAATTAATAGTTTTTGGTTTCAATATAATATCTTTTCTAAATGATTCCGTAAATTTACCTTTATCATAATCTCCTACCATATAGTGCATTGCGATTAATCGGGCAAATTTATACAGGTTTTTAGTGGATACATAATCATTTGTTTTATGTAATCCATTAGTATCAGTATAGATGAAACATACTTTAGGCATCTTTATTAATATTAAAAATGATTCTTTATATATATTATGAAACACGGATAGGTCCACAATAGTCATTCATCCATTTACATTTTGATAAAGCTCCATCAAAATTATAAATAGCATTGTTTTCATTACATTCTTTATCATTTTTAATTAAAAAACACGACATATAAGGGTCTTGGTCAAATCGTGGAGTATTTACAAAAGTGTCTGCTTTAATAATATACATAGTTAAAAATAATATTACTAAAATAATTACTATAATAATAATTAACATATTATAAAATGATATAAATTAATTTATATCATTTTATAATGTCAGAATATGATTCATTTAGTACTT
>Ga0169931_10014246_pt1 | contig 10782 bp, 11 predicted proteins | sample Kivu_15m_20L_FD_129675 | JGI IMG/M metagenome (GOLD analysis project Ga0169931, IMG submission 129675) | Freshwater microbial communities from Lake Kivu, Western Province, Rwanda to study Microbial Dark Matter (Phase II) - Kivu_15m_20L... | ecosystem: Environmental > Aquatic > Freshwater > Lake... | reverse complement strand
TTGGAGGGTGAACCGCGCGGATACTGGGGTTTTCGTCGGTGCCGCCCGGAGGCGGAGAGCGTTGTCGCGATAGAAGTTGGCGGATGGGGCGGGATTCGAACCCGCGATACGGTTTCCCGTATACACGCTTTCCAAGCGTGCGCCTTAAGCCACTCGGCCACCCATCCGCGGGCCTCGCCAGCGCGAGGCGGCGGAACATAGCCTTGTCGGCCGGGGCTGCCAACACGCGCGCGCGGGGCGGCGGCAGGGGCTAGGATGGGCCCGGAACGCAGCCGCGCGAGGTACGAGATGGACGTCCCGCCGCACATGCCGCACGCAGCCACCACGCTCCCGGGCCCACGCCCCGGACCCCGGCCGCGTCGATCCCTCCTGGCGCTGCTCCTCGCCATCCTCGCGACGCTTCCTTTCGCCGTCGCGCCGGCGCGCGCCGAGCAGGTCGACCTGCAACTGGTTCTTGCGGCCGATGTCTCGCGCAGCGTCGACGCCGAGGAATTCGCCCTCCAGCGCGAGGGCTACGCAGCGGCGTTCCAGAACCCGCGCGTGCTGCGCGCGATCCGCTCCGGGCCACTGGGGCGCATCGCAGTGTGCTTCGTCGAGTGGTCCGGCGAGTGGGAGCAATTCGTGACCGTCGACTGGACGGTGATCCGGGACGAGGAGAGCGCGGAGGACTTCGCCGCGGCGCTCGTCCCCAGGCCACGTCCCTTTGCCGGCCGCACGGCCATCGGCGCGGCGATCGACCATGCCGCGTCGCTCTTCGCGCGCAGCGGCCACCAGAGCCAGCGGCGCACCGTCGACGTCTCCGGCGACGGGACCAACACCAACGGCAAGCTGCCCTCGGTCGCGCGGGACGAAGCCGTGGCGCAGGGCATCGTGATCAACGGGCTGGTGATCCTGTCGCCCGTTCCCATGCCCTGGAACCCCTACCACACCCACCCGCCGGGCGGGCTCGGCAACTACTTCCAGGAGAACGTGGCCGGCGGCCCCGGGTCCTTCGTCATGGTGGTCGAGGACTTCCAGTCCTTCGCCCACGCGATCGCCAACAAGCTGGTGCGCGAAATCGCCGAGGTACCGGCTGTTCCCTGAGACACCGCTGTTGACAGCGCCCCCCGGCGTTGCATATCGCATGCCCAAGCAACAACCCGAGCAGGAAAGGCCCTCCCCATGCGCGCCTTCGTCGCCTCCATCGTCGTCTCCGTGCTGCTTGCCGGCGGCGCCGCCTGGTACCTCATCGAGATGATGCCCGCGGGCACTGCATACCAGACCTACGCGACCTCGGGTGCGCGCGTCGGCGACCCCGGCTCGAACCTCGTCGGCCCGAGCTGGCGCGGCGGCTGATCGTCGATCGAGTCCCGGCGCCGCGCGCGGCCCGGAAAAGGAAAAGGGCGGCGGATGGATCCATCCGCCGCCCTTCTGCTTTTGCCGGCCAAGCGGCCGGCGCGAGGCCTCACTCGGCCGGCTGCGCGCGCGCGCCGCCCTTGGTCGACACTTCCTCGACCCAGAGCGAGTGGTGCTCCTTCGCCCAGTTGAGGTCGACCTGGCCGTTGCCCATGGCGTCGAACGCGCCCTCCATGCCCACGGAGCCGATGTAGATGTGGGCGATCATGACGGCGATCAGCACGAGCGACACGACGCCGTGGACCATCTGCGAGAGCTGCATGTCCGCCATCGTCGTGCCGGCGAACGGGAAGAGCAGGATCACGCCCGTGACCGACAGCGCCACGCCGCCGAGGATGACCGACCAGAAGATCAGCTTCTGCCCGCCGTTGAACTTCTTGGCGGGCGGATGGCCCTTGCCGACCAGGCCGCCGCCCGCCTTGAACCATGCGACGTCGACGGCGTTCGGGATGTTGTCCTTCGCCCAGACCACGAACATGAAGACGATGCCAAGCATGAAGGGGAAGGCGAGGAAGTTGTGCGCGTACTTGCCGAGCTGGGAGAAGGACGCGAAGGCCTCGGGCCCGATCACCGGCATGAGCACGCTCTTGCCGAAGGTGACGTTGAGGCCGGTGATCGCGAGGACGATGAAGCAGCCCGCGGTCAGCCAGTGGACGAAGCGCTCGAAGGAGTTGAAGCGCAGGATCGTCTTGCCGGAAGGACCAGCGGAGATGGGAATGCGGCCGCGCATCGCGTAGAAGGCGACGAGGACGCCGGCCATGCCGAGGATCGCGATCGCGCCGACCCAGAGCTGCGTGCCCTGGTGGAAGCTGCGCCAGTCGCGGCCCGCCGGCTGGATGAGGGTCGCCGCCTTCTCGTCGGGGATGGTGATGCGGCCGGCGAGGGACGGGTTGGACGGATTGAGCTGCCGGAGCAGCTGGTCTTCCTTGACCGCGCTCGCGGTCGGGTTGACAGAGGCCGGCTGCTGCGCCGGCGCGGGGGCGGCGAGCAGGAGCGTGGAACACAGCGCGAGTATCGCGCCAAGCTGGAAGAGACCGGTGATATGCAGCCGCATGGCTTGTGCCTTTCCTGATCGCGGGTCGCGAGGGGGATCGCGGCCGGCGCTTCTAGTTCCGAGCGGCCGGCCGCGCGCCCCTGGGGACGCGCGGCCGGTAGCCGAGGTTCAGACGGTGATCGTCTCCTTGTACGCCGTGCGCCAGCCCCAGGCGCCCGAGCCATAGCCGCGCTTCAGGACGCGCTCGCGGTAGATCGAGGCGATGATCTCGCCGTCGCCGGCGAGGAGGGCCTTGGTCGAGCACATCTCGGCGCAGAGCGGCAGCTTGCCCTCCGCGAGGCGGTTGGAGCCGTACTTGGCGTATTCCGCCGTCGAGCCGTCGGCCTCGGGGCCGCCGGCGCAGTAGGTGCATTTGTCCATCTTGCCGCGGCTGCCGAAATTGCCGACGCGCGGATACTGCGGCGCGCCGAACGGGCAGGCGTAGAAGCAGTAGCCGCAGCCGATGCACAGGTCCTTGGAGTGCAGCACGACGCCGTCCGCGGTCGTGTAGAAGCAATCCACGGGGCACACCGCCGCGCAGGGCGCGTCGGTGCAGTGCATGCACGCCATCGACACCGAGCGCTCGCCCGGCTTGCCGTCGTTTATGGTGACGACGCGACGACGGTTGATGCCCCACGGCACCTCGTGCTCGTTCTTGCAGGCGGTGACGCAGGCGTTGCACTCGATGCAGCGGTCCGCGTCGCAAAGGAACTTCATGCGAGCCATTTTCATGTCCTCCCGTTCACGCCGCGCGGATCTGGCAGAGCGTGACCTTGGTTTCCTGCATTCCGGTCACCGGGTCATATCCGTAGGTGGTCACGGCGTTCACCGATTCGCCCAAGACGATCGGGTCCGTGCCCTGCGGATACTTCCGGCGCTGGTCCTCGTTCATGAACCAGCCGGCGAAGTGGAACGGCATCCACGCGACGCCGCGGCCGACGCGCTCCGTGACGAGCGCCTTCATCCGCGTCCACTTGCCCTCCGGCATCTCGGGGCCGGCGACCAGCACCCACTGGCCGTCCTTGATGCCGCGCGAGGCCGCGTCCGCCGGGTTGATCTCGACGAACATGTCCTGCTGCAGCTCGGCCAGCCACTTGTTCGAGCGGGTCTCCTCGCCGCCACCCTCGTACTCGACCAGTCGGCCGGAGGAGAGGATGATCGGGAAGCGCTCGAAGGCCTTCTTCTCGACGCCCGCCTTCTGGATCGAGGCGCCGAGATTGGCCATGCGCAGCTGGCGGCCGTCCGGGAGCGCCGGGTACTTGGCGACCAGGTCCGAGCGCGGCGTGTAGATCGGCTCGCGGTGGATGGGCACGGGATCCGGCAGGTTCCACGCCGCGGCGCGGGCCTTGCCGTTGCCGTAGGGGATCACGCCCTTCTCCATGCAGACGCGCTGGATGCCGCCCGAGAGGTCGATCGACCAGCTGACGCCATCGGGGTTGTTGCCGCCGACGCGCTGGATCGAGGCCGTCTCCTCGGCCGTCAGCAGCGAGTCCCAGCCGAGGCGCTTGAACACGCCGTAGGTGAACTCCGGATAGGGGCCCTTGATCTCCGAGCCCTCGGACCAGGAATTCTCGGCCAGCAGCGTCTTGCCCTCGTGCTCGAGGCCGAAGCGGGCGCGGAACGTGCCGCCGCCATCCTTAACGTGGAGGTTGGCGTTGTAGAGGATGTGCGTGCCCGGATGCTTGATCTCCGGCTTGCCCCAGCACGGCCAGGGCAGGCCGTAGTAGTCGCCCTTGTTGGGGCCGTCCTTGGCGCGCAGCGTGACCAGGTCGAAGTCGCCCTGGTGGGCCATGTGCGACTTCAGGCGCTCCGGCGACTGGCCGGTATAGCCCGTCGACCAGCCACCGCGGTTGATCTCGCGCAGCAGCGACTCGGCGACCGGCTTCTTGTCCTTGACCTCGATGTTGCGGAACATGCGGTCGGCGAAGCCGAGCTTCTCGGCCAGCAGGTAGATCGCCTCGTAGTCGTTCTTCGACTCGAAGATCGGCTCGACGAACTTCTCGCCCCACTGGATGGAGCGGTTGGACGCCGTGCGCGAGCCCTCCGCCTCGAACTGCGTGCAGATCGGCAGCAGGTAGGTGTTGTCCTTGCGCTCGCCGAGCACCGCGAAGGTCGTCGGGTGCGGGTCGGCGACGACCAGCAGGTCGAGGCGCGACAGGCCCTTCGCGACCTCGGGCATGCGGGTCACGGTGTTGCCGCCGTGGCCGAAGACGACCATCGCCTTGACGTTGTCGCGCTGGTCGACCTGCACGGACGGCTGCAGCACGGCGTCGAACCAGCGCGTGCTCGGGATGCCGGAGGCCTCCATGTTCTGCTTGCGCGTGCGCGCGGCGCGGCCCGCCTTGGCGGGCACCTCGTCAAAGCGCGCCTGCAGCCAGTCATAGTCCTCGCCCCAGACGCGCGACCAGTGCCGCCACGCGTCCTCGACGAGGCCGTAGTAGAGCGGCAGGTTGCCGACATCGAGGCCGAAATCCGTGGCGCCCTGCACGTTGCAGTGGCCGCGGAAGATGTTGGCGCCCGTGCCGGCCGCGCCGACATTGCCGGTGGCCAGGAGCAGGTTGCAGAAGGCGCGCACGTTGGCCGTGCCGACCGTCTTCTGCGTGGCGCCCATGCACCAGATCAGCGTCGAGGGCTTCTGCGTCGCGAAGAGCTCGGCGACGCGGCGCAGCTGCGCGCCCGGCACGCCGGTGACGCGCTCGACCTCCTCGGGGTTCCACTTCTCGACCTCGGCCTGGACGCGCTCCATGCCGTGCACGCGCTTGGCGATGAAGTCCTTGTCCTCCCAGCCGTTCTTGAAGATGTGCCACATGATGCCCCACATCACCGGGATGTCGGTGCCGGGGCGGATGCGGACATACTCGGTGGCGTGGGCCGCCGTGCGCGTCATGCGCGGGTCGATGACGATCATGTTGGCCCGGTTGATCTCCTTGCCCGACAGCACGTGCTGCAGGGAGACCGGGTGGGCCTCGGCGGGGTTGCCGCCCATGATGATCATCGTCTTGGCGTTGCGGATGTCGTTGTAGCTGTTCGTCTGGGCGCCGTAGCCCCAGGTGTTCGCGACGCCCGCGACGGTGGTCGAGTGGCAGATGCGCGCCTGGTGGTCGACCGAGTTCGTGCCCCAGTAGGCGGCGAACTTGCGGAAGAGATACGCGCCCTCGTTCGAGAACTTGGCCGAGCCGAGCAGGAAGACGCTGTCGGCGCCGGACTTCTCGCGGACCTGCATCATCCTGTCGCCGATCTCGTTGATCGCGACCTGCCAGCTGATGCGCTGCCACTGCCCGTTGACGAGCTTCATCGGGTACTTGATGCGGCGGTCGCCGTGCACGAGCTCGCGCACCGAGGCGCCCTTGGCGCAATGCGTGCCGCGGTTGATCGGGCTGTCCCAGGCCGGCTCCTGGCCGACCCACACGCCGTTCTGGATCTCGCCGATCACCGTGCAGCCCACCGAGCAGTGGGTGCAGATGTTCTTGCGCAGCGTGACGGGCACGCCCGGCTTCATCGGGCCGGCCTCGGCCTTGCGGACCGCGCCGAGCTGCACCGCGCCGATCGCGGCGATGCCGCCGGCGGCGAGGCCGGAGCGGCGGAGGAACGCGCGGCGGTCGAGGACCCCCGAGCTCATGCCCGCGGCGACGGCCGCGAGGCGGGAACGGGAAGCTTCCCCGGTCTTGCGCTTGGTCAGCATGTGCGGCGCCTCCTCAGTAGCGGTTCGTCGCGTAGAAGCGACGGACATGTTCGGTCTCGCGGTAGCGCGCCTTGCGCGCCTCGTCGCGCTTCTCCGTGGCGGCGGCCGGCTGGCCAGCCGTGGCGACGGTGGCGGCCGCCGCGGCGCCGGCGATGCCCGCGCCCTTCAGGAAGAAGCGGCGCCCCTCCGCGGGGGCGGCGCCTGCCTTGTCGTCCTTCCTCGTGCCCATGTGCCTCGTCCTCCTCGTCTGACTTGTCCAGGGCCCTGCCCCTCGCGCGCCGCCGTCACGCGGCGAGCGAGAAGGCCTCGGCCTCGATCTCCATGAACGCGCGGCCGAGCTGGCCGACCGCGCGGTAGAACTTCCCGCTCTTCGCCGACCCGAGGTCGATGAAGAAGCGCGTCGCCCATGGCTTCAGGTGGCGCTCGAAGAAGCGCCGCTCGGCGGCCTCGTCGGCGCCGAAGCGGCGCAGCGCGAGGCCCGACATGATCTCGAAGAGCATCCCGATGTGGTCCTCGGGCTCGCTGATGTTCTCGCTGCGCTCGATGCCCAGCGCCTGCAGGTCCTCGCGGACGCGCGCCAAGGGCCGCTCGTGCAGGAAGCCGGTGAGGTAGTAGGAGCCGTAGGGCAGCAACTCGCCCCGCCCGAGGCCGATGAAGAGCGAGAAATACTCGCTCTGCACGGCCGCGACGTCCGCCGTCGCCGCAGCCGCCGCGAGATCGAGATGCGCCATGCCGATGGCCGTCGCGTCGCCCCGCATCCGCGCAAGCTGGCCGAGGGTCTCGGCCGAGGGCGGTGTCATGAGGAGGTGGGACAGCAGCGCGTATTCCTCGGCGCGCGCGCGGTCGACCGGATCCACCGCGGCGACATCGGCAGGACCGCCATAGAGATCGGGGCGCAGCATGGAGCGGGAAACGCCCGTTGCCGCCTCGACCGCGACGACCCTGTCGGAGGGAACGCGCGCCCAGGAAGAGACCGAGGGCTGGGCGATGCCAAGCGCGCGGGCAAGGGCGCCTACGCCACCCGCCGCCTCGATCGCCTGGTTAAGCCCGCTGTCTCGCGCCATGCCTTGCGTCCACGTCCCTGCCGGTTCGCCCCTTCCGGGGCATTTGAGGCCATAGGTCAAGACTATGGCACGTCAACTTATTGGGTAGACTGTATTTCCAGCAGATACAACCAGAAGATTCCTGAGGATTTGCAGGCTTGGACACCCCCGGTCCGATTGCCTCAGGCCGGCATCGCGCCGCCATGGCGCCGGATCGGGGGGCGCGCAGGCTCCTCGTCGCGAGGCGGCGGCGGCGCCTCGGCAGGAGCCTGCCCGGGCGCGGCGGCGGATGCCTGCGCGAGGACCGGGACGACCGGCGTCCCGGCCTCGCCCCCGGGATCGGGCGCGGCGAGAGGAGGCTGCGCGGCGCCGGGATCGGCCTGCGCCGCCATCCCCGGGCCATCGCCCTCCGTGGCGGGCGCTTCCGCGACCTCGGCCGCGGGCGCGTCCGGCGCCCCGGCCGGAAGCGCCGGCTGGTCGACCCGCTCCTCGCTGTCGAAGCGCGCGAAGATCTGGCGCAGCGTCGACTGCACCTCCTCCGCGCTCGGCGGCGGCCCGCCGCCCGGGATGCCGCCCGGGACATGCCAGTTGTGGGCGTAGTCGAGGGCCGGATCGACATAGCCGCTGATGCCCGGGTCGAGCAGCCAGAGCCGCGACAGCGCCGCGCTGCGCAGGGCCTGCGGCACGAGCGGATGCATGAAGGGGCGGAAGTCGCTGTCCGGCGCGAGGTCCTCGATGCGCGGCAAGCGCGAGACGATCTCCTCGCGCTCGCGCTCCTCCGCCGCGCGGGCCGCGGCCTCGCGCGCGGCGGCGTCCGCCGCGCGGGCGGCCTCCGCCTCGCGCGCGGCGTCCAGCTCGGCCCCGGAGGGCTGCGGCGGCACCGGCTTCGCTGCCTCCTGCTTGAGGCGCGACCAGCGCGAGAGGAAGCCGTCCTCGCGCGCCATCACTCTTCCGTCGCGAAGGGATCGCGCGCGATCGGCGCGCGCCTGCCCAGAGAATCGGGGTCCTGGCGGTTGCGCTTGCGCTTGAAGAACTCGCGCTCGACATGGTTGGCCGCGAAGAACGCGGCGACCTCGGCGGCGATCGCCGGCGGCATGGCGAAGGCGGCGACCACGTCGCCGACGCCCTCGGCCATCGCCTCGCCCTCGTAGGGATCGACCGTCGCTGCGACCACCTCGAGTCGCTCGTCGCCCTCGGGCCCCGGCCCCGGGCGCAGCTGCACCCAGATCCGCGGCTCGGGGGATTCGAGGTTGTCCCGGTAATGCGCGGTCTCCGCCGGGTGGAGCTGCAGCGTGGCAGGCCCGGCATAGAAGCTCTCGCGACCGGCGCCGCCGCCCAGGCTGGTCCAGTTCGCGACCGGCGGCGCCGCGGGCAGGATCGTGCCGGGCTGCCATTCATGCGTGGCGAAGGGGCCGCTCGAGGTGCGCTTCACCACGACCACGCCGACGCTGAGCCATTCGTCCGCCATCGCGCGCGCCTCAGGACGGCCGGTCGGCGCCGCCGACCAGCGGGAGGCCGGTCAGCAGGTTCTGCGGCTTGAGGCGCACGAGATGGTCGGGCGTCTCGGCGAGCAGCAGCCAGACGGGATGTCCCTTCGCCACCGGCATCACGCCCGTCTCGTCGGCGAAGGCGAGGCTGAACACCGCGACGATCCGCTCCTGGTCGCCCGGCCTGGCCTTGCCGCCGCGCCACAGCGCGTTGCCGATGCGGCTCGCCTCGGCGTCGAGGCCGACGAACCAGCGCCAGTCCTCGTCGTGCATGCCGCGCTCCGGCTTCACCAGCGTCTCGACGCCGAGCATGTGGCGGATCCAGGCCTCGATCGCGCGCGCCAGCCCCTCGCGGCTCCGCGGGTTGCCGCCGAGGTTGAGCGCCATGGTGAATGCGTCCGAGCGGCTCCAGTAGGTCCAGGCCGTCTCGTCGGTCATGACGTCGAGATCGCCGGCGGCGGGCCCGGAGAACATCGCCGCGAGCGGCGCTGCGTGGCGGTCGGCCTCCGCCTCCTCGATGCGCTCGGCGTCGGCGAGCAGCAGCGCGCCGTCGTGGACGCTGGCGCGCTGGGCCCGGAAGAAGAGCTCGCCTGCGCGCAGCACGTAGGGATCCTCGCAACCGTCGAGCGCGTTGCGCAGGATGAGATGCGCGAGGTGGTTCAGGAACAGCGGCGGCACGCCCGCGGCGCCGTTGCGCGCGATGTCGAGATAGGCGGCCTCGATGCTCGCCGCGCGCGCCAGCCGGCCGCGGAAGCCGAGCATGAACTCCCAGTTCTCGCGCGCGTCGGCGTCCGCGATCACGGCCACCTCGGCGGCATCGACCTCGCGCCGCGGCTCGGCAATCAGCGACGCGTGCAGCGCGCGTTCGGCGGCGCAGGCCTCGGGCGGCGGCTTGAGCTCGGGCCGCGCGAGATAGGCGAGCAGCAGCTCGTCGCTCACCTCGAGCCCGCCATCGGCGCGGCGGCGCGTCATGTGGTGGCCGCTCGAGACCCAGAACTCCCTCATCGCGATCCCTTTCCGCGGCCCCTGGTCGCGCCAGCGAGGCCGACGAGGTCGACGCGCTCCGCGGGTTCGTCGGCGCCACCCCCGGCATCCGAGGCGACGAATCCGAATACGTTGCCGTAGCGCGTCGACGGCCCCTCGCCCGGCGTGCGGGCATGAAGCGTGCGGAAGCGCTCGGTGATGCCATCCTCCTCGGCGCGGCGCTCGACCGCGACGAGCGTGTTGACGGGATGCGCCGCGAGCTCCGCGGCATAGGCGATCTCCTCCTCGGCGGCGGCGCGCGCGGCCTCGAGGTCGGGCGCGCCGAGCACCTCGAGCAGGCGCGTCGCGAGCGCGTCGACCGCTGCCGCGCGCTCGGCCTCCGTGGCCTCGCTCACCACCGCGAGCGTCGACCAGCCGAAGCTGTCGATGCCGAGGATGCCGGAGCGGAAGGCCACGCGCTCCTTGCCCTCGAGCGCGGCGGGATCCGCGTCCCAGAACATGAAGCCGCCGGCGACGGCCCATTCGCCGGGCTCCGCTGCCTTCGCGAAGACGAAGCCGTCCGAGGGATCGAGGCGTATGGTGCGCAGGAGCTTCACAGCACGGGCTCGCCGGTCACGGGATCGAGCCAGGCGGGCAGGCCCGACAGCGCGGCGCGCAGCCCTTCGCGCGCGACGACCCGGCCGTCGGCGCCGGTCACGATCAGGTCGCCCGCCGCGTCGATGCCGCGGCGCGACGACGCGTCCCCGGGGCGGCCCGGGAGGCGGGCGAGGAAGGCCTCGCCCGAGGGGCGGAACCCGTGCTCGCGCCACGAATCGAAGCCCGCCATCAGGTGGCGGGCGAAGCCGCCCAGGATGTCGGCGGCGTCTGGCTGCTCGAAGCCCTCCTCCTCGAGGCCGGTGGAGTCCGGCGTCGTGCCGCCCTCGTACATCGCGGAAACGGTCAGGCGGATCATCGCGCCGAAGACGAGCCAGCGCGGGACCTCGTGCTCGGCGACGCCCGGCGGCCAGGCGAGGCGGCCGCCGCCGACGAGCCCGCGATCCACGAGGACCGTGCCGGGCCAGCCGAACTCCAGCGGCTTCTCGGGCGGCATGCGCGCGGCGAGCGTGTCGCCGAGGGCGTTCATGCAGGCGAAGAAGGCGCGTCGCGCCGGCGCCAGCG
>Ga0169931_10014244_pt1 | contig 10784 bp, 8 predicted proteins | sample Kivu_15m_20L_FD_129675 | JGI IMG/M metagenome (GOLD analysis project Ga0169931, IMG submission 129675) | Freshwater microbial communities from Lake Kivu, Western Province, Rwanda to study Microbial Dark Matter (Phase II) - Kivu_15m_20L... | ecosystem: Environmental > Aquatic > Freshwater > Lake ... | reverse complement strand
CCAACCGAAAGAGAAACACAGAACAAGTCCCCCCCACCCCCCCCCCCCTCGCCCCACCACCCCCCCCCCCCCCCCCCCCCTGCCCACCCGCAGCAACGCCCTGCCCGCCGCACATGCACACGGCGGCAGCGATTCGTGATGCTGGTGTCCAGGGTGATTGTGGCGGAAGGTCAGATCATCGACGCGTTTACGGGGGCCGGGTTGAAGCAGCCGGACATCAGCATTCTGACGCCGAAAACGGTCGGCAAATTGCCGAGCAAAGTCAGGAAACGGTGTCTCTGGTGTGGGCGAGACTTTCGGGAGTTTCGGACATCGGGGTTTATTGCGATCTGGTTTTCGAGTTTCCTGATCAACTTTTTGGGGGCTGACACCGTCGGAGACATCACTCTTCTCGGTTATCAATCCCGTTGATCAGCCCGCTGAGCATTTTCGCGATTTCTTCCAGCTGTGATTTCCATGTCTCCTGCTGTCGTTTTTGACGGCAGTGTGCAGTCGAGGGGACGACCGGCCCCTGTTTTATCATCGCTGTTTCGACGGCGGATCGAGTGATGCTCTGCCGGCGCCATCGCTGCCAGCGGTGGATGGCTTCGCTGGCAGCGATGGCGTTGGTCGAACGGATTTCGTGGGTGCGGTGAGCACTCGTCCTGACGGATTGGAAGGCATTGCCGGGGGCGCAGGTTTCTTTTCCGGACCGGCGAGTTTTGCAACTCCTGCCGGCATGGCGGGTGCTGCAGGCTTCGCGGCTGCCGCCGGCCTGGAGAATGCTGCCGGCCTCGATAATGCCGCCGTTCTGGTGGGTGCCACTGGCTGTGCAGCGGCATCGGTACTCCCGGTTGCGGCGGGCGGCGTGGCCGTGGGGGCTGGCACGGCAGGCGGCACAACGACGTCCGATTCGGTTGCCGTCCCGGGGGATTGCGGCGCGTCGGACTGTGTTTGGGCGGCGATGCGGAGATCGCGACAGGCGAGCAGCGAACCTTTTTCGTAGTGAATATTTTTGAGTGCGATCGCGTATTCGGAGCGAGCCCGGAAGAGCTGAATTTCCGCCTGAGCAGCTCTGCGGACGGCATCGACCTGGCGTTCATCGTTGGACTGGAATTCGGTTCGTGCGAGGACGGCATCGAGGTACTTGCGGGCGGCCGCGTATTGGGCGAGTGCATTTCTGACGGCGGTGAAGGCTCGTTCCTGATCGCTGAAAGCCCCCGTGAGATTGCTGACGATTTCGCGCTGTTGTTCGCGCTGAACGGTACGTTCACGGGCGAGATTCAATTCTGCGTGAGCAACTGCGGCATGTCCACGGCGAAACCCGATCGGGACATTGAGCTCGACGCCCATCATCCATTCCTGATGATTGCCTGTCAGAATGTTGCCGACAGCGGAATCGGGTGAGCTGCCGCTTTGGATGCCGGACTCAAGCAGGGTATCACCAAACCCGCGGACACGATAGCGTCCGACGGCGTCCAGTCGTGGGTTGAGGAAGTTTTTGGCTGCGATCAGTTCGAGTTCACGTTTTTTCACTGCCAGATTCTGGCGTTGAACTTCAGGCCGCTGGGTGAGTGATTCGGAGATCGAGGAATCCCAGTCGAAGACGATTTCTGCAAGGACAGGATCGTCACAGGGACGGATGATAGTGCCATCCGTGACGGGCAGTCCCATCAGCAGTCTCAGGCGACGCTCAGCCGCAAGCACACCGCCCCCGGCCTGAAGAGTGCCGCCGGTGGCGCCATTGCGAACTTCGGTACCATTGAGCAGACGGCCGAACATGGCGTCTTCCATTTCCGACTGCAGCTGCAGCTTCTGCTGTTCCAGCAGCAGGGCTTCGAGCTGGTTGCGGGACGTCTTGTCGGGGTCTGTGTTCTGCGGATATTTTTCTTCACAAAGTTTCGCGACCTGCTGCCACGCATTGCGGCGCGCGTCAAATTCACGATAGGCCAGATAAAGGTCCCAGTAAGCGTTCTCGAGATTGCTGATGTAATCACGAAGGGAGATCTGAAAGTCGGTATCAGAGATGTCGCTGTTCACTTTTGCGATCTGGATGCCGTTGTAGACACCGGGGGTCGAACCGGGGCCGGCGATGCGGTTGAATTCCATACCGCCCCCCTGCAGCAGTGGCTGCCGCATCTCAGCTTCGACCCACGAATTCCATGAACTGAAAAACTGGTTTGCCGGAGCGTTGTTGATGTCGGAGTCGGCGACGGTGCGGAGGGCCATCTGTGAGCCCGCGGCGGACTTCTTTGAGAGTTCAATCTGATAGTCGTCCCACTGCTGCTGAAAAGCCGTGGCACCGCCGGCATAGAAGCTGTTGTTGTAGAGACGATCGTTCTGATTGAAGCTGGCAATCGCAGCCAGTTGCGCATCAAAGACGCTGAGGGCCGCTTCGGACCCAAACCGCGGATCCATCTGCTGGATTTGTCGGGAGAAGACGGTTGAGGCGGTATCGGGGGACCGCAGCAACGTGCCGCCGAGGTCCCTGAGGACGGCTGAAGTGGCAAGCGCGGTGGAAAGCACCTGTGAGAGGGAATAGTCGCGGTAGGCTTTCTCGTCCAGCGACTCGAGGTCGCGTGCGGACATGGGTCGCGGGGTCGCACGGACATCGCTGAATGCAGGTGGTGCCGGGTGATCAACCTGACGCATCACATCGTCAGAGGCTTTCGTCTGGTGCCTGACGGTCTGGTGCAGGACCGGGAGGGTTTTGGTCGTGCAGCCGGAGCCCTGCAGCAGCGTTCCGGTGGCGGCAACGAGAGCGGCTGAGCGACCGAGTTTTCGGAGTCTGCTGAGAAACCCTGAGGCACCGTCGTGCGGATGACTGACCTTGTTGCTGAACATCTCTTCCCCCTGACACAGCGCCGGCCAGCAGGACCGGCGATCCTTCCGGAACCCCCAGGCGCCGAATCTTCAGTTTCGTTCGGCAATTCCCCATTAAAGTCGGGAGAACAATCACAGGGATTTCAGCCGGCACGATCGGGAGATCTGCTAAACGAGGATCATAACCCCCATTTACCCCAGAACACCATCGCAGGAATTCCGCTCGGCGAGCCCATTCCGCGGACGTTGCGGTCACTTTCTGCATCACTTTCGTGTATAGTGTCGTTGCGGCGTCTGTGCCGATTTCCTCGACCCTTACAGTTCGGCTTAGCCATGCCCAGACGCGATTCTCGTCCCAATCCCCGCGGTTCCTCTTCCCGCGGCGCATCTCAGCGACCGGACCGTCGTCCCGGGCCCACGCGGGTCGCGGAATCTCGCGGTGCCCTGCCGCCAGCGCGGCCACAGCGACCAGGCGGGGCCGAGGAATCAGAAGATCCAGAGTTTTCTCCGGTTGTCCCGGGGGATGAGGCGGATTCTGAGTCGGGGGCACCCGGGATGCGGCTGCAAAAGTTCCTCGCGGTTTCCGGCGTGGATTCGCGAAGAAACTGCGAACAATACATTCGCGACGGGCGAGTGACTGTGGACGGCGAAGTGGTCACGGATCCTGCGCGGCTGGTGGATGCTGAGGTCCACGACATTCGCCTGGATTCCGAGCGGAAACGGCTGCCGCGGTTCCGCTACTTCCTGCTGAATAAGCCGAAGGGCGTGCTTTGCACCAACAGCGACCCGGAGGGCCGTCCGCGAGCCGTGGACCTGATTCCCGCGGGCGATCAGCGGCTGTTCACCGTCGGCCGACTTGACGAAAATACTCAGGGTTTACTGCTCCTGACAAACGACGGAGATCTGGCACAGCGGCTGGCTCATCCACGGTTTGAAGTGGTGCGGCGCTATCGATGTCAGGTCGCCGGTCAGCCCACTCCGGAAACTCTGCAGCAACTCCGGGAGGGGATGTACTTTGCCGAGGGCTTCTTTCGATTTCGCCAGATTCGCTTTGTGCGTCACCAGGGACGAAGCACGGTGCTGGAGCTGGAGCTGCAGGAAGGTAAGAACCGCGAAATCAGACGCCTGCTGGCGCGCGTCGGTCACAAAGTTCTGGCATTGGAACGAATCGCATTCGGTCCTCTGCTACTCGGGTCGCTCCCCTACGGCCGATTCCGCGAATTATCCCCCCAGGAAGTCCGCTCGCTCAGGCAATTTCCTGACGGAGGCCAGCCGGATGACCGTCGTGGAGGGGGAAGTTTCGGGTATCGGCCAGGAAAAACGCGGGGGCGACGCCCGAAACGCCCGGCTCGCAGTCCTGCAGCAGGTGCAGGTGCAGCCGCCGGCACGAAATCAACAGCCCGCCAGGGGGCTCCGAAATCGCCGCCTACGGGAAAAGGGCGGCGCGGAGAAGCCCGGCGCGGGAATGCGGCCAGTGGTTCCGGCCCGCGTTCTGGTTCCGGTGCTGCCCGCAAAAGTCGCCCTCGCTAAGCCGCTGCTGGTAAACCTGGGAAACGAAAACACAGCATGGATCCGTTGTTCTCGGAATCAGCATTCCCCGGGTGTTCTCATCCTTGACATCATCGCTGCCGTCTGACATCCTACGCGATTCGCGCGTGGTCGGGGGGTTCGTTAAAGTAAAGATTCTCCGTCCTTCAAGAGATTTATTGTGGAACACGGCTGGGTCTTTTGTCGATCCGCTGCCGAATCTATTACCTCTTGGACGCTTTCCGCCAAATTCAACCGGACCTGTAGTCATGCCCCAACCCAAACGACGGCACTCCAAGGCACGTTCTCGTAAGCGAAACAGTCACAATACGATCAAACCAATCCAGGTGGCACGTTGCTCCCAGTGCGGAACCATGGTTCCGACTCACGTCATCTGCCCCACATGCGGCTACTACCAGGGAAGAACACTGGTCGAGGTATCCGAGGAATAAGCTGCGATGCGTATCGCTCTGGATGCCATGGGCGGTGACTACGCCCCGGCCCCGAATATCCTTGGTGCCATCGAAGCTGTCGAGCGTTTGCCGAATCTGGAAGTGCTCCTTGTCGGCGACCGCCCCAGCCTCGAAGCCGAACTCACTAAAATCGGCCCGCTCCCGTCTGCCATTCGGATAGTCGAATCCGAAGGTTTCGTGGGAATGGACGAAAAGCCGACGACCGCACTCCGGGAAAAACCAAACTGCTCAATCGTGCGGTGCTGGCAGCTCATGGCATCCAGTATGGCGGATGCCGTCGTCAGTGCCGGTCACACGGGTGCGGTCGTTGCCGCCGGCTTGCGGACTCGACTGTTTCTGAAGGGCGTCAAGCGTCCGGGAATCGCAGTGCGGCTGCCGACGCTGAAAGGGTCCTGTATCCTGATCGACGTCGGAGCCAACCCGGCCGCTCGTCCGGAGCATCTGGCCCAGTACGGACTGATGGGGTTCGTCTACGCCCAGAAGATGCTGGGAATAGCCGCCCCGCGCGTGGGGCTGATGAACATCGGCAGCGAAGAGGGCAAAGGAACGGACCTCTACCGCGAAACCCACACGCTGCTCATTCAGTCACCCATCCGCGAATGGTACGTGGGAAATGTCGAGGGACGCGATGTGTACCACGGCGATACCCACGTGATCATCAGCGAGGGATTCGTGGGCAACGTGATCCTTAAGGTCAGCGAAGGAATGGCAGAATTCCTGCTCAAGACCGTCGGGCGAACGCTCATGAAAGAACTGACAACGGAACGCGAGCACGCCGAGCAGCTGCTGGACCAGCTGGCGGATCAGTTCCATTACCGCGAGTCCGGTGGTGCGCCATTGCTGGGCATTGATGGTGTTTGCATTATCTGTCACGGCTCCAGCGATCACCGGTCCATTCGAAATGCCATTCGCATGGCAACAGAGATGGACAACCATCACATCAACGCTCAAATCACAGAACTGCTGATGCAGGCCCAGTAGCATGCCCAGAATCGCGCTTTTTTTTCCCGGCCAGGGTGCTCAGCATGTTGGCATGGGCAAGCGGCTCGCAGCTCAGTACCCTGCCGCCAGACGACTCTACGACGAAGCCGCAGAGATCCTCGGCTACGATCTCGCGTCGCTGTGTTTCGACGGTCCCTCTGAAGAGCTGGATTCCACGGAAATCAGCCAGCCGGCCATCTTCGTGACCAGTCTCGCCGCCCTCGAAAAACTCCGGCAGGATTCCCCCGAGATCCCGCTCGCCTGTGAAATGACCGCAGGCCTCAGCCTGGGAGAATACACCGCACTTGTGTTTTCCGGTGCCATGTCCTTCCAGGACGCTCTGCGAGTCGTGAAACGCCGCGGCGAAGCCATGCAGGCAGCCGCAGACGCCAGTCCATCCGGGATGGTCAGCATTCTGCTCATGGAAAGACCGCAGGTTGAACAAATCTGCCAGGAGGCCTCGGCACACGGTTCGATCCGGATCGCCAACTTTCTCTGTCCGGGAAATCTGGTTGTCAGTGGTGATAACGCCGCGTGTGAGCGAGCTGCAGAACTGGCAATTGCTGCAGGAGGTCGAGCGATTCCGCTGGCCGTTGCCGGTGCGTTCCACACTCACATCATGAAACCCGCAGACGAGGCCGTCGCAGAGGTGCTGGCTGAAGTCACCATCCGCCCCCCGGAAATCCCCGTGGTTTCCAATGTCGATGCACAAACTCATTCCGACCCCGAGGAAATCCGTGACCTGCTCATTCGCCAGGTGATCAGCCCCGTTCGCTGGGAAGATTCCGTCCAGCGAATGCTGGCGGATGGCTGCGACGATTTCTACGAGGTGGGTCCAGGAAAAGTTCTTCGTGGACTGCTCAAACGAATCAGTCGCAAGTCCAACTGCTCCACGATTAACGACTCCTTCGACGAGGCGGCCCCATAGCCTGTGCGTTCGCGTCCCCAGTGGCTGCAAATGCCCGTTTTATTTCAGAGACTCAGTCTCAATTTGTTTCCTCGCCAATTCCCCAGCAAAGCAGATCTGGAAATTGCCGAATAATCTGCAATAACATCGCAGAACAAGATCCCGCAGGTTTTCTGCCACCCCACTTCACCATACCTCTGCCACCAGGCCACCTGAGCAAAAGGTCCATCCCCATGACGCACGTTGTCGCCGAACCCTGTTTCAACTGCAAGTACACCGACTGTGTCACAGTTTGTCCGGTCGAATGCTTCTACGAAGGCGAAGCAATCCTGTTTATCCATCCGGAAGAGTGCATCGACTGCGAAGCCTGCGTGCCGGAATGCCCTGTCGCGGCAATTTTCCACGAAGACAACCTCCCAGGACAGTGGGCCGACTACAAGGCCCTGAACGCCGAGATGGCGACTGCCTGTCCTTCGATCACCGAGCGCAAGACTGCTCTTGCAGACGAAGGCAATTGCGCCGCCCCGGTGGTGAACCATAAGAAAAGCTAGTCGTTTTGTTGATTCGCCCATCAGGGCTCTGGCTGAATTCTTCGCCAGAGCCTTTTTTCTGCGCTGCTATTACTATGCCCAGTCCCGGCCTGCTGCTTCCCGTCTTCCAGAACTGGGCCTGCCACAACTGCGGCGGTTGCTGTCGCGAGCACGTCATTGGAATCACGGCCGAAGAAAAGCAGCAGATCGAAGCTCAGGGCTGGTCAGCTGCAGACGGTGTTCCTGACGACTCGCCGCTCTTCGTGCCGCTGGGAACCGGCTGGCGAATCAATCACCAGGCGGACGGAGCCTGTGTGTTTCTGGCCCCCAACGGTCTCTGCCGCATTCACTCGAAGTTTGGTGAATCAGCAAAGCCGCTCGCCTGCCGGCTCTATCCATACGCCATCCACCCTGCCGGCCATATTGTGACTGCCAGTCTGCGGTTCAGCTGTCCGTCTGTTGTGCAGAATCTGGGGCCAGCGGTTTCTTCTGTGCGGAGTACTGTCGAGGCCCTGGCAAGGGAGGTTGTTCCGGCCAGTTATCGGAACACACCGGCTCCCGATCTGCGTTCCGGCCTGCCATTCGACTGGCCGCGAATGACGCGGCTGCTGGCATGGATCGAGCGAGGTCTGTCTGACAGCTCGATTGCGTTCCCGCTGAGGCTCCAGCGGGTGCTCCTGTGGACTTCACTTCTGGGGCGTGCAGAATCGGAGGCATTGTCGGACGAGCATTTTGGGGACCTTGTGAAGCTGCTTTACGAGGCAGCAAGTCGGGCTTTGCCAGACGCAGCCGCCACAGCAGCCGCCCCCAACGGGCTGGCGAAAATGATGTTTCGTCAATTCCTCGCGCAGCTGCTGCGGCACGACACTGCGGCCAGTCTGGCCCGTTCCTTCAGAGTGCGTCTGCGGTTGCTGGTGGAAGGTCTCAGATTCACTTCAGGCCGGGGGAGTATTCCGCGACTGCCGGATCCGAACTCTGTGCGAGTGGCGTTTGTGGAGCGACCGGGTGTGTCGCGACCTGCCGTCGTTCCGCGAATTCCCTTCAGTGCTGCTGAAGCACCCCTGGCGTCGTGGGAGGCCGAATGGGATGAGCTCTTTACTCGTTATTTCCATGTGAAGCTGCAGGGAATGCACTTCTGTGGAGCTGCCTTCTACGGCTATCCAGTGCTGTCCGGTTTCTATTCTTTGGCGCTGATGTTGCCAGCGACACTCTGGACCGCACGCGTTCGGGCCGCATCAGAGCAGCGTACGCACCTGCTGCGACGTGACCTGGAAGCTGCACTGGCCACAATCGACCACAACTTTGGCTACTCCGAAGTTTTCAGCCTGCCCTCCTCGCGAAAACGTATCGACCAGCTGGCGGCGATGGATCAGCTGGGACGCATCGTGGCGTGGTACAGTCGCACAGCCTGACACTGGGATGGTGAAACGACGCGAATGCTGCCCATAGTCGCGTTTCGCTCCGCGAAACGACCACCCACCCTCCTCACCGCTGAAATCCCCAAAACCTGACCTTTCCTCGCTCAAGCCAAAACCGCGTCTGAACTCCCGGATCACCACCGTTTCGTCATCCCACGGCAGGGGTGTCTGATCTGTCACACACGCGCGCGCTACGTCCCCTGAAGTTCCACCAGCGAACGCCCATCGCAGAGCCTTGCGATGGCTTCTCCAAACATTGGAGCTGCATTGATGACCTGCAGGCTGCGTGTGACAAAGGCGGGGGAGAGTCGAAATGGTGGGATGGTATTGGTGGTAACCAGTCGATTCAGTCGGGCTGATTCAAGGACTGCTTCCGCGTCGGCGGCGAACACGCCGTGCGCGACCGTTGCCCAGACCTGCAGGGCACCGTGGTGGCGGCAGGCTTCGGCGGCTCGCGCAAGTGTTGTGCCGCGGCTGACCAGATCATCCACAAGGATGACTGTTCGTCCTTCGACATCGCCCACGACCCGCTCACCGCTCACAACACCGGCACTGCGATGTTTCTCCACGAAGGCCATTGAGATGACCTGACGCGTGCGACGTGCGAGTCGTTCGCGGAAGACCATTGCACGTCGCACACCGCCAATGTCCGGGCTGACGATCGCCACGTCCATTTCCAGCGCGATTGCTGAGACAGGTTCCAGCAGCAGTGGGAGGGCTTCAAGGTGTTCAGCAGGGATGCGAAATGCGTTTTGAAAGGCGGCCACGTTGTGAACGTCCATGGTGAGCACCTGGGTGGCGCCAGCGGATTCGAGCAGACTGGCGACGTAACGGGTTGTCACCGGATCCCGCGGCTTTGAACGCTGGTCCTTGCGGGAAAAGCACAGGTAGGGCATTACGGCTGTGACTCGGGACGCACCGGCGTCCCGAACAGCGCCCAGAAAGAACAGCAGTCGACAGAGCTTGTCGCAGACGCTCTGGTGCGCTTCCGCATAGAGCGATTGAATCACAAATACGTGTCGGTTTCGCACACTGCACAGCGGTCTGACTTTGAATTCACCATCTTCGAACTGGCGTTCTTCGTGCGGCAGCAGCTCGGTATTTGCAGCGGCCGCTGCTGCTTCGCCAAACGAACGGCTGGTGTTCAGAGCAAACACTGCCGGTTCAGAACTTGTCATTGCACTTCCCCCACTGGCAGCACTGAGAACTGGGTGCTGAGAATTCCAGAGCGGAAGTGCGGCAAATGGCGTGCTCAGAAAACTGCCGTGTATGGGGGAGTCGTTTTCGCGGACGTAATCTTCCGCAGGCTCCTATTTCGCTTTCCAGTCACTGATCAACTGTTTGGTGTCAGCGAGGAATTTTTTGCGGAGGTCCGGGTTTCGTTTCGGATCGACGCGAATGACTTCGGTAAATCGACCAAGTGCAGAAAGACATTTTTTGGAAGATCCCGTTGTCGCTCCGGCACCATGCATTACCTTGATGTAGTCATTGAATTCCCGGTACAGCTCATCCTGCATTTTATAGAGTTCGTTCTGGTCCGTCAGACTGCTCAGCTTTTCCAGCGTCACCAGCGATTCCTCCATCCGCCGGATGTACTTTGCTTCATCGACCGACAACATTCGATTGATCGGCCCGTAGCTGAACCAGCCAACAGCGGCCACCACCAGGACTGCGACAACGATCCCGGAACCTCCGGGAACCGAAAAACCGCCTCCCGAGGATTTACTGGCTGTGGATTTTATCGGAGAGGGTGCCGGCCGTGGCGGCGCGGTGGGTGTCGGCACACTGGCTGGTGGGCTGAATGCAGGACGCTGCACCTGAGCTGATGCTGATCCCGCCGCGACCATCGCGTTACCGACAGCAGGCGATGTGGATGCTGAGCTGGTTTCACCTGCTGAAATCGGTGCTTGTTTGCCCGCAGCATTGGCTGAAGCGGGTTCCGCGAAAACTTCGCTGAGAATATTGTCCACCAGCTTTTCTTCTGCCTTCTTCCCCGTGCGACGTCCGGTCGCGACGGCTGCAGCAGGTTCTCGACTGTTCGCGGCTGGAGTTGAAACCGGCGATGTGCCTGGGGCGACGCCTTCCGAGGCTGTTGTGACGGCCTGCCGCGTTGCCGCCGCCGCAGCGGCCTGTGCGGCAGCGGCCT
>Ga0169931_10014243_pt1 | contig 10784 bp, 4 predicted proteins | sample Kivu_15m_20L_FD_129675 | JGI IMG/M metagenome (GOLD analysis project Ga0169931, IMG submission 129675) | Freshwater microbial communities from Lake Kivu, Western Province, Rwanda to study Microbial Dark Matter (Phase II) - Kivu_15m_20L... | ecosystem: Environmental > Aquatic > Freshwater > Lake ... | reverse complement strand
TTCAGAATTCGTTGAATTTATAAAGAACAAGAATAGATATACAAATCTAGGAGCTAGAATTCCCAGAGGAGTCCTTCTTGAAGGACCTCCTGGAACCGGAAAGACTCTCTTGGCTAAGGCTGTAGCTGGAGAAGCAGGGGTTCCTTTTTTTGCAGCTTCTGGATCAGATTTTGTTGAAATGTATGTTGGAATGGGAGCAAAGCGTATTCGTAAACTTTTTGCTCAAGCTAAAGAAAAATGTCCCTCTATTATATTCATAGATGAAATAGATTCTATAGGAAAAGCAAGGACAAACTCTGATTTTAGTAATACCGAAAGGGAAGAAACTCTGAATCAACTACTTGTTGAAATGGACGGATTTGATACTGAACAAAATGTTATAGTAATCTGTGCAACTAACAGAAAAGATCTTCTTGATAAGGCTTTGACTAGATCCGGTAGATTAGATAGAGTAGTGCAGTGTAATTTACCAGATAGGAAGGAAAGAGAAGAAATCTCTAAAGTATATTTGAAAAAAATCACACTCAACGACAGCATCCATATTAATGAATATTCAGCAAGAATAGCAGCTAAGACTCCTGGATTTTCTGGCGCAGATTTATCAAACCTTGTTAATGAAGCTGCTATAATAAGTGCTAGAGAAAATAAAGAATCAGTGGATCTCGATTCATTTGAGAAAGCATATGACAGAAAAATATCAGGATTATCAATTACTAAACCAATCAATGAAAAAGAGAAAAAAATAATTGCCTATCACCATGCCAGTAAGGTCATCGTCGCATGGTTTTCTGAATATGCAACTCCGTTTTTAAAAGTAAACATTATTCCCAAACAAAAATCCAGTGGGTTTGAACATACAGCAGAAGATGACAAAAAATTATACACAAAAGAGCAATTACTAGATATGATTTTAATAAACCTCACTGGAAAGGTAGCAGAAGAATTTTTCTTTGGGACATACACGGATCATTCTATTCAAAATTTGGTAAAATCTACTAGTTTAGCATATAAGATGTTGACGAAATGGGGAATGAGTGAAAATAGCCTACAAACATATGAAATGAGTGCTGAGAGTAATGAAATATCAGACAAGACATTAATGGTAATGAATTTCTTTAATAAACATACAATTTAGGAAGTAGACATTGAGGTTCTTCAAATTATAAATAAAAATGTTGAGAAAATTAAAAATATTCTTACCACCCATAGGGAGCTAGTTGAGAGGTAATAAATCGTATTTATTATCAAATATAGATTGGCCGATGAATTAATTCAAAAGGAAGCTCTGGACCTAAAAGAGATTATAAATATAATAGGTGAAAGACCGTACCCTCTTCCGGTATCTGTGACAGAATATCTGAATCAAACAATATCTGAACCTCAGTAAATTCTTTATTTTATAAATATATTTAATATATTTAAGTTTAATATAAATTAAACAATCTAGAATTTATTTAAATATTTTTTAATTTAAAGAAAAAAATATTTTTTATGAAGTTACTAAATTAAAAATAAAAATAATTTTATTCTACAATATATGGTTACATCAATTACTTCTAATAATAAACTTATTGCTAAGAATTATTCAATAAATAATTATAATATCCAATAAAGGATCACTTAAGAAGCTCTCTCTTTGATTTGCAACCTTCTCTGAGAAACAATTTTTCACATTTTCTTATTAGAATATAAAGTTTAATTATATCGTTTAAGGATAATAATTGTAAATGGCTGAAAACAGTCCGTTCCTAAAAGTAAAAGAATCTTCGAATGCATCGACTGAAAAAGACCAAGACGATATAAAATCTGATTCTTATAATGAAAGTCTCGCAGATGAAGAATTATTTAAGATAAATCAACAACTTCTTCAGGAGGAAATCCAAAAAATCAAACTAAAAGCAGAAGAATCAAGTAAGATTAATAAGAGTTTAATAACTTTATCAGAAACAAATAAAATAACAGAGGCTTTTGAAAATTTACTTTGCACTAAATTAATTATTAGCAAGGAATCAAACCTTTTGATACTTAAACCATATTTCTGTTATGAAATATTGTTCCACTTAAAAAATTCCCAGAATGTAAATATAAAACTAGAAATAGTCGAGAAGCTGAATTGGATCATCAACAAAATCCACACCAACGCCTACATTATTGCTAATAAATCAACATTGAAAAGCTTCAAGACAAACAACACAGTAAACTTCATGAATGAAATTATAGACATACTGATCGAGAGTAATAGAGAGCACAATTTGTCAGAGAAGCTTTTAAATTTCTTGGAGAGAGTGTTCTATTTATCAGGAATAAAAGTGAAATATGTGAAGCACATTTTTGAGAAACTTGGAGATTTATTTGAAATCAAGAACTACGATGGAAATAAATTTGTGCTCTATTTAAAACTTTTAAATGTAATCTATAATCTGAGTAATTAATCCTTTTAGAGAATGTTTCAAAAATCCATCCATGACGGCCTGAAATTTCCTGAAAAATATTTTTTCTTTAATAACACTAACTCAGAATTACGCGTAGACACAGAAACTCTTCAATACAAAAATATATCTATTGTAAAGGGATATACAGTTGTCATGTGGATACGTCCTGAGCAAGTTAATTTAGATTCATCGAACAAAAAAATAATTGACGGTTCACTTCTCTTTTACATCCATACATCTAAGTATATTTCATTTGAGGTCTATTTAAAAAACAAATCAATCTTTTACAGGATTGTTTACAACATCAACGATAGCACACAGAAAAATGAGACAAATCTAAGTCATCTATTTGATATAGATAATGGAAAATGGACGATGCTTGTATTTTCTCACAAGCCATCGAGTTTTTTGCAGAAATCGGAATTCACGGCGTGGAAAGACACACATGAAAATTTCTGTGTTAAGAATGTAGAATTCCCTAACGTTAAAAGTCAAAAAATTTTGTCTATTGGATTCTTTAAGGACTTCACTGGGCAGGCGTCAAATGTTTTTATGCTGAATGAAAGTATCTCAAATTATCATGTAATTAAGGATCTTTCATTTTATAATTTCGGATTTTATAACGAAAAGAATATAAGAATTTTCAAAGAATTTTTAGAGCAAGACATTCACAGCTCGAAATCTCAATCTGAGCTTAAGCAATTGTTTGAATCTATATTATTTATCTACTCCCCTTGTAGAGTAAGAAGCAATATTTGTAAAGATGTCATCGATAATATCAATGCAGAGATAACAACAACTATAGAAGGAAATATACTCGTAGGCGGAGTAGTTTCTGATTTAAACATATACAACAATATTTCTTTCTTAGGAGGATTACAAGTGTTTCTTCCTATTTTCGAATTTTTTTCATCCACACAATTAGTCTCTAGTAATGTTTTGGAAGAGGCCATTAACCTGATCATAACCGTCATTGATAAAAAGAATTTTTTTGAGGTAATCAATCAAAAAATAAAATTTAAATATTATTTTAGAAAAATTCAGATTCTGGTTTATTCTTCAATTTTTTAGGAATGTTTTTCGAAAGTTATAACAAATCAATATTTTCTCGGGAAATTGTTTTAAAGCTTCTTCAAATAGCTGAAATATTGACCAGAAATGAGTCAAATCCTAAGGAGTTTTTTAAGTTTTTATTATTTAATCCAAAAATATTTTCGAAATTTGAAATCCATTTACAAGTAAACATATGATGTAAGTAATTTTTAGATTGAATTATGGAAATGCATAGCTGAAATGCATTTGGGCAGAATTTCCACCTTTAACAACTTTTTCGATGCAAAGGATGCTTTTGAATTGATAATTAAAGTATATGACAATGACCTTAATCTATATTGTTGTAATGATCACTATAAAATGCTATGTGAAACAGGCAAGGAGAATATGATTTTAACTCCTCCTTTGATTGCGAAAGTTTCGAGTCTAATATCAATAATAGAGGCTACTCTAACCTCGAATAAAATTATCGCGATCGATCAACTTAGGCAGATTGTGCCTTTTTTATCTTATGAAATATCTCCTTGTTTGCAAAAAAATTTTTTAATAATTCTCAACAAGATTTTCAAATCAAACCAAGATATAAGTGAAAAAATAACCTCCAAGAAGTCTTCTTATTCCTTGTATTCCCTTTATTCTTCTAAAACCAACACTAATGAAAAAACTCGAATGAAATACATTCTATCCTTCACTAAAGCAAAGGGTATAGAACATCTTTTATACATGATGAATGTCTCGACTCTTGATGTTAGATTGGAATGCATCAAAATTTTCGAACTGTTTACAAAAATTCCTTCTGTATTACCATTTGGAATAGAGGACGATCTAATTCCTTTCATTACACATTCAATCTTTCCTTTGAAGACACCTATTAGAAATTTGAAACCTAAAGCAGAAAGTCGAAAAGAAAACATCAACATAATTCAGGAAACTAAATTAGAAAAAAATATGTTAAGAATGTCAATAAAAAACGAATATTATATTAATAGAGATGCTTTTGCTAAGGTAAGTTATAAAGACGGAACCCTAACTCAAGATTTAAATGGAAAAACCGACGCCATTTATCCAAAGGAGTCTGACGATAATATAAAATTTCCAAATGAGGATGAAAATTTGACATCAGATTATATAATAACTAGGACCAAGGAGAAATTTATAGTAGAGAAAAGCACTTTAATGAGTGTTAAAGAAATAATAAACTTAGATATTGAAGAAAAGCCCATGGTTAGGGTTAATAAAAATTCTTTGATTTCTTTGGAAGAAGATTACTGGCGATTGATGTCAAAGGGGGGTATAATAAAAAATTTGGGGGTACCCATCACTTACAGTAAATATTATGCGAATATTCAGAACGATTTATTCGTTGAGAAACTTTACGAATATCTAATGAAATGGATGACCAACAACACCATCACAAGAAGAAACACAGACGATGCTGATAATATAGAATTTGAGCCAGCTTTAAATATAATCATGAAGATAATCATGCATTCAAATATAGTAATAAAACAAAAATGCCTGGTAGATTTTCTAATGCTTACTGTTTATAACAAACGAAATTGTTATATGATGATAAAGAACAAATACTTTTATCAATGGCTTTTAGACCTGATATTGCCTTATCAAGTCTTACTTATTGAAAACTACGCAGATCACAAACAATCAGGATTAGCAGCTACAATTATGGAACTAGGAGCTAAAATACATACGAATGTGATAATAAATTCCTTACTCTACGAAGAGAAAGAAAACACAAAAACAAATGAGAAAAATTATTCAGATAGCAAAATTAACACGAAAACAGATCACAGCTTAGTCTTCCAATTTTTGCTAACTTGGATGTATAAAATCAAAAAAATCTCCTCGATTGAAGGCAAGGCAGCTTGTAATATGATCAGATATTTACTAATAAATTTAGTAAATATTTTCAAAGACCAATTGAAGCTTATGTCTCCTAGTTATAAATTTCCTATGTGGCAGAACTTTCTCAACTTAACTCTTATAATATATGAATTCATTGTATATTCAAATTTTGATAAAAAAATCTCTTCTAAACAAATAAACTTCGATCAACTTGAAAAAAATGAAATTTTGGTGGAAATTATACAAAATTTGAATTATGACTATGATGGCCAAGAATCAGAGAAAAATAACTTTAACTCTTTTAATAAAGAAATCAATTTACCTAATTTCCGTAATGACAATGAAGTAGGTGGAGTCGCTATGATCGACATATGGATTGATAAAGAACTCTGTTTTAATTTATATGATTGCTTTAAAGGAATATGGCAAGAGAGTATTTTTAAACCTGAGAAGAAATCATCTTCAGTTCTTACAGATGAATTGAAGTATATCGAAAACATTACAAACAAAATGATATTTGAAAACAAGCCAAATTTCTTTATTGAAGACTTAAAAATTCTTTTATTCAGCTCAAGCACAGATAATATTTCCTTTGAGCAAGGAAGAACCAACAATATTTTAAGAGCAATTCTAAATTTCATAATCATAATAATAAGACTTTCAGAAAACAAAAACGAGGTATTAAACTGGGTTAGAGAACTTGAAAAATTCACCTTTTTTATAATTTCAGCTTCCGAAAATGCAAAAATTGCAGAAAACATTCAATTAGGAAAAAGCTTCCTACAATACGCACAAGAAGAAATTTCTCAAGCTCTTGCTATTGTGTTTAATTTTTTGATAGAAGAGCTGAATTCGCCTAGAAGAGGGAAGTTCTCAACAGATTTAAAAGAGATATTTGTAAACACTCTACGTTTTATTTTTATCTATTTCACACAGATTGTTGATAGGGTGAATGTTCTTATCCAATCTAATTCGAGCGAAAATTCCTCAACTATTTTTTCTTATTTCAACACCATTAAAAATGCAATAATGATTAGGCCCACTATGAGCCCACAATTTTTTTCTCCTTGTTGGAAGTTATATACTGAATTCCTAGTGGATAAAACTAAATCAAGAATTTTTTCGATTGATGACATTAGAGAATTCAAATTAAATAAATTTATTGATATTCCTGAACGATTTAATTCAGAGGGATGGGTTCATGCTTTTCAAGAGAATAATGCAATTTATAAACTAATTAAGAATCAGTTTAACTTCAGCTACTTTGAAAAGCTTATAAGAACAAGAATATTCCAAGCTGATTTTTTAATCCCGAACAACGAAATCTGTGTAAATGAGAAATCTTTTATTAACAAGGTTTATAAAAAAATTTCTAGTTCGATTAAAGAGTCTCTTCAGACTTTAGAAAACAAATTCAAACTTGAAATATTTGAATATTTTTTTAACAAAAAAAATTTGACATCCAAATGGAGAAAAATAAAAAAAGGGATGTTCCAATGGAGGGGCAAATGGAGTAACTTAGAAAAATTTTTAGCTCTTAGCGAAGATAAACAGATAAAATATAAGTTAGCTAATCATTATACCAGAAGCATCTCCCAACCGCTTCTATTTTCAATTTTTGATGTAAAAAACTATTTACCAAAATTTTCGAAGTTTAATAAGGAAATATTTTTAGATTTAAATTTCTCAAAAGAAAATACGAACGAGAAGAAAAATTTTTTAGTTAATGATGCATGTATTAGTAATATCAATAGACTTAGCAATTCAGATTCCTACGAATCTAAAGAAATTTCAGAAAAAGATACAAGAGAAAATTTTAATTGTAATAATTTTAATATTAATGAATTACTGAAAGTTAAGCAATCTACTAATAAATCATTGCTTTATTATACAGACTCAGAATTTTCAGATTTTATAGACAAATACAGCAATGTAGAAAAATTAATAAAATATTTTCTTTTGTTTTATACGATTGATAATTTTCCTGAGGTAATTTTAAATATGACTGAATATTTCATAAAATTGAATTCGTTTTCGAATGTTTATGATGTCTGTATGATTAAACTAAAAGGACACAAAAAAGGGAAAATCATAATAACACAGGATGAAATTATATTTGTTAACCTTGTTGAAATTTTCAAAGAAAATAAAAACATGGAAGATAAGTGTGTCGAATCTTTGTTTCCTATGGATGAGAAACCTAATCAGAAATTTACTCTGAATATCACTATTTCTGAAGTTAAGCAAATTCATAAACGGAGACTGTATTATAAAAAAACTGCATTAGAAATTTTTACTTTAAAGAATAAATCTTATTACTTTAACCTCAATACGCAATCAGAAAGAGATTCATTCTGCAAAATAATTTATGAACAATCGAGTCATAAGGATAATCCGTATTTGTTTGAATATCATTTAGATATTAAAAAGAATACGGGTGTAGTTAATAAACTTATCGAAGAATGGAATGCTTGGAAAATTTCAAATTTTGAATTTTTAATGAATCTCAATAGTCTGAGTGGGAGATCCTTTTTGGATCTTACTCAATATCCTGTATTCCCATGGGTTCTTAATGATTATTCCCAGATTTCTAAAAAGGTGACAGAGGAAAATTTGAGGGATTTAAGTAAGCCAATCGGTGCTTTAGGGAGTAAAGAAAGAATCGAAAACTTCAATACAACCTTTCATGAGTCTTCCTCTAACATAGAAGAAAACATGTTCAATGAAGGCCCTTACTTTTACAATTCTCACTATTCCAATCCTTTCTACGTTACAAATTTTCTTGCTAGACTGCTTCCTTATGCTGCTTGTTGTATTGAATTACAGGGAGAAGGGTTCGACCATCCTGATAGGCAGTTCTTATCTGTTTCGCAGGCTTTCTTTAATACAATGAATCAACCAACTGATATAAGAGAATTACTACCTGAGTTCTTTTATTTACCTGAAATGTTTATAAATATGAATCGCATAGATTTCGGAAGGGTTGAAGACAAAAAGCAGGTGGATGATGTAGAATTAGCCTCTAACAATCCTTATATGTTTGTTATTTCTAATCGATTATCGCTAGAATCAGATATAGTTTCATATAAAATTAATGAATGGGTTGATTTGATTTTCGGTGCAAAGCAACGTGGAAAAGAAGCAGAATCTGTCAAAAATCTTTTTTGGAAATTTACATATGAAGATGAGATAGACATCGAAGGAGTACACAAGACTAACATTGATGAGTATAACTCTTTTATTTCTAAAATATTTTTTGGGCAAACACCTAGCCAGATAATTTTGAAACCACTTAATCGCAAGCAGAATAAGGATGCTAGTAAAGTAAATAAAATGTTTATAGAATGTAGAAGACATTTGAAGGTCTTTCATTCTACATCAGAAGTTAAAAACAAATTTAAAACAAGGAAGGACATCATTAATAAAATGATTATAAAGATCCAATCTCTTGAAAATGATAAATTGATATGTGTATATAACAATGGTATCGTTCAAATTATGAAAGTTGATGACACGCCATATTCTTTATCCAGGTTTATTTTTATTAGAGAAAAAGAAATATCAATGAATAAATTACCCCAAGATGTAATAAATCAAGAATATCATAAAATTTCTTTCAAAATTATAACAGACGAAGATGATACTATAATGAAGGATATAAATATGAATCAACCAGTGAAGATATTAGGCAATGGTAGGTATATTGTTAAAGGAGGCTATTTCGACGGTAAATTTCTACTCTTTGATATGCAGAGCGAGTCAATGGTATATTTGTCAACTGAAGAAGATTCGAAGGTTACCTGTATAGAATCAGACAAGATGGAAAGGATTTTATTAGTCGGGACATCAACAGGAAGAATTTATTTATTCGACATTAACCTCTCATCTAATCTTCAGCAAGTATTAATATACACAAAACTTTTAACTGATCACGACAGCAAGATAAATTCTATATACATTTGTAATAGGCTGAATGTAATTGCTACAGTGGCCAACGACAAAACTTGTAATCTATACACTTTTCCAGAAATAGTCCTTTACAGGGTTATCAAACACCACACATACAATTTCGATTATGTATTGTTAGGAATGAATCCTCTGCCTTGTGTGATTCTCTATTCACAAATGGAATTGAAATTTTATTCATATTCCATAAATGGTCATTTAATGCATGTAGAAGATGATGGCGTTAAATATCTATTCTCTCCACAGATTATATCAGATGCCTCACATAGAGACAACCTGGTATATAAAAATTCCTTATTTAATTTAGATTTACGGGACTGAGAATGGGATTCTAATGGTACGTCCACTTCCTTATCTTTCTAATTCATGGAGAATCGAGTTGAATAAAAGATCAGATTCAGAGTCTTATTTGCTTCCTATTAAATGCTTCGATTTTTCTAAGGACAAAAGAGCAATTTTTTTCTGGCAGTATTTATTTTTTAATAATTATATATTTAGACTCGAAGATTTCAACATTTCTGTAATAAGGAACCCTAAAGAAAATAAGAAAAAGAGAAAGCCAAAATTTGATAACAATTCTTTAAGAGACATAATACAAAAGACTTTATTTGACAGATAATATCCTTAGTTATGATTATGGAAATAGTATCGTAATTATCATATCATATTATATAATATAATTTTATTTTTATGATTTGTTTTAATTAATTAAATAAAATGCATTTAAACTTAAACAGACAAAATAAACAACACATCGTTTTATGCACCAACTGCAATCAAGAGATTGCATTGCTAGAATATCCTCACCACAAGAACAAATGCTTTTTCCGCCAAACTTTTCATAATAGTAATAGAAATTATATAGACAAGGAAAATTTTATCATATCAGATCCGAATTATGCTACACTGAACTCTATTATTGGGATGAAATTAGATAATTTAGAGAAAAACAAAGAGGACAATTATATAAGAGATCAAGGACATTATAACATGAACGACGCTGTTGTAACTTTCGGATGCAAGAATAAAATGAAAGAAACAAAAGGCGATTCGAAAATAAGAAATAATTCTGAGGAAATAATCTCTAAAGAAAAGAAGCTGATTTTCGGAATCGAAAATGGATTGAAAGACAATAACTCTTTTTTAAGTGTTGTCATCCAAGTCATTTCTGCCATGCGTAAAATACGAAAACATATATTAAGAGACATAATTATTAACTCGAAAGATCAAAAGTATCAAATTTTATCACAATTGCAGAATGTTCTTAGAAATACAGAAAATCTAAATAAGGGAGATATAATTTCAATAACAGATTTAAGAAATTCGATTGCAGATGCGTTCCAATCTAGGAGGAAATTTTTGATTAATCATCCAGATGATCCAGCAGACGTATATTTTGCATTAATAAATTCTCTACATTCTGAATCAATAAAATGTCATCTAAACGAAATAAAAGACACGTCTTGTGAT
>Ga0169931_10014242_pt1 | contig 10784 bp, 6 predicted proteins | sample Kivu_15m_20L_FD_129675 | JGI IMG/M metagenome (GOLD analysis project Ga0169931, IMG submission 129675) | Freshwater microbial communities from Lake Kivu, Western Province, Rwanda to study Microbial Dark Matter (Phase II) - Kivu_15m_20L... | ecosystem: Environmental > Aquatic > Freshwater > Lake ... | reverse complement strand
GCCTTGTCCGCCCCGACGATGATGACCCGCTCCGCGAGGCGAACGTCTTGCCATTCGAGGCGGTGGAGCTCTTCGGTCCTTAGGCCGGCAAAGGCGCCGATCGCCAAGGTGGCGCGGATGTCATCAGGGGCGGCTTCCAACAGTCGGCGGACTTCGGCCGGGGTGAAGGTGCCGACCTCGCCGACGGCTTCCGGCTTGGCGACGGGCACCTCGGCAATCTCTTCGGCCAGATCCCGCGACACCCAACGGCGGGATTGGGCGAACTTGAACAGGGTCGTGACGCTCCCGGCATAGTTCCAACGAGTTCTGTTGGAAACGGGTTTGCCCTTGGCGTCGGCGAGGCCGCGAAGCCATTCCCCCACCACGGCGCCATGCAGGCTCGCCAGCGTGCCGGTGAATGCCCTGGCAAAGGCGGTCAGGTGGCTTCGCAGCTTGGCGAGGTAGGCGTCGGAACACTTGGCGGCCTCCCGGTCGGCCAGCAGCGCGGCCACGGCCTCGCCTACGGGCACCTTGGGAGCGTTGGCCGGGTGTCGCTTGGCGTAGTCGGCCACAGCTTCCGCCAGGGTGACACCGGGCGGGAGCTTCCGGTGTGCCTCGACGAGTTCGGCGGCGGCGGCGTAAACGCTCAGTCCCAACGGCGAGAGAATTTGCTGGGCGGAGTCGAATTGCTGGCGTTCTTCGGCGGTGAAGCTGAGGGCATCGGGACGGCCGACGGCGAAGGCTTCCGCGGCTTCGTGGGCGGCTTGCTTGGCCTTCGCCATGTCGCCGAAGTCCCGGACCCGACGCTTCCCGCCCGGTTCGTAGTAGGACAGGGTGGCGAGCTCGTAATCCCTGCCCCGGATTGTCCGCTTCCGGCGGTAAATCTTCGCCACGAACGAACCCCGGCGGATTTCCACCGGGCCAGCCGATTCAACCTTCGTTCCGACCGCCTTCATGGGGTCACTGTCGGAAATCCGTAGGAACTTTCAAGACTTTTCAGGAAAACACCTGAAAAGATTGGTGGAGGCGGGGGGAGTTGAACCCCCGTCCTTGAGCCGCCAACCGGCAACGAACTACATGCTTAGGCGGCCCAAGGTTTTCTGCGGGACCGTGACCGGCCGTCGTGGACCGGCCCCGCCTAGCTCGCATGAAGTTTCTCGGCCGCCGACGCGCGAACTCCGCCGGCGACCATGCCTGCTGATAGCATCCGTTTCCCGTAGCAGGCGTTCAGGAACGGACGTCGGGCCCAATTAGGCCGCGAGAGCCAACTCTTCGTTAGCAGTTACAGTTTTTGGTCCGGTGTTTTACGAGGCCAACGAACCATCCTCGGCATGCCGTCACAGGCGGGTTTCCCAAGTCGAAACCAGTGCGCCCCCAACAACGACTGCACTCTCGCGGCTGGCCCGTTTACGTCAAGGATAGCCACCGCCTGTCCGTGAGCTTGCTCCTGTCGGGCGAGTTCGCGAGGCTGCCGGCATGTCGCTGGAACCTGGCCTCGCCCTGGCTATCGCTTTTTTGCCGGCAGTGGCACTGGCCGCCGGGTCAGCCCCGTCCGCACCGCTGCCCGCCGGCTACCGGCTGGTTTACGAACAGCATTTCGATTCGGCCAACTCGCTACGGCAGTTCGTTTTCACGGACGCCAAGGCTTGGCAATGGTCGGCGGACGGTGAAAGCCAGGCCCTCGAACTTGCGCGGCAAAGCCGTTACGAACCCAAAGTCCGTTCCCCCTTCAACATTGCGCTGATCGCGGATCGCGTCTTCGGCGACTTCGTGCTCGAGGTCGATCTCGTGCAGACCGGCAAGGAATATGGCCACCGGGACATGTGCCTGTTCTACGGCGTGCAGGATTCCACTCACTTCTACTACACCCACTTGGCAACCAAGGCCGATCCGAATGCCCACAACACTTTCATCGTGAACGACGCCCCGCGGAAGAACTTCGCCAAGGAGACGACCGCCGGCGTCAACTGGGGCTTGGGCATCTGGCACCGGGTCCGCCTTGAGCGCCGGATTGCGGAGGGCTCCATCCGCGTCTTCTTCGACGACATGGCCAAGCCGGTCATGGTGGCAGAGGACAGCACATTCGGCGTCGGCTGGATCGGCTTCGGCTCCTTTGATGACACCGGCAAGGTGGACAGCGTCCGCATCTGGTCACCGACACCGCCGGAAGCGCGCACGGCCAATTTCTTTTCCCGCCCTGAATGAAACCTTCCCGTTTTTCCCGTTCCGGTCCCGGTGACTCCAAACGCCTCAACCGACCATCGGCCCGAGGAGACCGACCGCCACGGCCGACAGGCAATGGGCCTCAGCAACCATCGCGTGGATCCTTCGGAAAACGACCGGCGCCGATCCAAGGCGCTCGTCGGCCGACCGCCACCAACCGGGCAGCCACCCCGCTGGTCATCCCGGAGCGCGCTCCGGAGGTTCCGAAACCGGTGATCGTTCGCCACGGACTCGCCCGGGTGCTTTCCAAGGCAGGTTACTGCTCGCGGACCGAAGCGGCGCGCTTGGTCCTGCTCGGGCGGGTGACCTTGAATGGGCGCGTCTGCCGCAACGCCGAGCAACCGGCCAGCTTGGAGGCGGATGAAGTCGCGGTGGACGGCGAACGGATCGAGCCGGCCCGCCGGGTTTACATCCTGCTAAACAAGCCGCGGGGCCTGGTCACGACTTCAGCCGACGAACACGGCCGCGAAACTGTTTTCTCCTGCCTGACCACGGAACGGGCCGCGGACTCCGCCGACGGGGCGCCGGAACTGTTCCACAGGAAAAAGACGACCAAGACCGAATTCAGGTTGCCCGGGCACCTTTCCGCCGTGGGCCGTTTGGACCAGGCGAGCGAAGGGCTCCTGCTGTTCACCAACGACAACGGTTGGGCAGAACTTCTGACGTCACCCCAACATCACCTCGACAAGGTCTATCATGTGCAGATCAACGCGGTGGCGGACGAGGCGCTCTGTCAACGCCTCGAGACCGGGTCGGCATCTGAAGGCGAACTGCTGCGGGCCAAGAAGGCGACGGTGCTCCGCCAAGGCGGGGCGAATTCGTGGCTGGAAATCACGCTCGACGAAGGTCGCAACCGACATATCCGACGGCTGTTTGCGGTCTGCGGTCTTGAGGTGCTCCGGCTCATACGCGTTTCGGTTGGCGTCCTGAAACTTGGACCGCTGGGCAAAGGCCAGTGGCGCCACCTGACACCACGGGAGGTGCAGGCTTTTTTCCCGAAGGAGACTCCAGTTCCGGCGGAGGCTCAGGCGGGACCGAATGCGCCGGACACCGCTCCCGAACGGGCACCGTGGAATCGCCCGGTCAAGCGTCGCTGAGGCAGGGCGCCGGCAGCGCGGGATGACAAAAAGAAAAAGGGCGCGCCCGGCGGGCGCGCCCTCGAGAAACTTCCGACAGGCTTACTTGTTGAGCTTGTCTTCGAGCGCGGCAAACGCGTGCTCGAGCGCAACGAGATCTTCGCCGGGCTTGAGCTGGTCGAGCAGCTTCTGCTCTTCCTTGAGCTGTTCGGGGCTGTAGTTGGCCGCCTTGATCGAGAGGCCGATACGGCGTTCCGCGCGGTCAATCTTGATGACCCGAGCGGTCACCTCGTCACCGACCTTGAGGACGTTCTTGATCTTGTCCACGCGCTCCTCGCTGACCTGCGAGATGTGCACGAGGCCGTCGATGTCATGCTCGAGGCCGACAAACGCGCCGAAGCTGGCGAGCTTGGTGACCTTGCCCTTCACGAGGTCGCCGACCTTGAAGAACTTGTCGATGCCGTCCCAAGGATCGGTCGAGAGTTGCTTCAGGCCGAGCGAGATGCGCTGGTTGGCCTTGTCCACTTCGAGGACCACGGCTTCCACCACATCGCCCTTCTTCACGCTCTCGCTGGGGTGGTTGATTTTCCGGGTCCAGGACATGTCGGACACGTGGATCATGCCGTCGAGGCCTTCCTCGAGCTCGAGGAACGCGCCGTAGCTGGTCAGGTTGCGGATGGCGCCCTTGACCTTGGTGCCCGGCGGATACTTCTCGTGGGCGACATCCCAAGGGTTGGTCTCGAGCTGACGGATGCCGAGGCTGATCTTCTGCTCCTCGCGGTTGATGCCGAGCACCACCGCATCGAGTTCCTGGCCGACCTTGAGGACGTCCGAGGGCTTGGCGATGCGTTTGGTCCAGGACAGCTCGGTGACGTGCACCAGGCCTTCGACACCGGGTTCGATCTCCACGAACGCGCCGTAAGGAACGAGGTTGACGACCTTGCCCTTGACCTTCGCGCCGAGGGGATACTTCGCCTCGATGTTGTCCCAGGGATTGGCTTCCTTCTGCTTGAGGCCGAGGGAAACGCGCTCTTTCTCACGGTTGATGTCAAGGATCACGACGTCCAGTTCCTGACCGATCTTGAGCAGTTCGGTCGGGTGGCTGAGACGGCCCCAGGACATGTCGGTGATGTGCAGCAGGCCGTCGAGACCGTTGAGGTCGATGAAGGCACCGAAGTCGGTGATGTTCTTGACCACGCCCTTGCGGATGTCGCCCGGGACGAGCTCGGACAACAGGGTGGCGCGACGCGCATTGCGTTCGGCCTCGACCAGTTCGCGGCGGCTGAGCACCACGTTCTGGCGGTCCGGGTTCAGCTTCACGACTTTGAACTCGTAGGTGTTGCCCACGTAGGCCGCGAGGTTCTTCGGGGGCACGACGTCCACCTGGGACGAAGGGCAGAAGGCCTCGACGCCGATGTTGATGACCAGGCCGCCCTTGACCACGGTCTTGACCTTGCCCTGAACGGTCCCGCCCTCGTTGCAGATGCTCTGGATGCGTTCCCAGTTCTGCTGAAATTCGGCCTTCTCCTTCGAGAGGTGCACATTGCCCTCTTTGTCCTCGGCCCGCTCGATGAGCACATCGAACTGGTCCCCGAGCTTCACGGTCGCGAAATCGGTGAACTCGGAGGCGGAAACGACGCCTTCGGACTTCCCACCGATATCCACGAGGACTTCCTTCGGGCGCACTTGGATGACGGTGCCTTTAACGATCTGGCCGGTCTGGAGGGACGTGTTGAAGCCCTTCAGCATCTCGGCGAACTGCTGCGTAGTAACGGACATAATTGCGACAAACCAACGGGCCGGAACACGGTTCCGACCAACCAATACCGACTGAAAAACGGGAGCTTGCCGGGCCCTTGGGGATGCGCGGCCCTGCGCGAAGACTCCGTGCCTGACTCCACCGCGTTGCGGGAGGGCAACGGAGGTTAGAGGTTAGCTCTGCGTTTAACGGTCTTTTCTCAGCCTAAAGTGAGGCCGCACTCACGGCCTCAGGCGCGGTCAAGCTAGGGAACCGCCAGCGGCCGGCAAGCCTTTTCCCGGGTCCGGAGGAGGCCGGTTCCTGGGCGGTGCCCCACTCCGGGGTAACCAGCCGACCGCCATCGCGCCAAAACAGTCTGTTGAAATCACCGCCGCCAACCGCCAAACTGCCGGCTCGCGCATGAAATTCATTTTGACGACTCACAACGTCACCCTGACCGAAGCCATCGAGCAGCACATCCTCGATTGCCTCGACAAGCTGGAGCACATCGACCGGTGGTTGATTGACGCCCGGGTATCCATCGAGAAGGACCATACCGGCAAGGCCCCCGACAAAACCTACAAGTGCGGCATGCGCCTCGGAGTCCGCGGCAACGATCTGTTCGCAGAAGACAAGAACGCCGATCTCTACGCGGCCATTGACGCGGCAACCAAGAAGCTGGAACAGCAGCTCCGCCAAAAGCACAGCAAGGCCAAGGCGAAGAAGCACAAGCTCGCCTCTCGCCTGAAGGAAAAGGCCCGCGCCAAGGCGGAGTGATCCGTGCTGCTGCGAGCCCGCATCGTGGTTCCCTTAACCGCGCCGCCCGTTGAGGACGGCGCGGTTGCCGTTTCCGGAGACCGCATCACCGCGGTCGGCCGTTGGAAAGATCTTCGTGCTGCGCGCTCCGGACCATTTGCCGACCTCGGCGAAGTCATCCTGCTGCCGGGTCTCGTGAACGCCCACTGCCACCTCGACTACACCAAACTTTCCGGACAGCTCGCCTCTCCAAAGTCCTTCCCGGATTGGATCAAGGCAATTCTAGCGGCGAAGAGCAGCTGGACACCGGAAGACTTTGCTTCGTCTTGGCTAGAGGGCGCGTCGCAACTGCTTGCGTCCGGATGCACCACCGTCGCCAACATCGAAAGCATGGCCGACGGCCTAGCCCACCGGCGGGCCGCCACGCCGCTGCGGGTGTTCTCCTTTTGGGAGATGACCGGAGTCAAAAGCCGTCGGTCCGCGGCCGACATCGTCTCGGATGCGACCCGCCTGCTCGACACCCTGCCTCCTGCGCCAGGCGGCATCGGATTGTCGCCTCACGCACCCTACTCGACCCTGCCGGAATTGCTTCAGGCCAGCGCGGAACTGGCGCAGGCCCGACACTGGTGGACCGCCACTCACGTCGCGGAGTCCGAAGCGGAGTTTGAGATGTTCATGTTCCGACGCGGCCCCATGTTTGAATGGCTGCACCGCGAACGGAACTGCGCCGATTGCGGCGACGGCTCGCCGATCCAGCATCTCGCTCGCCACGGCCTTCTGTCTCCGCGCTTCCTCGCCATCCACGCCAACTACCTTTGGCACGGCGACGCCCCCCTGCTCGCCGCCCGGGGTGCGAGCGTCGTCCATTGTCCGCAGTCTCACGCCTACTTCGGTCACCGTCGCTTCCCCCGCGAAGAATTGGAATCGGCCGGCGTGAATGTCTGCTTCGGCACCGACAGCCTTGCCTCGACGCGGAATCGGAAGGGGCATCCCGCCACCTTGTCGATGTTCGACGAGATGCAGGCATTCAGGGCCCGTGACACCGGAATAGATCCCGTCGGAATCCTCGCCCGTGCGACGGTCAACGGCGCCCGTGCCCTAGGCCTCCAAGGCAAGGCCGGCGAACTTAGTTCCGGATCCTGGGCCGACGTTATTGCAGTTCCTGCGTCTCCGTCTCTTGCGGAAGTCATTGAAGCGGTCGTCGGACATTCTGGACGGGTGTCTGCCTCAATGATCGGCGGCCGTTGGGTCGTCCCGCCAGCCGCTTGATGCCGGGCCCAACGGCACAACCGAAGGTCGTGTTGATCACCGATGCTGCCGGCGGGCTCGGTTCAGCCTTGTCCGCGGCGTTCCAAGGAGAAGTCTGGCACGTCGTCGCCGGTTGGCACTCAGAACCGCCCGAAACGACCAGTCCACCCATCTGGCCGATTCCGTTTGCGCCGGCGCAATCTGAAACCTTCGCAAAGGCCCGAACCTGGCCAACCCCGCTCTGACCAGACACTCCGCCGTCTCGCTGCTGAAGTTTCAACGCGCCCGCGCTGGTGGCCCTCTCGCACCGGCGGAGACACGAGGGCCGCCTCTCACTGGGGCTATTTCACGACCTTGCGATAGGCATTGGCGAACTCGTCGTAGGCGGTCTTGAACTGGCCGGCGGCCAGCGCCGCCAACCCATTGTTGTAACGTGCATGGGCATTGGCAAGCGGTGTGGCGGGGACCAGGCCAAGGGCAGCGTTGCGGGTGATGACATCATGCACAATGTCGCGCACAAACTCCAGATGCCCACCTTGAGCGACGGGCAGGTAGAACAACGAAACCCGCTCCGTTCCATCTGCCAGGTGCCGTTCAATCTCTGCGCGCAACGCGACATCCGCGTCTGCGGCGCGGGCGGATTCGTGCTGGTCGAGTTTGGTGCTCAACGCATCCAGGCTGGCCTGGGAGGCGAGCGAACCGCTGAGCGTGCCGGAGAGTGTCGCGATGTCCGTGCGTATCGCGGCCACGTCGAGCTTGTCGGAACGGCTGGAGACGGGGACATCCAGATTCGCCAGCGGAAGGCCGGCGATCGCGACCCCCAGCGCGTCCACGCTCGTCTGCGAGGCGCGTGTGGAGACCGCGATGTCGAGCCGGGCCAAGTCCGCGAGATCGGACTTGAAGGCGAGCACTGACGACGGGCCAATGAGGGCATCCACGCTTGCTTGGCTGGCTCGGGTGGAGTTGGCGACGTCCAGAAGTGAGGCAACCGTTCCTGCCAACGATTCCAGTGTGGACTTCAGCATCTCGACCTTGGCATCGAGCGCTGCAAACTCGGGGTGGACAGGGCATTGGTCCGCAGGCAGGACATTGATGGCAACTGATGCGGTCGCGGTCGCGTAGGTGACGCTGTCGTCCGGGATGAACGTGACCGACAGCGTCTGACCGCCGCCGACAGCAAGAATGGTCCCCTCTGGTGGATCGTAGGAGAACGTGCCGGGCACATTGGCCCCCGCATTGAGTTGGTCCGGCCCAAGCGCAGTCCCGACGACGATATCCGCCGGAGGGTTCCACGTAATCGCGGGAGTGATTTGCTGGGTGCTGCCAGCGGCCGGTATGCGATTCCCGGCTGCATCAAGCGGGTAGATGCGATACGTGGCGAACGCGGAGTCGTGGTTGGTCTTGCGAACGATCAACTGGAACACGGTGCCGCTGACCGTGCTGTTACCGAAGTCGAACCGCTGGGTTTCGCCCTCCTCTGCGACAACGGTGTCAGTCACGTCTCCGGCGGGGCCGAAGACCGAGCCGAGCGAAGTCACCGTGGCTTCCGAAGCTCCCAGCAAACCCTCCACCCGCGTGATGCCGTTGACGTGCTGAACAATCTCGACGCCGCTGACGATCACCGGTTGGTCGAAGCGATAGGTAACGATACCCTGTGTTGGGTCGGGGCTGTAAGACGCTATGTAAGGGCCGCCTGTGCTGTCCTGGTGCAGTGCGAAATCAGTGTTGTTGTTTCCGCCCACGACCGTCGGATTGACGATGATGCCGATACCGAGATCGACGTTCAGCGGCACTGGGGGGATAGACACGCTCCAGACATTGTCCTGCGCCGTCCGGGACTCCGGGCTCTGGCTGCCGACCGGGACGGAGATCGCGACGATTCTCGGGATATGGGCCGGAGGAGCCTCACTGCAAGTCCCAAGGCGGATGGTGTGGTTGAAGGTGTCGGAGATGGCAACGCGACCATCCACTCTGACAGCGACACTATAGGGGTCATGAAAGCGGGCATCTGCCCCGGTGCCGTCAGCGGAGCCGATTGCAGAGCCTGGTCCACCGGGAGGCAGTCCAGCAACCGTCGTAACGTCGCCGTTCGGCGTTACGAGGCGAATCGCTTGATTGTCTTTGTCGGCCACCAGAAGGTTGCCGGCGGGGGTGACAGCAATTCCGATGGGTGTGGAGAAACGCGCCGCGCCGCCCGCGCCGTCCAGATAGCCAGGTGCATTAAGCAATCCCGAAACCGTGGTCAGTGTTCCGTCCGGGGTGAAGCGACGGATAGTGTGACGGTAGGTAAAGAAAGCTGTTCCGTCCGGGGTGACAGCGATTCCATAGGCACCTTGGGTGAGCGTCGTCACCGTTCCGTCCGGAGTGAGCTTTCGGATGAGCCCGTTGTAGGTATCCGCGATGTAGAGGATTCCTGCCGCATCCCGCGCTATTCCGTAGGGGTTATAGAAACGAGCGGCTGAGCCAACACCGTCCGCTGTCCCCTGCTGCCCCACCATGCCGGCAATCGTGGTGACCGTTCCATCGCCAGCGATTCTCCGGATTGTATTGTTTGCTGAATCAGTCACGAAGACGGTTCCGTCCGGCGCACTCACGACCCCACTGGGGTAATTAAAGCGAGCCGCAACGCCGATGCCATCCGCCGCGCCCGGAATGCCTGCTTGACCTGCAATAGTGATTACCTGACCGGCAGCGTCGATACGACGGATGGTGTGGTTGTAGCCATCAGCCACAAGGACATCGCCGTTGGGGGCGAACGCGACGCCTTGCGGAACGTAGAAGCGAGCGCCATTACCAGAGCCGTCCGCAGAGCCTGATGTCCCCGCCAAGCCGGCCAGCGTGGTGATGGTCAGGGCCGTCGGGGCGGCACAGTTTCCCGAAGCAATCTTCCCCTCTTCTCCCGCGCTGTAGATACCCTGAATCTCGGCTTCGGTGAGGGCGCGGTTGTATAGCGTGAATTCGTCGATTAGGCCGTGAAAGAACGCGCCGTCAGGACCGCATATCCCTGAGATACCAATCGTCAACGGAGCGTCAATGTCTCCTACATTGTCTCCGATGGGAACCGCTTGAGTTGTCACTAAGACTCCATCAACGTAGGCGCGGACGACACTGCCGTCGTAGGTGCCGGCCAAATGATGCCACTGAAATGGAGTAATCACGTCGGGTAAATCGCCCACATTGACAAAAAAGAACCCCGGACGATTACGAATGATTGCGGCTTTGAATTGGGTAAAGCCCTCGCAGCCATCACGGATGCCAAAGAGTTCTGTAGCGTAGGTGTCGGTTGCCATGAATGCCCAGAGATCAAAGCTCATAGGCATGGCCCCGAAAAAGTTTATGCCTGTAGTGTTCGGTATCTCTATAAAGTCGTTTATGCCGTCGAGAGAGAATGCTCGGCCGACCTTTCCGTTGGCGAATGCCGCACCATTCCTGAGCACGCCATTACCCCCACCAAGAGTATCATTCGCGTCGCCCTCGCCCCGCCACCACGCGACTGCGCCGGAGGGGAGCGGGAATGGCGCGGCGTGCGCCATGAATGTGAACGCCCACAGGAACGCGAGCGTCGCGGCAAGCAGGTGACGGAAGAAGCACGGCCCGGTCACGGTGCCTGAACCGTGCCGAGCTGCGTGGGAGGCGGAAGGTTGGTTCCTCGCTGATTCCAGTGGCTGGCTGGGATAGCATGGTCGGCGGAAATGATACCTGAAAAGGCCTTTGAGCGGTTGTTGGGGCTGGACGAGAGCTGGGCCGTGGTGGCCGCCGAGTAT
>Ga0169931_10014241_pt1 | contig 10784 bp, 13 predicted proteins | sample Kivu_15m_20L_FD_129675 | JGI IMG/M metagenome (GOLD analysis project Ga0169931, IMG submission 129675) | Freshwater microbial communities from Lake Kivu, Western Province, Rwanda to study Microbial Dark Matter (Phase II) - Kivu_15m_20L... | ecosystem: Environmental > Aquatic > Freshwater > Lake... | reverse complement strand
CTTCTCGACATCCTTGTGGCAGTGAGCTGGGTCCATTTGGTAACACTTTTCAAAACTCTTGTTATCACATAACTTACTCGTCAGCTCAGCTTGGTACTTGTTGAATGCCGAGTAATCGATGCCATACGCCTCTACTACCCCCGATACTCCTAGCGCTGTTGTAAGCATGATGAAGATGTACCCTAGCGTCATACAGGGAGGTTTTAACCACGTGGATGTCGTTGTTGTCTGCATATGCCTAGAACAGGGTCTTTAAAAAACATCATAAGGAACCGTCTGGGGAGGTGTTGGTAAAACCTGTGCCTGAGGCTTCGGGGTCGGGGTTGCTTGTTTGCTAGCGACCGCGGTCGCGGTCCCTGCAGCTCTCGCAGTAGCAATTGCTTCCGCTTCCCTTGCTTTCCTCATTGCGGCCTCCGTATCAAACGTTGGGACCGGCGCTGGTTGTGCTGGTTGCTGACTGTTCCCCCCACCCCCGCCTCCAAGAGCCCCAATTAAAGCCATTACGGCCATCAAAATAAGTGGGAGATTATCCATGAGCGTTTGCAAAAGATCGCCACCTCCATCGCCCGATTGCCTAGCTCCATGCGCGCTCTGGCTTTGGCTGCTGCTTTCGCTGCTGGCCCCGCACGAGCCGCCATCGCACTGGGCGCCCGCATTTACATGGGGGCAGAAAAGGATAAGGGCTAGTATGAGTGACGTCCTTATACATTTAAACATGAGAGTCGTTCCCTCAGATACTGTGTTCATAGAGGATATGCGAGAAACGCGGAGAGATGTTGCATAGATTTTGAAAATCCGATATGCCTCACATTAAAGGACTTCATCTTGACCATTTAGTGCTAGTTACTGGTCTAAAACGTAACTACCTGAATCGTCTTTTGCTTCAAGGCTACAAGCAACGCAGGCGGAAGCCTGGACGTAAGAGCCGCTATGCCCACGACCCCCAGTTCATGGAGGCTCTTAAGCGCATTTGGGCAGCGACGAGATATCTTAGCGGTAAACTTCTCAAACGGTCGATACACTTCTACCTTCCAGTATATGAAGCTCACTGTGGAATACTTCCTACGGAAGTATCTGAGAAGCTTTTAAGGATAAGTCCCGCTACTATCGACCGCATCCTACTGCCAACTAAGCGCAAACTAGGCAAAGGGAAAAGTACGACTTCATCAGATCCCCATTTCAGAGATATGATTACAATCTCCCTGGCTCAGTGGGAACAGAAAGAGCCTGGACATTTGGAAGGAGATCTTGTGGCTCATTGTGGAAATACAACTGCTGGAGTGTATGTAAATACACTCACCGTGACTGATATTGCTACAGGATGGGTAGAGAATCGAGCTATCTGGGGTAAGACAGCAGACGCAGTAGTAGAAGCTTTAAAAGATATCAAACAATCCCTTCCTTTTCCGATCAAATCATTAGATTTTGATAATGGAACTGAATTTCTCAATTCCAAGGTTTTTAAGTTCTGTCAAAACGAGGGAATTCCACTTACCCGTAGCCGCCCCTATAAGAAAAATGACAACGCTCACGTAGAGCAAAAGAATTGGATGACAGCACGCGATGCTCTTGGATTTAGAAGGATGGAAAATCCAGATATCGTTCCCGTAGCAAATGAGCTCTACAAAAACGATTACAGACTGTTCAAAAATTACTTTACCCCATGCTTCAAACTCAAAGAGAAGCTTAAGGTAGGTAGTCGGTACAAACGCATATATGACACCCCTATGACTCCCCTAGAGAGAGTGCTCACGTCTGAATATATTTCAGAGGAAGAGAAGCAAAAGCTCAAGAATCACCTCGCTTCTCTCGACCCTTTTCAGATAAGTAAGAATATCGATAGGACCATCCTTAGGATTAAAGCAATGGCTAAGGTATCCTTCGACGAGTGGCAATTACTCCCTGACTCTCAGAAACTTCTTACTTTCCTTTATCAATGAGGCAAAGCGAAATCGATATGAAAATTTCGTGTGGCGTGGCCAGCCCACCTGTACACGGCTTTATGGGGGCGCAGGCGATTGATGGGAACGCAATGCAGACGGAACCAGGCCGTTTGCATATTCAACTGCACGGGACCAGCCATTATCTGATTGAGTGCTGTTTGAGTGGTCTTCAGAACCAGAAGACATTATCCAGAACTTTACAGCATTTGAATAGGAAAAACCCACTTGACAGGCTGCGGAAAAACCACCCCGAAAACGCTCACATCTCTCTTCTCTGAGTCGTGGGATTTAGATAAGAAGATCACCTTCCCTATTTCTCCCTGTTTCTCTCAGGTGAGATGAAGGCTCCTTGGCGATCGACTACCGGAAGTGATAGCCGATCAGTGCTGTAACTAACCAAACCAAGGAGCATGAGTATGGTAACTGAAACGAGCGTAGGGATCGACTACCATGAGCGTGGCGTACAAGTATGCGTAATGTCTCGAGACGGGCGGGTTGAGTTCAATCGGAAGGTCAAAAATGACATCGACGCTGTAGTGGAAGCGATTGGAAGGGGGCGAACGGAAGTAACGGTTGTGGCGGAAGCGTGCAACGGAAGCGCCACATTTCTGGATCAACTACACCTACGCACCGGCTGGCCCGTACGACTATGCCATCCTGGATACGCACAACGGATGCGAGCAAACCCGGACAAGACCGACAAGAGCGATGGGGAGTTGATAGCAGACTTAACCCGAGTTGGATATCTACCCGAAGTGTGGCTTGCGCCAGCGGCTATCCGAGATCTGAGAGCGTTGGTGCGCTACCGAGCTGCGGAGATAGATAAAGGTTGAGTGATAAAATTAAGGATCCGGGCGCTATTACGAAACAACCGTGTGCGACCGCCGGAAGGAGTGAGTCTTTGGACTATCAAGGGACGAAAATGGCTTACGTCGGATGGGATTCTTGAGGGGCACAGCGCCTGGGTACTTAGTCGCCACCTGCGTGAACTTGAGCATCGAGGTGCAGAGGTGAAACTTGTCACTAAAAGAATTGAGGAATACGTCAAAGGAGATTCGTTGTGTCTAAAGCTCATTCAACACAAGGGAATTGGAGTTGTTACCTCCGCTATCATGAGGTCTGAAATCGGCACATTCTCCCGTTTCAAAAATGGGAAGCAGCTTGCTCGCTTCTGTGGTGTTTCGCCATGCAACCGCTCTAGTGGTGAGATAGTAAGTGACAGTGGCGTTATACGCTCAGGGAACACTTTGCTAAAATCATGCCTCACGCAGGGAGCCATATCCCTGATTCGGTATGATCAAGCGTGGAGAGATTTCGCGCAGAAGCTCACCGCTCGGGGCAAGCCTAATGGTGTGGTCATATGCGCGGTGGCAAATCGATGGATTCGTCGACTCTTCCACGAAAGGAAGTAGCGGTAAAAAAGATTTGGCAGTTTCGGACATGGTGAGCTCGGGCGGTCTCTGGGGCTAACAGCCCGTTCTCAGGTGGGGCAGCCATGTTCATTTTGGCGCTTCGGGAAATCGAGTGGGTAACACCCGTAGCTATGTCAGGAAGGAGTTCGTAGCACGATTCTATCCTCCCCCTCATCCTCTTCCTTATCATCATCCTGCACCTGCACCGGTTTCCTGACTCTCATCGGGTTATCTGGATGAGCATGGAGCAGAGAGGATATTGACGATGACCTAGAGAGTAGAACGGGTCCGGTCAGAGCGTCCGGTTTTTAGAGCTACCTAGAAGTTTCTTGATGATGACGAGGAAACCGGTGCAGGTGCAGGATTATGAAAAGGAGGGGGATTAAGAGGAGGATGAGGGAGAGGAGTTGCTACCGCTGGTATGCTAGATTCTCCCCCTGTGGCTACCCACTCGAAAGTCGGAAGCGCCTTCATTTTTTCGGTACCCTCGAATCATTACACACTGGGCAAGCTCTCGTCAGCCGCGCTCGTATAGAAGATTGGGTATTACCTCTTGACTGCCTACATAGAAGTGACCGCGATGTGCTCGTCGGCTATCACATCCGACGAGACTACGGGAGTTAGTAGCCCCGGCACAGGAAAAAATACAGCGCTGCTATTTTACATCTGAATTATCGTTCGCGGCTGTACACTCGCATCCTTCTGGGAGCTTGGCTACTGCCTCTGATAAGGTACTCGCGCGTAATGCCTCGTATTGCTGCTTAAGAATGTTTTCAAGGAGCGATCTCAACTCTATTTCTTTCGAGTCGGTAAGGATATCTTGAGATGTCTGGTTATCCTATAGGCGCTCAAGTTCTAACTCGCCAGAGGTCCTGACCCATGTAATATACCGATATCATTGTATAATTTTATCAACCGGTGGTATTGCCCCTTTATATGCTTTTCGCGCGCTCGTGTATCGCTTGCGTCTTCACATGAGACAGATGAACCTGCCGTATCTTCTATCGGCGCGTGTTCGGTGGTGCCTTCACCTGGGGATTGTGCTCCACAGGTATCAGTTGTTTGAATCATCAGTAGCGAGAATAGAAGTTCAGTTCCGTTGCATATCTCCCGGTTGCAAAACAGGGCTAGTGTATCAACCTGCCCCTTTTTGAGGGATTCCCGAAGCGATTCGGGGGACAAAAACCGCAATTCCTTCATCTCTGCGACCAAAATGAGCATGAATTCTCGCGAAACAAAGCGAATGTGTTGTTTCGCCTTGTTTCACGAGGGGCCGGCGGGTAAAATCTAAGAAGTGGGGGATTTATGCTCTGATCGGAGCACCATCATCAAAGTCAGCCGAACAGTTGCCGGAGCCTTATGCTTTCTGGGGCTCTATCTGTATGCTCATGTTACCCCGGTTAATGCAAAGCCCAGTGCGGCTAGCCCCGAGGGATCTTCCCGCGATGGGGCTACGGAAACCGATAGCGACCCGACCCCTACTCCAACCTCGACCCCTACTCTGATACCAACGAGAACGCATACGCCAACTCCAACTCCAACGCATACGCCAACTCCAACACCGAATTCCGACTGTCCGTACTATTCGCTGACGTTGCGCATGGTCGGGAGCAATGGCAACCTAGATCTTTTCTCACCCACGCAGTACGGAACGACACTCACATGTTTGCAGGAGCTCATCGACCGAGCTCGTGCTTCGTGCCTATTATCAAAGAGGTCGGGCGTCAGATACTTCGATGACTGTGTGGTCGGCTACTTACAAATATGGGCCGGAGAAGCGCAATCCGGCGGCTTCCGTAGCCCCATCCTGGAGAGTCAGACTCTCTACTTTGACGGCGACTGCAAGCCGAAGCCCTTTAACGCGCTTCCGCCAGAAGCATGCCTCGCAGGTTTCTACGATTGGCGAGGCAGTCCTCTGTCTCTCCTATGGACCGAGGGTCATGACATCCGTCGCAGTTATACCTTCACCAGGTTCGCCGTTGAGCCGGGCTCCATAGATCGATCGTACAAGTGGTATGGCTCGGCGGATGCACCGCTTCTCGTGTGGGATCCCGAGCACCGGGGCATCATTCGCCATGCTTCGCAGCTCTTCGGGCACTGGACGTTCGGTGGTCAACGAGTGGCGGCTCTCGATGCCACTGGTGCGGGTACAATAGGGCGCCGCTGGCGCGACGGGTATGAGGCTCTCTCGACTCTCGACCAAAACGGCGACGGAGAGGTCTCCGGCCCAGAGCTTGCGGAGCTCGGGCTCTGGTTCGATGCAAACAGGGACGGCGTGTCTCAACCTGGAGAGGTCAAGACGCTGGTGGAAACGGGGGTTTCGAGACTCTTCTACACACCGGATCGCACCGATGACCGGGGCCACATCTTCGCTTCACGGGGCTTTGAGCGAGTGGTCGAGGGGCGCCCGCAGATCGGCGGATCGGTCGACTGGTTCGTCGAGCGCGCGGACAGTAAGATGGAGCTCGTGAGTAAGATCGTAACAGAGGCGAGTATCTGCCCGGCACATGGCCAACCAATCGAAGAGATCCCCGCCACGAGCGATTCGAATCACTCAGCTGCTATCGCCAGCGGCAATCTCTCTGGTCTCTGGGAGTGGAGAATGCGTGATGACGGCGCATTCGGCGGCTTGGAGCCGAAGGGGTACCTATCCTTCTCAGACAGCGAGGACGGGCAGCTCAAAGGACATTCCTATCTGGAAACGCCCTTCAAGAAGGGCCACGCAGTCAAGGGTGCGATTACGGTCAAGTCGCTGTCTGGCAAGCGCACGGGCAAGGACAGCTATTCCTTCCGGATTGACACCCGCAACGAGGCGAAGACAGTTCTCGAGAGTACTGTGACACTCAGACCGGATGGCATGCTCGAAGGTGAAACGGTGGTCTCTCAGGTCGAGGCAGGTAAGCCGGTGAACTTCTCCTACGCGTGGACGGCTGTGAGGAAGTGAGTACATCACGCACGCTGCGCCGGTCGCAATTCGCTCGCCACGTTGTACCCTTCTGAGGATATAGGAGAGCTGCGCTTCCACCGCGATGGGCGTGAGAAGCCCTCGGTATTCTGCCTACGGCCGAGAAGACCCTCTACGGCGAGGAGTCGCTCTGTGATAGCCAGTATGACTGGTGGACCTATGTCTCCGTAAAACCGATGGACCACTGTCGAGATGTGCCCATTGTAGTCTATGACCTCGAGAGGCTACGCCTAGACCGTAATTATGGGCCGTCTCAATATTTCTTCAAGTGTGAGCGCAAGACCGATGCGGTCGTTGCACTAGTAATTTTAAGGAACTACTGATGATAGAAGCAGCCATCGCAACATCGGAAGCCTCACTGCAGGGTTGGAAGCAAACAACCTGGTATCAGGTGCATAGCGTACGAGTTGGACCGCCGCTAAGTTACCCAGACACTCGAGGTAACCATAACGCTTTTGAGACGACCAAGGGGCGATAGCTAGGAGGGCTGGGTTTATGGGGTTATGGCCGAGGAAGGCAGTTTTGGTTTTGATTGGAGTACTTTCGTTGTCGTTGTCGGGGCAACGAGCTATAGCCCTACCCGGGCCAACATCAACAGATGTGCCAGTTGCTCCGGAGGATGGCACTCATTCCGATGAGGGAGGCCTCCCGACAGCGACGGCTACTATCGCGCCGGAGATATGTATTTCGAATCAGGAATTTGAGCGGGAGGTGCGCGCGCTGCTCTCGTATGAAGTGGGCGGAATGATGCCAACTCAAGCAGATTGTCAGGACGGAGGTGACATTAGTGAGCTTACTTGGGAGGTCTCGGACGGCGCTCACGTTTTATCGTCCGGCTCTGTTCGGCAGGAACGTAACGTTCCGACTGGATTCGTGCAGCTTACCAACGAGGACGTTCAATGCTTACTCGATGAGACAGAGGTCGCTTCAGGCGACGCAGGTCTCGTGACCCCCGTAGCGGTTGTAGAAGGAGGGCGTACACGCACAGGGGATGAACAGTCTGGAGATGGGCAGTATGGTGCAGCACCCCCAGCAGATGCGGATGACCCATCCGCAGATGAATCAACACAGGAAGGCACGCCTCCAGCCCCAGATATCCTGCCTCCGGTACCAGACATCCTGCCTCCGGTACCAGACGTCCTGCCTTCGACGCCAGGTGGGACTAATGGAACGAATAACACGGTAACATGTTGCTCGTACGGGTACGCTCTTCCCGGTGATCCCGGTGGTGATCGGTTTTGTAAACCTCATGCAGATAGGTTTAACTGGAACGACCAAGGATGTGATCACATCATCAACTGTCGCATGCAGGGAGATAACCTTGTACACGGGCCAAATCCTTGGGTTTTCACGCCGTGCTACGATAGAAGAGCCAGAAGACTGTACCCGTTACCAAACGACTTGGATAGCGTCTATCAGCGGCTAGGATGTACTAACGTGAAACACCTCACGCTCCATCATTCTAACCCTCAGTGGGGGCCAAGGGATTGCACTGCCCTAGTGAATTGTCTTCCGGAATTGCCTGGGCAACAGATCGACATTTACCATCAGCAGCTAGGGTGCTCGACATGGGGGAACCCGCGGACGCGCTGTGCGCGGGGTGAGTACTTGGTCAAGCTGTTCAAAGACAGATGTGACGCCAACAAGGGTGACGTCCGCATGGTAGTGTTGGGCAAGCAAACGGATCTCTGGATTCCTGCAGGGAGTAGCATAGGCAACTGCAATTGGAATTTTCCCACCGGATTTTGTACGGATAAGAACAGTCCTGCGATGCGCAAGATCGTTGTAACTAAGGATGGCTTCGTAATCTGTCGCCTCAAGAATGGCAAGTGGCAGGATTACCCCGAATATTGTCCAAAAAAATACCCGCATGATCGCACTGGTGATCCGAACAAACCGGATAGTTTGAAGTGTTCAAATTTATTTTAAGGTAAGGAGTAAGGTTTTATGAAAGTTAGTGAATTATCAAAGATGATCGTCGGACTCACTGTCTGGGTTCTGGCCTCTGTACCAGCATACAGCCTGCCAGCCATGGAGTCCGGTGGTCAAGCGTGTTGTATATGCCTAGCCGCAGTCGGGCGAGATCGTACAACGGCCCCAACCGCTTGCAATAATGTCGATTGGGGGGATAGATGCCCCGCTGACAAGCAATTTGTGTGCAGCATGCTTGATAGGCAGCCTACCTTGTGTCTAAAAAACAATGAATGGGTACCAATGACCGATGTTTTTCAAGCGGACCAGTGCAACTCCTTAACGGCTATCATTAACGCACAGGACATTGATGAGTCGGGGAACGACGGAACGTTAAAAGCAGCAAACATGTGCATGCACGCACTGTACGCTATTGAGGGCAAGGCGAATGCATGGATTCAATGCGTTAATTTTCTCGGAAGCTGCAACGCAGACGATGGTAGAGAATTCGCCTACACCTGCGCTCGTGTCCGAGAGGCTTCCAAGTTTCGAAAAGAGTATCCCAGCGTTCCTGAAGAGGTTTTCACTATCACAAAAGACGGTTTGAAGGTTTCACCGGATTGCTTGAGTCAGCTAGACGCCGGTAGAGTGGGTGGTGGAACGTACAAGTTCACTGTTAAGAAGGGAGGAGAGGTTGCCGTAACAGTATGTGAGAATACCGTGTGCTCGGAGAAGGGGTTTAATGACGTTTGCCCCAGCGTAGCGGTCAAAGTAACCGTGCATGTGAAACCAAATGGTGGATGTAGCCCATGCGATAAGTTGAAGGAATTTCTCAAGTCAAAACAAATCGATTTTTCTGTAGTAAACGGCGGCACGCAGACGTTTCCTGTGACTATACTATCGGTTGAAGGCGAGGTCAAAGAAACCATCCAGGGATTCGCATCGGAGGAGGAACAGGGTAAAAAAATTTTCGACGCTTGGATTCGTCTGACGTATCCGATTCAGCAGGGGGGTGATAAGTCCCAATAATGATCTTACGCCGAAGGCTCAGTCGAGTCGCGGATAGATCTACCCACGAGGGGGCGAAGCAGCGCATGTGCGTTGTTTCGCCTCGCTTCCTCGAGAGCAGTTGCGTCCTCCCTACCATCAAGCATATCTTAGTATGATGAACGCGGATCGCCTTTTAAGCAAGATATCTAAGGCATTACACTTGGCAAAACTGGAGGCTGTTCTGATTGGCAACGCGGCTGCGGCTCTGCGCGGAGCGCCCGTCACAACCCTCGATTTTGATTTCATGTTTCGAGACACCCCAGCTAATCGAGTAAAGCTCAAAAAATTTGCGGACCTACTTGATAGTATCGTCATGCGCCCTTACCACCCAGCATCAGCACTGTTCCGAGTAGTAAACGATGAGATCGGCCTTCAAGTAGATTTCATGCCCAAGATTCATGGGGTTAGTTCGTTCGCCAGTCTTCGATCGCGCGCAACGGCTTTGGAAAGTGTAGGTTGGACTCTACAAGTTGCAGATCTGGATGATATCATTAAAAGCAAGCGCGCAGCAGGCCGAGATAGAGATAAAGCTGTCATCGGTATTCTAGAGAGGACCCGAGATGAAGCGAAGAAAAACAGAAAATAAGCAGCTAGCAGCTCTGCGCAAAGAATCCGAGCGACAGCTTATCGAGTTGATTCAGAGACGGCTGAAGATGCCAATTCACAAGCGTACGCACTTTTTGAGAGTGCGATTGCCTGGGGGAGGGAGCTGTTTGTAGCCTGAGGACGTCGGGTCTGTAACCTAAAGTGTGTGGGAAGGTAAGGAGCCGTCCCGACCGGGGCCCGACCAAAGGGGCCCGTGGAGGGAGGGACGGCGGGTCCGGAACCCGGGATGCTGATCGGTAGCTGAAGGGGGCCTGGGGGGAAATTCTTGCTGCGAGAGCGTTCTGTAGTACGTTTTGAGAATGAAACGGAAAAGGCACCAAAAAGATCCGAGGTGATTTTGGTGAGCTTGAGATTGAAACGCAGCGTGACCGTGACGGGACGTTTGAGCCACAGCTGATCAAGAAGCGCCAGAAGTCAGTTGGCGACTTTACCGACAAGATTGTCTCGCTCTATGCGCGCGGGATGACGACGCGAGAGATAGAAGACCACCTACGTGAGATGTATGATATTGAGGTTTCACCTCAATTTATCAGCCGCGCTACAGAGCGCATGCAGAGCGAGATTACGGAGTGGCAGAAAAGTTCTGGCTCAAAGTCTTCAATGACCTCAAAGCAAGAAAGGTGGAAGACATCATCCTCCTCTGTGGTGACGGGCTCAAAGGTCTCCCTGAAGCTGTAGAGAGCAGCTATCCCAAGACTGATGTGCAACTGTGTGTGGTGCATCAAATCAGAAACGCCACTAAGTTCGTACCGTATCAGGACAGGAAGAAATTCTGCGCTGACATGCGACCGATCTACACATCGCCAACAATCGATGCTGCCGAACTCGCGCTTCTCGAGCTCGAGGAAACATGGGGCAAGAAATATCCGATGTCGGTAGCATCATGGAAAGCCAACT
>Ga0169931_10014240_pt1 | contig 10784 bp, 6 predicted proteins | sample Kivu_15m_20L_FD_129675 | JGI IMG/M metagenome (GOLD analysis project Ga0169931, IMG submission 129675) | Freshwater microbial communities from Lake Kivu, Western Province, Rwanda to study Microbial Dark Matter (Phase II) - Kivu_15m_20L... | ecosystem: Environmental > Aquatic > Freshwater > Lake ... | reverse complement strand
GTCGGCTCCTCGACGGTCTACCCCTTCACCACCACGGTGGCTGAGCAGTTCGGTCGTCAAGGCCGCTTCAAGACCCCGAAGGTCGAGAGCACCGGCACGGGCGGCGGCATCAAGCTCTTTTGCAATGGCGTGGGCCCCCAGCACCCGGATGTGGTCAATGCCTCGCGTCGCATGAACGCCTCGGAGTTCGACAGCTGCAAGAAGAACGGCGTCACCGGCATCGTCGAAGTTCGTGTGGGTTACGACGGTCTCACGATTTCCGAAAACAAGCGTGGCCCGAAGCTCGACCTCACTCGTAAGCAGGTCTACCTCGCGCTCGCCAAGCAGGTGCCGGATCCGGCCAACCCGTCGGTGCTGATCGCGAACCCGTACAAGCGGTGGAGCGAGATCGACAAGTCGCTGCCGAACATCAAGATCGAAGTGCTCGGCCCGCCGCCGACCTCGGGCACGCGCGACTCCTTCCACGAGCTCTACATGGAACCCGGTTGCCGCACGTACCCGTGGATCAACGCGCTGCGCAGTCAAGACGAAAGGCGCTTCAAGCGCGTTTGCCACACGGTGCGTGAGGACGGTGCGTTCATCGAAGCGGGCGAGAACGATAACTTGATTGTTCAGAAGCTCGAAGCAAATCCGAATGCCGTGGGCATCTTCGGTTTCAGCTTCCTCGAAGAAAACCTCGACAAGCTTCGTGGTTCGAAAATTGAGGGTGTCGATCCGACCTTTGAGACAATTTCCTCGGGCAAGTTTCCTGCTTCGCGTCCGCTCTTCATCTACGTAAAGAAGGCGCACATCGGCGTGATTCCGGGTCTGCAGGAGTTCGTCAATGAATACGTCAGCGAGAAGGCGCTTGGCGAAGAGGGTTACCTCTCCGATCGCGGTCTTGTGCCGCAGCCGAAGGCCGATCTCGCCAAGACGCGGGCCGACGTGAGGACACTCAAGAATTTCGCACCGTAACAGGCGCGAACCAGCCAGAGGGACTTCCATGACGATTCGATCGTTTGCCGCCGCCGCGGTCATCGCGGCGGCCTCGGGGGCGGCTTGCCTCGCGAATGCTCAGGGCGCGAGCGCGAAGACAGAGTCGACGCCCGTGCAGACTGAGCTCGAAGCGCTCAAGGCGCAGCTCGCGCTGCTGCAGGAGCGTCTCGCGCAGCTCGAGGCTGCCCAAAAGTCGCGGGCGGAGCAGACCGAGACGCAGGTGGCCGAGCAAGCGGTGGTCAATACCGATTTGCAGGACTCGATCGATCGGACGTCCGACAACCTCGCGCGGACGGTGGGCGAAGGTGCGAGCTCGGGCTGGATGGGCCGCTGGGTATGGAAGGGCGATCTACGCTTACGCAACGAAACGATCGATCAAGAAGCGACCGTCGCAGAGCGCAACCGCAATCGGCTTCGATTGAGAGTGGGTGCTTTTGCTCGCGTCAACGACAACACGCGCGTCGAAGTGCAGTTCGCGTCGACCGAGGGTGGCGATGCGCGATCGTCGAACCAGTCGTTCACGGATGCGAACTCGCGCAAGGCGCTCGATCTCGATGCGGCGTATGTCGAGTGGTCGCCGAACGAGCATTGGACCGTGACCGCCGGCAAGATGCGTTACCCCTGGGTGCGTACGGCGAGTTTTTTCTTTGATAACGACATCAACCCCGAAGGTGCGGGTCTGCAGTGGCAGCAGGCGGCGAATGGTTTCTTTGGTAGCGCATTCGCCACGCAGTTCTCTGAGCGTTCGACGGCTGCGGAGTCGGGGATGATCGGTGCGCAGTTTGGTTGGCGTTGGGCGCGTACGGATGGCAGTCGCGTGTTGATCGCCGGCGCGTACTACGATCATGTGGCAGTTCAGGGGTACAACCCGTTCCAGGGTGCGAGCGCGACGTCTTCTGGGCTCGGCAGCTTCGACAACTCGACGACGACGAGCGCGACGATTTGTCGCAAGGCCATCGCGACGGGTGGAGCGTGTCTTGCCAATGACTACGACGTGTTCGAAGTGGTCGGCGAGTATCAGTTCAACGTAGGCGAGCGACCGTTGTTGCTCTTTGCGAACCTGGCGAAGAACACAGCGGCAGATCGTTCGACGCCTGCGGGACTCGATACGGCCTACGCGGTGGGCTTCAACTTCGGCCGTGCGAATGCGGCGATCCCGGGCAGCTGGGAGCTTGGCTACCTTTATCAGGTGGTCGAGAAGGACGCGCTCTTCGCCCAGTGGATCGACTCGGACTTCGCGGCGGGCAATACCGACGGCGGGGGCAGTGCGTTCCGGGCGGCCTACCAGCTCTCGAGGGGCTGGCGGTTCAACGTGACCTACATGTTGAACGAGACGAACCGGGATGTGGCCACGACGGTGACCCTTCCCTCGCTCCGAAGCCTGACCGGACGCGACTACGAGCGCCTTCAGGTGGACTTCAACTGGTCCTACTGACCCCGCCCAACATGAAATTTGTATGACGGTCGTACCCCGGAAGCGCGGAGACGGTAAAATCCGCAACTTTTGAGGACCCCGGTCCCGCCGCAGGTTCTGTCGTCTTCATGACCCCGTCGATTCTCCTCATCTTGATCATCGCGCTGTCGGTGCTGGCCTTTCAGCTCGGCAAGACGCGCGCCATCGCGGTGGTGGGTGGTCAGCGTCGTATTCGTGATCTGCATTCTTTGCCGGGGCACTACGGTCTGCTCACGGCCATTTGGTGTGGACTGCCGGCGCTCATGGTCTTCCTCGCTTGGGTGCTGCTGCAAGATGCGGTCATCACCCGCTTGGTGCTTTCGCAGTTGCCGGTCGCGTCGCAGGGTCTGCCCGAATCGCAGCTCGCGTTGCTGCTCAATGATTTGCGTAACGTCGTCGCGGGCAATGTGTCGCCCGATATGGTCGCTCCCGAAACGCGTATTGCCGCTGCGCAGTACGTGCAGTTGCGCGACATCGCCGAGCTCGCGCTCGCGGGTCTCGTCATCGCCATCGGTATCGTCGGCATGCTCTGGGTGCGCGCAAAGATCCGTCCCGATCTGCGAGCGCGTAATTTTTATGAGCGCGTAATCGAAGTTCTGTTGTTCGGTTGCTCTGCGGTAGCGGTAATCACGACGCTCGGTATCGTGCTTTCCATCGTGTTCGAGGCGTTCCGGTTCTTCAGCATCGTGCCGGTGACCGAGTTCGTGTTCGGTACGAGCTGGAGTCCGCAGATGGCCATCCGCGCCGATCAGGTGGGCTCATCCGGTGCATTCGGCGCGGTGCCTCTGTTTGCCGGAACAATGCTCATCTCGTTCATCGCGATGATCGTCGCCGTACCGATTGGTCTCTTCTCAGCGATTTATCTGGCCGAGTACGCGCCGATCAAAGTTCGCAAATACGTGAAGCCACTACTCGAAGTTTTGGCGGGCGTGCCGACCGTCGTATACGGATTCTTTGCGGTCACCACGGTGGGGCCTGCGCTGCGCGTAGCGGGCGAGGCGCTCGGATTGTCGGTCGCCGGCGAGAGTGCGCTCGCGGCGGGCCTCGTGATGGGCATCATGATCATTCCGTTCGTGTCGTCACTCTCGGACGACATGATCACGGCTGTGCCACAGAGCCTGCGCGATGGCGCCTATGCACTCGGTGCGACGCGCTCGGAAACCATTCGTCAGGTCGTGCTGCGCGCCGCGCTGCCCGGCATCGTGGGTGGGGTACTGCTTGCCATTTCTCGTGCGATCGGCGAGACCATGATCGTCGTGATGGCGGCAGGCCTCTCTGCGAACCTCACGGCGAACCCGCTCGAGGCCGTGACCACCGTCACGGTGCAGATCGTCACGCTGCTCGTCGGCGACCAGGAGTTCGACAGCCCCAAGACCTTGGCCGCGTTTGCACTCGGTCTCGTGCTCTTCCTTGTCACTTTGCTGCTCAACGTTATCGCCCTCTACGTCGTCAGGAAGTACCGTGAACAGTACGAATGAGTTGCCGGTGAAGTCGGCCGACGAGACGCAGGCGCTCGTGCGCAAGAGTCTCGCGCGTCGATATCGTGCCGAGAAGCGGTTCCGGGCCTATGGTGCGGCGGCGGTGCTCGCGGGCATCGGGTTCGTGATTTTTTTGTTCGGCACGATTTTTTCGCAGGGCGCCTCGGTGTTTCGGCAGTCCTACGTGCAGCTCACGGTGACGTACGACCCTGAGGTCATCGACCCCTCGGGCGCGCGTAACCCCGATGAGCTCGTCACCGCCGATTACCAAGCGCTCATTCGCGCGTCGCTACGCGAGCGCTTCCCGGAGGTCGAGGGTCGTCCGAACCTGCGCGAGCTTTATGGTGTGGTCTCGAGTGCCGCATCGCTCGAGTTGCAGAAGCGGGTGGTAGCGGACTCTTCGATCATCGGTTCGCGCGAGACCCTCTGGGTGCTCGCCGACGATACGGTCGACATGCTGCTCAAGGAAAAAGTTAGCCGATCTGCGCCGGAGGATGAGCGACGACTCTCGGATCAGCAGATCGGTTGGATCGACGCGCTCGCAGCCGACGGTTCGCTCAAGTTACGGTTCAACGCGGCGTTCTTGTCGAACGGCGACTCGCGTGACCCGGAGCAGGCAGGTGTGCGTGGCGCACTCATCGGCTCGGCGCTCACATTGCTCATTACGCTTTTGCTGTCTTTCCCCATCGGTGTAGGCGCGGCGATCTACCTCGAAGAATTCGCACCGCGCAACCGCATGACCGACATCATCGAGGTCAATATCAACAACCTCGCGGCCGTACCCTCGATCGTGTTCGGCTTGCTGGGTCTTGCGATGTTCATCGCGTTGTTCGGGCTACCGCGATCCGCGCCGCTCGTCGGTGGTCTCGTGCTGTCGCTGCTCACGCTGCCGACCATCATCATCGCCTCACGTGCAGCGCTCAAAGCGGTGCCGCCCTCGATTCGTGAAGCGGCGCTCGGTATGGGCGCCTCGCGTTTGCAGATGGTGATGCACCACGTGATGCCGCTCGCGATGCCCGGCATGTTGACGGGCGCGATCATCGGCATGGCCCGCGCGCTCGGTGAGTCGGCGCCGCTACTCATGATCGGCATGGTGGCCTTCATTGTTGATGTCCCGGCGGGCTTCGTCGATCCCTCGACAGCGTTGCCGGTGCAGGTCTTCCTGTGGTCGGATCTACCTGAGCGCGGCTTCGTCGAGCGCACCTCGGGTGCGATCATTGTGCTGCTGCTCTTTTTGGTCGTGATGAACGCGACCGCGGTCATCCTGCGTAACAAATTCGAGAAACGTTGGTAACGGACATGAACCAGTCGTCAAAAATCAGACCGGTGCCCGAAGGCACGAAGACCATCGGCGATGTGACCGTGCTGGAGCCTGTGTTCTCCTGTCGCGACGTCGAGGTGTTCTACGGCGACAAACATGCCATCAAGAAGGTCAACATCGACATCGGTCGCAAGCAGGTGCTGGCGATGATCGGCCCCTCAGGTTGTGGCAAGTCGACCTTCCTGCGTTGTCTTAATCGCATGAACGATACGATCGTCGGTGCGCGCGTAGAGGGCGCGATCATGCTCGACGGGCAGGACATTCACGACAAGCGTCAGGACGTGGTCCAGCTGCGTGCCCGCGTCGGTATGGTGTTCCAGAAGCCGAATCCATTTCCGAAGTCGATCTATGAAAACGTCGCTTACGGGCCGCGTATTCACGGCCTCGCAGCCGATCGCGCGGAGCTCGATGAGATCGTGAATATCAGTCTGCGTCGTGCAGGCTTGTGGGAGGAGGTCAAAGACCGTCTGAATCAACCGGGCACCAGCCTCTCAGGTGGTCAGCAGCAGCGCCTCTGCATTGCGCGTGCTATTGCGGTAAACCCCGAAGTGATCTTGATGGACGAGCCGTGTTCGGCGCTCGATCCGATCGCGACGGCTCGCATCGAAGATTTGATCGACGAGCTGCGCGAGAGCTACGCGATCTGCATCGTCACGCACTCGATGCAGCAGGCCGCGCGCGTCTCGCAGCGCACGGCGTACTTCCACTTGGGTGATCTCATCGAAGTGGGTGAGACCAACAAGATTTTCACGAATCCCCAGGCGAAGCTGACCGAAGACTACATCACCGGTCGATTCGGCTAGGCGACTCAGCAGCGAGTTTGATCGGGCGGGTTAGACGGTCCGATCGCGCCGCTTCAGTGGTGCGGGGCTTCCCGCAGCCATTTCGTCGCCACCCATTTCTCCCCCGCTCGTACAGGCATGCCGCCGTGCAGGGTTTTCGTCGAGGGATGAGGGCGGTCGTAGCTGAAGAACACCGCGTTTCCTTTGACGGCCGCGACCTCTAGGCCGATATCCGGAAAGTTCGTCGCGCCGCCGTCTTCGGGCGTGTTGAGGTACATCACGAGCGAGGCTACGCGCTGTCCGCCTCGGGCTAAAAAGGGCGCGGCACCCGGTTGCGCGGGGTCGACGTAGTCGTAGTGCGGTTTGTATTCCTGGCCAATTTCATAGCGAAGGATTTGCAGGGCTTCACCATGATCGACCGGCCAATTGAGCAGCGCTGCGATGCGTTGCTCGATGCGCGAAATGAGTGGTGTGCCTTCGCGGACGAGAGCGGCGCCGCTGCTGGTGCGTGCCTCATGCGGTTTTTCACCGCCGCCTTCCAAATCGACCACGTTCGATGGCGTCACGTGCGCTCGCGAGAGGGCGATGAGTTCATCGCATTCGTCATCGCTCAGTAATCCGCCGAAGAGCACCACCCTCGGCAGCGTGAGGCTGAATAACACGTTGACCTCGCGATCGAGTGCGTGGACCACTGAGGGCCACGCGGTACCAATGGGTTGTGGAACTCGGATAGGCGGCACGGAGTCCGGAGTCTTCTCGGGGACAATCTTTGAGGCCACAAGCTCAGTGACTCGAGACTCGAGAGCGGCAGTCATGTAAGTGATCGCCTGATCTTCGTCGTATCCGTTACGAACCAGTTCCGCTAGGAGCGCCTGCGGAGAATGGCCAGCCTCCGTCTGCTGGATGATCCATTGCCGAAGCTCAGGGGAGCCGTGGAACGTCGTAGCCATGGGCCAATTATAACCCTGTGCTTTTCCCGAGATTTCGGCGGGGCGTCAGGCCTCACGAGCGACGCCACCTCGCTGTCATGTAAGCGTCACTGCGCTGTCACATCGGGCGCTTAACTTTGTCGCCCGAGGTCGACCGGCATCCGCCGTTCGATTTCATCAACCCTTAATTCAAATCGGCGTCGATCGGCCCGTACGGAGCGTCTTCAAAATGCAAACCCTGGAAAAGCACCGAAATCTGTTGTTCCTCGCCGCCTCTGTGGCGGTGCTCGCTGGTTGCGGCTCGGAAGAGATCGCCTCCCCGGGCAGCGGCGGCAACGTGACTGTGAACATCACGACGCCGCCCCCGCCGCCGCCGCCGCCGCCGCCGGCCTCGACGCTCGTGACGCCCGCACCGGGCTGTCCGACGATCGACGACTCCGCTGGCCTGCGCGACCTCGGCACGATCACGGGCCCGACCGGCACCTACCGCAACTGCGAGCTGCCGTCGCGTTTCACACGCAGCTCCACGCTCACGCGCATCCCGGGCCTCCTGTACTCGCTCGGCGGACGCGTCGACGTGGGTAACGACCTCGGTGCTGCGGCTGCCTCGGGTCAAACGGCCGTGGTCCTCACGATTCAGCCGGGCGTCGTAATCTTCGGTTCGACCGGTCCCTCCTGGCTGCACGTCAACCGTGGTAACCGCATCAGCGCGGTGGGCACGGCGTCGGCGCCGATCGTCTTCACGAGCCGCGACAACATCCTGGGTCTCACGACCGACGACTCGCAAGGTCAGTGGGGTGGTGTGGTGCTCTCGGGCCGCGCTCCGATTACGGACTGCACGATTGCGACCAATGCGACCCCGGGCTCGGTGAACTGCGAGCGTCAGGTGGAAGGCGCGACCGATCCGGCGATCTACGGCGGTGCGACGGCGAACGACAACAGCGGCACGCTGCGCTACGTTCAGATTCGCTTCTCCGGTTACGTGCTCTCGGGCAACTCCGAACTGCAGGCGCTCACCACGGGCGGCGTCGGTAGCGGCACGTCGATCAGCTACGTGCAGCTGCACAACAGCTCGGATGACGGCCTCGAATTCTTTGGCGGTACGCACAACGCGTCGCGCTTCGTGATTACGGGCGCGGATGACGACAGCGTCGATCTTGATACCGGTTATCGCGGACTGATTCAGTACGTGATCGCCGTACAGAAGACCTCGGGTGGTGCGGACTCGATGATCGAGCTCGATTCGCCGGGTACCAATGCGACGACGAGCGAGACGCAGCAGCCGCGCACGTTCATGAAGCTCGCGAACTTCACCTTCGTCCACCGCAACTCGGCTTCGGGTAACGGTGCAGCCATGCGCTTCCGCGGTGCGGCCGACGCGTCGTTGGTCAACGGTTTGGTGGTCTCGCCGATCGCGTGCTTACGCCTCGACAACACGGCGACGGGTCCGAGCATCCTCACGGCCGATGCGGCGATCGGTAAGGTCGGTGCACCGGCTTTCCGTTCGGTCGCGATGCAGTGCGGCACGACGGCGATTCGTGCGGGCGACAACATCACGGCGGCTCAAGCCGACGCGGCGTTCAACGTGGCGGGAAACAACAACATCTCGACGTTCACGGCCTCGCTGACCGGTGGGTTCATCAACGGCGCCAACGAGACGGCTCGTACGGCGACCGATCCGAAGACGGTTGATGCCGGCTTCGATACGACGACCTATATCGGTGCCGTGAAGGACGCGGCCGACACCTGGTACGCCGGTTGGACCTGCAACTCCGCCACGGCAAACTTTGGCTCGACCGGTACGGCCTGCACTTCGGTGCCGCGACCGTAATTCTTTGTCAGCACTCGCTGCGGATCGTGGCCCAAGTCACGGTCCGCAGCGCCGCCGAAGATCGTTGTTTTCGAGGACGTCTCATGGATCATTTGATCACGGGCCCGCGAACCCTTCTCGTCGCTGCTGCGCTCACGTTTCCTTTGGCCGCAGTCGCGTCTCCTCAGCAGGTTGACCCGCCCGCCTCCTCAGAGGCTCCGCAGGAGGCTCAAGAAGAAGTCGTCGACGTAGACACCATCGGTGAGATCGTCATCGTCGGACGTCGCGAGCAAAATCTTCAACAAGCCACGAATGTCGTGCTCTCGGTACTCTCGTCCGAAGATATCGCCCGAACGGGTGAGGGCGATGTGGCCGGCGCCTTGAGTCGTGTGACGGGTCTCAGCGTCGTCGGTAACGGGTTCGTGTATGTCCGCGGTCTTGGCGATCGATACTCGCAAGCGCTTTTGAACGGTTCGCCGCTACCGAGTCCTGAGCCGTTGCGTCGTGCCGTTCCGCTCGATCTGTTTCCGACCGATGTCATCGCCTCATCGCTGGTGCAGAAGAGCTATTCGGCCAACCTCGCCGGTGAGTTCGGCGGTGGTTTGATCAACCTGACGACGCTCGCCGTACCCAAAGAACCGTTCCTCAAGTTCGGCGCGGGCGTGAGTGGCGACACCGAGACAGCCGGGCAGATCGGCTACACCTACTACGGTAGCAAATACGATGCCACCGGCATGGACCGCGGCATCCGCGACGTACCGCCGGCGCTGGCCTCGTTCTTTTCGAGTGGCGAGCGCATCAGCGCAGGCAATGGCGATACTCAGAATATTTTGAAGCAGCTGGTCAATCGTTATACGGGATTGATTCAGTACAACGACAAGATGCCAGTGAACGCCTCGGGCTCGGTCTCGGGCGGTACTTCACGTGTTATCGGTGACGGTGAGCTCGGCTTGATCGTTACCGCAGGGTACGACAACTCCTGGCGGACCAAGGACAACACCAAGCAGACGCCGGGCGATGAGAAATTCACGACGGTCGACAAAGATTATCGTGAGGTCGTTTCCGAGAATCGCATCGTAGTCAACGGGCTGCTTGGTCTCGGTTATGAGTTCGGCGACGGCAACAAGCTGCGTTGGACCAACCTCATTATTCGCGACACCCTCAAGCGCACAGGGTATGCCGAGGGCAAGCAGAACATCACGAAGACGGGCTTCGACTTTCTTGAGCAGCAGACTGGCTGGTACGAGCGTCAGGTCGTGAGCACGCAACTGAGTGGTGGTCTCAACTTTGACCCGCTCAAAATCGGTGCCCGCGTCGCCTACGCAGAATCGACCCGTGATGCGCCGTTCGAACTCGGCTTCGGCTACTCGCGTTCTAATATCGCGAACTCGCCTTACGGTTTGTACTTCATCAATCGTCTCGACAACGGTCAGACGGGTTTCGGGAACATCGTGTTCTCGGAGCTCGAGGAAGATCTGCTCTCGTATGGCGTCGACTTTACGTACGCGCTCTCGCCGCAGTGGGTGTTATCGGCGGGTTTGGAGGGCAGTAAGACCGAGCGATACTCGCAGCGTCGCGAGTTCCAGATCTCGGCGCCGTCCACGTTTGAGTCGGGAGTGGCGATGCTCCGCCCCGACTATCTGCTCGGCGGCGCGATCGTCGAGTACTACAACATCGGTTTGATCGAGACCACCGAAACCGATCCGGCGTTCGATGCCTCGCTCAAGACCAACGGCGCCTATGCGCAGGTACAGGGTGAGTTGTTCGATCGCTTCGAGATCAACGCGGGAGCGCGTTTTGAGAAAGCCGAGCAGCTCGTGAATCCGCGTCAGGTCTTCAAGACGCTGAGCAATTCAGGCGCGGGCACGAACCTCGAGAATGATTACGTTCTTCCGGCACTGACCTTGACGTACAAGTTCGGCGAGAACATGCAGATCCGCGCCAATGCCTCGAAGACGATTGCGCGTCCGCAGTTCCGCGAACTCATGTTCCAGGTCTATTACGATCCGGATGGCAATCGCTCGTTCCGCGGCAAT
>Ga0169931_10014239_pt1 | contig 10784 bp, 11 predicted proteins | sample Kivu_15m_20L_FD_129675 | JGI IMG/M metagenome (GOLD analysis project Ga0169931, IMG submission 129675) | Freshwater microbial communities from Lake Kivu, Western Province, Rwanda to study Microbial Dark Matter (Phase II) - Kivu_15m_20L... | ecosystem: Environmental > Aquatic > Freshwater > Lake... | reverse complement strand
GGGGTGGGCTATGGGGTGGGCTATGGTGTGGGATACGGTGTCGGCTACGGTCCGGTGGTTCCGGCCCAGCCCTACACCTGGGCTTATCCCGCGCCTCCGGTGGTCTACGCGCCTCCGGTCGTGGTGAGCCCGCCCGTGGTGTATGCGCCGCCTCGCGTCTACGTCCCGGCTTACGTGCACACGCCCCGCGTGATCGTGACGCCCCCGCCGGTCTATGTTCGGCCTCATCATGCGCCTGCGCCCAGCATCCACTATCACGTTCGTCCTGGCGGTGCTCAGGTCGAACGTGCCCGCGCGCCTCGAGAGTATCGCCGCGGTGAGGGCCATCACAGGGGAGATGGCAACCGGGGCGGGTACGTCAGGGGATGAGCCGCCATGCGCCTGACCGACTTCGGTCAGGCGTCTCGAATGGCCATCAGGCCGTCCATTCGATCCAGCCGCCCCAGGCGGTCAGCAACACGATCGCACCAAACACGATCCGGTACCAGGCGAAGGGAATGAAGTTGTGGCTCGCCACATAGCGCATCAGCCAGTGCACGCAGGCGAGTGCGCTCAGGAAGGCCACCACCAGACCCACCAGGAACATCGGCAGGTCGGCCGCCTCGAGCAGATTGCGATGCTTGAACAGGTCGTAGACGCCGGCACCGATCAGGGTGGGGACCGCCAGGTAGAAGGAAAACTCGGTGGCCACCGGCCGTGACAGGCCAAACAGCATGCCGCCAATGATGGTCGCGCCTGAGCGACTGGTGCCGGGTATCAGCGCAAAAGCCTGGGCCAGCCCCAGTTTCAGCGCATCGCCGGGTCCGATCCTGTCGACTTCGCGGATCCTGACGAGATGGGGGCGTGCACTTGCGCGCTTTTCCGCCCAGATGATGACAAAGCCGCCGACAACAAGGGCGATTGCAACGGGTATAGGATAGAAGAGATGGGCTTTGATCTGGCTGGCAAAAAGCAGTCCGAGTAGCGCAGCTGGGATGAACGCAATCAGGATATTGGTCGCAAAGCGCTGCGCCTGAGGGTCACGCCGCAGCCCCACCAGGGTCTGCATGAAGCGGGCCCTGAAATAGACGATCACCGCGCACATGGCGCCGCTCTGTATCGCCACGTCAAAGACCTTGGACTTGTCGCCGGTCATGCCCAGCAGGCTGCCTGCGAGGATCAGATGGCCTGTGCTCGAGATTGGCAGAAACTCGGTGAGGCCTTCGACCAGTCCCATCAGTGCCGCCTTGACCAGCAGCGGGAGCCCGATCAGCAATTCGAACATCATCGCACTCCCTGGGTTGGGCAGGATGGGGCCGGGGACGCTCCCGAACGCCTCGTGAACAAGAGATCCCAGACGCCGTGACCGAGCCGCACCCCCCGGTGCTCGAATCGGGTGAGCGGGCGCCGGGCCGGTCGGGGTGAAAAGCCCTGGCAGTCCTCAGGCCTGTCAGCCAGGTGCACCGGCCCGGAGGTGTTTTCGAGCAGGGGTTCGTTCCCAAGCACTTCCAGCATCCGGACCGCGTAGGGTGCCCAGTCGGTTGCACAATGGATCAGCCCACCGGGGGAGAGTCGCGATGCGATGAGCGCGGCCACCTCGGGCCGGATCAGTCTGCGTTTGTGATGGCGGGCCTTGGGCCAGGGGTCTGGAAAGAAGACATGAACCGCAGCCAGCGAATCGGGTCGGATCATGCGGGTCAGCACTTCGATCGCGTCGTGCTGGATGATGCGCAGATTGCTCAAACCCCCGACTTCGATTTTGCGCAAGAGGGCACCCACGCCCGCCGGATAGACTTCTACCCCAAGGAAGTCGCAGTCGGGCCGGTCTCGGGCGATCACTGCAGTGGTCTCGCCCATGCCGAAACCGATCTCTACAATGAGCGGGGCTCGGCGGCCGAAAACGACGTGCGCGTCGATTGGGTCCGAGGAAAAGGGCAGGCCGAGTGCGGGCAGCAGCCGCTCGTAGGCGCTGCGCTGCCCGCTCGTGAAGTGGCCTCTGCGGCCGGAGTAGCTTCGGATAGGGGGGTGTTCCGGTGCATTCATCAGGGTGGCCGTGGGATCGGCAAGGAATTCGGGTTCTATCGGATTGCGCGCAGTTTACCGGCATGGACAATACTGGCTCGCGCTTGTCCCAATCTGTCATGGCGGCTGTCACGATGATATTCAGACTTGTTCTTGCGGTACTGCCATGTCTTGTCGCGTCGGGTCTTCACGCGCAGGAGTTCGAAACAAGCCGCGGCGGCGGCCTGGGCCTATCCTTTCACGCTGGGTGGCACGCGTATCGCGAGCCGGCGCTGGGCATGCGACTCGATGGGCCGCTGGTGGGGCTTCGAGTGCAGCGGACACCGGAGCAGCTTCAGGGTGGGGCGGTCGACTTCGAGGCTGAGTGGGGTACGGTCGACTACCGCAGCCGCGACTCGGGTGTCATGAATGGTTCGCCGAGGCTTCGCACCTCGACTGCCGTGTTCATCGGGCCGCCGACCGCCTCGATCTGGCCGCGCCCCGGTCTGGCCTTGACGACCGAGTGGACCGATTTGCGGGGCCTGACTTCGAGCGGCTCGCCGGGCTATGAGCGGTTCAACCGTTCGCTTTGGTTGCTTGGCCAATGGCGTGTCGCGCCCCTGTCCCGCCCGGAACGGCCTGCGACCTTTCAGGCGGGTGTCTTGCTCGCCGGCTGGCACGATTCCTACCTCTCGCAGGCCGGCGACTACACTGATGTGACCAACCACCAAAGGCGTGGGTTCGCTCTGGCGCTTGATGCGCCCTGGGCATTCGAGGGCTGGCAGGGCAGTCTGGGGCTGCGCGTGCAGCGCTATGCTGATTCGGATTTGCAACTCAGTCGCCGGCTCGGGCTGGTCTTCGAGCCCGCCAATCGAAGCGTCGACATCCGCTTGAGCGTGCATTACTGATCTGCGTGCAAGCCGCCTGACCCGGGGGCGCTGCGCTTAGGAGGCTTGCCCATCCGAAAGGCTTTGGGTTGACAAATCCGCGCCTCACCGCCGAGACTGCGGCCCATGAACGCCGCTGCCGCCCGTCTCCTTGCCACGGCCTCCCTGGGGGGCATACAGATCATCTGTCCGGATCGCATGAGCGCGTCCCGTGAGCGGGAGCGCGCTCTCGCGCTGGCCGATTCGCTGGGGCTGCTCGATCAGACCCGCACGCATGTCTTTGAGAGCCGCGGTCATCACACGCTGCTCTTGCAACTTGGTCCGGAGGTCCAGGCGGCCTGGCTTCCCGAGCACGATACGGCACAGCTTCACCGGCATTTGGGACACGCCGGGCAGTCTGACGACCCTTGGGCACTCGAGCGTGAGATTCTGGTCGGACTGGCCGCCGCGCCCCTCCCGCACGTGTTTGTCGATGCCGAGGGTCTGGCGTCGGCCCTGCGCGTACGCAGGCACATCGCGATCGCCTCGCGGCGCACGGCGCTTGCATTCAAGACCAGCGCGGCCGAGCGTCCCGAGCAGTATTGGCGCTACGACGAGGACTACGGGTTCATCCTGCAGCCCGGTGCGGATCTGGTCGAAGCCTTGATCGCTGCAACCCAGCCCGAAGCGACGGGACGGGTCTACGATTTTTCCTGTTATCGAGCCACCGAGTACGTGATCCTGCTCGGCCTTGCGCAGGAAGTCCGCGAGCATCATCCCGAACTGTTCCAGGCGATTGCGCATCGCAACGAACGGCATGCGATCCGTTCGGGTCTCTTTCACGAGGTGTATCTGGTCGAGTACGGGCTGGAGCGGCCGTTGCCGATGCGCTATTACGTGCCCGGCGACCGGCTGTGGTTTCGCAATCCCGACCCCCGATCGTCGGACGCCTCCGGTTTCGAGGGCTCATGGCTGATCTACATGGGGGGTGGGTTGTTCAGCAATTTCTGGGTCCGCGATCGGCCGTTCACCCTTGAGGCCAAGTGTGTCGAGATCTACCACTGGCGGCACGGGGTCTACATCGATGACGAGGGCGAACCACGGATTGATGAGCAACGCGTCCATGCGCAGGTCGAGCAGACCCGTGAGGACCCCGAAGTATGGCAGACGGTGGTTGAGCAAATGATGCGATACCGAGACCCGGCTGGCACCTATGGCGAGGGCGGCTGCATCGACTCGACGCGTGAGTTCCCGAGGACTGCAGTGGGCGCCGGTTGCGAAATCGCACTGCCCCCAATACCTGCCTGATCTCGCCCTGGGCGGAAAATCGGACGGGCACGCTACCCGGATCGAGGCTCAAGCGCTCCCGCATCTCGGGGCCGCGGCCGCTGTCAACGAAGCGATAGCGGGTGTGTCGTTTCTGGGCTGGCGCGTCGGCCGTCACCACGGGCTCGCCCACCTCCGGGCTCAGGATCCGACTCGAAGCGGCGCGTTTACTTTTCTCAGGCAGGCGATGAGGCTCAGCGCGGTGATGCGCCCGGTCTTGGGATTCTCGGAGGGGATGTTCTCGATGGTCATCCGAAACGAAGCGCTGTCGGCATTGACTTCGATGCTGTGGGTGTTGCGGGTCACGGTCGGGTCAGCCCACACCTGGACCTCGGTACGGTCCGCGCCGATGCCAGCCAGCGACAAGGCCACTGCGACGTTGACGTTCGCGGGAAACCCTCGTGCGGCGCCCCGGGCGCTGCCCCGATAGACGCAGAGAGGTTCCTTGAGGTCCGAGATGTCGATGCCTTGCTCGAGCAACAGTGGTGCGCCCAGCAACCCTGCGATCGGCTTGCGCGTGACCATGGTCACTGAATGGATCGTGCTCTCACGTGCTGCGCAGACTGCGTCCAGCCCCAGCAGCGCGCCTGTCGGGACGATGATCTGTCCACCGTGACTGCGGGCCAGGTCGACCAGGTCAGCCGCATCAAGGAGGGCGCCCGCGCTGAGCGTGACGAGCTTGCGCCCGTGACGCAGGGCGGGTTCTGCAATCGCGCGCAGCAGCCTGGACGGCGCGCATTCGACGACCCATTCATTGCGTGCGGCCAGCGTGTCGAAATCCACGCAGTCCACAGCCTGCGACAGGTGGGTGCGCATCCAATCTTGGGCGGTCGATGGATCACGTACGGCGACGGCGCCCAGCTTGAGCCCTGGCAATTCGCCCTGGTCAAGGGCGCGGGCAAGGGCTCGGCCAATCGTGCCCAGCCCGGCGATGCCGACCTGTTGTGGAGGAGACGACAGAGGTGGATTCATGGTGGACGAGAAGGCGGAGGGTTTGGGGGCGAATCGCCCATGATCCTAACAGCCTGCCGGAGAGGGGGAATTCCGACAGCCCACTCGACAGGGACTGTCTACGGCGCGCGACGCAGGGTTGATGCATTAAAACCGCCGGCATTTAGACCGTGGCCTCGAGAGTCTTGATTGTCGAGACTATCGCCCATGCACAAGATTCAATCCATGGTGTCGATGGACGAGATTCGCGTCCGGCTTGCCACCAATTTGCGACGTCTGCGGGGGGAGCGGGGTGTCTCACAGGAGCGCCTCGCGCTCGAGGCGGGGGTGGACCGGACGATGCTCTCCAAGATCGAGCGGCGGATCTCGAACCCCAGTGTCGAGATCCTCCTGAAACTGGCCAACCGGCTCAATGTCGACCTGGTCTCGCTGGTCTTCCCGCTCACTGATTTCTATCATCAGGAGCGTGCCTCAGCCGGGCGCACCGGCGATACTGCGGAGGCTAGTGTGATCGTGATTCACGAGCCCTCGCCAAGGCGATTGGACAAATGATCGTTCACAACCGCCGGGTCAACGATGACCCCCGTCAGCGCTCGCGCGGGTCGTCCTTGCGCTTGGGGTCGCGTGGGGGTGTCCGACGGTCGGGGGGAGGCGAGGCGGCTGACTGCGCCCCAGCGCCTGCTGGCCCCGCCGGGGCTGCGACTCTGGGTGGTGGCGAAGACGGCCTGGCCTCCCGCTCACGCGGACCAGAGGGGCGGATGGTTCCGGTGAGGGGCGTAGGCCCAGGTCGTTCGACTGAAGGTCCCGGAGGTCCGACGGGCCCAGGAGGTCCGGCCCAAGGCCGCGGCCTTGCCGCCGCCGGGGCCGCCGGGGCCTCGGATGGGGCAGGCCTTGGGGTGGCTCGGGGGGCCGCAGGCGGTGGCGCAACCGGGGCGGCCACGGCGCGGGGGGTGACCGCTGGGCGCGGATAAGGGAGGTTTGGAGCAGGCGGACGCGAGCTCGGAGGGTAGGGGCGACGGTCGTGCTGGTGGATGACCGGGCCGCGCCGGATCTGGGCTTCTCGAACGTAGAGGGGAACGGCGCGGTAGCGCTGGATCACGACGGGCGTGATCACCTGATAACGGCTGATCACCAGTGGCGAAACGTACTGATGGTACGGAATGCCCGGCACATAGGCGCCTGGTGGCGCGAGGTAACCGTAGCTGAGCGCGCCGGTCATCGAGCCGTATGCGTAGGGCATGTAGCTCTGCGCGATTGGAGCGGGAAGTGGCGTGCCAACAGGCATGTTTCGACTGAAAATTTCGTCGCCGGTTCGGCATTGACCCGGCCCATAGGCGCGCTCGCAATCGGCGAGCGAATTGAAGGTGGGGGGCGGCGGCAGGATCTCCTGTTCAGCCGACTGCTCGGAGCCGTAAGACGGGTCCGTCCCAGCGAACGCGGGCGGGGCTTCGCCCGTGAACCCTCGGGCGGCTGCGGGATCGGCCTCAGGGTCGGGCCGATCAAGGCGTTCTTGACGAACTGCGTAAGGAGGAGGGGGGAGGCCCGCGATCGGGTATTGAACCGACGGATCGGGCAGGGTGCCCCAGGGGCCGGCACAACCTGGAAGCAGCATGATGAGAGCGGCGAGTCCGATCAAAATCGTTCGCATCGCCCGGTTTGGGTTTGTTGAACTCAACATGTGGAGATTCCCGGCCAGCAGCGCAGGCCCCGTAGACGCTCGAATGCAGCAAAGTCCCGATCACCGTGAAGCAGAGTGTAGCCCCGTTCGATACAAAATGCGACGATGATCACGTCGATCGGACTGCGTACGGTAAACCCCGCCTGCCTGAGCACCCGATAGTGGACGGCGGCAAGCTCGGCGATGGCTGCGCCGCCGGTCGACTCGATCGACAGTCCGGCAAGCAGCATGCGCGCCTGGCGGTAGTCGCGCTCGAATCGAAAGCCACGAAGGACCTCGAAGAGCACAAGGTCGGGCACGACCAGCGTGACCTCACCGGCCAGAAGCAGGTCTGTGAGGCTCGCGCTCGCACGATTGTTCCGCCCATTGAAAAAATCGATCCAGACGCCAGCGTCAACCACCAGCATGACCGGGCTCGCGGGGCGGGGGTTCATGGATGCTCAGGACCGACGGCGGGGCCGCACCCGACCCTCGCCAATCCGTGCCCTCGTCACCCTCCCACTTGAGCAGACCTCGCCACTTGAGGATCTCCCGATAGTGAGCCTGACGCGCGAGCAGGCGAAGACCAGCCTCGACGGCGTCTTTCTTGGTCTTGAAGGGTCCGGCCGCGAGTGCGGCGCGGAGCAACTCATCGTCGATGTCGATATTTGTGCGCATGATGTGTATCAATTTTGGGTAAAGTGTGTAATGTTGAATGGTTGTGTTGGACTGGTCAAGCCCTGGGTGGGCGGGGGCAGATCCCTCAGGCGGGCGGCCCGAAAAAAGCTGACTGGCGGTTGGTCTGTTCGCTTTGGGCATCACTCCCCTGCGTTTCAAATGCCGCCCCGAATACGTCTCCGACCGGGTCGACATAAGGTGCCCCGGCGGGCGGCTGCCCGGCCAGCAAGTTCTTGCGGTGGATGTCCAGACAGAGCTTGAAATCGATGTGCACGTCGATCCCCCGGCCCAGTTCCTCGATGGTCTGCAGCGACCAATTTTGGGTTGCCGCCTCGAGCTGTCGCTCGGTGGCGGTTGGCTTCGGGATCAGGTATCGGTGGCCGATCGCGCCCAGCGGATCGGCCTTACGGCCGGTGAGCAGATAGCTCGGCAGCGACAGGGTTTTCAGGGCGCGTGTCTTGCCGTTGTCAGCGACCCAGTCGCCCTGCACCGTAACCTCGGTGACCAGCCCCGGCGCCTTCTTGATCGCCTCCCGGCCGCATTTGGCACGTGCGAGCAAACCCAGCCGCATGGGCGAAATCACCACGGCCGGCACTTCGTTGCGTAGCGCTGCGTAGGTAGCCAGTCCGCCGCCCATCGAGAAGCCGGCCAGCGTCAGCTTCAGTTGCTTCGCTGGTGGCAGTTGAGCATTGACCTCATCGAGGTGTGCCTTGACCATCTGGGTGAGCTTGGAGGCCTGCGCCATGTTCTTGGGCGGTGTGAGGCCGAGCGCGTTCAGGACGCCTCTGAACCCTTGCCAGAGCCCTCCACGTTGGCTGCCCATACCGGAAAACCCGATGACCACTTCATTGCCATTACGCACCGAAATCGATGCCGCAAAGCCGCTCAAGGGGTCGTAGAGGGTGTTTGGGGACCAGCCCTGGACCTGACCGCGCATCCACCCCTCCGGCGGGGCGCCCGCCTCCTGTCGCATCGTCTGAGGAAGCGAGGCCGGAACGCCGAGCCGGCTATTGAGAAGATCGGAGCGCAGCAGCGAGTCGGGCAGCACCTTGATCGCGCGGCTCGACCCGTCCTCATCCAGCACCGATACATGGGTCCGGAACGCATCCTGCACCGGCTGGGCGCCCGCCTCACCGCCACCGGGGTTGATACGGCTCTCTGGACGGAACGAGGTCTGTGCAATGTGGTGATAGCCCGCGATGTCGTCGACCTTTTCAGCAGGCAACTGCTCGTGAATCTGCCCGGTTTCGGCGCAGCGCAGCGTCCGGAGTACGCTACTACCGCCTGCGCTTGCATGCGCATCGCCGATGGCCTGCATCGCGCCGGGCGCAATGCCACGCGGCGGATGGGTGTCGACCCGGGCCTTGGAAAACAGGACCTTGATGCTTTGGCCGACCTGTTGCAGCCAGTATTTCGCGCCGTGCCCGATTGCGATATCGGGGCGCGGCGCGATCGCAGTGAAAACGTTGGAGGACAGGGTCGAATCGAGGCGTGTGGCCATGGTGTCGTTTTCTTTAGCTGCCGGGGGTTGGTTTCAGCCACTTACCCGCGGATGATGAGGTTGGGCGGCGCACCCTCGCTGGCCGTCGGCTCGAAAGCCGTGGCTTCATCCAGGCCAGAGTCGCGTCGGGCATGATCCTCGAGCGCCGCCAGCTCGCTCTCGGAGAGCTCACCGAGCGCACCCTGAAGCTGCGCATGGAGCGAACGGGTCGTGAGGCAAAACTGCTCCAGCGCGTTCAGCCATTGCGGCGGCTCTGATCCCGCAACCGGCATTCGCCAGGAAAACACCAGCGTGTGATGCTCGGTATCGAGCCCGATCGCGCCGCCGCGGGTGGCAACCTGATGCAGGTTGAGCGCGAGTGCCGCTGTGATGAGCGCGAGGCCCTGAGCGCCTGCGGCGGGGCCCAGCACCGAGTAGAGCACCAGGTCAGTTTCGTCGGGCGACAGCGCCAGGGCGACCTTGAGGTCGTCGTCGAACTCCAGGTGGAGCGCGCCATCGTCTGCGACATTCGCAGGGAGCCCGAAGGCCTCGCGCAGCATCTCTGAAATGAGATCAAGTGGGGTCTGTGCCGGGGCCATGGGATTGCCCTTGAGATTCGGTTAGGATCGACGGGCCAACGGACTGCACGCGCAATGTGGTCGAGTGTAAACCGTCCGTTGCCGCAATTGAGGAGAACAGATGTGAAAGCGTACCTGGTTGCCCTGATGTTCTGGGTCTCGATCTGGGCAGGATGGGTCCCGGCCGCGCAGGCAGCGGAAGCTCGCGTTTCGCCCAAGGTGTTCAGCGTCGAGCCCATCGGTCGCTACGATCGCGCCCGTCTCGCGGCTATCGTCAATGGCGAGCTCAAACAGTTCCTCGCCGGCTCGTCGGCGGGTTTTGGGCGTTTCGAGGGGCGTTTCGCCCAGGCCCGGTATGAGGTCGATCTCTATCGCATCCGCTACCTGACCGTCGTGCCGGAACTTGGCAACCGATCGGTGAGCGCCTCGGGTCTGCTTGCTCTGCCGGTCGGAGCGGAGGCCAGCTTGCCGCTGATCTCGTATCAGCACGGGACCGTCTTCGAAAAGGACAGCGTGCCTTCCCGCCCCGACCAGTCCATGGAGACGCGGCTCGTGCTCGCCCAGTTTGCGGGCCAGGGCTATGCCGTGATCGCAGCCGACTACCTGGGTCTGGGCGACTCGGACCTGCCCAATTCCTATTTCGTCATGCAGAGCACCGAACAGGTGATGTTCGATCTTTACGCTGCCGCCTTGAGTGCCTTGGCGGAGCAGGGTCGGAAGGTCTCGGCGGTGGCGACGTTTGGCTGGTCGCAGGGGGGCTATAGCAACATGATCCTGCTGCGCAAGCTCGAGCGTGAGGGCATTGCCGTGGCCGCCTCGGTGACCGCGGCCGGCGCGGTCGATCTGGGTCTCTTCATCTTGCGCGGGATCACCAACCCCCGGCCGATCGATGCGGTCTTCCAGTCGGCTGCGCTCTCCAACATGCTCTTTGCGCTCGAGCATTATCGACCGCTGCCGGGTCTGGCCAACGAGGCGCTGCGCCCGGAGTTTTTCGCAATTGCACGCGCCTTTTACGAATTCAGGATCGGCTTTGGTGACTATATGAGCCGTGTGCCCGTCGATCCCAATCAGGTGCTGCGGCCGCAGTTCATTTCACAGATGACGCAGGGTGCGGGCCCGTTTCTCGCCATTCTTGACCAATCCGCTTCCTATCGCTGGCTCAGTAAGACGCCCTTGCGGGCCTATTACGGGGGACGGGACGAAGCGATGCCCGACTTCATCGCCCGCATGGCGGTGGACTACCAGCAGGCGCTGGGCAAGCGCAACGG
>Ga0169931_10014238_pt1 | contig 10786 bp, 5 predicted proteins | sample Kivu_15m_20L_FD_129675 | JGI IMG/M metagenome (GOLD analysis project Ga0169931, IMG submission 129675) | Freshwater microbial communities from Lake Kivu, Western Province, Rwanda to study Microbial Dark Matter (Phase II) - Kivu_15m_20L... | ecosystem: Environmental > Aquatic > Freshwater > Lake ... | reverse complement strand
GGGCGATCGCGTCGCGTACTTGAGTTTTAATACGCACCAGCTTCTCGAGGGCTATTACGGCGTTGTGATGGCGGGCGCGATCGTCATGCCGATCAACGTGCGTTTGTCGCTGCAGGAGTTGGCGACGGTGCTGAATCATTCGGGCGCGCGCGTGCTGTTGTTTGAAAACGATTTCGCCGCGACCGTGGCGCAGTTGAAGAGCGCGTGTCCGTTTGTCGAGCACTACATCACGCTTGACGCGGCAATCGATGTGGCGACGATGACGTCGACAGAACTGGTCGATAGCGGTGAAGCGGAGCATGTCGACTGGACTCGCATCGATGAGGATTCGGTGGCGGAACTGTTCTACACCAGCGGCAGCACGGGCTCGCCGAAGGGCGTTGCGCTGACGCATCGCAATCTTTACTTGCACGGCCTGATGGTGGCGACGATTATGTCCGATCCGGGCAACATGATCGACCTGCACACGATTCCGCTGTTTCACGCCAACGGCTGGGGGCGGCCGCAGACATCGACGTTTCTTGGCGTGACGCAGATCATGGTGCGGCGCTTCGAACCGGTGAGCGTGCTAAAAATGATCGCGCAGTACAAGGCGACCGATATGAGTCTGGTGCCGACGATGGCGAACGCTTTGTTGGCTTGCCCTGAACTTGGCCAACACGATGTGTCGAGCCTGCGGCGGATCTTGCTGGGCGGCGCGGCGTCGTCGCCATCGCTGGTCGAGCGCCTGGAGAAAGCGTTCGGCTGCACGGCGGCCTCGGGGTATGGATTGTCGGAGACCAGTCCGGTGCTGACGACGGCGCTGCCGATGCCGGGAATGGAGTACACGTCGAACGAAGACCGGTGGCAGAAGCAGGCGTTGACGGGCTGGCCGATTATCGGCTCGGAAGTTCGCGTGGTCGATCCGGAGGGCGCCGATGTGCCGAAGGACAACGAATCGATCGGCGAGATCATCGCGCGCGGCGACAACATCATGCAAGGCTACTACCGCGAACAAGAGGCGACCGACGCGGTGATTCGAGACGGTTGGTTCCACACGGGCGACATGGCGGTGTGGGACGGGAACGGCTATTTGAAGATCGTCGACCGGAAGAAGGAAATCATCATCAGCGGCGGCGAAAACATTTCGTCGATTGAAGTGGAGAAAGCGATTTACGCGCACGATGGCGTATTGGAGTGCGCTGTGGTGGCGGCGCCCGATGAGAAATGGGGCGAGGTGCCGGTGGCGTTGATTGTGCGGAAGGACGGAGCGTCGTTCACCTCGGAGGAACTGATGGAGTTTCTCGGTTCGCGGCTGGGGCGGTTCAAGCTGCCGCGTCAGATCCACTTCGAGACCGAGGCGCTGCCGAAGACGGGCACGGGGAAAATCCGCAAGAACATTTTGCGCGAGCGATTCTGGGCGGGACGCGAGAAACGCATTCAGGGGTAGCGGCGGCTACACTGAATCTTATGCGTCTGCTTCTTGTTGTCTTCGCGATTAGTGCGTTTGCGCAGGACTCGATTACCGGGGACCGATTGCGCGCGCACGTTCGATTTTTGGCGAGCGATCTGCTTGAGGGCCGGGGCGTCGGCACGCGCGGCGGCGATCTGGCGACGAACTATATCGCGTCGCAGTTCGCGATCGCGGGGGCGAAGCCGGCGGGCGACAACGGCACGTATTTGCAGAAGGTCGAGCTTGTGGGCGTGGAGCCGCAGACGTCTTCGACGCTGAGCGCGCGCAAGGGGAGCGACACGATTCCGTTCGCGTGGATGACCGATTTCGTCGGCAATACGATGCAGCAGAAAGACGCGTCGTTCGACGCGGAGGCCGTCTTTGTCGGCCACGGCATCGCGGCGCCGGAGTTTGGCTGGAACGACTACAAGGGCGTGGACTTGAAGGGCAAGGTGGCGGTGCTGTTCACGAACGAACCGCAAAGCGAAGACGCGAAGTTCTTCGGCGGCCGCGCGCTGACCTACTACGGGCGCTGGACGTACAAGTACGAAGAGGTGCTGCGGCAAGGCGCCGTTGCGTGCGTCATCATTCATACAACGCCGACGGCGGGTTACGGCTACGAAGTGGTGAAGAGTTCGTGGAGCAAAGAAGACCCGCAGGTGAAGTTGGGCGCGGGTGAAAACGCGCTTGCGTTCGCGGGTTGGGTATCGCGCGCGGCGGGCGACAAGCTGATGGCGCTGGCCGGACAGAACGTCGACGATCTGCTGAAGAAGGCCGCTCAGAAAGACTTTCAGCCGATCCCGCTGGGCATTCGCATGCAGGGCCGCGTGCCCACGAAGATCCGGCAGATCCGCGCGGCGAATGTGGCGGCGATCGTACCGGGCAGCGATCCGGTGTTGTCGAAGGAAGCGGTGATTTTCAGTGCGCACTGGGATCATTTGGGCATCGGCATTCCGGTGAACGGCGATGCGATTTACAACGGCGCGGTCGACAACGCCAGCGGCTGCGCGGTGTTGATCGAACTGGCGCGCGCGTGGGCGGGGCTGCGCAACCGGCCGAAGCGCAGCGCGATTTTCATTGCGGTGACGGCGGAAGAGAGCGGTCTGCGCGGCGCGCAATTTTACGCAACGAGTCCGATCATCCCGAACGGCAAGACAGCGCTGAACTTGAACTTCGATTCGTTTTATCCGTTCGGCAAGGTTCGCGATGTGGTCGTGAACGGGTCCGAGCGCACGAGCGTATATCCGGTTGTGGAGAATGTCGCGCAACGATTCAATCTGAAGATCAAGCCGGACCCGCGGCCTGAGCAGGGGCATTATTATCGCAGCGATCACTTCGCGTTCGCCAAGGCCGGCGTGCCCGCGTTTTCGATCAACATGGGCGACGACTACATCGGCAAACAGGACAACGCCGGTGCACAGTTATTCTTCGAATACAACGCGAAGAACTATCACCAACCGAGCGATGAGTACAACGAAAACTGGGACCTGGGCGGGCCGGAGCAGATGGCGAAATTCGGATTCGCGATCGGGCTGACGGTCGCTAACCAGCCGAATCTGCCGACGTGGCGCGAGGGCGATGAGTTCTTGCCCGCGCGCAAGAAGAGCCAAGGTCAGTAGCGTTTTTCGGCGCGTACTTTCAGGCCGCCCTTCAAGCGGAGGGTCAACATGGGCGAGGTTTGCACGGGCGCCGTGTCGGCGCGGCGAAAGCGCCACGCGCGCGATAACGCGGCGAGTACGATGACGCCTTCCATCCAGGCGAAGCGCTCGCCGATGCAGAGGCGCGGACCGCCGCCGAAGGGGTAGTAGGCGAACTTCGGGCGCGCGGCGTCTTCGGTCTCCCATCGCTCGGGTTGGAACGCTTCGGGCGAGGGCCACCATCGCGGGTCGCGGTGCATCGTGTAGGGACTGAGAAGCAGGATCGACCCTTTCGGAATTTCGTAGCCGGCGAGTTCGAGCGGCGCGGTCGCCATGCGGCCGATGGCCCATGCGGGCGGATAGAGGCGCATGGTTTCGGCGAGGACATTTGTCGTGTAACGAAGCGCGGGCACGTCGTCGAAAGCGGGCGCGCGATCGCCGAGCACGCGGTCGATCTCGGCGTGCATTTTTGCTTCCGCGGCCGGGTGTTGTGCGAGCAGCAGCCAGGCCCAGGTCAGCGCGGTGGCGGTTGTTTCGTGGCCGGCGATGAAGAGAGTGAGCGCTTCGTCACGAACCTGTTTGTCGGTCATGCCGCCATCTTCGTCGACCGACATGAGGAGCATCGAGAGCAGATCGCCTTTGTCCTCCTTCGAGGCGCGCCTCTCTTCGATGATCTTGTAGACGGTGCGGTCCAGCGTTTCGCCAGCGCGCTTGAAGCGCCGGAACATCGGTAGCGGCAGGTGCTGGAAGTATTGCGAGCCGGGGATCATGAGCACCGGCATCATTTCGATGAGCGCGGTCATCGCCTCGCCGACGCGGGCGGTATCGGCTTCGACCTCAGTGCTGAAGAGGGTCTTGCAGACGATGGCCAATGTGAGGCGCATCATTTCGCGATCGATGTCGACGACGGTGCCGCTGGCGAAGCGGGCGCGCGCGTTGACGGCGAGTTCCGACATGTCGCTCGCGTAGCGGACCAATCGATCACGGTGAAACGCAGGTTGCACCAATCGCCGTTGCCGCAGATGCGAGGCGCCTTCGTTGGTGAGCAGGCCTTCGCCGAGCAGGGCCCTGGCGCGCTGCAAGATGCGGCTCTTCATGAAGAGCGCGTTCTTGTTGACGAGAACTTCGTTCACCAACTCGGGCGAGTTGGCGAAGTACATGTGTTGATGGGCGGCGCGGAAGTAGACGAAGTCGCCGTATTCGGCGGCGCAGCGAGTGAGAAATGCGAGCGGATTGGCGCGGAAGTCGCGGAGAGAACCGCCGATCCATCGGGGTTGGGGACCGGGCGGCCGTCTCACTTCTTCTTGCTGAGGCGGATGGAGTTGATGATGTCTTCGTTATCGAAAGTGACGCCGAGGAAAGCGAGGCACATCTCGTCCTCGGTGCCTTCGCCCCAGCCGACAACCTTCAGCGGATTCGACGGGTTGCGCGGATTTTTCTCGGAGTTGTCGAAGCGGCAGGAGACTTTCAACTGGTCGAAGATGTTCAGTTTGACGGCTTCGGTGGTGTTGTAGAAGCCCTGCCAGTTGAAGTCCCAGTCGTCGATGAGGATGAGGCTATCGTTGGCGCGCGTGAAGGAGTTCGTACGTGTCACCTGGATTCGCTTGCCGAGCAGGTGCATGTGAGGGACGATCATGTGGATCTGTCCCTGCAGACCGGGAAGGATCGGAATGGTCGCGTTGACTTCGTAATCTTCGTTGCCCGCGGGAATTTTGAACTTGTCGTTCACGAGCGGCACGAATACCATACGGCGCGAGATCTTGTCCGATTCCTTTGCAAAGTACAGACCGACTTTTGTTTGATCGGCGTGTTGCCTGCCGGCGGGGAAATAGTGCATCTGGATGACGATGCTTGCGCCCTTGGGCAACCGCAAGCCGACGCCCTCGGGAGTGCGGCTGGCGCGCATGCCGGGTACCCAGCCGCCGAGCATGCCGTCGATATTGAGCGGAATTCCGGGCCCGCCGTAGCAGTCGTAGCCGGGCTCTTCATCCTTGGCGTCGAGCTTTGCCGCCTCGCCTTTGGTGTCGACAAACAGAATGACGTGGTGAACAACCTGGCGATTACCCGGCACGATTTGCACGGCGTTGAGCCATGTGTCGGCATCAAAACCGGTCGGCACAACGAAGCAGCGGTAGACATCCTTGCGGCGCGGCACGTTATAAAGCTCGGGCATTTGGAGAACGACGTCGGGATCGCCTAACTGCCACTCGCCGGTCTTCGCGGTTGGTTCGGGGAGGTCGGCGCGATCGCCCTCCGGCGCGCCGTTCTTGAACCAGTCGAGGATCATGCGCCGCTCGTCTTCGGTGAGGCCGAAGTTGTCTTTGAACGAACCGTGCCCTTCGATGGGTTTCCACGGCGGCATGATCCTCTTTTCGATCACACGTTGAATGTCGTCGCCCCATTGCTTGGCGGCGTCGAAGGAATCGAGCGCGAACGGCGCGACATCGCCTTCGCGGTGACAGATCTGGCATTTCGCCTGGAAGACACGCGAGATTTCGCGCGAAAAGGTCACTTGTGCGTGCGCGGCCAGCGGGGCGAGCAACATCAATACGGGCAGAATCGCCTTCATGGAATCCTCACCACTATGATAACGACGTTTTACCGGATAGCGACGGTGAGTCCTGTTTGACTTGTAAACGAGCCGACAGTGACGGTTACCGGCACGTCGCCGCTGGGTGCGTCGGGCGGGATGACGACGTTGATTTGGAACACGCCGGCGACCAAGCCTGGCGCGGCGCCCGCATACGACAGCTGGGTTACTCGCGTGTTGCCGATCGTCACCGAAACGGGCAGCGACGGTTTCGGGAATACGCTTGTCGCCAATCGTCCGTCGGCGCCGGGCGGGTCGGTCGCGCCTTCGCCCGTTCCGAAGAGAACGATCACGCTGCCTTTTGCGGCGGGGTTGGACGCCGAGTTGAACGAGGTGTCCTGATTAAGGATCGCGCCGGGGCCGCGGCCCGACGAGTTCGCGGAGAATAGCGCGGGCTTGGCGGCGACGACGGGCACTGTAATCGGCGCGGACCGGTTCGAACCTTGTTCGACAACAACGCGCACCGATTGTTTGCCGGCGACGTTGTAGGGCACGACGGCGCTGCTTTGTCCGGCGGATGCGTAGATGAGCGGCGCTGGAGTGTCGTCGAAGAGAATGCGCGTGTCGGCGAGTGTGCGTGAGATTTCGCCTTGTGCGTTTAAGGAGGCGGTTGTAAGCGCCGACGGGCCGATGCCCGTGCCCGCGAGAATGACGATTTCGCCCGGGGCTACCGCGCCGCCGGCGTAACTGGCGGCGCTGGCGATGCCGGCGACGGAGATGTTGCTTTGCGACTGGCCGATTTTGACGATGAATCCGTCGCCGTACGGCATTCCGGTTATTGATGAGCCAAAGTACTGAGTTTGATAACTTCCTCGTGTAGCGGGAAGATTGGTGGACGAGGTAACACCGGCCACGACGACGCTGTTGTCCGTCAGTATGGCAAGGCTGGATGCCGTGTCTCCGCCACTGCCCCCGAGAAAGGTCGAGCTAAGAATCGAGCCGCCCGCGGCGTCGATCTGTGTGACGAAGGCATCGCCCAGAATGAAAATGTCGTTTGCCGGTTGACCCGCGTGGTTGCGCTGGAACGCATCGTTAGTGACGGGGAAATCCGGCGAGAGTGTGTTCCCCGCCACCCAAATGGTGTTGGCCGTGTCGACTCCGATGGCAAATGCGCGTTCGTCGCGGGATTTCCCAAGAAACGTCGAAAAAACGAGCGATTGTCCGTTCGGGGCGAGCTTGGACACGAAGGCGTCCCCGGCTACGATGTTGGGCTCGCCTCCCGCACCGCCAAACGTTGTTTGAAGGGCGCGCGCCGTTGTTGGGAAGTTCGGCGAAGCCGTATTTCCAGCGACATAGGCGCTTCCCTGCGCGTCTACGGTGATTGCGAAGATGAAGTCGTTTCGCTGGCCGCCTAGGTAAGTGGAGTACACCAAACTTGTCCCCGCTGCGTTGAGCTTCAATACAAATCCATCGCCGACGTTGAGATCGGGTTGACCTTGTCCGCCGCCATACGCGGACTGCGCCGCGCCTTGCGTGACAGGGAAGTTCGTTGAGTTGGTCACCCCCGCGACATATGCGTTTCCCTGCCCATCGACGGCGATCGCAGATCCTATGTCATTGCTTGAGCCGCCCACGTACGTTGCGTAGACGACCGCGGATCCCGCAGGGTTCAGTTTCGCAACAAAGGCGTCCGAAGGAGCGTCGCTAATTGGAAGAAGCGCCTCTGTTTTCTGAGTAACTCCGCCGCGGTAGAGCATCTGCGGCGCGCCCTCGGTCACGGGAAAGTCGGTCGAACTCGTCTGACCGGTGACATAGGCGCTGCCCGCGGAATCGATCGCGATCGCAAAACATCGATCGGAGCCGCGGCCGCCGAGATACGTCGAATAGACCAAGGCGTTACCGGCTGAATTGAGTTTCGTTACAAAACAGTGCGCGTCCGGATTGCCCTGGGACGTATATGTAGTTTTCAGTGCTCCGGTGGTCGTCGGAAAGTTGTTGCTACTCGTAGTGCCGGTAAGGTAGACGTTTCCTGAAGCGTCAACGGCGGCCCCGAAGCCGCTGTCTATCGAAGCGCCGCCGAATTGCGTGATGTAGGTGACCGCTGTTCCCTCCGCATTCATTTTCGCTACGATCACGTTGCCGGTTGAGGCACCCGCCGCGTTCGCTTGGTACGCACCCGGCGTCGCCGGGAAGTTCGCGTCGTACGTGAATCCCGTCATATAGACATTGCCGTTTGCGTCCGCTGCGATTCGCATCACCGCATCGAGATTGGCGCGGCCAATGTAGCTAAGGTATTGCACGACGGGGTCGATCACGAGCTCTCTCGACCTGTCGTATGCGCCGACGCTGAAGGACACCTGCCCGCTTGAATCGAGCCGGTACGCTCCTTCGATCTGACGGCGGCCGTGAGCGGTGTCCTGGTAGAGTACGGGTTTGCGCCAAGCTACCTTCTTGCGCCCGATAGAGATTTCGAGATTTCCCTCGCGATCGAGCCGGACGCCATCCGCGCCCTGGAACGACATGCGGATGGCGGAGGGATCGGCATTTGGCGAAACGATGAAGTCGTGTTCGAGAATACCGTTCTCGCCGTGGTACTCCACATCAATGCCCGGATAAACTCCGCTGTAGTGAACTCGCGAGTAGACCGGCACGCCGGTAAGCCACTTCGCCGGGTCTTCACCGACGAAGAAATTCGCCATCGTCTCCGGCGCGTGGCCGAGATTGGCCGTCGCATTCCGATTCGCGCCAACCAGTTCGGCTCTCAACACGGAGCCCGTGTGGCCTAGCCAATCGCGAACGTCAAGCACCGCCTCGGCGGGGGTGAGGTAGAGTGTCATGCCCGGAGTCCTGGCGATGAATTGGTAGCGCCTATCCGCTTGGCCGAGGTTGTACTCATACGCTAAGGGCAAGCCCTTCTTGTGATCGCGGAGGAGCGCGTCGGCAATGATTTTCTTGCCGCCGCCCGACTCGTCCTTCTTGGGTGGGCAACCGGTAAACAAAGTTACCGACAGAATGATTGTGATCACTGAGAATTTCATACGGTCTCCGGTCGCGGGCGGCTAACGGCGGTGATTACCGCAGGGCCGGTGAATTGAATCGAAAACTCAGGACATGCGGCCGCTGGGAGAAAGCCGATGCGACACAGACCGCGGTCGAGGAACGAACAGGGCGTCCGTTTTGAGCAATACCAGCAATCCACGAGAGCCGCGGTCGTGCCGCGGCCAAGTAATGGAACGAATGCCGCGATGGACGTACACCGGCTCGCCCCGCGCCAAAGCGCAGTGCCGACCCCTGTAAACGCCAAAAGCGCAAAGACAGGGATCGACACCGGGCCTAGCGTTATGAAATGCAGCTCGAAATATGGAATCACTGCACGGACTCTCCGTCGCGGACACTATGAGTGGACGGAGAGTAGTATATATCACGCAAAAAGTTAATTGGCCACGCAGTCGCTGGAAGGTTCGCCGTAGATAAAGTCGTCGACCACGACCACGTTCACGCCGCCGGCCGGATTGTCGGTGGCGCCGACAGCGGCATTACCCGGAATCACGCGGACGCGCGTCACCATCTTGTTCGGAAACGCGACGCCGATGAAAGACAGCCCTTTTGCCGCGACCGGAGCGTAGTAGCGGCCCAGAAGCAGACCATCGCTGTTGTAGAACTCAAGAGCCGATGTAAACGGCATCGCGACGTTCGAAAACACGGCGCCGAAACCTTTAACCTTACCTTTGGTTTGCGTTCCGGGTACGAAGAAGTCGACGTTGTAGTCGTGGATGCCGATGCTGGTAAAGAGTTTCTGCGGGCTGAATATCGGGAAGAGTGCGGAGTAGCCTTGCTGAATGGTGTCGAAACGGACAGGGCCGTCGGCTTCGTTGGCGCTGACTTGGAACGCGGTCCAGGCCGGGCTGTCGGCGGTGAAGACGACGCCGCGAACCGAGTTGCGGTTGAAGAAGTCGGCGGGCAGATTGTTAGGCGCCGAGAACTGCGCGGGAACGGCATCCCAATTGATCTCGCGGCGGCCGTTGGTGTCGCCAGTGGGGCCGGGGGCGTTCAGCGGGCCGAGGGCGTTTTGGAACGCCGTAACGGCGGATTGAATCGCGGCCGGATTGGCGCCCGCAGCGCCGTAGATCGTCTGGGGCGGGTCACCGGCGAAGCAGGCGGCGGCGGTCAGGAGTAGAAGTGTCTTGGATGTCGTTGTGACGTTCATAAGGACATCGTAGACGGGAACGGTTGTGGAAGTTGTCAGGAAGTTGTAAATGTCTTGCACTAATCAACGACGGCCGCGTTCGCCATCTGCATGAACGCGTACTTGCCGGTGGCGTCGACGGCGGTCATTTGCACCAGGTAGACGCCGACCATATTCTTCTTCCGGTCCACCCAGCCATGCGTGCCGAAGGCGCCGCCGTGCCCGTATGTGCCGGTTGAGAGATACGCCAACTCGCCGCGCGGGTCGTCGATCACCTCCCAGGTCAGGCCGAACGCGGTGTGCGGCATGTGGCCGGAACGGAGGTCGCCGGTCTGTTTACGGGTCATCGTGTCGATTCCGGCCTTCGAAACGATGCGCTTCCCGTTGGCAACGCCGCCGTTGAGCAGCATCTGATAGAACGCGGCAAGATCGGCCGCCGTTGTGTACAGGCCCCACTCGGGCGCCGAGTAGACCGCGCCTTTCCGATAGTTCATCGAGTCGCCGCCGAGCATGCTGGGTCCGGCTTTTTCGAGACCCGTCGCGGTCTTCCGGTAGATCGCGGCCAAGCGCGCGTGTTTTTCGGCCGGCAGGAAGATGTGGCTGTCCTTCATTCCGAGCGGGGTGAAGATGCGGGTTTCGAGGAATTTCTCGAAGGCCAGGCCGGAGCGCACTTCGATAATGCGGCCGAGGATCGCGATGCCGAGGTTTGAGTACTGCCACTTGGAACCGGGCTCGAACTCAAGCGGCATTTGGGAGTACAGAAGGGTCGCGTCGGCGAGCTTGTAGTGCATGCGCTGGTTCAGCTCGGCGATGCCCGCCGGCGGCAGGTAGGACATGCCGGAGGTGTGCGTCATGAGGTCGAAAATTGTGATCGGCCGCGCGGGTTTTTTTATCAGCACGGAACCGTCGGCGTTGCGCGCGGCGATGAGCATTTGGCCGCGAAATTCGGGCAGGTGTTTCTCGACCGGATCGGAGATGGCCAGCTTCCCTTCGTCGGCGAG
>Ga0169931_10014237_pt1 | contig 10787 bp, 9 predicted proteins | sample Kivu_15m_20L_FD_129675 | JGI IMG/M metagenome (GOLD analysis project Ga0169931, IMG submission 129675) | Freshwater microbial communities from Lake Kivu, Western Province, Rwanda to study Microbial Dark Matter (Phase II) - Kivu_15m_20L... | ecosystem: Environmental > Aquatic > Freshwater > Lake ... | reverse complement strand
CATGTCGGGTCCTGGAGGCATGTCGGGTCCTGGAGGCATGTCGGGTCCTGGAGGCATGTCGGGTCCTGGAGGCATGTCGGGTCCTGGAGGCATGTCAGGCCCTGGAGGCATGTCTTTGCCACCTGTTGGTCAGTTAGGTAGTGATTTTTTACAACCTGCTATCTACCAATACTTGAAAGATACTGCACCTCATCCAAGTTATACACCACCACAAAATCCACGTGATATTTTAGAAAACTATACAGAAGAGCTTAACAAGATGGGTCGCATGCTCGGGCCTATCCAACTCCCAAGTCCGAATGATTTGGCACAAAACCTGGAGCAGTTGAATAAACAGGCATTAGCTGCTAGACAAAATTTGCGAAACATCGCTGATATTCCCATCCAAGACGATGTATTTTTCTCGAAAGGATGGAAAGATTTTAGGAATCTTCCACTAACAGATAGGAGGTCTGGATTCGACAGGCGAAAAAATCCTGACTCTCCGGAATTCTTGGGGGGCAGAAAGGACCGCAGGTCTGGAGTCGATCGTAGAAAGAAGGATTTGTTTGAAGAAAGAGAAACTTTTCTCAAAGAAAAATCCCTCGAAAAATTAAAAGAAGAAGCGGAAGAAGCACAGTTCCCTCCCAGTCCGAACCTAAACGAAATTTTAGAGCCATACCTTCCAAAAGAACCAATCAAACTGGATCTTCCCAGCGGGATGGAACTTCGCAGCGGTGAGATGCAGGAAGCTCTCAAAGACCTCACTCACGAAAGCCTATCAAAAATTGCACTTCCTGATCCTGAGCTTCCCAGGGAAGATAGCCCTGACCTTGCTCCAAAAATCAATCTACCCGAGCCAATTGATCCTTCTCGAGCAAAAGAGGAAGTGATTGTTGAGACGGAAGATCCCCTCAAAGTCGAGCTAGTCGGAGGGAAAAGGGACGATGGACTTCTAATTGGTCTACCTGATCCTGTGGATCCTAAGGACCTAGAAGAGGATGTCCTGGTGGAAGGAAATTTAGATGGATTAGATGAAGGGAAAGACATCGAAGATACCATCGCCGAAGAACCTGAAAAAGTAATCCATGGAGTGCTGGAGCTTAAGCCCCCTGAAGCTGATGATGCTCCTTTCTTGACTTTGACTTATGACTTTGGTAAAATACCTCATGCTTTTCGTTTGTCAAAAAATTATGCTATTATGGAGTATTCTTATTACAAATATAAGCCGTTGCTTATGAAGGCACAGGAATTTGCTCGCAGGAAGATGCTTAAAAACGCTCTAAATTACTATAGAGTTATCAAATCACAAAATATTCCTCCAGAATTGCGAAAAATGATCAATAGGAACATCAGAGACATTACGGAATTTATGGAAAAGTTCCTAATGGCCAAAGGAAGTTAGGTTATGAATATCTTAGATTACATGAACAATATCTCTACCCAGATTTTTGCTAGGGGAGAAAACATATTCAAAGAGGGTGATCCACCAGACGGAACGATGTATTTTATATTTCAGGGGTTATTTGCTGTTACCAAAAAGAACCCAGATGGAATGGTCGAAGTGATTACAGAGTTGGGACCTGGTGATTTTTTTGGAGAGCTGGCTCTTTTATCAAGAAGACCGAGATCTATGACTGTTACTGTTATTTCCTCAAAGGCTCGAACAGGAATACTTCGCCAGGAACTACTTGAGAAATTAGCAAGAGTGAATGCAGACTTTTTGTATGTTTTACTGAGATCGACCGTTCAAAAGCTTCACAGGGCAGAAGAACGACTTCTTTCAGTCAATGAGGAAATCCAAGAAGCAGAGAGGGTTCTACGTGGCAAATGAAGCTCTAAAACAATTTTTGCCTTATATCCACTTGGAAGTTTTCAAAATAGGAGAAGCCATCTTTGTGGAAGGTATGCCATCTAACGGAGTAATGTATTTTATCTTCCAAGGAACTCTTACTGTTTCTAAGAAAAACCCAGCGGGAGATGATGAAGTTGTGCGTTGGCTCGGCCCAGGAGAATTTTTCGGGGAGTTGGCATTGATTGAGCCCTTCCCTAGGGCTGCGACGCTTACAGTCGTTTCTGAAGAAGTAAAGCTCGGAAAGATAGACAAAGAGACTTTCTTCGCTATCGGCAAAAAAAGCCCTCCCTTTCTTTCGCACATTCTCAAGAGCGCCATATTCAGACTCGTTGAAGTCGAGGCAAGGATCAGCGAAAAAAAAGAACAGCTTGCGAATCTAAAAACTGAGATAGTGTCTGTAGAAAATGCCTCTGGTTCAGGCTCGAACATGGAAGAGGAAGAAGAAGCGATGGAACCTTTGGAAACGGAGGAGCCCTTCGAAGAACCAGAGCTCAGCCAAGAGGACAAAAATACTCTGCAAAATAAAAAAGAGAATTGAGCCTTTTCGGAAAGGTCTAATCCAATAAGGATAGGGGATATTCATGGGCGCTTCAGCAACTGAGACTTCAGAACCAGGCTATTACCCTGCGGATCAATTTCCTTCTGGGCTTTCTAGGAAGGTAGTGGAGTCAATCTCCCACATCAAAAAGGAACCAGGTTGGTTGACCGAATTCAGACTCAAAGCTTTGGAAGTATTTGAGTCAAAGCCCATGCCTAGCTGGGGCTTCATCCCCCAATTCCAGATCGATTTGAACAACTACGTCCACTATGTTGGCTCGAACCAAAAAAAGAAAAAATCTTGGGATGAGGTTGATCCCGAAATTTTGAGATCTTTTGAAAAACTGGGAATTCCTGAGCACGAAAGAAAGCACCTTGCTGGAATCGAGACTATGAATGATTCCGAAACCATCTACGCAAACGTAAAAAAGGAACTGACTGATTTAGGAATCATTTTCTGTGACATTGATACAGCCATCAAAGAACAAGAGGAATTGGTCAGAAGGTATCTAGGCAGTGTCGTTACAATTGGAGATAATAAATTTTCTGCTTTAAATTCCTGTGTGTTCAGTGGAGGGAGTTTCGCCTACATTCCCAAAGGAATCAAAACCCCAATGCCCCTCCAAGCGTACTTCAAAGTCACTGCCGCCTCTAGCGGGCAATACGAAAGGACTCTCCTTATTGCTGAAGAAGACTCTCATTTGGAATACAGTGAGGGTTGCACTTCCGTACAAGACAAAGGAACTAATTTTCATACAGCTGTGGTGGAGCTAATCGCTCACAAACGATCAAAGATCTTTTATACCACAATTCAAAACTGGAAAAAAAACATGTACAACTGGACTGTAAAAAGGGGGATTTGTTATGAGTCCGCACATATTACATGGACAGATTGTAACATCGGTGCGAACACGATCAAATACCCAGGTATCATTTTGCACGGAGACCACTCAACGGGAGACGTACTCTCTCTAGCTTTTGCGGGTCAAAATCAAATCCAAGATACTGGAGCTCGCATAATCCATGTAGGAAAGGGAACTCGTTCTAACATCCTGGCGAAAGGGGTAGCTTTAGATGGAGGGATCAATTCCTACCGAGGACTCGTAAAATTTGAACCCTCTAGCAAAAATTCCTATAGCCATATCAAATGCGATGGCTTGATGATGGACGATCGATCTGAGACGCATGCCTACCCTTACAATGATGTCTCGGGAGAAGGCGGCAATTTGAATTACGAAGCCACTGTTTCCAAGATAGATGAAGAGCAGCTATTCTATCTTCAAACAAGGGGTCTATCAGAAGATGATGCCAAACTCCTCATTATCAATGGCTTTTGCGAGGGAGTAACGAAACATCTAGATGTCGAGTATTCGCTAGAAATGACAAAACTCATTCGAATGATTCTAGAAGATGGAAAGGCAATTCAGGAAACTTAGGAGCTCTTCTGCTTAAGTCCCCAAACAAAAAGGGCCGCGATCAATAGGCCAAAAGTTTCCCTAATTTCCTCACTATCCCGGTCCCAATGCAGGACTTGCAATCCGAACACGATTGATAGAGTTAAATAAAGACCTATAAACCCAAACAAAACTGCATTGGGAATAGGACGAAAGAGTCTAATTGAAGCGAGGACGGTAACAAAAAAATACAAAGGAAACCACAAATAGGGATCAGGATCATTAAGCTGAAGATAGGCGAATGTCAAAAAAATTAAAATGGTTATTAAAGAAAAAGCTCTCATGTTTTCCAGATTTCAATTGCTGTTCTAATACCGCAAACTATACTTTACTTATGAAACAAAATTTCAATTTTTTATCGATTCTTTTCTTCTGTTTGATAGCTTTTTCTTCCTGTGAAAATCTAGGTAGAGGTCTACTCAAAACATTTAAGAAAACTTACGAGACCAATGGCCCTCTCCTCACAACCAAACCAATATACCAAGGCAAAGATAGCGAAAGACAAAAGATTGCAATTGATTTTAGGGAAGTTACTAAAGTCAATTCCCCGACAGATATTCAATTCACTCCCAAATTACCATTTATTTTTTTACTGGAAAAAGGTGGGGAAATAAAGGTTTTCGATCGATCCACTGGAAAGATTCGAACTCTTCATTCTTTCGGTGTGCTTACAGATAGCGAAGAGGGTTTATTAGGTCTTGCTTTTTCTCCTCGTTATCCTAAGGAACCCAAAGCCTATATCAATTCCGTCAGATCGGAAAAGGGAAAAGATTTGACCTTTCTAACAGAAATCACAATTGAATCTCCCGAAGACTATGATAAAATGAAAGTCAAAGCTGAAAGAATTCTGTTCCATGTAGAACAGCCTTATCCCAACCACAATGCAGGTCAATTGGCTTTCGGTCCTGATAACAATTTATACATTGGGTTAGGTGATGGAGGTTGGCGAGGTGATCCCAAAGGTCATGGACAAAATCCCTCGACTTTGCTTGGCTCTGTTTTGAGAATATCTCCCTTCCCCAAAGAAGGAATGCCCTATTCGATTCCCAATGACAATCCTTTCGTATCCAAACCAGGATTCTTGCCCGAAATCTATGCTTACGGAATAAGAAACCCTTGGAAGTTTAGTTTTTCCAAAGACGGTTACCTATATCTTGCTGACGTGGGACAGGACGAATTTGAAGAAATCAATAAAATAGAATCTGGACATAACTATGGTTGGAATCAAACAGAAGGATTCCATTGTTACCAAAAAAATTGTGATTCCACCCAATATGCTTCGCCAATCCATGAGTACGATCATTCTGAAGGGCAGTCCATCACCGGAGGATTTGTTTACCAAGGAAAGTCTATTCCGGAGTTAACAGGGAAATATGTCTATGGTGATTTTATCCAAGGTAAGATTTGGGCTTTGCCCCTAGACAGGAATGGAAATAAATCAGGTGAGCCCTATTCTCTGGGGAAACGCAATTTGCTCATATCTACTTTTGGAGAAGATGAAGACGGTGAACTCTTTGTAGCCGATTTTCAGTCCGGAAAAATTTTTAAAATCGTATCCTCGGAAAAATGAAAATTCCTTTTTTTCTGAGTTTTTACTTTTTTAGTTTTTTCATTGGATTTTGTATAACAACAGTTTATCGAATTTTTTTTTATGGAATTTATTCCTATCGAATTCAGGAATTTCATATTAAAACTTTGTTATTAGCCTTTGGAAAAGGAATTCGATTCGATCTCAGTATTTTGGCTTCATTTTTGGGAATTGGATTTTTATTGTCTTCGTTACAATTCGCAAATAATTCAAAAGTCTATCGCTCGATTTGGAGGGGAATATCACCTATAATTCTTGTTATACTACTTTTTTTAAGTATAGCAGACCTTATTTATTATGAAAATGGCAACAAACATTTAGGATACGAGGCATTTGCGTATTTAGGATTTGAGCTATTGCCATTGCTTGGATCTGCTTTTTCTCAAAATCCAATCGCTTTTGTTGGCGGTTTTTTGGCTCTTTTTTTTATAATGTGGGGTGTTCAAAGAGTTCAATATAGATTTGAATACAAGCATGAGCCTTTAGTTTGGTGGAAATCTGGTCTTTTGACAGTAGGAGTATTTGTCTTTGTAGTAATTGGAATCAGGGGTGGTTTGCAAAATAGCCCGATCCGAACTGGGGATGCGCTCGTCTCCAAAGAGTCCACTTGGAATGACTTGGTATTGCATCCAGGATTTACTGTGATCTCTGATCTCAAAATGACTCGTGTTGATCGACGGCATGCTATGCCCATCACAGAAGCAGTCGCTTTGGTAAGGGAGAATATTCAGTATCCCGATTCGGAGTTTTTGACTGAAGATTATCCTTTATTGAGAAAGCTAACTCCCGCTCAAAAATCGTTACCTCTACCTAATGTGGTGATAATCGTATTAGAGGGTTGGACTGGAAAGTATGTAATTGAAGGAAAGAACGGCAATGAAGTCACACCATTTTTTAATAAACTAAGAAAGAAAGGCGTCTATTTTTCTAGGTTCTTTGCAAGCGGAGGACGAACTACAAATGGTCTACTTGCTATGTTTGGCGGAATTCCTGATAGACCTGGACTAACGGCTGTCCGAACTCCTCAGATTTTGAATCGCTTTTCTGGCTTAGGAAATGTGGCGAGGCAGCTAGGCTACGAAACACTCTTTGTGACGGGGACAGATCTTTCTTTTAACAACAAAGGTTCCATCATGTTTCATTGGGGTTTTGAAAATCAAATTGGCAAATTGCATTTGGATAAAAAACCTAATTATAAGTCAGGGCCATGGAGCTATCTGGATGAATCGACTTATAGAGAGTTATATGAACAAGTTCAGAAGTTTCAAAAGCCCTTCGTCGCAGTTCTACATACGGGAACTACTCACTACCCCTACAAAATTCCTTCCGAAGAATTTAGATTGTTTGATAAAAGTGTGCAAGATGCGGACTATCTCAATGTCCTTTACTATGCAGATCGGGCATTAGAAACTTTCATGAAAGATATGGAATCAACCAGGGGAGAGACAATATATGTATTTGTATCAGACCATTCCCACCATAGGTTCTTGAATTACTACGAAGATCGTCATGTTCCTTTGCTTTTTTATTCTCCCACTAGATGGAAACCTTCAGAGCGCAATGAGATATCCTCTCAACTTGATTTAATGCCAACCATTTTGGGACTTTTTGGGAGAGAACTTTATTTTAGTGCAATGGGTAGAGATTTGTTTCGAACTCAAGCTAATTCAGCTTATTTTGCTTATGGAAATGTTTTTGGCTGGATAGAAGGAGATTTTCTATACCATCAATCTGTATCTGGCGGTCAGGGTGAAACCAAAACCATAAAAGCTCCTTTTATTGACATAGGTCTTTGTTACAAAGATCCACTCCTTTGTAAGAGGCATGCCAATTACACCAAAGCCTTTCTCAATTTGAGTGATTGGAGTCTCAATACCAATCGCCTTTTCCCTAGTTCCACTGAACTGGAGAGGATTATCACACCCAAGAATTAGTAATTTGAGAGAGATCGAAAAAGGTCTTTCTTTTGATCCAGATCCAAAACAAAGAAACCAACGACAAAAATAAAAGTGGCCAAGCAAAGATTTCAATATCTGGCAAGTTCCTTGTCGTGAGAAAGTAGACAAACAACAAGCTGAAAAGGATATTTCTCACAAATTCTGTGCGCCTTGACCATCTCTTCATTTCCATAGTTCTATTAATAGAAAAAAGACTGAAGATAACTATGCCTGCAACTGCCGTCAATGTTATCGAATCACTTAAGTCCAGTTTGCTTACCTTCCAGATAAAAAGACCCACTATACCAAGTCCTATTGCTTGTAGTGTAACATATATCATAACATGCAACGGGGGCTTCGGGTCATACTTGAAATCATAAGCAGGTTCTTTTATATCATCAGCTGGGGTTCGAAGGTATTCGGGTTTCCAACCTGGAGGTCCAAAGAGACAGAGAAAGGCATCTCGAAAGGTCTTAGAGTGAAATAGATTTCTCAAAATATCTCGGAAAACATGGAAGTTTACTGTTATGGGATTAAAACTATTGACTGGCTTTGTAAGTCCGTAAATGGGCTCCTCGAATTCTTCTGCATAAGTTCCGAACAACCTATCCCAAATGATAAATATACCACCATGATTCTTGTCCAAATATACCTTTTGAGTTCCGTGATGAACTCTATGGTTCGATGGGGTTACCATTAAGAATTCTAAAAATCCAATTTTTCCAAGGTAACGAGTGTGAACAATGAACTGATAAACCTTGAGGATGCGGTGCGAAAGAAAAAACATTTCCCAAGGAATTCCCAAAAGAGCCATGGGTAGGAAGTAAATGTATTCGAAAACTCTTTGAAAGCCATTGCCCCGAAAGGAAACAGCAAAATTCATTTCTTGAGTGGAGTGGTGTGTTACATGCAGTGCCCATAGGAACTGGAAGGTATGAGCATGTCTATGGAACCAATAGTAGGTGAAGTCTGTGAGAAGAAGGGAAACCACCCAAGCCCAAGGATTGGAAATCGTAAAGAAGGATTGCCCAAAGGTCCATGAAAAATTTTCTTCTAAGTGGTTGTATCCTACGAGGAACCCAGCTAAGATAAGAACTCCGACTATGGCAAAGATCACTCCTGTGCTCACATCTGCAATAAGCACGTTCCATCTGTAATAATTTCTTTTTTGGATTGAGGAAGCTACGATCTCAAAGACAATGAGTAGGATCATAGCTCCAAAGGCAATTTGCATGAAACCGTCGCTGTTGAATTCGGTCTGTGCCATAGTGTTACCCATTCTAGTCTAAGTTTCGATCCACTCTCTTATTGGACTATGGGAAAAAAGGATGGATTTCTGTTTTTTTGCTAAGAAATGAAAGAGAAACACCCCAATTTCAAAGGAAAACTCTTCAAAGAAGTCCAAACAGAGTGCGGGGAACTGGGTCTTGAACCCTTTCGGGCGACTCAGATCTACCAAGGCCTCTACCAAACACGGATTTCCTCTTGGATGGAGCTCAGTACCCTTTCCAAATCCCAACGAGAGAAGCTCGAAGAGGAAGCTCCCATCCCTCTCCTCAAACTAGGGAGAGATTTGAAGTCCCAAGACGGTACTCGAAAATTTACCTTTCTAGTCGATGACGGCAAAGAAATCGAAGCGGTATGGATTCCTTCGGGAGACGGAGATAGAAAGACGATTTGCATCTCCTCTCAGATCGGTTGCACGTTAAACTGTAGCTTTTGTGCTACTGGACTTTTGGAATTTAAGGGCAATTTACAATCTTGGCAGATCATCGACCAAGTGCTACAAGTGGAGTCTCTGGTGGCAGATCGTGCAACGAATGTTGTGTTCATGGGAATGGGCGAACCTATGCACAATTACTTTTCTGTGATCAAAGCAGCGCACATTCTCAGGGATAAAGAAGGTTTTGGTTTAGGTGCCAAAAGAATTACTATTTCTACAGCAGGAGTGATTCCAGGGATCCATCGCTTTATTGACAACAAAGAACCATTCAATCTCGCCATTTCCTTGAATCATCCCAATCCCAATGCTAGATCCCAAATCATGGATGTAAATGACAAACATCCTCTTGAAAAATTAATTGATGCCGCAAGACGTTATACACATGAGTTGAATAGACCTATAACCTTTGAGTATGTAATGATTCCAAGTGTCAATATGGGAAAAGAGAATGCAGATCGGCTTGTTAAGATTGCAAAGCAAGTTAATAAATGTAAAATAAATGTCATCCCCTTAAACACGGATTTCACGCAGTGGCGGAGACCAGAACCAGAGGAGGTAGAAGAATTTGTGCAGTATGTTAAAAATAAATCTAAGGTACCAGTCTTCAATAGACAGAGTCCTGGTAGGGATATCAATGGTGCTTGTGGGATGCTAGCTCTCAAAGGATTTAGGAGTGCCTAGTTTCAAAAGGATTCTGGTTGGAATGGTTCTGGTTTTTACCTTCACTTCAATCGGATGCAAGGATCATGTAGAAGAACAATGCCAAAGAGCATGTGGAATATTCGTGGATTGCATCGAAAAAGAATTCAATACAAAGGCTAAATCAAATTTCAAAAATCAATTGAAAACACAGTGCATGGATGGATGCACAACTCACAATAGTGAAATTTTGCAGTGTTTTGAAACAGAATCTAACTCATGTAAGACGTATTCCAACTGTTTAAAAGATATGGGAACTTTTGAGTGAGGTATAGATTTATTTTTCGAGCGGAATTCGCTTTGCTATTGGTTGCCATCTTTCCACTTCTCTCGACTTTGCCTCTTGATGTAATTGATATTGATTCGGCTCAATATGCTCAAATCTCAATGGAGATGGTTGAATCTGGAAATCTTTTTCGACTGACAGACAATGGGCGCCGATATCTAGATAAGCCTATCTTAAATTTTCTCACCGTAGCGAGCTCTTTTGCAATCTTTGGTATTTCCAATTGGTCTTATAGGTTGCCTGCCCTCTTACTTACAATTCTATCTTTTTATTCTATCTATTCCATTGCAATTTTAATTTGGAATGACAAGAAGACAGCTTGGGCATCTGTACTGTCTTATGCGGTTTCTCCTGGACTCTTCGCCATGGTTCTTGATCCCAAGATTGATATCTACCTTACAGCTTATATTATTTTTGCCATGCATGGTTATTTCTTAGGAAGACTTCGAGATTCAAAATATTATTATTTTTTTTATTTCGCTATGTCCTTTGGTTTCATCACGAAAGGCCCTATAGGCGTTGTGATTCCTGCCTTGGCGATTGGAATGGACATCCTACTAAGAAGAGACTTTGAATTGCTCAAAAATATGAAACCTTGGATAGGGATTATAATTGTAGCTTTCTTACCATTGTTGTGGTGTTACTTCTTATTCCTTGAATTTTCAACTTATGGACCGCTTTTCTTTCTTTGGATTCAATCCTTCGGAAGATTCTACAAAGATATGTATG
>Ga0169931_10014236_pt1 | contig 10787 bp, 9 predicted proteins | sample Kivu_15m_20L_FD_129675 | JGI IMG/M metagenome (GOLD analysis project Ga0169931, IMG submission 129675) | Freshwater microbial communities from Lake Kivu, Western Province, Rwanda to study Microbial Dark Matter (Phase II) - Kivu_15m_20L... | ecosystem: Environmental > Aquatic > Freshwater > Lake ... | reverse complement strand
TGAATGTTGTTATTATATTTTTTATAAATAAAGTTACATTATTATCAACTATAACATTATTATTATAAGAAATAAATTGATCATTTCCTATAAATGTTTTATTTGATTTATGATCATTTACAAATGCAAAAGACAATCTTTGAAATGAAGTTATATTAAATGATGCTATTTGTGTCAATAACTGATTATACGTTGTATTTTGTTCATAAATTATATATTTCGTGTTATTATTGATTGCATTTGTAAAAGTATTGATATCTGGAATATTTTTATCAACAAAAAGAAGATTCATTATATATATATATATAATAAATAATTTATATTTTACAATTTTTCAATAAAGGATCATATATAACAAATATAAGTTTGTCTGTTTCTTTATCTATTAATTCATCATAATCTGCTATTAAATTATCTTTATTTAATAATATATCGATATATGTTATTTATTAAAATGACCAAAGAAATCATATAAATATATTAGTTTGTCTAATAATATTTTTAAATAAATAAAATTAATATCCATAACTTTATTTTTTATAATATTTTTTTTTAATTGCAATATTTAGAGCATTTAAAAATTCATTGTGATAATTTATTAAATTTTCTTTTGTTAATTTAAATATTTTTTTATCATTGAATTTAATATTATTTATATTATTTTTCATACAGTTATATAATGATTCACAATTATCTAATTTATTAGTAATGTTTTCATTATCAGAGCTATTTATATCAGATCTATTTATAATATATTGTTTAATATTTTTAATATAATTATTTGATAATGTGCTAACATATATAAATATATCAGTATCATATATAGATTTATTAGATGATATTTTTTGATAGATAAAGATATCATCTAATAAAATATTTTTATAAAATTCTAATCCAAAACAGTCAAATAATAATTTATCATTATAATTTAAACGTAATATTACATTTGTACAACAATGTATAATTTTTTTATCATGTAGTAAATGATTATGTTTATAATTTGTTAGTATATTTATCAATATTGTTTGATCAATATACCGTGATTCTGTCAATATCTTATATATTTCATTTGATTCAAAAAAATCTAATGGACAAATATTAAAAATTCTTGCATCTATAAATAAGTTAATATTTTGTTTAAAATATTTTTGAATAACAATATTTAAAATGTTATAGCATTTTTTTATAATTTCTTGATCATTAAAATCTTGTTCAATACAATTCATTATACTACTTATAGTAATACCATATTGATTATGTAATAAACATGTACTTACATATTCTTGATTTTGTAACCATTTTTGACCAAATGTATATCTACCATATAGACCATATATACATTTATATGCAGTAAAATTTGATACAATCATTGGATCACATTTTTTCAATATTTTATCTATGTTATTTCTAACTGATTTTATAAATTTATATAAACATGCATTTTCATACATGTCTTTATTAGTTATTAATTTATTTAATGTGTTATTTAAATATTCAATAAAATATTTGGTAGTACATCGTCTAATATACATTATAGCCAATGCTATTTGTTTAATATTATTAAAATAATTAGATTTTATATTATTTGGTGAAATATCAAAAATTTTAGTTAATTGGTTGAAATCAGGATTAGTTGAAAAATCATATGTAATATAATATAGTACTATATTATCAAAAAATTTGTTAATATATCTTAATTGCTCAACATTTTCGTATTCCAAATATATGAAAATATTAGTAAATATATCAGTATGTAAATTGTTTATTGTTGATTTTTCGTTCATATTTATATCACTGATTTAGTTAATAATATTTATTATTATAACTAACTATTGCTATATATTTCAATTTTTTAAATTTTATTTGAATAAAAAAAATTGAAATTATTATTGTATAAAGAGTCCATTATTAAAAAATAAATAACTAACGGTAGGTTACATAACTACTACAAAAAATTTGAAACAATAATTATGCCAAATAATAAAGGCAAAAAAAATACACAATCTAATAATAGTAAATTATTTAATGATAAACGTAAATGTATCATAAATGATCAAAATAAAGAATATAATAAACTTGTCCACACGCAATTAGATGAATTTGCATTTATTAAAAAATTATTTAAGAAACAGGTTTATGAAATAAATGAATTTAAAAAAGAATGCGATATGAGTTATAAAAAAATCAGGGAACAATTTTATAAAGAACGTAAGATAATATATAATTTTAGAATGCAATTAATCAAAAAATTATGTGGTACACAAAAAACTAAAAAAGATGCATCAGACATGTTATTTAGGATTAATTCAAAGCAGAAATATAAACTGTCAGATTTACCTATTGATATTATATTATATATTGCACGTGAATTTTTACTAGATCCTAATACATTATACTTAGAAAGTGATCCAGCAGACAGTTATGTAAAATTTATGGAAGTTTTAAATTTACATCCATATGATGTAGTAATAGATCCACAACTAGGTAAGTATTATTCTAATCATAAATGTAAAGAAATATTTGATGTACAATCTAAAGTGATATTGAAACAAAAACAATCTGTTTTATATCTAAAATATGAAACAAGCAGTAATAGTTATCATTATGTACTAAATTGCATTACTTATAATAAACAACATATGGCTATGTTGTTGTTTATGTATTTATATTTAAATAAAAAAGTATTCATTGAACAACGTAAATTAATTGATATATATGAAGAAAAAAGAGAAGAGGAATTTGAAAAATATTGTATTAATGCTATTTCTCAAGAATACGAACAACTTAGACGCAAATGGTATGTTAGTAGAGAAACTTATGATGATCCATATGTAGAGTACGATAGTAATGAAGTAATTTTTAATAATTTATTGAATGATTGTAAAAATACAAATAGGGAAACTTTTTATAAAAACTATGATATTATCAATTATAGAAATGCTATTGATCCAACTAAAATTTGCACATATATTGCATATTGTTTTCCATCACAATATTGTTCATATAAATATAATCCATTTACTAGAACTGAACAAAATATTTTTAATACTGTAGTAAACACAAATGATATTTTAATGTTTATTAATAATAGTAATATTATTGAACATTTAAAATTAGTAGCAAAATTGTGTGATATCGATGAGAAGCACTATATTACTGTTTCATATTTGCATAAAATATCTTTATGTAATGTCGAGATAATTCGCGAACTTTTACAAAAACCATATAATGATATTACTTATTATTTAAGAAATCAATATTTCGCTGAAAGTAATTAATATAATGATAAATAATAATTAATTTATAAAAATTGAAATATATATTGTATATATAATTCATACTATATAGATAGATAACTACTATTGAACCACAGAGCTAACTAAAGCTTGAAAGTTAGAATAAGAATGCCAATATCAAAAAATTTAAAAATTTTATTTAATAAACTACGAAAATTAAAAAAGTCAAGATATAATAAAATTGCCATAGTTACAAATTATAAAAAATCTTTTCGTGATTTACCAAAAGATATTATTGATTATATAGGATTATTTTTATGTCCTAGTTATATATGTATTACACATATATTTCAACAAGATTTTTGGACAGATAGTGTAATAGATCAACAAATATATACTTATTATAAATATATATTAGCAAATAATAGAATGTATTATGATGTAAATTTATTATTTGATAAGTTTAAATGTGTTTCAATATGTGGAACTTATAATATAAAATTTAATATGTTAGATACAAATAAATGTATATCATTAAGATTGCCAATTATGTGTAATTTAATTCCAGCATTAAAAATAGTAGACATAAGAAATATAAAACATTTAATTATGTTATTATTTATGTATTATTATTTAATAAAATATATTGACATAGATGAAAATATGAACATAATAAAAACAAAATATCCAGAATGTAGTATAGCTAATAAAATTAGTGTTATAGTTAAAAATATTAAAAATAATAATACACAAGAAAATAAAAATTATCTAAAACAATATACTAATTTTAGTTTAGAAATAATAGACACAATACTGACATATGGCAGGATTAATATCCAAAATTATATATGCAATATTAAACTATATCCATTTGTTCGTGATGAAATATATCATGAATATAGTTTATATGATACAGATGGATTCAAACATAGATTTCAAAAACAATTATCAAATTTGTCTGGCAATATTCGCTGTGATCATCAAAAATATGATATAACAAAATTATCTGATTGTAATGACGCAATTAGTATATATAATGCAGTAATTGATAATATGCAAAATAAAAAAAATATGATAAAGTACATAAAAATATTGTGTGATACAGGAGAATTTATCACAGTTAATGCATTCCAAAATCATACTATATTTAAACGATTATTAGATCCTCGTAAAATTGCATTAGCTATTGATAATATTATACAACTTGAATTAAATAATGAAACGCTATGTAAATTATTAGATAATGATCCAAGTGAAATATTAACATATGTATTGAAATTATAAATATTATTATTTTATATTATAAAAATAAACAATATCAAAAATCATAAAATATCAAATGTCAGAAAATACACTGATAGAATATATAAATGATCCTATTAATGCCATTTCTAAACTTAGATTAATGTTATAATATTTATACTATAGAATATTTTAACCATTTATTTTTTCTTTGTTTATATGTATTTTCAGGTTTAATATCTACTGGATAAATTATAAATCCTAAAATCAAATTATCTTTTACTTTTTGTTTATGTTTTTTACAATGATCACAATCTGAATGATGATATGAATAAACTAAAGAACATTCATCATCTTGATATGTTGAATATAATTCATCATCACCATATAAAGTATCTAAATAATATACATTTGTGACATATTGATTTTTATGATCGCCAATTTTTCTTAATTCAGTAACTATATTTGATTTTTTACATGGATTTTCTAATTTATATTCTAATATTTCATTTTTTCCAAAATATTTATCATAATTGTACATTGTACATTATAATATTTATAATGATTTTACTTTATTTCTTTATAAATTAATTACTAAATTTTCATAGTATATTGTAAATATATTTTAATATATTTAAATAATTATTTGATTGTGCTATATATAAAACATCGATTAATAATTCTATATTTATTAAAGCAGTATAATCATGTTGATTTGTAATAGTATATAAATTATTTAGATATAGTTTATATAGTGATTTATTATTATTCATATATATTAAATTTGTAGTATGTAATATATTATAACGCATTGTATCATTAAAAAATACAATATCAGTTATATTATGTATATAAATATATATAATTTGCAAGATAGTTTTTGTCAAAGCATATAAAGTGTCTTTTTGTGTTGATTTATTATCATAATCTATTAATATTGGATTATTATTATTATCAAATACAATATTATTAATATCTAAATCAGAAGCATATATATTTACATTATATGCATTAATTAATTGAAATATAATATTTTTAATAATGGTAAAAGGATTGTTAAAAAGTAGTTTGTTATTAAATTTTGGATATATTAATTGTTTATATTTATCATTATATGCAATTAATTTATAATTAATATCTGTATTTATAAGTTTTAGCATAGCATTTTTTTCATCATGATATGTATTATTTAATTTGAATGTTTTGATAGCATATTTATTATTTTTAGGATTCATTATTTTAGTAATATTTGGGGAATTAAAATTATATTTATTTTTGAAAGTTATGATAGCTTCACCACCAATAATTTTATTTGGATTCATTTTATTTATTTATATATAATAATTATTAATAGTATAAATAAAATAAATTTCAATTTTTACAATATTGTAGTGATATAAATAATATAATTATACTCAAAAATGCATTTATAAATTAATGTTATTTATTATTCAAATAAATCAGTATCAATATTATTAATAAAATCATTTGAATTATAATAACTAGTAATAGTTGATGATGTAGTTTCTTTACATCTATGATTTTTTTCTTTACACGTGGTATGACATATTTTACAATGAAATTGATGTTTTTGGACACGTCTATGACATATATCACATCTAGGTGGCGCAGGAAACACAGTATATATAATATTATTTATTTTTACTGTTATAGTATCTAAATTAATACAAGAACATATGATATTATATATCTTTAAAAAAAATATAGATATTTCCATACGTGCCTGTAGATTATTCTGTATCCACCAATTCTGATAACGAAAATATGACGTATCATCCATTTGGCGTATTCGGTGTTTTCTGTTAACTTCGTGAACTTGTATAATTTTATCATATATTTTTACTTTATGCACTATATTACTAGAAGCTAACTCTTCGGGTAAATGTAAATACTTGTTGTACATATGAATATGTGTATAAATACTGCTATATCCGAAATATGATGCATCTATATGGTCTACAAACAGTGAATAAGGTGTTAATATACCGAAATATTTAGATGTAAATGGAACATAACGTTTAATTTTTAGATCATGATCATAATATTCTATGCGATCAATATTGAATACATCTGTTAATTCTTGGATATACCAATAGAAATCATTACATGTACGTGAAATATTACGCATACATTTTGGATCATTTATTAAATATGTAAATATAACATCTCTCCATACATTATGATTTAAAATAATATTTTGATTATTCATTAGTGTAGCTACAACGATTTTTTGGTAGAGTTAGTTAAATATTATATTATTAGATCTATCAACTATAATTAATTTCAATTTTTAATATAATATATAGATATTAAATAATATATAATACAATATTTGTAATATATGAGTTGTTATAGTTAATATAAATTTGTGAATAAATAATATGACAGGTGGATTATTACAATTAGTTACAAAAGGACCTATTGATTCATTTTTAACAGCTATACCAGAAATAACATTTTTTAAGACAGTACATCATAGACATACAAATTATGCCATAGAAACTTATGAAGAAATATTTAAAGGACATCATAATTTTGGTAATATAACCGAATGTGAGATAAAACGGTATGGAGATTTAATAACAGGAATGACATTACAATTGAATTTACCAGCATTAGTAGAAAAAAAGAAAGTGAATTGTGGTGTTTGTGTAAAAGGCATAACAGATTGTTATTGTAATAAATGTTGTGTAGATATAGATGCATTACCTCAATTTTCATGGGTTAATTCAATAGGTCATGTATTGATAGATTATATAGAGTTATATATAGGTGGTAAGTGTATAGATAAAAGAAGTGGGGAATGGTTAGAAATATTTACAGAATTGACACAAACATATGAAAAACGTCAGGGTTATAATGAAATGGTTGGAAGAAAAGAACCTATAAATTTCAATATAAATTCATTCAATGGTCCCCTAACACTATATATACCTCTTGATTTTTGGTTTTGTAAAAATGTTGGTTCTGCATTACCTATTTTTGCCCTATATTATGAAGATGTTATATTACGTATAAAATGGCGCAATTTTGATGATTGCTACGTTTCTAATATTAAAAATGCTAAATTGAAACCACAAACACATTTTAGATCGTGTTTATTGATTGATTATGTATATTTAGATATTGTAGAACGGGAAAAATTTTTAGCAGAGCCACAATCTTATTTTATTGAACAATTACAAGAAACATCATGTTCTTTTTCTAAATCGGTTAAACATCCAAAAATAGAAATAGGTTTAATGCATCATCCAGTAAAAGAATTAATATGGGTATTACAAAGGAATGATGTATTGGTGAGTGATGATTGTAATATGGGAAATGATCATTTTAATTATGGAATAAATAAAAGTAGATTAGCAACTACCATAGGTAGTGGAGATACATATGATACTGCTAAAATAATTTTAGGTGGACATGATAGAACTAGAGAAATGTCAGCAAGTTATTTTAGATTGGTGCAATCATATAAAAACCATACACGTATTCCTACTAATTATATATATACATATTCATTTTGTTTTAAACCAGAAGAAATACAACCAACAGGTTCATGTAATTTTTCTTTATTTCATAATATTTATTTACAATTATTCAATGTTAATATAAATACAGATTATGTTGTAAAAGTATGGGCACCTAATATAAATATTATGTTGATTTCTAATGGTATGTGTGGTATTGCTGAATTATAAATAAATTAATACACTGATAATTAATTTATTTATAAAATTTACTTAAAAGTTTAAAAAGCTAAATATATTCAAATTCTGGAATTTTCCATACTTCATATTCATTGTTTGGCATATGTCTAATTATTTTAAATGGTATCACTTTTGCTTTTAATTCTAATATAGCTATATCTTGCTCTGATAATCCTTGTACATTTTTAATTAATGGCTGTGCTCCTCCTACCAATAATGCTGTGCGTTCTGCTATAATACGCACTCTTTCAAAATACGTCAAAAATGGCTTACTTATACGCTCATCATCTGGTATTCTTTTTTCTTTTCCATTTTGAATAGTATAATTTATATCTATATCTTCATCTAATTCTATTTTTGAATCTGTTTTATCATCTTCATCTGATTCTGTATTGTCATCATCATTAACAATAATTTGTTTTTTATTTATAGATTCCAAATCATCTACTTCTGTTTCCTCTACCATATCATTTAATTCTTCATCTTCTTCGCCTTCTTTACCTTCTTCTCCGTCTCCTTCGCCTTCTTCGTTTTCTTCATCTTCTTCTCCGTCTTCTTCGCCTTCTTCATCTCCTTCTTCGTTTTCTTCGTTTTCTTCGTTTTCTTCGTTTTCTTCGTCTTCTTCGTATTCTTTATTTTTTTTGCCTTCTTTATTTTCATTTATATCTTTAAAATTATTTTTTATAATATTAGAAGATGTTTCAGATGTAATTTTATTATTGATATCTATAATTGTTTTTTGTGGATTTTTAGTAGACATATATATAGTAATTGATATATGTTAATAGAAGTTAATTTATTTAAATAATTTAATTTCAATTATTTTTATGAATAAAAATTGAAAAAATAAATAATAGATGAATTTATTAGAATATTAATGTATCTATATTGGAAAAATTATTTATTACAATGACATTAACTATTAAAAAGTTATGTGATTTACCAGAAGAATTATTATATTATATTTCGACATATTTACACTCAACAAAGATGTGTGTTGAAGAAATAATTTTGGAAGAGAATTTTAAAATTAATAGAAGTGATTATTATAATTATATATATGTAAATAAACTAAAATTATATGATGTTTTACAGTTATCAAATAATTTTCAATGTAATAAAATTTGCGGTGATTATAACATAAAATTTAATATTTATAATAATAAATCAATATTGTTATGTATTCCTGTGATGTGTAAATTTTTACCTATGTTAAAATTAGTTGATATTAAATCAGAAACTCATTTAGTTATGTTATTATTTACTTATTATTATTTAATTAAATATTTAGATATTGATATTAATAACAATATTCAAATAAAACATAAACCAATATGTAATATTGCTAAAGAATTAAATTATGATTTTGAAGACGATGTTTTTGATTTTATTGAATGTGAATCATTATCTGAATACACAAGAAATTTAAATCTTAGAGCATATAGAAAAGATATGATGTGTAATTCTTCAGCTGTGATTTTAAGTAGTGATATAGATGATAATGAAAAATATAATAATTTTATTGAATCAAAAGACTATATTTTTTGTCATGAAAAATATATTCTAGATAAATATGCATTATGGAATAATGATGGAACTATTAATAATTTACATATGTTTAAACATGAACTAGTATATTTAACATCTATACATTATGGACAATTTATTTGTGATCATGAAGAATATGATTTTGATACTTTAAATAGTTGTTTTGATGCAATTAGTATATATGATGCAGTTATTCAAGAAATGGAAAAAATGCCATTATATGTACAATATATTAAAATGGTATGTAATATAAATGTGGAAAATATAGGTTTGTTGCCTATACAGATTTCATTAGCAATATCAGAATTAGTTAATTTAACTGAAAAAGAACTTTTATATAAGTTAGAAGATACAAAAAAAACATATTATGATATATTAAAGTTATCGTTATAAGAATATGTATATTTTTTTATAAAAAAATTGAAAAAAAATATATTAGTAGTATTTATAGATTATAAATATAACTAACTAAAACAATTAAAACCATGAATACCTTAGGAAATTTACCATATGATATAAAAATATATATAGGATCTTTTTTATTAAATGCCAATATTTGTATAAAAGATATTGTTTATATAAATAAACATCGTGATTATCAAAATTATATGTTGGTGAATAGATTGAAACAATATGATATTTTTTTAATATTAAATAGTAGTAATAAACATAATTGTATGGTAGAAAATATTGAAAACTATAAAATAAAATTTAATATTCCATTAAAAAATAAATCTATATGGTTGCGTATTCCTGTGATATGTAGTTTATTACCAGCATTAAAAATAGTTGATATTATAAATAGTTTGCATTTAGTGTTATTATTATTTATGAATTATTATTTATTAGGTTTTATTCAAATAAATAATAATACAGAAATTATTGAAATATGTAAACCAAACTGTTGTGTATCACAATCATTATATCATGCATCTAATGATGAAATATTATCATATACTACATTTGATAAAAATCATATACCAATTAATGATCCTTATAAAATAATATTTTTAAAAGATTATACATGTAACACTAC
>Ga0169931_10014230_pt1 | contig 10791 bp, 8 predicted proteins | sample Kivu_15m_20L_FD_129675 | JGI IMG/M metagenome (GOLD analysis project Ga0169931, IMG submission 129675) | Freshwater microbial communities from Lake Kivu, Western Province, Rwanda to study Microbial Dark Matter (Phase II) - Kivu_15m_20L... | ecosystem: Environmental > Aquatic > Freshwater > Lake ... | reverse complement strand
TGGTGGCCTACACGAGCTTCCTATTCACCCTCAAGCCCGGCGACATCATCACCACCGGCACGCCGCCTGGTGTCGGCATGGGCATCAAGCCCAACCCCGTGTTCCTGCGCGCTGGCGACGTCATGCGCGTCGGCATCGACGGCCTCGGCGAACAGCGCCAGGAAGTCATCGGCGGCTGATGAGGGCCCGCGCCGGTGGCCCCGCCACCGGCGCGCATCTGCTCGGCACCCGCCCCGTGCCCGTGCTTCCGCAACATCCCTCCCGGATTCCCATGGTCCGTTTCGCCCGCCGGTTGACCAGCGCCGCCGGATTCGAGCGGTTCATCGTCCTGGTGATCATCGCAGCCGCGGTGGTCGTCGGCCTCGAGACCCAGCCCGCCATGGTCGGAACGGCCGGCGCGCTGCTCGGCACCCTCAACCTCGCGATTCTCGCCGTGTTCATTCTGGAGGCGGCGCTCAGGATGATCGCCGCCTGGCCGCGTCCGCTGTCCTACTTCACCAGCGGCTGGAACGTGTTCGACTTCGGCATCATCGTGCTGTCGCTGGTACCGGGTACCGGCGAGTTCGCCACCGTGGCCAGACTCGTGCGCATCCTGCGGGTGCTGCGGCTGGTCACGGCCATGCCCAAGCTCAGGCTCATGGTAGCGACGCTGGTGCGTTGCATCCCGGGCATGGGACACGTGCTCTCGCTCATGGCCATCCTGTTCTACGTCTACGGGGTGGCCGGCTACCACCTCTACGGGGCACACGACCCCGCCCACTGGGGCAGCCTCGGCCGTGCCCTGCTCACCCTGTTCCAGATTGCCACGCTGGAGGCCTGGACCGACATCATGAATGTCGCGATGGAGTTGGGCAGCCTGCACTGGATCTACTTCGTGAGCTTCGTGCTGCTGGGCACCTTCGTGGTGGTGAACCTGTTCGTGGCCGTGGTCATCAACAGCCTGGAAGAGAGCCATCGCGAAGTGGCTCAGAGCGAGGCCGCTGAGGCGGCGGAGAACCTGACCGAAGGAAGCGACGACATCCATGCCATCCGGGCCCTGCTCGGCCGGCTCGAGCGCAGGCTGGACGCGCTGGAGACATCCAGACGCAACCGGGGCGAAACCGACTGAGCAACCCGGTGCGGAGGCTTCGGTCCTGTGCCGAGCCGAGGGAAGACTCGATTCAACTCCGAGGATCGCGTGGCCGTCCGAATCAGACCTTCCCCATGCGCTCCAGCCGCATGATGTAGCGCTGCAGCGCCACCTCGTAGCGCGGCGGCAGGCCGACGAAGCCACAGCCCACGCGGCGCCGCACGCCCCTTCCCGGCTCCTCGATGTCCTCCACCGAGCGCACGCTCAAGGACACGCCGATGGTCCCGATCGAGGGCAGCACCAGGGTGCACACGTCCACCCGGCTGCCGGGACTCACATCCAGCTCCGAGGGCATCCCCGCCAGACCCACGCCACCGATGCTGATGTCCACCAGTTCCACCGGCACGTGGCCGCGCCCGGCGAGCACGAAGGAGCAGGTGGCAGGTTCGACATCCGTGGGTTGAACCCGGAAGAATTCGCGCCGCTGGAAACGGAACAGGTGGTCCGGGTACGGGAAATACAGCGCCAGCCCATCACCGAAGGGCGCGAGCCAGAGTCGTGCCGCGGTCCAGCGCACACGCAGCCTGTCCTGGCGGCTCACGAAGACCACGTCATGCGCGGCGATGAGGGCGTCGTTCATGCCAGGGTCGCGCGCGGCATCCACCACGCACACACCGTTGGCCGCATCGGCCGCCAGCAGCCGGGTGACGAACAAGGCCTGGCCGTGGCCTGCCTGGGCCGTGACCATCTGCCGCTCAGCCATGACGCTCTTGAAGATGGCCCCGATCTCGCGCCGGGAGTGGACGATGAAGCGGGAATCCCGCTCTTCCAGCGAGCCGTCTGCCATGTTGTTCCTGAAACCGGTGACGCCGCGTTCATTGACGGGCTGGTGCGGCAATCCAGGACGCCCGGCAGATGCCGCCAGGCCCTGTTCCCCACGACGACCGGGATTCTACCTTCAGTGTCCGACCCGGCCCCTCCAAGGACCCTGGCGGAAGCGCTGCTCCCCTACTGCACCCCCCCGATCTGGCCCGGCGCCATCCGCAGGCCGTGAACTGCAGGCGTGCCCGACGACCGCCGCCTCAGCCCTCACAACGCGGGATGGCGTGGACCAGTGCCACCAGGTCCACCTGCCGACCGACACCCGTCTTGAGAAAAATGGAACTGAGCTGGGTGCGCAGTGTGCCGGGGCGGACGCCATGGTCGGCGCCGTATTGCTCCAGGCTGGCACCCTGCGCGATGGCGCTCGCGAGGCGGGCCTCTGCAGCCGTCATGCCGAACCCGTCCATCAACTGCGCCGGGCTCGCCACGCCACGGCCAGGGTGCTTCAGCACGACGGCGATGCGCACCACGTCGGTCGGCGAGCGCCCACCGCCGGACACACGGTAGGCCATGCGTTGCAGTGTCGCGAGGTAACCATCGCCGAGGCGCAGGGTGGCGCAGCGGGTCACGTCCGAGACCGCCTCGATGGTAGCGCGCAGCGCGGTCGCCGTCTCTTCCGACCCCGTCACCAGCAGGCCGTCGCGCAACTGCACCACATCGCCGCGCCCCAGCAGCCGCCCCGCCTCCCGGTTGGCGTACAGCACCCGCGCATCCTGGCTGACGACGAGGATCGCCCATCCGAGCACGTCAAGGGCATCGTAGGCATGGCCCAGCTCGTCGTGCAGCGCGCCGGTCGTGGCCGGCTCCTGGACTTCCGGCATCAGATCCATCGCATTCCCTTCAGGCCGTCATCCATATTCATCTCACCTCCTGTCGGGCGGTGCTCGCCGCCAACCATGAAACACTGAGCAAAACACTATTGTTCTATGGCAAATGTAGAACATCCGCGCGAATGGCGCATCAGACGAAACGTCTAGAGCTTCCGCTCTACATGGTGGCATCCCGCCGGCTCGCCCTCCCTCCGGGGGGCGATGGCTGTTGCCTGCATCCGGCGCCCTGCTTTTTTGACAGAATGGCGTCATGCACACCTGACCGGAGACGCGCCATGCGCATCGGCATTCCCAAGGAAGTGAAGAACCATGAGTACAGGGTCTCCCTGCCCCCTGCCGGTGCGTCGCTGCTGGTGCACGCCGGCCACGAGGTGAGGGTGCAGGCCGGTGCGGGCCTGCGGGCCGGCTTTCCCGACGCGGCCTACGCCGAGGCGGGTGCCATCCTGGTCAGTTCGGCGGCAGAGGCCTGGGATGCGGACCTGGTGATCAAGGTCAAGGAACCACAGCCAGCGGAACTCGGGTTCATCCGCCGCGACCAGGTGCTGTTCACCTACCTGCACCTCGTGACCTGCCCCGACATCATGGAGGCGATGGCGAGTTCCGGCGCTGTCGGCATCGCCTACGAGACCGTGACCGACGCGCGCGGCGACCTGCCCTTGCTCATCCCGATGTCCGAAGTGGCGGGCAGGCTCGCCATCCAGACGGGCGCCTGGGCCCTGATGCTGCCCCAGGGCGGCAGCGGCGTGCTGCTGCCGGGCGTGCCCGGCGTGCCGCCGGCGAAGATCACCATCCTCGGGGCCGGCACGGTCGGCACGCAGGCGGCACGGGCAGCGCTGGGCTTCGGCGCCGATGTCACCATCATGGATGTGAACCTGCGGCGTCTGCGCGAACTCGATGACCTCTTTGGCCCCCGGCTCAAGACCTGCGTTTCCGAACCCACCGCCGTCGCGCGCCACATCGAGGAGTCCGATCTGGTGGTCGGCGCGGTGCTGGTGCGGGGCCGGCACGCTCCGAAACTGATCACGCGCGCAATGCTGAGGCGCATGCGCCCGGGCTCGGTGCTTGTGGATGTCGGCATCGATCAGGGCGGCTGCGCCGAGACCTCCCGCCCCACCTCCCATGCCGAGCCTTTGTACGCCGAGGAGGGGGTGCTGCATTACTGCGTGCCGAACATGCCCGGCGCCGTGCCACGGACCTCGACGCTGGCGCTGACCCAGGCCACCCTGCCGCATGCGCTGGCACTGGCGAACCTGGGCTGGCGCGAGGCGATGCGCCGCGATGCGGGGCTGCGCCAGGGTCTGCAGATCTGGAACGGCGCCATCACCTACGCCCCCCTGGCCGAGGAGCTCGGCGTACCCTGCGTGTCCGCCGAGGTGGCAATCGCGTCGTAAGCAGGCGCACCACACAGGGGGAGCCTTCGACCCGGATTTTTCATCGGTCCGCACGACGATGAAATCTCCGGGCCAAGCCGCCGTACGAATCCGGAACATGGCGCCTCGCGTGTGGTCCACCTCCGGTCCTGTCTTGCGGAACCACCATGTCCCTCCACCACCGCCTCGCCGCCACCGTCCTGCTCGCGAGCCTTGCCGGCATTGCCCAGGCGCAGGAATCGACCCGTCAGGACCTCACGGCGATTCCCGTTGCGCGCTCCTTCAATCTCGTCGGTATCGGGGTGGGACTGATACCACGGTTCTCCGGTGCCAACGAAAGCCGATCCATGGTGTTGCCGGTGGTGCGGCTCGGCTGGCGCGACAAGCTCTACTGGAACGCGCTTCAGGCCGGCGCCTGGCTGTGGGACAGCGCCGACGGCAGCCTTCGGGTGGGGCTGGCGGTCGAGCCGCGCTTCGGCTGGGAGGGCGAGGCCGGCACCCGGGTGGCGGGCATGGAGAAGCGCGACTTCTCGGTCGAGGGCGGCCCCAACATCCAGTGGCGCACGCCGGCGGGGGTGTTCTACGCGAGCTTCTACCACGACCTCGGCGGTGCCAGTGACGCGAGCACGGCTCAGGTGCAGTTCATCCGCGTGCTCCTCGGGCGCCAAGCCCTGCGCCTGAACGGCCTGGTCGGGCTGCAGTGGTTCAGCGCCCGCTCGAACGAGTACTACTTCGGCGTCCGACCGGGCGAGGCCCGACCCGGCCGCCCTGCCTATTCCCCGGGCGCATCGGTCAGCGTTCAGGCTGGCCTTAACGGATCCTACGCCCTGACGTCCCGCGGTTCACTGCTGTTCGGGGCGGTGCTGAATCGTATCGGTGAGGCCGCCGCGGACAGCCCCATCGTCGAGACGCCCTGGCAGGGCGTGGTCTACACGGGCCTGGGCTGGTCGTTCTGACGCACCCGGGTGCCTGGCGCACCGTTCCCGGCGGGCCTTTGCCTCCCCCGCCGCTCAGCCCGGGATGGCGTCGGCGTGGCGGTCGAGGTCCGCCAGCATGCGCCGCACGCGGTCCTCCAGCTTCTCGGTCGAGAGCTTCTCGCGGATGCGCGCGACCATGAGCGGAAACGACAGCGGCGTGGGCCTGGGCGGACGCGCAAGCACCAGACGACGGCCGGCGAGCTGCGCGAGGGTCGTCGCCATCCGGGAGAACTCCAGTTCCTGCTCCAGCACTTCCCGACCGGCCTGGCGCAGCAGCAGGTTATCCGGGTCGTGGCGCTGGAACACGTCGAAGAACAGCTCGCTGGATGCCTGCAACTGGCGGTTGCTGCGGCTGGCGCCCGGGTGCCCCTGGAACACCAGCCCGGCGATGCGTGCAATCTCCCGGAAGCGGCTGCGTGCCAGCTGCCCGGCGTTCAGGCTATGCAGGATGTCCGCCTCCAGTTCGTCGGCCGACAGCAGGCCGCGCGCCAGCTCGGCCTCCCAGTCGACCGGGTCGGCACAGAGCAGTTCGAAACCGTAGTCGTTGACGCTGAGCGAGAAGCTCGCGGTCCGATGCCGGGCGATGCGCCACGCGCACAGATTCGCCAGACCGGTGTGCACGTGCCGCCCGGCGAACGGGAAGCAGAAGAAATGGAAGCCCTCGCGCGTCGCGAGCGCCTCCACCAGCAGTTCGTCGCGCCCGGGAATGTGCGACCAGTGCCCCTGGATGCGGAACAACGGACGCAAGGCCTCCATCTCCGGCCCTTCCAGGCGGCCGTCGCGGGCCTGCGCGACCAGCGTCACCACGGCCTCGGCGAGTTCGGTGGACAAGGGCATCTTCCCCCCGGTCCAGCGTGGCACGGCGGCCCGCCCGGGCGCCGCGCGGCGCACCAGCGCCGTCATCTGGTGGACCCTCACCAGCTCGAGCGTCCGACCGGCGAACCAGAAGCAGTCGCCGCGATCCAGCATGCCGATGAACGACTCCTCGACGTGGCCGATGCGGCCGCCGGACAACCACCTGACCTCCATCGAGGCATCGGCCACGATGGTGCCCACCGACATGCGATGGCGTCGCGCGATGGCGGCATCACGGACCACGTGGCGTCCGTCCGGATCGGTCTCGAGCTTGTGATACTCGGGGTAGGCGCGCAGCGACCCCCCACCCCGGGTCGCGAAATCCAGCGCCCACGCCCATTGCACATCGTCGAGAGCGCGGTACGCATGGGTGGAACGCACCTCCCGCAGGAGTTCGGTCGGATGGAATCCGCCCCCCAGGCCGATGCTCACGAGGTGCTGCACCAGAACGTCGAGCGGTGCCTCGGGCGGAGGCCGCGATTCGATGCGTCCGTCGGCGCAGGCCTTGCGGGCGGCGGCCGCCTCGACCAGTTCGAAGGCGTGGGTCGGAACACAGGTCACCCGCGATACCTGCCCAGGCGCGTGACCGGACCGGCCGGCGCGCTGCAGCAGTCTGGCCACGCCCTTGGGGCTACCCACCTGCAGCACCCGCTCGACCGGCAGGAAGTCCACACCGAGGTCGAGGCTGGAGGTGCACACGCAGGCCTTGAGCGCCCCCTGCTTCAGCCCCACTTCCACCCAGTCGCGCAGTTCCCGGTCGAGCGAGCCGTGGTGCAGCGCCAGAAGACCGGCCCAGTCCGGCCTGGCTTCGAGAATGGCCTGGTACCACAGCTCGGCCTGGGCACGGGTGTTGGTGAAAACCAGCGTGGTGCAGCAGGCATCGATCTCGCGCACCACGGCATCGACCAGCCGCAGGCCCAGATGCCCGGCCCAGGGAAAGCGCTCCATGCGTCCGGGCACCAGGGTGTCGACGACCAGTTGCTTGGGCAGGCGGCCCCGCACCAGCCGCCCGTCGCTGCCGGGGCCGAGGAGAACATCGCGCGCCTGCTCCAGATTGCCGAGGGTGGCCGACAGGCCCCAGATCACGAGACCCGGGTTCCAGGTGCGCAGTCGCGCCAGGGCCAGCTGGGTCTGCACACCACGCTTGCCGCCCATGAGCTCGTGCCACTCGTCCACCACCACGGCCGCCACGGCGCCCAGGGTCGATCGTGCATCGGCACGCGTGAGCAGCAGGGTGAGGCTCTCGGGGGTGGTCACCAGGGCCTCCGGCAGGCGGCGCGACTGACGTGTCCGCTCGGCCGACGAGGTATCCGAGGTGCGCGCACCGACGCTCCAGCCAGGCCTCAGCACCTCCAGGGCCTGCGCCAGCGAGCGGGTCGTGTCGGCCGCCAGCGCCCGCATGGGCGTGAGCCACAGCACCCGCGCTCCGCCGTCCTGGGCCTTTGTGGTCGCGTCCGCCCGCAGCAGGGCGCCGAGCCAGGCCGCGTAGGTCTTGCCGGAACCGGTGGTGGCGTGCAGCAGGCCGGACTCCCCCGCCGACATGGCAGTCCAGACCTCGCGCTGGAACTCCCAGGGCGTCCAGCCCCGGACACGAAACCAGGCCTCCAGGGTCTCGATCGACAGAGCACCACCCGACATATCGGCGGCCTTGACACGGGGGCGTCGGCTCGTCGGCATCACTTACACCCGCTGCCACGACAACCCGGCTGCCCGCGGGCAAGTCCTTGTTCCACATCGGGAACGACGTGGTGGCACCGACCTTGCTGAATAGCCGGCGGAACGCGGACCGCCCGCATCGATGCCGCCTCGAGCGGATCATGCAGGCATCCGACGACAGCACGATGCCTCGCCCCATCCCGCCTGCGCCGGCGGACGGGAGCCTGGCCGGGGGACGAGACCTGCCCCTGGGAACGCGGCCGCGCGAAGCCACGTCCCCTGCCGGACAAGCCGGGATTCAACACCGGCGCGAGCCCTGAAAGCCGCCCCTCGAGGGCGGCTTTTTTCTTCTTTGGTGGCGTCACGTGCGATCCACCAGCGCCACCAGCGTCTCCAGGCGATCCGCGTCCGCCGGGGTCTTGTCGCCGCGCAGGCGCAGAATGCGCGGAAAGCGCACCGCCACCCCGCTGCGGTGGCGCGGCGAGCGTGCGATGCCCTCGAAGCCGATCTCCATCACCAGTGCCGGGGTGACGGTACGCACCGGGCCGAACTTCTCGAGCGTGTTCCGGCGCACGAAGGCATCGACGGTGCGGATCTCCGCATCCGTGAGGCCGGAATAGGCCTTGGCGAAAGGCACCAGTTCGTCACCCCGCCACACGGCAAAGGTATAGTCGGTGTAGAGGCTGGCGCGTCGGCCGTGGCCACGCTGCGCATACACCAGCACGGCGTCGATGCTGTAGGGGTCGATCTTCCACTTCCACCACTCGCCGCCGGGCCCGAGCTTGACGCGGCCGCTGCCATAGGCGGAATCACGGCGCTTCAGCATCAGGCCTTCAACGCCGCGCTCACGGGCCTGCCCGCGAAGACGGCCGGCGTCCTCCCAGCCCTCGAACGCCAGCGCGGGCGACAGCACCAGCCGCGCATCCGCGACCGCCGCCACCAGAGCGGCCAGCCGCTCCCGCCGATGCGTCAGGGCGTGGCCGCGCAGGTCCTCGCCCTCATGCTCCAGCAGATCGTAGGCCACCACCGCCACGGGCATCTCGCTCAACAGCCGCGGCGTCAGACGCTTGCGCCCGACCCGGCGCTGCAGGACGGCGAAAGGCAGCGGGCCACCGTCGCGCCAGGCGAGCAGTTCGCCATCCAGCACAGTCCCGTCAGGCAGGTGGTGGCCGAGCGCGGCGATCTCTGGAAAGCGCTCGGTCACCAGTTCCTCCCCGCGCGACCACAGGAACACCCCCCCGCCGCGCCGGATCAGCTGCACGCGGATGCCATCCCATTTCCACTCGGCGTGCCACTGCGCCACCGGACCCAGCAGGTGCACCGGCTGATCGAGCGGGTGCGCGAGAAAAAAGGGATACGGCCGCCCGACAGGCGCCGCCTGTTCGTGGCGAGAGAGCAGGAGACGATAGGCCTCCGCTGTCGGCGTCCACCCACCGGCGAGCCGTTCCGCGAGCACGGTGGGCTCGATGCCCGCCACCATCGCCAGTGCGCGCGTCACCAGCAGGCGCGACACGCCGACGCGGAAGCCACCGGTGATGAGCTTGTTCCACACGAAACGCCCGGCTTCGTCCAGTTCGCGCCAGGCCGCCAGCAGGGATTGCTCGCGTTCCTCGCCCTGCAGGCGCCGCAGCGGGAACAGACGCTCACCCACCCATAAGGCGAGCGGTGCGTCGCTGCCGGGCCCGGGATCGGGGAGCAGGTGGGCGATGGTCTCCGCCAGATCCCCCACCGCCTGGTAGCACTCCTCGAACAGCCAGTCCGGTGTGCCGCTGGCACGCATGGCCAGTTCGCGCAGCAGACGGGTGGGCACGGCCTGCGGCAGCCGTGCCCCGATCAGGAAATGGACTGCCCAGGCGGCATCGGCATCGTCAGCGCCGGCGAAGTACTCCTGCAGTGCCGCGACTTTGCCATTGGTGGAGGTGGTGGCATCGAGCGCCGCGTAGAGGGAGACGAAACGCCTCATGCGCCATCCCCCTCGTGCTCGTCGCCGAACTCGGTCTCGAAGGCGCGTGCCTCCAGACCGCGGTCAGTGAGCCAGCGCACCATCGCTGGAACCTGACCGTGGGTGACATACACCCGGCTGGCGCCGCTGGCGCTGATCGCCTGCTGCAGACCCGGCCAGTCGGCGTGGTCCGACAGCACGAAGCCGCGGTCCAGCCCGCGGCGCCGGCGCGCGCCGCGCAGCCGCATCCAGCCTGACGCGAAGGCGTCGCCATGCTCGCCGAAACGGCGCAGCCAGGGTGTGCCGCAGGCCGAGGGCGGCGCGACCACCAGACAGCGACGCAGGTCGACGCCATCGGTCGGCGCATGCGTCGCCGGCAGCGTCACGCCCGCGGCCCGATAGGCCTGGTTCAGCGACTCGACCGCCCCATGGCACACGATCGGGCCGATGCCGGGGTCGACCCCGGCGAGCAGACGCTGGGCCTTGCCGAAGGCATAGGCATAGAGAACGCTGGCCCGACCGGCGGCCGCGTTGGCCGCCCACCAGCGGTCGATGCCGTCGAACACCTCGCGTGCCGCGGGCCAGCGGTAGATCGGCAGGCCGAACGTCGATTCGCTCACGAAGGTGTGACAACTCACCGGCTCGAAGGCCACGCAGGTCGGGTCGGGCTCGACCTTGTAGTCCCCCGAGACCACCCAGATTTCGCCGCGCCACTCTACGCGCACCTGGGCCGAGCCCAGCACGTGGCCGGCCGGATGAAAGGAAACCCGCACCCCGTTCAGCGTCACGGCCTCGCCATAGTCGACGCACTGCAGCCGGATGTCACCGAGGCGGTGGCGCAGCACCTGTTCGGAAGGGCGGGTGGCGAGATAGGCGGCGCTGCCGCGGCGGGCGTGGTCGGCATGGGCGTGGGTGATCACGGCACGGTCCACCGGCCGCCAGGGGTCGATGTGGAAGTCGCCGACCTCGCAGTAGAGGCCGCGATCGGTGCGACGGATCAGGTCGGAGCGGACGGACAAGGCATTCCCCGGCGGGCGTGTTGTCCTGCCAGAGACAGACGCCGCGACCGGAAGTGCCGGGCCAGCGCCCGGGGCTCAGACGGCGGCCAGCAGGGCCGCGTAGGCCTCTTCGAACAGCGCCAGGCCCTCGGTCTGGAGTTGCTCTCCGACCGCGGCCGTGTCGATCCCCAGGGCGGCGAGCCGCTCGAGGA
>Ga0169931_10014229_pt1 | contig 10792 bp, 11 predicted proteins | sample Kivu_15m_20L_FD_129675 | JGI IMG/M metagenome (GOLD analysis project Ga0169931, IMG submission 129675) | Freshwater microbial communities from Lake Kivu, Western Province, Rwanda to study Microbial Dark Matter (Phase II) - Kivu_15m_20L... | ecosystem: Environmental > Aquatic > Freshwater > Lake... | reverse complement strand
TAATAAATTTAAAAAGTTTAGGTATAGTTTTAGATAAATTATTTTTATGGTTGATAACCTAAGACAAGCTATAATTCACCATAAACAGTGAAATCTTGATAAAACAAAAAAAATTTACCACGATCTACTCGAATTAAATCCAGAAAATTTTGAAATAATTAACTTGCTTGGAGTATTAAATTTTCAGCAAAAAAATTTTAATACCTCTATAGGCTTATTTAAGCAAGCGTTAAGGATTAAAGACCATCATGCTGTTTATAATAATCTAGCAAATGTTTATAAAAAAATTAAAAGATATGACGATGCAATATTAAATTATAAAAAAGCAATTAGGTTAAATGTAAATTACGCGGAAGCTTATAATAATCTTGGAATAACTTTCAAAGAAATAAAAAATGAAAAAGAAGCAGAAAAAAATTATCAAAAGGCAATAGAGTTAAACCCAAATTATGCAGAGGCTTATAACAACATTGGAATATTTTACGGAAAATTATTATGCAATTACGAGAAAGCCATTTTAAATCTCAATAAAGCCATTAAACTTAATTCGCATTATGCGGAGGCTTATAACCATTTAGGAGTATTTTATTTTAAGTCAGGAGAATTCAAAAATTCAATTTTAAGCCTTAATAAGGCAATTGAAATAAATCCAAATTATATTGATGCTCATTTAAATAGAGCTAATATTTATAGCGAAAGAAATGATTTTATTCTAGCAATCGAAGATTGCAACAAATTAAAAAAAATTGATCCGGATAATATTTATATTTATGAAACGCTTAGCTTTATTATAAATAATAAAATTGGTAGATGGAAAAATTTTGAGAAAAATTTAGATAGTCTCAAAAAAAATTTAATTAAATATAAATCTTTTGGTGAGGCAATTACTCCTTTTACTCTACTCACTACAATTGACTCAATGGAAATTATTAAAAATTATACTAAAGATCACATATATAACGATCTTAGAGTGGATTATGATATAAAAAAAAAAAATTCATACACAAATAAAAAAATTCGGATTGGGTATTTTTCTCCAGATTTTAGAAACCATGCAGTTTCATTTCTTGCTAAAGATATTTTTAAATATCATGATAAAAAAAAATTTGAAATTATTGGCTTTGACCTTAGTAATTATTCCAGCGACAGAATGACCGCAGAAATTAGTTCTTATTTTAACAGTTTTATTAATCTTAAGGTTTTATCTGATCGAGATTTAATATTAAAAGCAAGGGAACTAAAACTAGATATTGCTGTAGACTTATGCGGTTTAACAAAAAATAATAGAGTCAATATTTTTCTAAATCGGGTAGCTCCACTTCAAATTAATTTTTTAGGTTATCCAGGGTCGATTGGTAACTTTTTTGAATATATAATTGCAGATAAAACTTTAATTCCAGATGAAAATCGCAAATTCTACTTTGAGAAAATAATTTATATGCCTCATACCTATCAACCTTATAGTGTTGACTTAGAAAATTTAAATCTTTTTTCTGATAGAAAAAAATATTCTATTCCAGAAGATAAATTTATTTATTGTTGTTTAAATTCATCACAAAAAATTACTCCTTTAATTTTTAATTCTTGGCTTAATATCTTAGAAGAGACAAAAGATTCTAGCCTTTGTATTTTGGATAGCAACTTATATTTTAAAGAAAGTTTATTAAATTTAATTGCTAAAAGAAATTTAAATAAAAACAGGTTAATTTTTGCTCCGTTTATTGATCAAAAGTTTGTTTTTGAAAGAAATAAACAATTCAATCTGTTTTTAGATACATTCCCTTATGGTGGACACACCACAACAAGAGAAGCTCTAATTTCAGGCTTGCCAGTTATTACAATAGCAGGACAATCTTTTCAGAGCAGAGTTAGCTCCAGCCTATTGGCTAGTTTGAATATGAATGAACTTATTAAGTTTAATATAAAAGACTATGAAAATTTAGCGATAACTTTAGGTAATGATAATAAAAAATACGATCAAGTAAAAAAAAAATTATCTAGAATGCTTAATAATACAAAAACTTTAAACATAGAAATTTTTACTAAACATCTAGAATCTGCCTACAATAAAATATTTGTACATAATAAATTAAACTTACCTCCTAAGGATTTTCATATTAATTAAGTGTTTTATAGAATGACTTTTCAAAAGATATACGAATATAGCATTAATAATACTATAAAATAACTTTTTTTATTTTTATATTATTAAATTCACTTATATTTAACTACGGATGAAAAAAATTAATATCACTATAACAGGTGCCCTTGGCCGCATGGGTCAGATATTAATTAACAGAATATCAAAAAATAAAAATTTAAAACTCGTCAGTTTAACTGACATAAGAGTTGGAAAAAAAATTAAAGGCATTAAAATACAAAATAACAACTTAGACGCTTTTAAAAAAACCGATGTTATCATCGACTTTTCAAGACCAAAATCTTCAATTGAAATTTTAAATTTTGCTAAAAAATTAAAAAAAAAAGTTATTATCGGCACAACAGGTTTTACAAAAAAAGATGAAAATATTATAAAAAAATACTCAAAAAAAATTGCTATATTTAAATCAGGTAACATGAGTTTGGGAGTAAATTTACTTGAATTTATTACAAGAATTTTATCAAAAAAAATCCCAAATAATTATCGAATTGGTATTTTAGATAATCACCATTTAGCAAAAATAGATTATCCATCAGGGACTGCGCTTATGCTAGCAAATGCTGTTGCAAAAGGTAAAGGTAAAAATTTAGATAAATTAAAAGGAAAACTTTACTTAAATAAAATTGGAAATCTTCAAAATAATAAAGTTAATTTCTTTATTACGCGAAAGGGCAAAACTATTGGTAAACACTCGGTCATTTATGAAAACAAGATTGAAAATATTGAATTAAAACATACTGCTTTTTCAAGGGAATTATTTGCTGATGGTGCATTAAACGCTGCAACGTGGATAAGTAAAAAAAATAAAGGCTTATTTAGCATGCAGGATATGTTTAATCTTAAATAAATCAAATTCTTATTTTTTTAATGGTATTAAATAAATTACAGGCCTTAAAACTTATTGAATTTTTGAATCAATCTATCAAAAATCCAGAAACATCACTTAGATATAGAAATCAATTTACGCTTTTAACATCGGTTGTTCTATCTGCTCAATGCACAGATATAAATGTTAATAATGTCACAAAAGGTATTTATCAAAAATATTACACACCAAAACATTTTGTTGATCTTGGAATTAAAAAAATAAAAAGAATGATTAAAAGTATTGGACTTTTTAATATGAAAGCTAAGAACTTATATAATATTTCAAAAATTTTAGTTGAAAAATATCAAAGTAAAGTTCCAAATACTTTTGACGATTTAATTAATCTTCCAGGCGTTGGCAGAAAAACTGCAAACGTTGTTTTAAACGCTGCTTTCAACAAACCAACAATAGCAGTGGACACACACGTATTTAGGGTGAGTAATAGAACAGGCTTAACAAAAGGTAAAAATCCAAATCAAGTAGAAAAACAACTCTTAAAAATTTTACCAAATAAATACTTAAAGAAAGCTCACCATTTAATACTTTTGCATGGAAGGCATATTTGTAAATCTAGGAATCCACTTTGTGCAAAATGTATAATTAATAAAATTTGTCTATATAAAGATAAAAATGTCTAAAAGAATTCTTGGCATCGGTAATGCTATTGTCGATGTATTTGTAAAAGTAGATGATGACTTTCTGTTAAAAAATAATCTCACCAAAGGTTCAATGAAACTAATTGAAAGGCAAGAATTTGATATTTTAAAAAATACAATTAAGATTGAAAAAATTGAAGCAGGAGGCTCTGTTGCAAACACTATGGCAGGTATTGCTTACCTTGAGGGACACGCATCATTTATAGGCAAAGTTAACTCCGATGAATTTGGAAAAATTTATAAAAAAAGTCTTGAAAAAATTAATGTAAGTTTTCTCTACTCTGAAAAAGAGGAAAATTTATCAACGGGTACTTCCATTGTGTTTATAACACCAGACTCAGAAAGAACCATGTGCACATACCTCGGCATTTCTTCTCAACTTGCAAAAGAAGATATTAATGAGGATCAAATTAAAAATCATGAAATTATTTTTTTAGAAGGATACCTTTGGGATAAAGGAATAAGTGAAGAAATGTTTAAATATGTCATTCAGCTGGCTAAAAAAAATAATATAAAAATTGCAATGAGTTTATCTGATATTTTTTGTGTCTCTAGACATCGGGAGGATTTTTTTAAATTACTTAAAAATGATCTAAATATCTTAATTGGAAATGAAAATGAAATTAATGAATTAATGAAAAAAAATAATTTACTAGATAGTATTAATGAACTTAAAAGTATTAACAAACTTCTTATCATTACAAGAAGTGTAAATGGTAGCGTGGCTATTTTAAATAATGAGGTTACAAACTGTGAAAGTTATAAAGTTGATAAAATTTTAGATTTAACTGGTGCTGGTGATTTGTTTGCAGCAGGATTTTTTATAGAGTACTTAAATAAATCTAATATTAAAAAATGTTTGCGAACAGGATCAAAGCTTGCAGCACAAGTTATTCAAAAAATTGGTGCAAGACTTAATTAATGAGTTAGATAATATTTAGAATTTCTTTCAACTATAAAGTTTTTATCATTAAAATACTTATAAATTTTTTTTCTTAAACGATGAAGATGCGTTTCAAAAGCATGAGTTTCCAAATCAAGACTGTGTTTCCAAATGCTTTTAAGTAAAAAAGATTTGTTTAAGCCATTATTATTATTAAGAGCCAAAATTAATTCCAGTTCTTTTTCAGTGAGTTTAGCTTTTACTTTTTGCTTAGTGATTGAGCGTTCATTAGAGTCAATTTCATAATCTTTAATTCTAATTTTAGATTTTTTAAAAAAATAATATTTTGTTATTAAAATATTTAGTATTTCTTTAAATGATAAAATTTCAATGGGAAGCTCTAAACTGACATGAAAATCAAGTAACTTTAAATTATTTTTTTTTACGTAATCTTTGTGGCTTAAAAATAAAATAATCGGCTCATTAATTAATAAATCATCTTTAACTTCTTTTATTTTTAAATTCTCAGCAAATAAAATTTTAACTAATATTTTTTTATCACTATAATTTGATATATTGTTTTGACTTAAGATATTATTAAATTCAAGTTCATTTAATACGTTTGAAAATGGAACAGAGCCTAAGATGCTTAAATGAATATTGTTCATAAAGGCATATATAATACATTTAAATATGATTATTATAAATAAATCTGGCTACCTAAAATACAAAGATTTAAAATTCAAATGCGCCTTAGGAAAAGCTGGAATTGGAAAGAAGAAAATAGAGGGAGATAACATCACCCCTAAAGGAACTTTTAGTATAGTTAAAATTTATTACAGAAGCGATCGAGTAAAGAAAATATCATCAAAATTTAAGCTAATTAAAATTACCAAAAATATGGGTTGGTGTGATGATCCTAAAAGTGAAAATTATAATAAATTAATTCAACTACCAAGTAAGTTCAGTTATGAGAAATTATATAGAAAAGATAATCTTTATGATTTAATATTAGTTTTAAATTATAATATTAGCCAAACTATTAAGAATAAAGGAAGTGCCATTTTTATTCATATAAAAAATGGTAATTTTAAAAAAACAAAAGGTTGCATTACATTAAAAAAAAGTAACTTATTAAAAATTACTAGTATGATCGAAAAAAATACAAAAATTATTATTGGCTAACTCTTTCACCAAAGATAGCTGTTCCTATTCTTACAAATGTAGCACCATGCTCTATTGCTGATTTATAATCACTACTCATGCCCATACTTAATTCATTTAAATTACATTTCGAAGCTAAATCCTTCAAATTTTTAAAATATTTATTTGGATTTTCTTTAAAAGGAGGTATGCACATAAGGCCAATAACATTTAATTTCAAATCTTTTTTACAAAATTCTAAAAATTTATTTGTATCTTCAATAGCAATACCACTTTTTTGATTTTCTTTACCTATATTTACTTGAATAAATAAAGAGATATTTCTATTAAATTTTTTTTCATTTTCAAAAATTTTAATTGCTAATTTTTTACTATCTAATGAGTGAATAAAATCAAAAACTTCACAAGCTTCATCAACTTTATTTGATTGAAGTCTTCCAATTAAATGTAATTTAATATTTTTATTTCTTTTTTTGATATCTAGCCACTTACTTTTGGCTTCTTGAACCTTATTTTCGCCAAAATGATAATGGTTAAGGTTAATTAGAGGAAAAATTTTATCAATTATTATTGTTTTGGTAACTACAATAATATTTATATTATAAGATTGATTTATTTTTTTTACAGAATTTACATTTTCACAAACTAAATTAAAATTATTGACTATATCCATAAAATTTTAATGAAGAAAAAAAAAATTTTTTTAATTATAAACAAAGACATAACTAACTCAATTGATAAAATTATTAAACATAAAAATATTAATATTGTTTATAGGAATTATAATAATAATTATGAAAATGAATTTAAGAAAGTTTTATTAACTACAAAAAAAAAAAATATTCCATTATTTGTTGCCTATCATCAATCTTTAATTAAAAAATATAAAGTAAATGGTTTTTATATTCCAAGCTTTGTTAAGAAAAAGATATATATTGGTGAAAAAAACTTTTTAATAGGTTCGGCGCATAATTTTAGAGAAATTTACCAAAAACAATTGCAAGGGTGTAAAATTATTTTTATTTCTCCTTTGTTTAATAATAATAAAAGCAAAAAAAATTTAGGTATTATAAAATTTAATTTAATTACAAAAAATTTTAAAAGCTCTTTCTGTGCATTAGGAGGTATTAATAGTTCTAATTTCAAAAAAGTTTTATTAACTAAAAGTATTGGTGCCGCCGGTATTAATATCATCAACCATCTCAGTTTTATGAGAAAATTTAATTAATCTATACTTTTAAAAAGTTCAGAGAATTCATTCTCATAATTCTTCCATGAATTTATAGAACTAGAATAGATATTTTTTCTAACTTGATTAACACTTGCTGTTGATACTGATCTTTTATTTTTATGAAAATTAAGACAAGAGTCATCCCAGGACAACTTGCAGTAATTAATTAATTTTTTACTTTCATGTTCTTGATTCTTAATCAAGGCTTCATATGAAATATTATAAATAAAGTCTGGTAAAACATCATTCCAAAAATCCATTAAATTAGCATAATGATTATAGTATAATGCAAGTTCTTTCTGATCATATGCCCACGGAATAACATCTTTACCAAAATAATTTTTATAAATTGAAAAACATGTATCTTTGGCTAGTCTATTGCAATGGATAACTTTAGCATTAGGTAAAGCAATTTTTATAAAGCCTATTAATCTAAAATTAACTGGCATTTTATCGGTGACATAATTTTTATTATTAGAAATTTTACTAACTAAATTTACATAATCTTCACCAATTTTATTAAATGTAGAATCATTTTCTTTTACAACACAGTTAAAAAAATCTTTGGGTGAAGTTTGGGTAAAATATTTATTTACAATATTTGCTAAATATGATAATTCACCTCCTCCATAAACATCTGGATGACTTGAAATAATTTGTTCAACTAAGGAAGTGCCTGACCTAGGCATGCCAACAATAAAAATTGTTTTATTCGATTTGAAACCCGTTGAAATATGCCTAGAAAAGAAATCTTTTGAAAAATATTTTTTAAATAGTTCAAATTGTTCAATCTCATCATTTATATCAAAGTTAAATTTTTTTCTTCTTATTTTATTAGCAACTAATAAGAAGGAAGCGGAAGATTTGAAGTCTTTTTTTTCTTCATATGCTTTTGCTAAAGCGAAAGATAAATGCATTTTTGAATCATTTTCGAAGGCGATAGATTTAAATAAACTTGTCATTTGGCTAGTATGTTCATTTTCTTCCGAATAATTGGTTATAACACTTAAAATTCTATGAGCTTCACCATCTGCTGGGTTAATTTTAAGTGCTTTATTAATGTATAATCTCACATTATTAAATTCACCCTTTGCAAGATAAACCTGAGCTAAATTTATATAAAAATAATTTGTATTTGGACTATATTTAATTGCTTCGTTATAAAAAAAAATTGCTTTTTCGAGATCCTTCAATTCAACATATAATAGACCTAAATTATTATATGCCCCTGCATAGTCTTTTTTATATCTTATAGCTTCAGTAAAATATTTTAATGAAAATACTAGATTATTAAAATTTAAATATATTAACCCTAAATCAAAATAAGCTTCAGGTAAGTCAGGCTTTATTTTTAAAGCCTTTTTTAGGTAAATGACTGAATTATCGAAGTCTTTTTTTTTTAAAAAAACAGCGCCTAACTCATAATAAACAAAGTAGCTTTTATCAAGATTTAGTAAATATTTGTAGAAATGAATTGAAAGATCTAGATTACCAATATTTGAGTAAACTCTAGCTAAATTTAAATTTGCTTCCAGATGATTAGGGGCTAAATTTAAAATTTTCTTTAACGTGTGTTCACATTTTTGAAAGTCTTTTTTTAATAGAAAGCATCTTCCTAAATAATTTAAGATCTCTAAATCATCTGGGTATAATTTTCCATAAAATATGCAACGTTCAAGCAATAAAGCATAGTTACTGCTCTCAAAAATTTTCTGAAGCTCAAAATAAATATCTTTCAAGAAAAAAAAAGCCCGCTTACTTAAGTGTAAGCGGGCTTGAATAATTTTAAAGATTCTTGATTTTTATATTAGAATCTTGTTCCAGCTCTAACTAAAACTATATCTGAGTCGTTGCCAGATACTCCTCTAGCATTTTCCAACGTAGCTACTGTAGCAGAGACAGTCAGGGCACCTAAATTATAGCCCGCGGTCAGAGATTTAATTTTCTCATCTGTAGCCATAGTGCTTGCACTTCTAAAAGTACCATCGGTTTCAACATGAGTGACGCCAATTGAAATATCTTTAGTTACTGCAAATGTAGCTCCTAATTCAACAGAACTGATGTCTATTTTTCCTGTTCCTGATACTACACCATTGTCAGTCCAGTTTTTCTGAGCTCCAACTGCAAATTGACCAAAGTTATATCCAACACCAATAGCCTTTCCAGTTTGTTTTTCACTCTGTGTCGCTGATGGAGTTGGGTGGTTTTGTCTATTGTAACCAATGTTAGTAGATAAGCCTTTCACGCCAAGATCACCTCGATAATGCAATTCGTATGCATCTTTAGTGTTAACTCTAGCTACGCCATCATTACTACCTTGTTGAGCACTTGCTCTTGGGAAGTATTGACCAGTAATAACACCGACTGGTGTTACTTGTTGTATTCCTACTCCCATGTAATTAGAAGAGCCAGCAGCTGTACCTGGATAGAAAACATAAGCTGCACCTCCGTTATCGGGACCAGCTGTTATATCAACAGTAGATCCAGTAGTAGTTACGTTAGCACTTGCAATCGTAGTCGCAGCATTTTGAGCAACTCTAGGAGCTGAAGAAAATGACATGTTGTTCAAGTGATCCGCGCTAACTGACAAAGTTGTATTTCCAAGGATAAGATCCATATAGATATTTTCTCTTGAAATTCTTGATAAGTTAGTCTGGGTAGATGTAGAATCTACACCCTGAGCAGCACCAGATTTTCCATCAAACTCTAAAGAAAAACCAGCGGCATAATTCATTCCGTTGTTAAGTTTTCCTTTGTTTTGCACATTGATTTGAGACTCACGTCCAAAACCAGAATCGGTTTCTTTTGTTGCGGTTCCTTTGTTGCTTATAGTTTTGTAAGAAAGATCCAAAGAACCGGTAATAGTAGTTTGTGCGCTAGCTATACCAGTTAATGCTAATCCTCCAACTAAAGCAGATGACAATAAAAGTTTATTTTTCATTGTTTTTCCTTTTTGTTAGTTAATTAGCTAAACTTTACTTAAGTTTAACTTTCTATTAAATACTTTAAAATCATGCTTAATTTAATGAATTTAGGAAAAAACTGCTTAAAAATTTTTAATTGTTGTATTATTGCAACATGCATTTTATGTTATTTATCGCTAAATAACGATAAAATTCTATTACTTTATAGTTAAATAATTTTAATATTTTTTAATTTATGACACTCAAATATTGGAAATATAATAAAATATTAGCAAGTCTCATTTTTTGTTTAATAATCCAAAACTGTTCCAAGCAAGACCCGATAACAGATGAAAAACAAAGGATAGAACCAAATATTGGACAAAGGGCCAAAGATTATGTCGATAAAGGGGGTGGGCTAATGGGTATTATTGGAAAACCAAATGAAAATACAAATTTTAAATTTTCAACCTCAAATGTGCTTTGGAGAGCAACACTAAAATCCTTAGATTTTTTACCATTAATGAATGCTGACTACACAGGCGGTGTTATAATTTATGATTGGTATTCACAAGCTAACAATCCAAAAGAACAAATAAAAATCTCGGTACACTTTTTAAGTGACGAGCTAAGATCTGATTCTATCAAAATTACTGCGCATAAAAAAATTTGCGATAATGCTGATCGATGCTCAAATTCAACTATTGACCAAAACTTTTCAAATTCTATTAAAGAAAATATTATCACTGCAGCGCGCACTTTAAAAATTGAAGAAGCTAAAAAAGAGAAAAAGTAGCTCTAAGAAGGATGGAAAATTACAATCCTTTAGTCATTGAAAAGAAATGGCAATCTTTTTTTGAAAAAAATCAAATATTTAAAACTAAAAAAAATTTAGGAAAAAAATTTTATTGCCTTGAAATGTTTCC
>Ga0169931_10014228_pt1 | contig 10793 bp, 9 predicted proteins | sample Kivu_15m_20L_FD_129675 | JGI IMG/M metagenome (GOLD analysis project Ga0169931, IMG submission 129675) | Freshwater microbial communities from Lake Kivu, Western Province, Rwanda to study Microbial Dark Matter (Phase II) - Kivu_15m_20L... | ecosystem: Environmental > Aquatic > Freshwater > Lake ... | reverse complement strand
GGTCTAAAACCCTCTCATACCAATGCTTATAGGCCTTAGTCCCATAAAAGGAACTTTGAAGACGTAATTTTGGCTGAAAGCCTTGTATAGCAACGTTTTCAGGTCATCGTAGAGCAATTAAGCCTATCTAAGCCGGGAGAGCCACAAAAACTACTACTAGCTCATAGATCAGCAACCATGACTAAGATGACTTCGTTATTAAAGTAATACCTGGTTACTTTATGACAACCTGCTTTCAACAACTGGCCCAGGCCCTTAACTATGGCCCTGCCGTTCTTGCTACCGTCACCCTTGTGCGTGGCTCCGTACCCCGTGAAGCGGGGGCCAGGCTAGTCGTCGATGCCAACGGCCAAGCCTTTAACACCATCGGCGGCGGCGCTGGGGAAGCCAAGGTGCTGCGCCAGGCCCAGGAGGTCTTAAAAACTGGGGCAAAACAGTTTGTCGAGATTGACTTGTCTGGGGCACCCCAGCGGCCAACCCAAGGGGTCTGCGGCGGCCACATGGGGGTATGGCTGGAGCGCTGGCAGGGCGAAGCCGCAAAATCCCTCGTGCAGACCATTTTGCAACGGCTGAATCAGGGGAAGTCGGTGACGCTCGTCACGCCCTTGGATGGATCGGGCGATCCCTACCTGGCAGACAATTCTGACCCAGTCGATTCTGCAACGGCCTTTGTCGAAACCCTCCAACCACCTCCCACCCTGTTGATTGTGGGAGCAGGCCATGTGGGCATTCAACTGGCCAAGGTCGCTCACCTGATTGGCTTCCAGGTCGCCGTCCAGGACGATCGCCCCGAGTGGGCCAATGCCGACTACTATCCCCAGGCCCACCAGATTCTGGCGACGGGGGTAGAGGGTGCGATCGCCTCCCTGGCCACCCACCCAAACCTCTACGCCGCCCTGGTGACGCGGGGTTACACCTACGATCTCGCCGCCCTCCAGCTGTTGCTCCAGCGACCCATCCCTTGCCAGTACATCGGTATGATCGGCAGCGAAAAGCGGGTGCGTCAGGTCTATGGGGCGATCGTCCAGGCGGGCATTGCCAGTGATATGTTAGCAACCATCTACGGCCCCATTGGGTTAGACATTGGGGCGCTGACGCCGGAGGAAATTGCGGTGAGTATCGGCGCTGAGCTGATTTTAGTTCACCGCGGCGGCACGGGGCGATCGCTCTCCGAACGACTGCGCCAACAACTCCGTGACACTTGACCGTCTCAGGAGCAGATTGAGCCTATTTGATGTGTTTCGAGTTCGACAGTACCTTGAAAACATCCTAGGCTGTGAGATAGACCTGGGCACTCGCGCTGCGCTGGATACCTACCCACAGTTTGCTGGAGCTGCCCCCGCCCCTGACCTGTTGCCTGCCCTGAACCAAGATGAACTGCTGGCGCTTTTGATTGTCGGGCGAAAGCTTCTGGTATTTTCCGGATAGGCTCTAAGAGTATCCCTTCTGACCATTGAGGCTACCCCATGCAAGTGATCGCTGTCTGTGTTGGATTGCCCCGTGAAGTGAGTTGGAAAGGAAAGCCGATCACCACGGGGATTTTTAAGCAGCCCGTGGCCGGACGAGTGAGGATGCGATCGCTCAACCTAGACGGTGACCAGCAGGCCGATTTAACGGTGCATGGCGGTATCGAGAAAGCCATCTATGCCTACCCCATGGAGCATTACGCCTACTGGCGGCAGGAACTACCCGATCAGCCGTTGCCTTGGGGGGCATTTGGCGAAAATCTGACGATCGAGGGCCTATCAGAAACGACGGTGAATATCGGCGATCGCTTTCGCATTGGCACCGCCGAAGTCATGGTGACCCAGCCTCGATTTCCTTGCTTCAAGCTCAATCTCAAGTTTGGGCGCGATGACATGGTCAAACGGTTTCTCGACAGCTGTTTGAGTGGTATCTACTTTTCGGTTGTGCAAGAGGGGGAGGTGGGTGCCGGGGATGGGATCGAACCGGTCAGCCGCGACGAAAACAATGTCACCGTTACCGATATTGTGAGCATCTATAGGCGTGAAGCCGATCACGATTTGGTGCGTCGCGCCGTTCAGGTACCAGCCCTAGCCGCCGAATTGAAGACATACTTTCAGCAACAACTCAAGTAATTCAGATTCGAGATATCTATAGCTCGTTGAAGGTATCTGGAGCAATCTCGATGCCTGGCTTGGGTCGCCACTGGGGCTGTCTGTCATCTACTAAATCTGCCAGGTCATCGATCGCCACATGCATCTCGCTACAGGCGGCCTTCAGCGCTGCCTGAAATTTGGCCGTGTCGTCGCCGTAGCCACAGCATTGGGTTGCGATCGCCAGCCCCTGACTAGCATTGGCGCGGGCGCAATCTACCAAAATCACTCCCGTCAGCGGAGATGAACTAGCCATAGGGTGTTGTGATAACGTCTGTCTTAATTTTATCTCAAACTTGGCTGGGAGACCCTCGGCAGGAGGCAGGAGCCAGGAGCCAGGAGCCAGGAGCCAGGAGGCAGGAGCCAGGAGGCAGGAGGCGGGAGGCAGGAGGCGGTGCTGCTTGGCTGACGCTGGTACCCTCCAACACCCCTGAACCTATGGGAAAATCAGTTGATTCCCGACCCACTTCCCGATGCAGGGCAGACACACGGGTCTGCCCCTACCCACCCCTCCACCCCTCCACCCACTCACCCCCATGCCCACCGTCACCTTCCCCCTCGCCTACCTGCAACGGCTCACGCCCACCGCTCCTCAGCAGTTGGCCCAGCAGGCCTTTGACTACGGCCTGGATGCCACCCTGGGCGATCAGACCCTGGAGGTTGAGGTCACCGCCGAGCGGCCTGATTTACTGGCGGCAGAGGGGTTCACCCGCGCCATCAATATTTACAACGGCTTGGTCCGCGCCGTGCCCGACCAGTTGGCCCCCTCCGGTCGTCGGGTGACTGTACAGCCCGAGGTCTTGCCCCTGCGGCCCCACATCGCCGCCCTGGTGGTGCGGGGGGCCGATCTGCAAAGCGGTGGCCTCGAGGTGCTGGTGCAGTTTCAAGAGAAAGTGACCCAAACCTTTGGCCGCCAGCGCAAAAAAATTGCGATCGGTGTCTACGACCTCGACAAAATTAGCGGCGACCTCACCTACGGGGCCGAGCCCCTGGATGGGTTTTCCTTGGTGCCCCTGCACGGTACTCAGCCCATGACGGCCCGGCAGATTTTGCAAACCCACCCCGCCGGTAAAACCTACGGCTCGGCTCTACCGGCGGGCAATTTGGCCCCCCTGTTGCGCGATGGTAGCGGCGCGGTGCTCTCGCTACCGCCGATCATCAATGCGGCTGACATTGGCGAGGTCACGGTCAACACCCGCAACCTATTGATTGATGTCACCGGCATTTTGGCCCAAACGGTGCTCGAGACTGCCAACATTCTGGCCCATAATTTTTTAGACACCGGGGCCGAGGTGCAAACCGTCGATATCATCACCCCCCAGGGCCGCCTCGTTACCCCCAGCCTGGCCCGCCGTCCGGTGCAGTTTTCGGCCAAGTACCTGAACGAAATCATGGGCAGCGCCATCCCTAAGGCCAGTCTGGGGTCGGTGCTCTCCCGCATGGATTTAGAGGTCAGCGGCACCGATGTGGTGTACGTGCCCACCTACCGTACCGACATGTTTAGCCAGGTGGACCTGGCGGGCGATTTGCTAGTGGCCCTCGGCATTGGGAGCCTGCAAGCCGAGCCCCTGACGGTGAAGTTTCACCTGGGAAAAGCCGATGGTCTACGCCAGGCCATGTTTAGGGTGGGTGACCTGGCCCAGCGCATGGAGTTGATGGAGGTCAAGAGCTTTGTGCTGACCGACCCCGATATCCTCGATCTGTTTGCGGCCCCCTACGTGCAAACTGGCAATGCCAAAAGTCGCGCCTACAGCGCCACCCGCACTACCCTACAAGCGGGGCTACTGGAGATTCTAGCCCGCAATATCAGTGCGCCTAAGCCGATCAATATCTATGAGACCGGAGAAGTGCTGCGGTTTACGGCCAGCGGCGACCTTCGCGAAAGTCAGGGCTGGGGCTTTGCCAGCCTCGATGCCCGCGCTTCGTTTACCACCGCCAAAGCCTACATGCAGACGATGCTCAAAGCCCTGGGTCTGAGCTATGAGCTAACGGTGTGTGAGGCCCCTTACTACATCCCTGGGCGGGCGGCCACGGTGCGGGTGCAGGGTCAGCCCGTGGGCGAGTTCGGCGAAATTCATCCCCAGGTGCTGAATTATTTTTCGTTCCCCGAGCCAGTCTGCGCGGGGGAGTTGGACTGTACCGCCAGCCTGATGACAGACCTCGCATCGGCGGATTAACTGTCCCCACGACTGGCGGCAGAGCCGCGCGGGAAAATACCCAGGCAGCCTAATAACGCTTCGAGCACCGGTACAGTATGGCTAAAAACCCGATTTCTTCGTCGCTGCGCTAACGATATGACTTGCATTCTGGCCAAGAAACCGGGTTTCTGTACCGGTGCTCTAGGCACCTACCTGGGCCTGGAAATCCTACCTTCAACTCCTTGGGTCAGGCCAAGGCGAAGCGCCATTGGGAGCGGGGGGTGATTTTGCAGTTGGGCAATATTCAAGCCGTGCGGGGGCCGGGGCTGATGTACGTGGTGCCGGTGCTGGAGGCGGTGCAGTTTATCGACACGCGCACCCTGGTGATCAACATTCCGCGTCAGAAGGTGATTACCCGCGACAACGTGCCCGCTGAGATTGACAGTGCCCTGTTTTTTCAGGTGAGCGATGCCCAAAAGGCCGTGACCTCGATTCAAGACTTTCGCTTTGCGGTGTCGCAGTATGCTCAGGCGGCCCTGCGAGATGTGGTCGGCGGCCTGTCGCTGGATGAACTGCTGTCGGAGCGGGAGCAGATTCAAACGCAGATTGGCACGATTGTGGAGGCCCAGGTGCAGGAATGGGGCATGCACATCGACTCCATTCGCCTGCAAGACATTGAGCTACCGGAGGACCTGAAGCGGATGATGTCGCGCCAGGCCTCGGCGGAGCGAGAGAAGCGGGCGACCATTACCAAGGCCGATGGCGATCGCCTCGCGGCCCAAAGTCTGGCCGCCGCCGCCCAGATCATGGAGGCCAACCCCATTGCCCTAGAGCTGCGCACGCTACAAAGCATTGATGGCCTGGGGGCTAGCCCATCGAACACCGTGATTTTGTTTCCGCTGGAGTTGTCGAAGGCCCTAGGAGATCTACGGACTAGGCCCTCCGATCAGGGGTAGCCCCTACGGCCAGCGGTGTCGTGGTCATAATAGTAAATGTTATTCATCCATTCAACTCACCATGCGACTACTACACACGATGCTACGGGTTGGCAACCTGGATAAGTCTTTGGCGTTTTACTGCGACATGCTGGGCATGACCCTGCTGCGCAAAAAAGACTACCCCGGCGGCGAGTTTACCTTGGCCTTTGTGGGCTACGGCGAAGAATCTGACCACACCGTGCTAGAACTGACCTACAACTGGGGCGTCGAGTCCTATGACCTGGGCACCGCCTACGGCCACATTGCCCTTGGGGTGGAGGATATCTACGGCACCTGCGATCGCATCAAAGCCCAGGGCGGCCAGGTGGTGCGCGAGCCCGGCCCTATGAAGCACGGCTCGACGGTAATCGCCTTTGTGCAAGACCCCGATGGCTACAAGGTAGAGCTGATTCAACTGGGTAGCTCGGAGGGGCATCGGCAGGCCGCTGAGCCCGAGATGGCGGTGGGTTAGGAATTTAGGAGGGTAACGGTGAGCAGCAGGCGGCAGGCGGGATGAAACTGCGCCCCTACCTGGAAAAGAGAATTTCCCCAGGTAGGGGCGCAGGGCCTGCGCCCTTGAGAGGAAGCCACCTGAGAGGCATCAAAGTGCTGGGGTATTTTGCTGGTCAGAATTGTCCTTAAATCTGGTCATCTCTTGGGATAGGGCCTTCTAGAACGCGTAGTTCACGGTGGCCGTAAACTCGGTGTCGGTGTTGCCGGAGGTAAACAACACATTGGCGTTGAGGTCGATCACGATATCTTGAGCCACGCTCCAGTCCAACCCGCCGGTGATCATGGGGTCAACGGTGGAGGTGCCGCCCGCATTGTAGGCCACCCCAGCACCGGCGTAGGGGGATAGGCTTTGGGTAACGGCAACATCGACGGAAAGGGGCAATCGCAGTTCAGTGCTGCTGTCAAAGACCAGGGCGGGGCGCACCGAGAGGGTGACAGTACTACCCAAGTCGGCGATTTTGGCTTTGGAGTCCAGGACAAAGGACGTATTGTCGTTAAAGCCAGCTCGCAGCCCAGCGCCAACGTAGTAGTCTGGGGCCTGCTGGGCCAGGGCGGCGGGGGCAGCGATCGCCCCCAAACCCAGGGTCATCAAAGCGGCCAGTTTAAGATTCATCATCACGCCTCACCGATCAAAACCCGTCATCACACTTCGAGTGTACGTCAGCTAGGTGGATCTACGGTCGCCTGGGGCCAAATCCCCCTAGAAATCCCTTGCGGAAGGTAGGTTTAATAAAGGGTGTGTGAGGTTTTGGTTGGGGTTAGCCGAGGGCGATCGCCCCGAGAAACCAGTCCTTGACTATCGCTTCAGTACAGACACATTAGAATAGTGACGCTCCTACCATGGTGCCGGCCTTGTGCTAGACCTCGCCCAGCTCTTTCCCTTCCCCCTCGACGATTTTCAGCGCCAGGCGGTAGATGCCCTTGATGCCGATAGGTCTGTGGTGGTGTGCGCCCCCACCGGCTCCGGCAAAACCCTGATAGGCGAATACGCCATCTACCGGGCGATCGCCCACGGCAAGCGGGTGTTTTATACCACTCCTCTGAAGGCGCTCTCCAACCAAAAGCTGCGCGATTTTCGCGAGCAGTTTGGCTACAAAAATGTCGGGTTGCTGACCGGCGATCTCTCCATCAACCGCGACGCCCCCGTGGTGGTGATGACCACCGAAATATTTCGCAACATGCTCTACGGCACCCGCATTGGCGAAACGGGCACCACCCTGCAGCAGGTGGAAGCCGTCGTCCTCGACGAATGCCACTACATGAACGATCGCCAGCGGGGAACCGTGTGGGAAGAGTCGATTATTTACTGCCCGCCCGAGATTCAGCTGCTGGCGCTGTCGGCCACGGTGCAAAATAGTGGCCAGCTGACCGACTGGCTGCAAAAAGTCCACGGCCCCACGGAGCTGATCTATTCCGACTTTCGCCCGGTGCCGCTGCAGTTTCACTACTGCACTGGCAAGCGGCTGGTACCCCTACTCGACAGCGCCCAAAGGGCGATCAACCCCCAGCTCAAAAAGCAGCGGGCACCCCAGCGCCAGCTGGGCCAGCGCGGCGGCGGACGGGTGAGCCTGCCCTTTGTGATGGGGCAACTGCAAGAGCGGGATATGCTGCCCGCTATCTACTTTATTTTTAGCCGCCGGGGCTGCGACAAATCGGTGGATGAGGTCAGCCACCTGTCACTGGTGACCGACGATGAAGCCCGCGAGCTCAAACTGCGGATTGACACGTTTTTGGCCCACAATCCCGACGCGGGTCGGGCTGGCCAGGTGGGGCCGCTGTATCGGGGCATTGCCGCTCACCACGCCGGTATTTTGCCCCTGTGGAAGGGGTTGGTGGAAGAGCTGTTTCAGGCGGGGCTGATCAAGGTGGTGTTTGCCACCGAAACCCTGGCCGCCGGCATTAATATGCCCGCCCGCACCACGGTGATCGCCAGCCTGTCGAAGCGCACCGACAGCGGCCATCGCCTGTTGACCTCCTCAGAATTTTTGCAGATGGCGGGGCGCGCGGGGCGGCGCGGGATGGATGAGCAGGGCCATGTGGTCACCGTCGAAAGCCCCTTTGAGGGGTCGAGGGAAGCCGTGCACCTGGCCACCTCGGGGGCCGATCCATTGGTGAGCCAATTTACCCCCAGCTATGGCATGGTGCTCAACCTGCTGCAAACCCATGCCCTCGATGAGGCCAAGACCTTGATCGAGCGCAGCTTTGGCCAATACCTGGCCACCCTGCACCTGGTGCCCCAGCAGCAGGAGATTGATCGGCTCGAGGGGGCGATCGCCCATCAACAGGCCCAGTTGGCCGCCTTTGACGAAGCCCTGCTGGCCGACTACGCCAAGCTCAAGGAGCGCCTGAAGGAAGAGCGGCGATTGCTCAAGACCTTGCAGCAGCAGGCGGCGGCGGTGTTGGCCGACGACGTGTCGAAGATGGTGCCCTTTGCGATCGCGGGTACGCTCCTGTCCCTCAAGGGCAAGCATGTCCTGGTGGGTGAGCCATTGCCTGCGGTGCTGGTCACCAAGGTACAGGGGTCGGGGCAGTTTCCCTACCTGGTGTGCCTAACCAAAACCAACCAGTGGTACGTGGTCACCGCCGCCGATGTGGTGGGCCTCCACGCCGATATTCCTCGACTCCAGGCCGTCGATACCCTGGCTCCGCCCAGCGATTTGGCCCCCAGCCCTGGCCAGCGCCGTCGCGGCGACGACTACACCGCCGCCATTGTGACCACGATGGCCATTCCCCCCTCCCTCGAGATGCTGGCCCCCGAGGTGCAGGCCCAGCTCGATCGCATGGGGGAGGTCGAACGCACCCTCGCCACCCACCCCGCCAGCCAGTGGGACAACACCAACGCCCTGCTCAAGCGCCAGCGACGGCTGCGCGATTTGCAGGATGAACTCCGCGATCGCCAGGCCAAGCTCTCCCAATACACCGGTCGCTACTGGCAAGAGTTTCTCAACATCATGGAGGTGCTGGCGCACTTTGGCGGCCTCGAAGACAACAAGCCCACCGAGCTGGGGGAAATGGCCGCCGCCATTCGCGGCGACAACGAGCTGTGGCTGGCCCTGGCCCTCGCCTCAGGCGAGTTTGATCATCTCGATGCGGCCCAGCTGGCGGCCACCTTTGCCGCCCTGGTCACCGAAAATTCTCGCCCCGACAGCTGGTGTCGCTACAAGCTCTCTGGCACCGTTGAGGAGACCCTGGGCGGGCTCCATAGCCTGCGACGGCAGCTCTTTCAACAACAGCACCGCCGCCATGTGACTGCTCCGATCTGGCTTGAGTACGACCTGGTGGGCCTGGTGGAGCAGTGGGCGCTCCAGGTCGACTGGGTCACCCTGTGCGGCAACACCAGCCTCGACGAGGGCGATATTGTCCGCATTCTGCGCCGCACCCTCGACGTGCTGTCGCAGATTCCCCATGTGCCTTACATTAGCGATGCCCTACGCACTACGGCTCGCGAGGCTAAAGAGATCATGAATCGCTTCCCCGTCAATGAGGAGATTGGTTAGTCTCGTAGGGTGGGTTAGGCGGCCAACCACCTGTGCTACCCACCCTCAATATTGCGCCCCGCCGCCCTGGGGATTTTGGATGAGGAATTTTGGATTTTGGAAGGGCGATCGCTTGGCACCCGTAGGGTGGGTTAGGCGGCCAACCACCTGTGCTACCCACCCTGAACCTAACGCCCCGCCGTAACCCACCGCCCACCCATATAGAGAAGCTTGGCACGAGAAAAGAAACCGGGTTTCTGCGCCTGGCACAATAGCCCTTAGCAACCCGCAGAAGAAACCCGGTTTCTGGGTAGAGGAATTTTTGCGATGGGTAAGCGGTGCATTGCGGCCCATGGCGGAGGTGGTGGGCTTCGGCAAAATTGGGGTTAGGGCCGATAATGCACCCTACAATATGGCTCGTTTACCGCGCGATCTTAAACCAGGATTTTGTTACCACGCCACGGTTCGCTGCAACAATCGCGAGTTTAAGCTGATTCGCGACGAATGTCGGGAGGTGTTGTTGTATGCCATTGACCAATGCAAAGAGAAATTTGGCTTCAAGCTCTATGCCCTGTGCATTATGAGCAACCATGTGCACTACCTGCTGGAGCCGCAGCAGCCAGAGGATTTGCCAAAAATCATGCACTGGCTGAATTGGTACACGGCGATGTGTTTCAATCGCATGTTGAACAGGACGGGGCACTTTTGGGAGAAACGCTACCACAGCACCGGGTTCCCGGTGAGTGATTATCGGCGGGCGCTGAATACGCTGCGGTATATCCATGCCAACCCAAAGGCGGCGAACATGCAGGAGGGTTTTTTCTATGACTACAGCAACTATGGCAGCTATGAGCGCTTAACCGATGACGGCCTGACGCAATGGCACCCGGCGTTTTTGGCGTTGGGGGCGACGCTGGATCTGTGTGCGGCGGCCTACCGGAAGTTTTGTAAGCGCTACAAACCCAAGCCGAAGCCAGAGCGGCGGAACCACTGGGGTAGCCAAAAGCTGGCGGCCCTGCGGGAGAGGATGAAAGCCAGAAAAACGAGCCCTGGGCAAACGAGCCTGTGGGATGAGTGGACTGCACCTCTGGAAGAGATCCAGGAGGTGGCTAAAAAATTTGTGCTGGCGAACTGCCTGAACCCAGATACTGTCAGCGCCCGATTTGAAAATTCGACCTGACCGCTGGTGCCAGGTAAGAGATCTCCGAAACACCTGATTTTCCGTGGGGAGGAGGTCTGAAATAATTCTTTTGGATCGGGCTGAAGCGTTTATCTGCTACAGTTTACAAGTCTCGATGCGAGAGAAGAGACCACTACACCATAAAATACACATAGCGCATCCCACACAACACCAACAGAGACCGGCCACCGAACGGCCCGGGGAAATTCTCCCGTGGGAGATAAAGAGGGATTGGCTTTGAGGTCGCGGTAGTTCAGATAGTTGCCGCCCTTGCGCCAGCCGACGCGATCGCAAAACTTATACCAAATTTTATCACCTGGATACTCGCCGTCGAGCTTAGCGCCGCAATCCACATAAATTTGCTTTTGCACACTAAACCCAAACTTGCCCTG